>ENA-OZHP01000162-OZHP01000162.1-human-gut-metagenome-genome-assembly--contig:-NODE-162-length-30307-cov-8.014677_pt1 | contig 30307 bp, 28 predicted proteins | sample MGYA00244046_ERZ653686 | MGnify/ENA primary metagenome ERZ653686 (study PRJEB26926, sample SAMN06165313) | human gut metagenome | biome: ENVO:00009003; feature: ENVO:2100002; material: ENVO:00002003... | reverse complement strand
ACGAGATGAGCGCTAGTCTCGTGGGCTCGGAGATGTGTATAAGAGACAGGTGGACGTGACGGACGGCGCCTACACCCTGGTCATGGACCAGAGCTATGCCGTGTCCGCCGCCTTCGAGAAGATTCCCGACGTCCCCGTGGTGATGTTCCAGAACGACTTCGAGGACGTGGCCGGCGACAGCTTCCCCTTCCACGGCTGGACCGTGAAGGTGCAGGATACCAGCAGCACATGGAAGCAGTATACCTATTACAACTGGAAGAACGAGGGCAATGATTCCAAGCACGCTTACATCAGCAACGACTGGAAGGGTGCACAGGATGAGTACCTGATCTCCCCGGTGGTGGACCTGTCCGGTACCCGTGACGGCGTGCTGACCTTCGACTTCGCCTACGGCGAGTACGGCATCAAGAACAAGACCTTCACCGCTACGGTGGAAGCTTCTACCGACGGCGGAAAGACGTGGAACGCTATCTGGAACTTCCAAGACAGCTATACCGGCCAGCAGGCCAGCAACTACATCATTTCCGGCAGCGCAGAGGTTCCCGTGCCCGCCGAGTACAATGTGGACGGCGTCCAGTTTGCCTTCCGCTATGTCCATCCCAATGAGGACACTACCGGCCAGCTGGCCATCGACAATGTGAAGCTGATGGCGGTGGAGGACGGCCCCGTGGCCCAGAAGTACACCATCACCGCCACCGCCGGTGAGGGCGGCTCCATCACCCCCGCCGGTGAGGTGTCCGTGAAGGAGGGCGCGTCCCAGACCTTCACCATCACCGCCTCCGAGGGCTATGCCATTGCCGACGTGCTGGTGGACGGCCAGAGCGTGGGCGCGGTGGACAGCTACACCTTTGAGAATGTCACCGCCAACCACACCATCGCCGCCCTGTTCACCAAGACGGCCTCCGACGTGCAGTTCGACAACGACTTCGAGTCCGAGAACTTCCCCGGCCACGGCTGGACCGTGAAGGGCACCCGTACCGACAACCCCTATACCTGGTACAAGGGCACCAATACCAAGCTCAATTCCACCAAGCAGGCCCGCATCGACATGGATTACTATGAAGATCCCTGGGGCGGCGGCTGGAGCGTGGGCGGCATCCGCAAGCCTCTGCTGCCTATGGCCGGCGGCAGCGATAAGCTGCAGGATGAGTATCTCATCTCCCCGGTGGTGAACCTCACCGGCAAGACGCCTACGCTGAGCTTCGATTACCTGCTGTTCAAGTCCGTCATCGGCAACTACTGCTCCGTGACCGTGGAGGCCACCACCGACGGCGGCCAGACCTGGACCACCATCTGGACCGCAGCCGATCTGGAGCCGGTAAGCGGTTATTGGTTCATGGGCACGGCCCATGTTGCCGTTCCCGCCGCCTTCTGCACGGACAATGCCCAGTTCGCCTTCCACTTCTATAAGAAGGCCAACCAGGGCTATGACGATACCGACGCCATGTTCGCCATCGACAACGTGACCATGACCTACGGCGTCACCGATCCCTGCGCCGATGGTCATACCCTCACCGCCGTGGCGGAGGTCCCCGCCACCTGCGAGGAGACCGGCGTCAAGGCCCACTGGGTGTGCTCCGTCTGCGGCAAGCTGTTCAGTGACGCCGATGGCAAGAACGAGACCACCCTGGAGGCCCTGACCATTGGCGCTCTGGGCCACGACTGGGGTGAGGCCGCCTGGACCTGGACCGGCTACGAGTCCGCCAAGGCTACCTTCACCTGCAGCCGTGACGCCAGCCATGTGGAGGAGGTCACCGCCGCTGTTACCAGCGAGATCACCACCCCTGCTTCCTGCGAGAGCACCGGCGTCCGGACCTATACCGCCACGGTGACCTTCCAGGGCAAGAACTATACCGACACCTGCACCGAGACCCTGCCCGCGCTGGGCCACAAGACTCAGCTGGTGGGCGCTAAGACCGCCACCTGCACGGAAGACGGCTACACCGGCGACGAGGTCTGCACCGTGTGCCAGGAGGTCGTGAAGAAGGGTGAGGTCATCCCCGCCGCCGGTCACGATTACAAGGACGGCAAGTGCGCCAACTGCGGCGAGACCGACCCCAACTACAAGCCCGCTGAGCCCGAGAATCCCGGCGTCAAGACCGGCGATGAGGCTCACACCGCTCTGTGGCTGGCTGCGGCCTCCGTTTCCCTGCTGGCTGCCGCCGCCCTGCTGCTGGGCAAAAAAAAGCACCTGAACTGACCCCTTTCCGCAAGGGTTCCGTAAGGTAACAGCAAGCCCCGGGATGCTATTGCGTCCCGGGGCTATTGCATAGAACCTTCGATTCTCTGCGCTCCATAAAAAATCCGCAAGGCACAGCCCTGCGGATTTTTTTACTTGATTCGGTTACAGATACTTGCGCATGCCCTCGGTGGCCACGGAAGCGTCGGCGGTGAGGGTCACGGTGAACTTCACGGTGTTGGCGTCGCTGAACTTGTCCAGCCAGTGCAGGAACTTTTCCACGGCGGCGAAGTCCTCGCTATGTACGATCTTGCACAGGTTGTCCACATAGACGTGGGAAATATCGTAATTGCCCGCATACAGACCGCTGATGAAGCCCCGCAGGCACTCAAAAGAATCCAAGTGGTATTCACCGGCGTTGACCAGGCGCACAGAGGACTTGATGTCGTAGGTCATGTCCGCGCCGGGCTCGATGCAGACGACACAGCCGCCCTCCTCGGCCACGGAGGCATGAACCAGCTCGATGAGCTGCTTGGTCTTGCCGGCGCCGTTGTCGCCCATAATCAATCTAACCATAAGAGATCACTCCTTTTGCATATATGTATACCATACCATAACTTGACGGAAATGGCAATGGGAAAATATACGGTTTTTTACCGGCCCAGCTTTTCCCGCAGGGCCTGGCCCATGTCCTCATAGCCGGGCTTGCCCAGCAGGGCGAACATATTCTTCTTATACGCCTCCACCCCCGGCTGGTCGAAGGGGTTCACGTCCAGCAGATAGCCCGACAGGCCGCAGGCATATTCAAAGAAATAGATCAGCTGGCCCAGGGTGTCCGCGTTCAAGGCCCCGGCCCGCAGGATGATGTTGGGCACGCCGCCCTCCTCGTGGGCCAGCAGGGTGCCGTCCATGGCCTGGGTGCGGATAAAGTCCATGGTCCTGCCCGCCAGGAAGTTCAGCCCGTCGCCGTCGGCGGCGTCAAAGGGCACCGTGCTCTCCTGCTCCTCCGGGTCGAAGCGCACCACTGTCTCCAGCAGATGGCGCTCCCCCTGCTGGATATACTGGCCCATGGAGTGCAGGTCAGCGGTAAATTCCACACTGGCCGGGAAAAGCCCCTTGTTCTCCTTGCCCTCGGACTCGCCGTACAGCTGCTTCCACCACTCGGACATGAACCGGAAGGACGGCTCATAGGAGGCCAGGATCTCGATCTTCTTCCCGGCGCGGTAGAGCTGGTACCGGGCCCCGGCGTACTGCCAGGCGGGGTTCTGCTCCATATCTCCGGCGGTGCAGACCTCCTGCATCCGGGCGGCTCCCTGCATCAGGGCCCGGATGTCGATGCCCGCCACGGCGATGGGCAGCAGGCCCACGGCGGTGAGGACGCTGTAGCGCCCGCCGATGTCGTCAGGCACCACGAAGGTCTCATACCCGGCCTGATCGGCCAGGGACTTCAGGGCTCCCTTCTGCCGGTCGGTGGTGGCGTAAATGCGCCGGGCCGCGCCGTCGGGGCCGTATTTCTTCTCCAGCAGCTCCCGGAAGAACCGGAAGGCCACGGCAGGCTCCGTGGTGGTGCCGGACTTGGAGATGACGTTCACGGAGAAGTCCACCCCCTCCAGCAGCTCCATGGTCTCCCGCAGCTGCCGGTCGGACAGGCCGTTGCCCACAAAATAGATGTTGGGGGTGTCCTTGCGCCTGAGATTATAGTTGGGGGAGCACAGGCACTCGATGACGCCCCTTGCCCCCAGATAGGAGCCGCCGATGCCGATGACCACCAGGGCCTGGGAATCGCTCTGGATGCGCCGGGCCGCCGCCTGGATGCGGTCGAACTCCTGCCGGTCATACTCCTGGGGCAGGCGCACCCAGCCGGTGAAGTCGCCTCCGGCGCCATCGTTCTTCTGCAAGTGGTTGTGGGCGATGCGCAGGCGGGGCGCCAGCGCCGCCTCATAGGGCAGGGCAATAAATCGCCGCATATGGGTCAGGTCCACCTGGATCATAGGGATTACCTCCTGTGTAAATCGGATTTTTCATCACACCGTATCTTACCGCGTTTTCCCGGAAAATACAAGGGGATTCCCGTCGAAACGGTGAAAATCCTATCCGATCACATGGTCCGCAGCTCTGCCCGGGGCGCGGTCAGGTCCCAGCCGCGCCCATCCCGCAGCAGCAGCGCCGCCGGACCGCCGGGGATGTGCTCCGGGGCCCGGTCCACCCGGGCGTCCACCATCAGGAGCCGGGACAGCGGCGTGCTTCTCAGCCAGTCCGGCATGGGCGGGCGGTCCCGCAGCAGCAGCGGCAGCCGGAACAGCTGATCGTCGTTGCCGCTGAACATCCTATAGCCGGTCGTATCAATAAGATACCGCTGCGCGCCGAAGCGGATAGCCGCCGGACTGTTTGCCCGCGCCCATTCTCCGCACTCCCTCCGGGAGGACGCCATCAGCAGGCTGAGACTGCCGTAATACGCATCCCGGGTAAAGCCGAAGGCATACCACTCCCGCCCGTCCGGCAGGCACAGAACGCTGCCCAGGGGCCGGACCTCCCGGATATTGCCGCTCTGCCAGGCCAGGATCTCCGGGGTCAGATATCGAAGAATATTTTGCATTATGATTACCCTCCTGAGTTTATCCTGAGTTTATATTTTATTGTATCGTTGTTTCCTCTGTGCCGCAATATCATTCCTGTTCAGTTTCCGCCAAGGATCACCCGCAGAAGCACATGGTCCGGGCCAGGCGCAGCAGCATCTGCCCGAAGGTCAGCTTTTCCACGGCTTCCGCCGCCCGGATGGGCACCTCCAGCAGTGTTTCGCCGTTCTGGGTGACGGTCAGGGTCCCCAGAACGTCCCCCTGACGCACCGGGGCCGCTGCGGACTCCGACAGAGTCACCGTCTGCTCCAGTCCCTGGAGCCGGGCCTTTTCCGCCAGCAGCAGGCCCTCCGCCGGGTCCACCATAGACTGCACCGCATCCCGGGTCCCCAAGGTCACCGGCACCGGCGGCAGCGGCTCCTCCGGGGCGGCATGGACCAGGCCATAGGTGGAGAACCCATAGTTGAGCAGGGTCTTGGCGTCCTCGAACCGCTGCTGGCCGGTGGGGGATTTCAGCACCACGGCGATCAGCTCCATGCCCTCCCGCTCCGCCGTGGCGGAAATGCAGTATCTGGCGGAGTCCGTGGACCCGGTTTTCAGCCCCGTGGCCCCCTCATAAAAGCGGATGAGCTTGTTGGTGTTGGACAGCTGGAACTGTCCGTCCCGCAGGGTGTCCATCCAGATGGTGGTAAACCGCCGGATGTCCGGGTGATTCACGATCAGCTCCCGGGACATCACGGCGATGTCCCAGGCGCTGGTGACGTGCCCCTCCGCCGGAAGACCGGTGCAGTTGACGAAATGGGTGTCCTGCATCCCCAGCTCCCGGGCCCGGTTGTTCATCCGCTCCACAAACAGCTCCGTGACCCCCGCCGTCTTTTCCGCCAGGGCCACGGCGGCATCGTTGCCGCTGGACACGCACACCCCCTTCAGCAGGTCCTCCACGGTGATCTGCTCCCCGGGGGACAGAAAGATCCGGCTGCCGCCCATGGAGGCGGCATAGTCGCTGACGGTGACCACGTCGTCATAGGCCAGGGTTCCCCGGTCGATGGCCTCCATCACCAGCAGCAGGGTCATGACCTTGGTGACGCTGGCCGGTTCCAGGGCCTGGTGCTCGTTTTTGGCGTAGAGCACCTGTCCCGTCTCCTTCTCCATCAGCAGCGCCGCCTCCGCCTGCACCGGCAGCTCCACCCCCCAGGCCGGACACAGCGTCAGCAGCAGCACCAGCACCGGCAGTGCCCCCAGCAGCTTTTTCATGGCAAACCCCTCCCCGTTTTTTCTTCACCGTATGCGCCCGGGGACAAAAAAAGAACGCCCCCGGCAGGGCGTTCTCTTTTTCAGGTTCACGCGTTGAGGATGCTCATGAACTCCTCGCCGGTGATGGTCTCCTTTTCGTGCAGGAACCTGGCCAGCTCATCCAGCTTCTGGCGGTCGTCCTGCAAAATTTTCACGGCCTTCTGGTGCTGCCGCTCCACCAGGTCCACCACCAGCTGATCGATCTTGGCCTGAGTCTCCGGCGAGCAGGCCAGGGACGCATCCCCGCCCAGATACTGGTTGGTAACGGTCTCCAGTGCCACCATGCCGAATTCGTCGCTCATGCCGTACCGGGTCAGCATGGCCCGGGCCAGCTTGGTGGCCTGTTCGATGTCGTTGGACGCGCCGGTGGTGACGGAGCCGAACACCACCTCCTCGGCGGCACGGCCGCCGGTAAACGTGGCGATCTTGTTTTCGATCTCCTCCCGGCTCATCAGATAGTGGTTGCCCTCCTCCACCTGCATGGTATAGCCCAGGGCACCGGAGGTCCGGGGAATGATGGTGATCTTCTGCACCGGGGCGGAATGGGTCTGGCGGGCCGCCACCAGGGCGTGGCCGATCTCGTGATAGGATACGATCCACTTCTCCTTGTCGGTGAGAATGGCGTTCTTCTTCTGATATCCGGCGATGACGGTCTCGATGCTCTCCTCCAGGTCGGCCTGGGTCACCAGCCTCCGCCCGTCCCGCACCGCCCGCAGGGCGGCCTCATTGACGATGTTGGCCAGCTCCGCGCCGGAGGCGCCGGAGGCCATCCGGGCCACGGTGCCGAAATCCACATTCTCCGCCAGCTTGATCTTCTTGGCGTGGACCTTCAGGATCTCCTCCCGGCCCTTCAGATCCGGCAGCTCCACCGGCACCCGGCGGTCGAAGCGGCCGGGCCGGGTCAGGGCCGGGTCCAGAGACTCCGGCCGGTTGGTGGCCGCCAGGATGATCACGCCGGAGTTGTCGTCGAAGCCGTCCATTTCCGTCAGCAGCTGGTTCAGAGTCTGCTCCCGCTCATCGTTGCCGCCGTACTGGCCGCCGCTGCGCTTCTGGCCGATGGCGTCGATCTCGTCGATGAACACGATGCAGGGGGCCTTTTCCTTGGCCTGGCTGAACAGATCGCGGACCTTGGACGCGCCCATGCCCACGAACATCTCCACAAATTCCGAGCCGGAGATGGAGAAGAAGGGCACCTGGGATTCACCGGCCACAGCCTTGGCCAGCATGGTCTTGCCGGTTCCCGGAGGGCCCACCAGCAGGATGCCCTTGGGCATGGAGGCGCCGATCTCCTGATACTTGCCGGGGTCGTGGAGATAGTTGACGATCTCCTGCAGGTTCTCCTTGGCCTCATCCTCGCCGGCCACGTCGGCAAAGCGGATGCCCTGGGAGGACTGCACATAGATCTTGGCATTGGACTTCCCTGCGCCGAACATCATGGACCCGGGGCCTCCGGCCCGGTCCGTCAGCTTCTTGGCCATCAGCTGGCCGACGGCGATGAACAGGACGATGGGCAGCACCCACGTCAGCACGACGCTCAGCAGGGGCGAGGTCTGCTCCACAATGTCCCGGGTAAACTCCGCCCCGGCGTCGTACAGCCGCTGGGTCAGGTCCGGATCGTTCATGGGGCCGGTCTTATAGATCTTGCTGCCGTCCTTGTTGGTGAAGATGATCTGGTTGTCCTCCACCTCCACCTTGCCGATTTCCTTGTTTTCGGTCATGGTCATGAAGGTGCCGTAGTCCACCTCCTGCACCGCGTGGCGGGCCACCAGGGGCACCAGCAGAAAGTTGATCAGCAGCAGCACCACCAGGGCGATGCCATAGTAGTAAAATAGCGGTTTCCTCGGGGGTTTAACTTCTTTCATAGCGCATCCTCCTGCGTCGCCCGGAGCCGGGCCCCGGAAATTTTGAGATATGATAGCATGTCTTTTCCTGAAAATCAACAGAAAATTGTGAACAATGCGGCGTCAACGGACAAAGGCGGGGCCGCAGCCCCGCCTTTGTCCGTTAAGGCCATCAAAAGGTCTTGTTGACGTAGTCGTTGTACTTTTTCACGTCCATCTGGTCGCGGTAGGTATTCTGGAACCGCTTCACCGTCAGACTGTTGAACTGGACGACCTGGCGGTACTTCAAAAAGCCCACGATCAGCGGCAGGCCGCCGGACAGATAGCTGATGGGGGCCTGCTTCCACACGCCGAAGCCAAAGGCTGCCACCACCAGCAGCGAGATAAACACACCGGCGATCTCCTTCTTGGGGTGGAGCTTTTTCACCACGTCCGCCTTCACCACGCCCAGGTCGATCATGGTCCGGGCGAAGCGCTTCTGCACCGTGAACAGGCTCACGGCGTTCAGCACGCAGGGGGCCACCACAAAAAACGCAAACAGCGCGAGAATGGCCTGAATAATGAAAATCATCAATCCTTCGTTGTTCAAAAATCTATCCTCCTGATTTTAATTAGTCTACGAATACAACGGGCACGTCCTCCCGGGCGCTGGCATACAGCATGGTCAGGTAGATCACGTCGAAATCCACCACATCGCCTACCCGGGGGCAGGGGTGGCAGTCCTCCACGTCCAGGATGCAGTGGTCCGACGAGCCGCCTACCACCGTCATGCCCGGCGTCCGGGGCCGCAGCATCATCACATCTCCCACGTCGGCCCGGCCAATGCCTGCAATGGCCCGGCGGCGGATGCCCCGGTCCTCATAGGTGGGCCGGTTGCAGAAGCAGTCCACCATAATGGGACCCACCGGGTGGGTGGGCTTGTCCTTCACCTCCACGATCTGGGCCCGCAGGGTCATGCAGTCCATCCGCAGATAGTCCATGTCGTGGATGCCCCAGTCCACCTGTAAATCCTTGGCCACTAAGATACCCTCGCCGATGCGCAGGTGGTTGATGCCCTCCGGCATGGTGCCCCAGTGGACCAGGGTGAAGGAGCTGGTGGCTCCGCCGGACACGATTTCCAGCTTCCGGCCGATGGTGTCCTCCACCCGCCGGGCGATATGTACCAGCTGGCCCAGATTCTCCGGCGTGGGCTGGATGGAGCCGTAGCACCCCAGGTTCACGCCCACGCCTGCCAGCTCCACATGGGGCAGGTCCCGTTCCACATGGACGCACACGTCCAGCATCTCGTCCTGGTCCCAGAAGCCCTCCCGCAGGTCCCCCAGGTCCGCCATGATCACGGCCTTGTGGACAGCTCCCTGCCGGGCGCAGGCCTCCTCCAGGGCGTCCAGCGTGGCGGCCTCGCTTTCCAGGGAATAGTCGCACCACCGGGCCACGTCCTCCAGCTCGCTTTCCATGGGGATCCGCAGCAGCATATACGGCCCCGGCACTCCAGCCCGGCGGCAGCGGATGATCTGCTCCAGGCGGCTGCTGGCCAGCTGGGTGGCCCCGCAGTCCCGAAACATACGGCCCACCTCCGGCAGACCGCTGCACCCCTTGATGACGCCGCACACCTGGATGCCCCGGGCGGTGCAGCGGGAGATGACCTCCTCCATATTGTGCCGCAGGCGGCTGCGGCTGATTTCCAGACAGGGATATTGCCGGTTCATATGCGAAAGCCTCGATTCTGACAGATACATAACATATGAATTATAGCATACTCTTTCCCATCTGGCTACCAATTTTCCACATTTTCCAGCTTGTCAAAAAAGACTTTTTTGACAAGCTGAGTGCGGTCAGAAATAGATGGTCACGTCCGGGTGCTGCTGCAGCTCCCAGCGCAGGTCCTCCAGAAACAGGGCCGCCTCCCGGGGCAGCTCCACCGCCTGGGGGGCGATGAGATAGCTGATGCGGTCCGGCGGCGGGGCGGTGAAGCGGCAGATCTTGGCCCGCCCGGCCCGGCGCATATGCTCAGCGGCAATGGCCGGGGCCGCCGCCCACACCCGGCTGGTAGGGGGCCACGCATCCGCCAGCTGCATGGTGTCGGTGTTCAGCAGAGGCCGGGCGTCGGACCCGAACCAATAGTCGTTCCACACCTGCACCTCCCGCCGCTGGGACACGTTGATCTCCTGGGACATATCCAGATCGTGGGGGTTCACCAGCTCCGGATAGTCGCTGCCCTCGGAGCAGATCATATAGAACGACTCCCGGAACAGGGGCGTTACCTGCAGCTCCGGGTTGAAGCCCACGTCGTCCTCCACAATGGCCATGTCCAGCTCCCGGCGGGTAACGGCCTCCTGGGCCTGCTGGCTGGACAGGGTCTCCACCCGCAGAGCCACCGGCAGGTCCCGCTCCAGAAACCGCTTGTATACCGGCGGCAGCACATATTGGTTGGCGGTGTAGGCAGCGCCGATGCGGAAGTGGGTCCGGGCCTCGGCGGCGGCAATGCCGTGCATCTCGGCCATCAGCCGCTGCCACCGCTGGGCCAGGGGCAGAAACCGCGTTCCCGCCTCCGTCAGCTCCAGCCGCCGCAGGCCCTTGCCCCGGACAAACAGCGGCGTCCCCACCTCGTCCTCTAGGGTCTGGAGCCGGGCGGAAAGGGTGGGCTGGGTGATATAAAGCGCCTGGGCGGCGGCGGTCATGGACCCGCTGCGCAGCACCGTCAGAAAGGTTTCGATCTCCATATCCGTCATGTCGGAGCCCTCCCGGAATTATAGATTGCGACCTATATTATAAGGGAAAAGAACCGATTTTACAAATCCCTTTTTTCGTGTTATCTTATCACTCGCCCGAAGGGGAACCGCACCGGACGCGGCGCGGGATCACAGCAGAAAGGAGTGTTCTCAAATGACTAAGACGAATCACACCGGTATGGTAGTTGCAGCCGTTGTTGCTGCTGTATTGATGGCACTCACGCTGGTGAGCACGGCCACCGGCCACTTCTATGGCCTGACGGTGGTGCTGGCGTTTCTGATGCCGGTTCTGGCTTTCGTGGAGCTGGACCTGCTGTGCAAGCTGCTGTAACGCAAATTCGCTTTTCCATCCTTTTCCATTCCGCATATACCCTCCAAGTTTTTCTCTCTTACAAATGGTCCGCCGCTGCCGGGCGGCGGACCGCAAAAAACACCGCAGGGCTGCCGGGTCCTGCGTTTTTTGCACCTTGTTAAATGTGAACAAATTGTAAACTTTAAAAATCATCTTTCCTTGCGAGTTCTAATATGGTATATTAGATGTCGAGAAAACGCGAAAACTATACCTTCCAAGGAGGTTTTTCCCATGCGCGAATATGTTCTCATGACCGACAGCTGCTGCGACCTGCCGGACCAGATGGCAAAGGACCTGCAGCTGGAGGTGCTGCCCCTGACCATGCACATGGACGGGCAGGACTATCCCAACACCCTGGATGGCGCGGCCATCAGCAACGAGGAGTTTTACCGGCGGATCCGGGCGGGCAAGATGGCCACCACCTCCGCCCTCAACGTGGGCCAGTTTGAGGACGCCATGTCCGCCATTCTGGAGCAGGGGAAGGATATCCTGTGCATCAGCTTCTCCTCGGCCCTGTCCACCACCTATCAGTCCGCCTGCATCGCGGCGGAGACCGTTCTGGCCAAGCATCCCGAGGGCCGCATCCGGGTCATCGACTCCCTGAGCGCCTCCCTGGGCCAGGGCCTGCTGATGTACCTGACCGCCCACAAGAAGCTGGAGGAGAACCTGACCCTGGACCAGCTGGGGGACTGGGTGGAGGAAAACAAGCTCCACGTCTGCCACTGGTTCACGGTGGACGACCTGAACTATCTGAAAAAGGGCGGCCGGGTGTCCGCCGCCACGGCGCTGGTGGGCACCATGCTGTCCATCAAGCCCATCATGCACACCTCCGACGAGGGCAAGCTGACGGTGGTGGGCAAGGCCCGGGGCCGCAAGAGCAGCCTGAACACCCTCATCGACACCGTTGGCCGTCTGGGCATCAACCTGCAGGATCAGGTGATGTTCATCTGCCAGGCGGACTGCCAGGCGGAGGCGGAGACCGTGGCCGCCCAGCTCAAGCAGCGCTACGGCGTCAAAGAGGTGTATATCAACTACATCGGCCCCGTCATCGGCAGCCATACCGGCCCCAACACCATGGGTCTGTTCTTTGTGGGAACGGAGCGCTGAGCATGAAGTGGCTGGAGCTGAAGATCGACGCCGCCCCCGCCGGGCTGGAGCCCGTCAGCGCACTGCTGGAGGACCTGGGCATCACCGGCCTGGTCATTGACGACGAGGGGGATTTCCAGGACTTTCTGGAGCACAACCACGCCTATTGGGACTATGTGGACGACCAGCTGATGCAGGAGAAAAAGGGCCTGTGCCGCATCACCTTCTATCTGGAGGACAGTCCCGACGGGTACAACACCCTGGCTCAGGTCCGCATGGCCCTGTCCCGGGTGAAGCAGGAGCACCCCGAATACGGCCGGCTGCTGCTGACCATGGAGAACATGGAGGACGCCGACTGGGAGAACAACTGGAAGCAGTTTTACAAGCCCATGGAGATCGGCGACCGGCTGATCGTCATCCCGGAGTGGGAGAGCACCGGCGTGCCGGAGGGCCGGGTGGCCCTGCGGCTGAATCCGGGCCTCACCTTCGGCACCGGCAGCCACGCCACCACCCGCCTGTGCCTGACGGCCCTGGAAAAGCATATCACCGGCGGCCAGACGGTGCTGGACCTGGGCTGCGGCAGCGGCATTCTGTCCATTGCCGCCCTGCTGCTGGGGGCGGACCGGGCCGTGGCCTGCGACATTGACGAAAAGTGCATGGACGTGGCCTATGAAAACGCCGCCCTCAACGGCGTGGGCCGGGACCGCTACACCGTCCGCTGGGGCGATGTGGTAACGGATCAGGCCCTGCGCCGGGAGCTGGGCGGCCCCTATGATGTGGTGGTTGCCAACATCGTGGCCGACGTCATCAAGGCCCTGGCCTCCACGGTGCGGCCCCTGGTGAAGGAGGGGGGCATCTTCCTGTGCTCCGGCATCATCGACGACCGGGCGGAGGAGGTGGCCCAGTGCCTGCGGGATAACGGCTGGACCATTGCCGAGACACGCAGCAGCGAGGGCTGGTTCTCCTATCTGTGCCGATAAAATCAAAACCTCCGGCTATGCCGGAGGTTTTGATTTATGGCGCGCAGGAGTCCTGATCCAGGCCGCTGCGGTATTCGTTGGGGGACACGCCGATGACGTCCCGGAAGGCCCGGGCGAATTTGCTGGCGTTGTCATAGCCGAACTGCCCGGCGATGTCCAGCACCGTCCGCTCCGTGGACCGCAGCAGCTCCGCCGCGCCGTGCATCTTCTGCAGACGCAGCCAGGCGGCGGGACTCCGGCCATAGACCCCCCGGAAGCTGGCCTGGATCTGGGCGGCGGAGGCCCCGAAATGCCGGGACAGCTCCTGCACCGTCACCTTGCTTTCGGTGTTGGCCAGCAGATAGTCCGCCGTCTTTCTGGCCAGGGACACCTGTCCCCGGGAAAGGCCCGGCGCAGCCGCCTGGGGCTGGGCGGGCACCTCCAGAGCGCTGAGAAACAGCAGCAGCTCCAGCACCTTCACCTTCAGATACCCCTGCCGCAGATCCTCCGGCACATGGTACAGCTCCGAGAATACGTGCTCCACCCGCCGGGAGGACCGTGCGGCGAAATACCCCCCGGCAGCGCAGAATTTCTCCGCCAGGGCGGCGGGCTGCACCTCCACGTCCTCCAGAAAGCAGGACAGACACCGGGGCGCCCGCCGGGGATCCACGGTAACGGTAACGCCGTGATAGTGCCCGGTGGGAAACGTGGCCGCGGTGGGCAGCACGTCCTGCCTTGCCACGGACAGGTCCCCCGGAGCCAGGTAAAAATACCGGTCCCCCAGGCGATACTCCATGCGTCCCTCCCGGCAATGGCTGATCTCCAGAGCCCCGGGGGCGGCGGGGTCCATGGGACAGGACCCGGCGTGGACGTCGTGATAGCGGATGTCAATGCCCGGAAACACCGGATAAAGCGTCACCGCCGCCCGACCCCCGTCCGGGGTCTCCCGGCGGACGGTGCGCTCCGGCAGCGGTGCGGCGTCACGCAGACATGAGTGCGTCATGCCTTACTTTTTCAGGTGGCCCAACAGGCCGCGCTTTTCCACGGGACGGGACACCACGTCCAGGGCCTTGTAGCCGGTGGCGTCGATGACCTGGCGCAGCTGCGCCTGATCCAGGGCCTCCTGGGACCGGATCACCGTCTGGCCCTTGCTGTGGGACGAGGACACCTTCCTCACCTGGAAATGACTGCGGATGGCGTCGTTGATGTGCCCCTCGCACATGCCGCACATCATGCCGTCCACCTTGACAATGGTTTCGATCATGGATCATTACCTCCTTGGAAAATGCAAAAGCAGTTTACTCCGCCGCCCGCAGCCGGTCCCGGAGCTGGGGCAGCCGGTCCTGGGCCTGCGCCAGGATGGCACAGGCCGCCGTCTGACAGGCGTCCTCCTCCAGGCCCAGCGCCTCCTGCATCCGGCGGCACAGGGGGCCGAAGCACGCGGCATAGTCTGCGGCGGCGCTGCGGCCCTCCCGGGTCAGATACACCGTGCCGTACCGCTCCTTTTCCACCAGGCCCGCCTGGCAGAGATTCTGGAGCATGGAGTGGGCGCTGGGCTTGGACACATTCATCCGGGCGGCGATTTCCACCGAGCGGACGCCCTTGCCCTCCCGGCACAGATCGTCCAGCACCAGCAGATATCGGATGGAGGCCGGGGTCATGGCCTGCGGGCAATTAGACATATCTAACCTCCTGGGTGAAGGGGCGGGGGAAGACGCGGAGCTGCCCACGTCTCCCCCCGGGTAAGAATCACGGCTGGCTGTGATGGCACTGGCCATGCATGGCGCAGTGGGCGCAGCCCGCGCCGCAGGAGGACTTTCCCTGCTTTTTCTGCCGGACCAAGCCGCGGATGATAAGGACTACAATGGCAATAAGGACCAGGGTGATGAGAATGGTGGAGAGATTGGCGCTGATCCAATGCAGCATGGAATTTCACTCCTTTTCGGAAAATGTCGTAAGATGGGATGGAACAGATCAGACCTTGGCGTTGAGCCTGGTGGCCTCCTTATAGGGGCGCACCAGCATATAGACCATCAGGGCCAGGGCCGCCAGGGCGAAGATCAGGCCGATGACATTGACGCTGCCGGTGAACAGGCCGCCGAACTGGTTGATCATCAGGCTGATGAGATAGGCAAAGCCGCACTGATAGCCGATGGCGAACCAGGTCCACTTGCGGTTGTTCATCTCCCGCTTGATGGCGCCGATGGCGGCGAAGCAGGGAGCGCACAGCAGGTTGAACACCAGGAAGCTGAAGCCGCTGATGCCGGTGAAGGCCGCGCCGATGTTCTGATACACGGTGCCGTCGCCGCCGCCATACAGGATGCCCAGGGTGCCCACGATGTTCTCCTTGGCCACAAGGCCGGTGATGGAGGCCACGGCAGCCTGCCAGTTGCCCCAGCCCAGGGGCTTGAAGATCCAGGCGATGACGCCGCCGATGGCAGCCAGGATGGAGCTCTGGATCTCGCTCTCGTCCAGCATACGGAAGGTGCCGTCCACCCAGCCGAAGTAGGTGGTGAACCACACGAAGATGGTGGAAAGCAGGATGATGGTACCGGCCTTCTTGATGAAGGACCAGCCGCGCTCCCACATGCTGCGCAGCACGTTGCCCAGAGTGGGCCAGTGATAGGCGGGCAGCTCCATCACGAAGGGAGCGGGATCACCGGCGAACATCTTGGTCTTCTTCAGCATGATGCCGGAGACGATGATGGCGGCCATGCCGATGAAGTAAGCGGAGGTGGACACCCATGCGCTGCCGCCGAAGATGGCGCCGGCGATCATGGCGATGAAGGGGACCTTGGCGCCGCAGGGGATGAAGGTGGTGGTCATAACGGTCATCCGGCGGTCGCGTTCATTTTCGATGGTACGGGAAGCCATGACACCGGGCACGCCGCAGCCCACGCCGATGAGCATGGGGATGAAGGATTTGCCGGACAGGCCGAACTTGCGGAACACCCGGTCCAGCACGAAGGCGATACGGGCCATGTAGCCGCAGGCCTCCAGGAAGGCCAGCATCAGGAACAGAACCAGCATCTGGGGCACGAAGCCCAGCACCGCGCCCACACCGGCCACGATACCGTCATTGATCAGGCCGCTGAGCCAGTCGGCGGCGCCGGCAGACTCCAGACCATTGCTGACCAGCACGGGGATACCGGGGACCCACACGCCGTAGTCGGCGGGGTCGGGGGCGTCAAATCCGTTTTCAGTGAGATACTTCACGGCGTCCACAAAGGTCATCTGCACCACGTCGTCCATCTTGTCCGCACCCTCGGGCAGGGCGTCATAGTAGGCGGTCATGGTGTTGATGGCCAGGGTCTCCTCGTCCTCCACGTCCACGGTGGCGGTGTCGGAGGTGGGCTGGAAGCTCTTCATGTCGCTCAGCAGGGCCTGGGCGTCAAAGTCCTCGGCCTCGGGGTCGATCTCCGTGCCCAGGAAGGCGTCCACAGCCTGCACGGCGGCGGTGTATTCGTCGTTGGTCTCGTTATAGGCCTTGGAGCCGATGCCCAGCAGGTGCCAGCCGTCGCCGAACACGCCGTCGTTGGCCCAGTCGGTGGCGGGAGCGCCCACGGCCACCATGGCGATCCAGTAAACCAGGAACATCACCACGGCGAAGATGGGCAGGCCCAGCCACCGGTTGGTGACGATCTTGTCGATCTTGTCGGAGGTGGACAGCTGGCCCTTGTTCTTCTGCTTGTAGCAGCTCTTGATGATCTCGGCGATGTAAACATAGCGCTCGTTGGTGATGATGCTCTCGGCGTCGTCGTCCAGCTCCTTCTCGGCGGCCTGGATGTCCTGCTGGATGTGCTGCATCACATCGGCGGGGATGTTCATTTTCTGCAGCACCTTGTCGTCGCGCTCAAAGATCTTGATGGCGTACCAGCGCTGCTGCTCCTCGGGCATGGTATGCACGGCAGCCTCCTCGATGTGGGCAATGGCGTGCTCCACGGGGCCGGAGAAGGTGTGCATGGGGATGGTCTTGGTCTTGCCCTGAGCGGCCTTCACGGCGGCCTCAGCGGCCTCCATCACGCCGTCGCCCTTCAGTGCGGAGATCTCCACGATCTCGCAGCCCAGCTGGCGGGACAGCTCCTTCACGTTGATCTGGTCGCCGTTCTTGCGGACCACGTCCATCATGTTCACGGCGATGACCACGGGGATGCCCAGCTCGGTCAGCTGTGTGGTCAGATACAGGTTGCGCTCCAGGTTGGTGCCGTCGATGATGTTCAGGATGGCGTCGGGCCGCTCCTCGATCAGGTAATTCCGGGCTACCACCTCCTCCAGGGTGTAGGGGGACAGGGAGTAGATGCCGGGCAGGTCCATGATGACCACGTCATCATGCTTCTTCAGCTTGCCTTCCTTCTTCTCCACGGTGACGCCGGGCCAGTTGCCGACGAACTGGTTGGAGCCGGTCAGTGCATTGAACAGGGTGGTCTTACCGCAGTTCGGGTTGCCCGCCAGGGCAATTTTGATCTGCTTATCCATATGATTCTCGTATCTCCTTTCCGGGAACTTATTCCACTTCGATCATTTCGGTGTCGGCCTTCCGCAGGCTCAGCTCATAGCCCCGGACGGTGACTTCCATGGGGTCGCCCAGAGGGGCCACCTTCCGGACAAACACCTGGGTGCCCCGGGTGATGCCCATGTCCATGATGCGGCGCTTCACGGGGCCCTCCCCGTGGAGCTTCACCACCTGGACCGTCTCGCCGATTTTCACGTCGCGCAGTGTTTTCATGTGGATTCTCTCCTTTTATGTATTTTTTGATTTTCTCAAATCATGATCTTCCGGGCCATTTCCTCGCTGATGGCGATGCGGGCCTCCTTGACCTTGACGATGACGTTTCCGCCCAGGGCCGCCACCACTGTGACGGTGCCCCCGGCCACAAAGCCCAGGTCCTCCAGATGCTTTTTCACCTCGGGGCTGCCGCCCACCCGGTGGATGAGATTTTCTTCGCCCATGTTGGCTAATGTCAGCGGCATCATAGCTGCTTCCCTCCCTGTGATAGCGGTTAGGGGTCGCTAACCGATCGTGAAAAATGAATGGTTAATCTGCCTTAACCTCTTTGCCAAGAAAAAGGTTAAGCTCCCTTAACCGCTGGATAGTTTAACACCTCTAACATTTCTTGTCAACCCCTTTTGGCGAAAAATTTTTCCTCCTTGCAATTTTGGTTAAAATATGCTAACCTATATATAATCTTACTGGAAGGTTGGTACTGTTTGCCATGCAGATCTTAAGAGCCTCGGAGGATTACCTGGAAACCATGCTGATGATGAAGGAGAAGCATGGCTATATCCGTTCCATTGACATTGCGGAGTATCTGGGCGTGACCAAGCCCAGCGTCAGCTACGCCACCAAGCGCCTGCGGGAGAGCGGCTATATCACCATGGACAAGGAGGGGCTCATCACCCTGACGGACACGGGCATGGCCATCGCCGCCAGCATGCTGGACCGGCACAAGACCCTGACGCAGTTTCTTATCCATCTGGGTGTGGACCCGGAGACCGCCGAGGCCGACGCCTGCAAGATGGAGCACGACATCAGCCAGCAGACCTTTGAGGCCATCTGCCGCCACGCAGGCCGGGCAGAATAAGTCCTCCGGGTAAATCCACATTTCCGCCACCCCATTCCCGGGTGGACAGTGCCGTCCGCCCCTGCGGATACGGGCACCGGCATGCTCTCTGTTCGGGTTCGCAAAAAAACGTCCATTTTTATTTGACAAATTCGTCCAAAAGCGTATAATGGTTTTGTATAAGTATCGGAATATTGTGGCATATCGGCAAGGAGACGGACCATGAAAAAGCTCTTGCCCCTTCTGTTGGCGCTGTGCCTGACGCTTTCGGCCTGCGCCGCCCCGGCGGCTGTGCCGCTGCCCGGCGATTCGGTGACCGCCGTCACCGTTACCTACGCCGGAAAAACCGTTACCTGCACCGACCCGGCCCAGGTCCGGGCCATGACCGACGCCGCCCGGAGCCTGGAATTTGTTCCCACGGACGCCTCCGTCACCACCCCCGGCGCCATGTCCATGGAGCTGACCTTCACGGACAGCAGCGGCAGCGCCGTGACCCTGACCCTGCCCCTGACCCAGTCCGGCGGAAAAGTCTATGACGCCGGAGCAGACAGCATTGGAATTTTTGCCGAAATTTTAGGCGAATAGGTTCAAAAAACAGCGGGACGCCCAAGGCATTTCCACAGCCTTGGGCGTCCCGCCTTTTCTCGCCTTTGTCCCGGGACAAACCGCCGGTTTTCCGGGCCGTCCCGCTCTGTACCGGGACAGTTTTTTCCGTCAGGGGTTCAGGTGCCGCTTAAAGTTGCCCAGGGTATGTACCCCCTCCTGGACCATGAAGAACGCATGGGGGTCCACCTTCCGGACCTCCTGCCGCCACGCAGGCCGGGAGGACTGAATACGATAAACGGGCTCCCCGGGCGAAAATCGTCCGGGGAGCCTGCCAGCTTGTCGGAAATGCCCCTGCCGGAGATTCATAGAAAATTAACACAAAAGCCGTCATTCTCCGCTTGTGACGGGGTTTGTTTTATGGTATACTGCAAGAATGCTACTACTATCTGCCCGGAAGCGGCCAGGCTGGGGGCAGTTTTTTTGACGGAAGGAGACCAAGATGGACTCAAACAACAGAAACGGCGGAAACAAGAAGAACAACCGGAATCTGCGCAGCGTCCTCTCCCTGATCGGCTGGGCCCTGGTGCTGACCCTGGTGTTCAACTACATTCTGGCCATGACCAGCGGCGGCAAGAGCTTCGAGATCACCTACAGCCAGATGATGAACCTGGTGCAGGAGGACCAGATCAAGAAGATCGAGCTGAAGGACGGCGTGCTGTATGCCACCCCGGTGGAGGGCTATACCTATACCCAGGAGTCGTCCAACAAGAACCAGCAGCCCCGGACCTATACCCAGAGCGAGAAGAACCCCATCACCCTGTACACCACCTACCTGACGGACACCCGGCTGCTTCCCCTGCTGGATGAGCACGGCGTGGAGTATTCCAGCCCCGTCAAGAGCTCCTGGAGCGTCCTGGGCGACATCCTGGTGATGTACATTCTGCCTATGCTGCTGACCATGGGGCTGATCGTGCTGGTGATGCGGATCGTGTCCAAAAACGGCGGCGGCATCGGCGGCATCGGCAACGTGGGCAAGTCCAATGCCAAGGTGTATATGGAGAAGCAGACCGGCGTCACCTTCAAGGACGTGGCCGGTCAGGACGAGGCCAAGGAGTCCCTGGAGGAGATCATCGACTTCCTCCACAACCCCGGCAAATACACCGCCATCGGCGCGAAGCTCCCCAAGGGCGCGCTGCTGGTGGGCTCCCCGGGTACCGGCAAGACCCTGCTGGCCAAGGCCGTGGCCGGCGAGGCCAACGTGCCCTTCTTCTCCATCTCCGGCTCCGACTTTGTGGAGATGTTCGTGGGCGTGGGCGCGTCCCGTGTCCGCGACCTGTTCAAGGAGGCCGCCAAGGTGGCTCCCTGCATCATTTTCATCGACGAGATCGACACCATCGGCAAATCCCGTGACGGCGGCCGCTTCGGCGGCAACGACGAACGGGAGCAGACCCTGAACCAGCTGCTGGCGGAGCTGGACGGCTTCGACCCCAGCAAGGGCGTTATCGTGCTGGGCGCCACCAACCGGCCGGAGGTGCTGGACAAGGCCCTGCTGCGTCCCGGCCGCTTCGACCGGCGCATCACCGTGGACCGGCCCAACCTGGCGGGCAGACTTGCCACCCTGCAGGTCCACACCCGGAACATCCGCCTGGCGGAGGACGTGAATCTGGACAAGATCGCCCAGGCCACCGCCGGGTGCGTCGGCGCGGACCTGGCCAACCTGGTGAACGAGGCGGCCCTGCGGGCCGTGCGCAAGGGCCGCAAGGCCGTGAACCAGAACGACCTGCTGGCCGCCTTTGAAACGGTCATCGCAGGCTCCGAGAAGAAGGGCACCGTCATTACCCAGGAGGAAAAGCGCATCATCGCCTATCACGAGGTGGGCCACGCCCTGGTGGCGGCCAAGCAGAAGAATGCCCAGCCCGTCAGCAAGATCACCATCGTGCCCCACACCCAGGGGGCCCTGGGCTATACCCTGCACCTGCCGGAGGAGGAGAAGTTCCTCATGTCCAAGGAGGACATTCTGGCGGAGATCCGCACCCTGCTTGCCGGCCGCTCCTCGGAGGAGATCGTGTGCAACACCATGACCTCCGGCGCCGCCAACGACATCGAGCGGGCCACGGAGATGGCCCGGAACCTGGTCGCGCGGTTCGGTATGTGCGACGAGTTCGACATGATGGCCCTGGGCACCGTCCAGAGTCAGTATCTGGACGGCGGGTACTCCATGACCTGCGCCCAGGAGACGTATGCCGCGGCGGACCGGGCCACCATCGCCATCATCCGCCAGTGCCACCAGGACGCCAAGCAGATCCTCAGCGAAAACCGGGAGCTGCTGGACAAGATCGCGGCGTACCTGCTGAAAAAGGAGACCATCACCGGCCAGGAGATGATGGCCATCATCGAGGGCCGGGACCCGGAGACCGTGGACAACTACGGCGCCACCCGGGAGGAGGATCAGAAGCTGTTCCGCCCCTCCACCCCGGACGTGATCGAGGCCCCCGCCAAGCACATCAACATCGTGTCGGAGCCCATCCCCATGCCGGACTTCGACAGCCAGCCGGAGGACAAACCGGAGGACAAGCCGGAAGAAAAGCCCCAGGAGGACCCCCAGCCGGAGGACTCCCAGGACAAGGAATAATTGCCATGCAAAAGCTCCGGGATGAGAACCTCATCCCGGAGCTTTGATTTTTTTACGGCAGGTAGTTCAGCGGGTCCACCAGGGTGCCGTTGCGGGTCACGGCGAAGTGGCAGTGGGGGCCGCTGCTGATGCCGGTGGAGCCCATGCGGGCGATCTGCTGGCCCTTGTACACGTGCTGGCCCACAGACACCAGCAGGGAGCTGTTGTGGCCATAGGTGGTGACGAAGCCGTTGCCGTGGTCGATCTTCACGCAGTAGCCCAGGCCGCCGTACCACCCGGACAGGGTCACGGTGCCGCCGTCGGCGGCATAAATGGCGGTGCCATAGCTGTTAGCGATGTCCAGGGCCTCATGATAGGTGGAGGCGCCGGCCACGCTGGCCCGGCGGGGGCCGAAGTAGGAGGTGATAACGCCGTAGCAGGGCCAGCGGAAGCTGCCGGTGGGGAACCAGGTGGGCCGGACCTTGGTGCCCCGGGCCTGGACCTCGGCCACAGGCTGGGACAGGGTCACGGAGGCCACATATTCCCGAGCGGTCTCCTCGCCGTTGATGATGGTCACGTTGGCGGTGACGTCCGCCTTGCCGTACACGCCCTTGGACAGCACCTTGGTGTCGCCTTGGTACATGCTGGCGTCGTCCCGGTAGGTGATGGTATAGGGCAGGTCACGGATGTAGTTCTGCCGCTCCACGGCCACCACCGTCAGATAGGGCACGGCGTTGGAGATGGTCAGCTGGTCCCCGGCGTGGAGCACGGCGATGTCATAGCCGGGGTTCAGGGTCAGAAGCTGCTGGTTGGTCATGCCGTTGTCCTCGGCGATGGCGGACCACACGTCGCCGGGCTTCACGGTGTATACCACGGCTCCCTCTTTGGTGGCGTTGAGCTTCTCGGCGATATAGCCCAGGTTGGAGATCAGGGAGCTGTCCACATAGCCCTCCTTGATCTCCACGTTTTCCACAAAGCTGCAATCCACGGTGTTCTCGGTGATATAGCCCGCCTTCATCTGCTCCAGCAGCTGATCGATGGCTCCGGCGTAGGTGGTGGCGGCCACGGCCTCGCCGTCTACATACAGGGTATAGCCATAGGTGACGTCGCCGATCTGGTCCGTCAGGTTCTCGGCGAACTCCTCCCGGCTCTCCAGGTCCCGGCGGGGGACCACATGGGTCTGGGTGGACAGCAGGGCGGTGTCGATGGCGTAGTCCTGGTCCTCTAAGGTCTGGCGGGTGACGGTCTCCAGCTGCTGCACCGCCTGGTCCACCGTCCGGCGGGAGCCAACGGTGCCCAGGTTGATGCCGTCATAGCGGACGGTGGTGCCGATGGTGTATACCGACAGCAGCACGATCACCGCCGCCGCCGTGACGCAGGTGCCCAGGAAGATGGCCGGGTGCAGGTGCAGCCGCTCCAGCAGGCCCCGGATGCTGCCGCTGCGGCGGATGCTGTGCCTGCGGCGCAGGGCAAACCGCTCCCGCAGGCCCGCGCCCATCCGGGGCATACTGCCCCAGGCGAACAGCAGCAGCTGGGCCAGGCGGTTTTCGGACTCCGGAAACTCCCGGCGCTTCTTCTGGTGGGCCAGGCTCCGCAGGCGATGCCAGCCCTCCCGCAGGGGGGCGATGACGTGGCGCTTCACGGCGGTCTGGATGTCCAGGTCCAGCCAGTCGGGATTTTCCCGGATGTACCAGGCCCAGTCCTTCAGATTCTGCCGCCAAAGCTGCCAGATGCTGCGCCGCTCCTCCGGCGTGATGTTGACGTCGTTGACGTCTTTATGCATAAGGTCTTGTTTCATAGTCAGGTTGCCTCAAAAAGTTACAAATTCGTTACAAAAATATATGATACATGGTTTTCCCCCATCCGTCAAGGGATTTCACGGGAATTAACAGCTTTTTCATATTTAATCCCCGGTAAATTCCGGAAAATCCGCTGGTATTTGCCGAGAAAAGGGGCGGGAGGCAAATATGGCTCCCGCGGAAAATGGGGATTTACTTTTTGTATAAAGCACGGTATAATCTACTTACTGTATAGAAAAAGATAGGTGAGAGAGAATGGCAACTGATTTTTCCCGCACGCTGAGCCTGCTGCGGCAGGAGAAGGGCGTTTCCCAGCGGAAGGCGGCGGCGGAGCTGGGCATCAGCCAGGCCCTGCTGAGCCACTATGAAAACGGCATCCGGGAGCCGGGCCTGGCCTTCGTGACCCGGGCGTGCGACTATTACCACGTGTCGGCGGACTATCTGCTGGGCCGGACCCTGAGCCGGGACGGGTCCATCATCGAGGCCGGGGACGTGTACGACTCCTCCGGCGAAAAGGGCAGCCTGCGGGGCAGCATCATGGCCACCCTGCAAAAAAAGCTGGTGGTGAACACCGCAGGGGTCCTGTTTGACCAGCTGGGCAAAACCGGCAGCCGTCCGGCCATCACCGCCGCCGGGGACTATCTCAGCGGGGCGCTGTATGCCCTGCTGCGGCAGCTGTATCGCCGGGGCGGCGGCAATGAGGACTTCTTTGCCGTGTCCCCCGGGGACTATGACGGCGGCCTGGTGCAGGCGGACATGACCATGAGCCAGGTGCGGTACCGCCGGGCCCTGAGCCAAGCGGAGGAGGTCCAGGAGATCACCCCGGACACCCTGACCGCCGGGTATCCCGGCCTGGGCCAGAGCGTGGCCCAGGTGATCCACAACACCGACGAGCGGTGCAAGACTTTGCAATAACCAAATAGGAGGTATCCCCCATGTCTGACGAGACGAAAGCCAGCGCCACCGTGTCCGACTACCTCCGGTGGCGGGGCGACCTGACCTTTGCCCAGGACGGGTTCAACGAGGTGGACAACCTGCTCCTGTGCATCATTTCCTATATCAAGCTGGAGAACATCCCCCGGCTGCGCAGCTTCGACCCCAAGGACGCCATGCCCATGGGAGACGTGTGCCGCCTGCTGACGGAGGAGGACGAGCAGCTGGGCCTGTCCACCCTGGACTACATCCCCCTGATGCGCCAGGCGGCGGAAACGCCCCGGTTCCGGGAGGTGTCCCTGTTCGCCTTTGAGAGCCTCCACGACGAGGACCGGCAGATGCAGTTCGCCGCCGTGTCCTTCCTGCTGCCGGACGGCAGCGTATACGCCGCCTACCGGGGCACGGACATGACCATTGTGGGCTGGCAGGAGGACTTCAACATGAGCTTCCTTTCCGCCGTCCCCGCCCAGGTGAAGGCCGCGGAGTATGCCGGGGCCGTGGCCCGGGCCTGCCCCCGGCGGCCCCTGCGCATCGGCGGACACTCCAAGGGCGGCAATCTGGCCGCCTGGGCGGCGGTGCACCTGGACGAAAAGCTCCAGCGCCAGCGGCTCATCGCCGCCTATAACAACGATGGCCCGGGCTTCAGCCGGGACCTGGTGGACACCCCCAGCTATCAGGCGGTGGCGGATCGGCTGTTCACCTATATCCCCGCCTCCTCCATCGTGGGGGTCCTGCTGGAGCACGCCGAGGACTATGAGGTGGTGGACAGCACCGCCCGGTCCATTATGCAGCATGAGCCCCTGTCCTGGTGCGTGGAAGGCCCCCGGTTCGTCCACCTGGGCCAGCGCTCCCAGCTGGGCCAGCTGTCCGACGGAGTGCTGCGGGAGTGGATCGGCTCCATGAGCCCCCAGGAGCGGGAGCAGTTCTCCCGGGCGTTTTTCGACATCCTCAGCCGGGGCGGCCGCACCAAGACCCTGGAGGACCTGCGCAGCGGCGGTCTGGCCGCCGGAGCGGCCCTGATCCGGGAGTATGCCGGGGCCGACGAGGAGAAGAAAAAGATCATCTCCGAGATCTTCCGCCGCCTGGCGGTGGACGTGAAAGACGAGCTGATGAAGGCCGCCGGAGCCGGGGTGCGCCGGGCCGGGGAGTCCATCCTGGCCACGGGCCAGGCCATCGCCGACCTGCGGAAATGAGGATTTTATCCTGAATATCGAGCTTACTGCCGTGTTATGCGTGACACGGCAGTAATTTTTTACCATTTTGAAAACTTTTGTTACCAATCTGTAATTTTTTGTAGCTTTTTTGAAACCATTGTGGTATAGTATCTCTTGTCGTTAGAAAATCCCCTTATGGAAAGGAAGTCTTACCCATGGTATCCCGACGTTTCGCCTGTCTGTTTCTGGCCGTGTCCATGACGCTGTCCAGCATCTGGATCGTCAGCGCAGATCAGAGCCATCAGATAAAGGACGCGGCTGAGGCCGCCGCCAGCTACTCCGCCGCCGTGCAGGCGCTGGAGGAGGCCGGCCTGTCCCAGTCCGCCCAGGCCAATTCCAACATCGCCATCGACCTGGGGATGCTGGAGCAGGAGGGGACGGTGGACCTGTCCCAGCTGGCCGTTCAGGCGGTGCAGCTGCAGCAGGAGGAGGAAGCCCGGCAGGCGGAAGCCGCCCGCCAGGCCAACCGCGAGGCCGCCCGCCGCACCGGCCGTCAGGCCGCCCGCCAGGCCCTGCTGGACGCCTATGACGGCGCCATGGCCGCCCGTCAGATCACCGTGTACGCCGCACCCAGCGACAGCGCCGCCTCTCTGCGGACCCTGCGCCAGGGCAAGGTGGCCCGGCTCAACGACGTCACCGAGGACGGCAATTGGTATCAGATCACCTTCAGCGACACCACCGGCTATGTCCGGGCTGACGGGTGCCAGACCGTGCAGTACAGCGACTACGCCGGCACCTCCGCCGTGAAGAGCGCCCGGGAGGACCTGGTGGACTATGCAAAGTCCTTCCTGGGCACCCGGTATGTGTGGGGCGGGGCCTCCCCCAGCGGGTTTGACTGCTCGGGCTTCACCATGTACGTCTACGCCCACTTCGGCTATCGCATGTCCCACGGGGCCAGCGACCAGCTGTACGCCTTCACCCGGGTGTCCACCGCCGAGCGGCTGGCCGGGGACCTGGTGTTCTTCTCCTATGGCGGCGGCGATATCTCCCATGTGGGCATCTATCTGGGCGGCGGGGCCTTCATCCACGCCACCTCCAACGGCGGGGTCAAGATCAGCTATTTCGATGGCTATTACAGCAGCACCTATGTGGGTGCGGTGCGGATCCTGGCCGACTGACAACGCTTTACTCTCTCATCCCCCCTTTGCTTCTCCGCGCAGCGGTCCGACGCTGCGCGGAGAACTATTTTTTCTGCCGGATTTCACCGAATCCGTTTGCCGTATTTTCGCATTTGTGCACGATTCAAAGACAAAAACACTTATTTTGGCGATGAAGGGTTGACCTTTCCGCATTTTCCCCCTATAATGAAGGAACTGACGATTTCTTTGCATAAGGAGGCGATGCGGCGTGGCCGCCATCAACCGCAGCACCGATATGACCACCGGCTCCATCTGGAAGCGCATGGTCAGCTTTGCAGTGCCGGTCTTTTTGGGCAATCTCTGCCAGCAGCTGTACAACACGGTGGACAGTGTCATCGTGGGCAAATTTGTGGGCAAGCAGGCTCTGGCCGCTGTGGCCAGCAGCGGCAACCTCATTTTTATGATGACAGGCTTTTTTATGGGCCTGTTCATCGGGGCGGGCATCGTCATCGCCCAGTATTTCGGGGCCAGGAACTATGAAAAGGTCCGCTCCGCTGTGCACACGGACATCGCCTTTGCCCTGTGCTGCGGTGTGCTGCTGACGCTTCTGGGTGTATTCTTCACCCCCACCATCCTCACCTGGATGCGCACCCCGGCGGACGTGCTGGACACCTCCATTCTGTATTTCCGGCTGTACTTCCTGGGAAGCCTGGCCACCATCCTGTATAACGCAGGCATGGGCATTCTGCAGGCGGTGGGCGACAGCCGCAGCCCCCTGTACTATCTGGTTATCTCGTCGGTGGTCAACGTAGCCCTGGACCTGCTGTTTGTGGGGGCCATGGATATGGGCGTGGCAGGCGCCGCCGTAGCCACCGTGATCAGCCAGGTGGTCAGCGCCGTCCTGTGCATCATCAAGCTGACCCGGTCCGACGGGCCGTACCGGCTGGAGATCAAGCGCATCGGCTTTGATCTGCCTCTGCTGAAGAAAATCACTTCCCAGGGTGTTCCCTCCGGCGTGCAGAACTCCATCATCGCCATCGCCAACGTGGTGGTGCAGTCCAACATCAACACCTTCGGCTCCGACGCCATGGCGGGCTGCGGGTCCTATTCCAAGGTAGAGGGCTTCGTGTTCCTGCCCATCACCGCCTTCGCCATGGCTCTGACCACCTTCATCGGCCAGAATCTGGGAGCGGGGCAGTTTGACCGGGCCAAGCAGGGCGCACGGATCGGCATCCTGTGCTCCATGGCCATGGCGGAGCTTATCGGCGTGGCGCTGTTTTTCCTGGCCCCCTATGCCATGCGGCTGTTCAACGACGACCCGGCCGTGGTGGCCATCGGTGTGCGTCAGTCCCACATTGAGGCGCTGTTCTTCTGCTTCCTGGCCTTTGCCCACGGCGTGTCCGCCGTGCTGCGGGGCGCGGGCCGGGCCCAGGTGCCTATGTACACCATGCTGGGCTGCTGGTGCATCCTGCGGGTCAGCTATATCACCCTGGCCCTGAAGGTCTGGCCGGATATTGCCACCATTTTCTGGGCCTATCCCATCACCTGGAGCGTCAGCTGTGTGGTGTTCCTGATTTATTACCTGAAGGCCGACTGGGTCCACGCCCTGGAAAAGAGCCTGTGAATACGATGCAACCCCCTGACGAAGAATTTTCGTCAGGGGGTTGACTTTTGTGCGTGACGCGAATATACTACCAACATACCACATTGGTAGTAGTTTTTAGGAGCCGAGGTCATTTCCATGGAAGCGTCTGTGGTTTTCCGATGTTGTAAGGTGTCCGTCCGCTGAAAAAACAACCAACATCTTACAATATAAAGGAGAAATCAACCATGTCTCATATCTATACCTCCGCCGATCAGCTGATCGGCCGCACCCCCCTGCTGGAGCTGACCCATCTGGAGAAGAAATACGGCCTGAAGGCTCGTATCCTGGCCAAGCTGGAGTATCTGAACCCCGCCGGGTCCGTGAAGGACCGCATCGCCCGGGCTATGATCGACGACGCCGAGGCCAGGGGCCTGCTGCATGAGGGCAGCGTCATCATCGAGCCCACCTCCGGCAACACCGGCATCGGCCTGGCATCCGTGGCCGCCGCCCGGGGCTATCGGGTGATCATCGTCATGCCGGAAACCATGAGCGTGGAGCGCCGCCAGCTGATGAAGGCCTATGGCGCGGAGCTGGTGCTCACTGAGGGGGCCAAGGGCATGAAGGGGGCCATTGCCAAGGCCGACGAGCTGTCCCACGAGATTCCCGGCAGCTTTGTGCCCGGCCAGTTCGTCAACGCCGCCAACCCCAAGGCCCACTTTGAGACCACCGGGCCGGAGATCTGGCAGGATACCGACGGCCAGGTGGATTGGTTCGTGGCAGGCGTCGGCACCGGCGGCACCATCACCGGCGTGGGGCAGTATCTGAAGTCCCGGAACGCCGCCGTCCGGGTGGCGGCAGTGGAGCCGAAAAGCTCGGCGGTGCTGTCCACCGGCGTGGCCGGGGCCCACAAGATTCAGGGCATCGGCGCAGGCTTCGTGCCCCAGGTGCTGGACACCAGGATCTATGACGAGATCATCCCCGTCACCAACGAGGACGCTTTTGCCCTGGGCCGGGAGATCGGCCATACCGAGGGCGTGCTGGTGGGCATCTCCTCCGGCGCCGCCGTGTGGGCGGCTCTGCAGATCGCCCAGCGGCCGGAGTCCGCAGGCAAGACCATCGTGGTGCTTCTGCCCGACACCGGCGACCGGTATCTGTCCACTCCCCTGTTTGCAGAGTAATGAATTGCATAAAGCCAGGCCCTCCGGCATCAGCCGGAGGGCCTTGTCGCGTTTTGAGTCACTTCCCCTGGGTGATCTGCTCGCACAGCCACTGAGAGAACAGATAGGCGAACTTTCCGTAGGGATGGACGCCGTCGCCGGTGTATTCCGGCAGCATGAAGCCGTCGTCGCCGCAGAACAGGGTGTCCGAGTCCAGGCAGCGGATGCGGTCGCCGTCGGCCAGCTCCGCAAAGCCCTGGTTCACGGCGGTCAGGCGGCTGTGGGCAAAGCTGGGATTCCCGGCAGCCACGTCGGCGGTGACGCCGTAGACCTTCAGAATGTAGATGGTGGCGTCCGGCTGGAGCTGGCGCAGCTGCTCCAGGTCGCTCTGGTAGGCGTCGAACAGGTTGCCCAGGGGATAACCGGCCTCGTTGAGGCCCAGCATCACGAAAATGTGGCTGTATTGCTTGCTGCGCAGCAGGGACCCCAGGTCCGTTGCGCCGAAATTCTTGTCGGAGGCGGTGGTGGAGAACATCTTGAACACCGTCATGCCCACGTCGGCGAAATAGTCGGCATTGCCCAGCCGGGCATAGTTGGCCACGTTTACCATCCGGGAATCGCCGATGAACAGGGCATCATCGAAAAAGCTCTCGTCCTGGCCGTATACGGCGTTGGTGACCACCACCGGCGGCTCAGGCTCGGGCTCGGGTTCCGGCTCCGGTTCGGGGTCAGGCTCGGGTTCGGGGGCGGGGTCCGGCGCTGGCGGGGCGCTGTCTCTTATACACATCTCCGAGCCCACGAGACTAG
>ENA-OZHP01000161-OZHP01000161.1-human-gut-metagenome-genome-assembly--contig:-NODE-161-length-30450-cov-10.154367_pt1 | contig 30450 bp, 31 predicted proteins | sample MGYA00244046_ERZ653686 | MGnify/ENA primary metagenome ERZ653686 (study PRJEB26926, sample SAMN06165313) | human gut metagenome | biome: ENVO:00009003; feature: ENVO:2100002; material: ENVO:00002003... | reverse complement strand
CCGCCGGGATGCTGCAACAGGCCATGAAAAAAGTGCTGGACGAGATGCAGAAAGGAGTGACCGGCCACAAGACCAAGCTGCACCACGGCAAGCAGACCCTCCGGCAGTTGATGAAGCACAATACCGGCGTTTCCAACATCGAAATCACCGATCAGAATATCCGGGCTTTTTCCGCCACCGCCAAGAAGTACGGCATTGACTTCGCGCTGAAAAAGGACACCAGCGGAGAGATACCCCGCTATCTGGTGTTTTTCAAGGGTCGGGATGCCGACGTTATTACGGCGGCCTTCCGGGAGTTCTCCGCAAAGAACCTGGAGAAAGAGAAAAAGCCCTCCATCCGCAAGGAGCTGAACCAGGCAAAGCAGCAGGCCAAAGCCCAGCATCGCCAGCGGGAGAAGGTCAAGACCAAAGACCGGGGTGTGGAATTATGACGGTTGACTGGAAGAAGGTTCTCATCCTAAATCTCCCGTATCTGCTGTTTGTCTATCTCTTTGATAAGCTCTGCCAGGCGGTGCGCCTTGCGCCCGGCCTTGACGCCTCTGAAAAGTTTCTGCATTTGAGCCAGGGCTTTACAGAGGCGTTTTCTTATGCGGCACCCAGCCTGCATCCGCTGGACCTGATGGTGGGCATCGCCGGGGCAATCATCGTCCGGCTGGCGGTGTACGCCAAAGGAAAAAACGCCCGCAAATATCGCAAGGGCATCGAGTACGGCAGCGCCCGGTGGAGTGCATAATTTTAAGTGTAAAGGAAACCTATATGGACGCACAGGAGGTTATGCACATGACTGATTATAGCAAAATTACAGCCCTTTACTCCCGCCTTTCCGTAGGCGACGAGGATAGGGACGGCGGCGAGAGCAACAGCATACAGAACCAAAAGGAAATGCCCTGCGGCACGCAGCCTGCTTGTTTACACGTTGAAGCGGAAATAGATCATGTCGCCGTCCTTGACCACATAGTCCTTGCCCTCGGACCGCAGCAGACCCTTTTCCTTGGCGGCGGCCACGCTGCCGCAGGCCATCATCTCGTCGAAGTTGATGGTCTCCGCCCGGATGAAGCCCCGCTCGATGTCGGAGTGGATCTTTCCGGCGGCCTGGGGGGCCTTGGTGCCCTTGCGGATGGTCCAGGCCCGGCACTCGTCCTTGCCGTAGGTCAGGAAGGAGATCAGGCCCAGCAGCTCATAGCTGCACTGGATCAGCCGGTCCAGGCCGGACTGCTCCACCCCCAGGTCCTCCAGGAACATGGCCCGCTCATCGGGGTCGTCCAGCTGGGCGATGTCCTCCTCCAGCTTGGCGCAGATGGGCAGCACCTGGGCCCCTTCCTTTTGGGCCAGGTCCCGGACCATCTGGAAATATCGGTTGTTCTCGTGGTCGGCAAAGCCCGCCTCGTCCATGTTGGCGGCGTAGATGATGGGCTTCAGGCTCAGCAGGTCGGCGGTCTCCACAATGGCACGGTCCTCGTCGCCGCAGTCGAAGGTGCGGGCGGACCTTCCGGCGTTGAGATGCTCCGCCAGGGCCCGGAATACCTCGGCCTCGTGCAGGAACTTCTTGTCGCCCTTGGCGGCCTTGGCGGCCTTCTCCACCCGGCGGTTCACCATGTCCAGGTCCGCCATAATCAGCTCCAGGTCGATGGTCTCGATGTCGCCCAGGGGGTCCACCGGCACGTTGGTCCCGGCGTCGGCCACCACGTGCATGATGTTCTCGTCGTCGAAGCAGCGCACCACATGGACGATGGCGTCGGTGCGGCGGATGTTCTCCAGGAACTTGTTGCCCAGGCCCGCCCCCTGGCTGGCGCCCTTCACCAGGCCCGCAATGTCCACAAATTCGATGACGGCGGGGGTCTTTTTGTCGGGCTGATACATCTCCGCCAGCTTATCAAGCCTTGCATCCGGCACGGCCACCATGCCCACGTTGGGCTCGATGGTGCAGAAGGGGTAGTTGGCGCTTTCGGCTCCGGCGTTGGTGATGGCGTTGAACAGCGTTGATTTGCCCACGTTGGGCAGTCCCACGATACCTAATTTCATATATACATACCTCGCTTTAAAAAATCCTGTATTTGCAACGGTTTGCGGGCCCGGGCCTTTTGGCACTGTACCATTTTTACACCATTTTTTCAAAAGGCTCGGATTCCGCAACACGGTTGGCTTCAAATTGCCGCAAAGCCTCGTCCAGCGACTCCGTGGTGACGTGGACGTAGCGGTCCATGGTCGTCTGGATGCTGGCGTGGCCCAGCAGCTTCTGCAAAATTTTCGGCTGCATGCCGCTTTCGATGGCTCGTGTGGCGTAGGTGTGGCGCAGGGCGTGCATGCAGAAGTGCTCGATGCCCGCCTGATCACAGAGCCGGTATAGATGGGTATCATAGGAACTGTTCTTCGCCGGTTCCCCGGTACGCCAGTTGATAAAGACAAGATCACGCAGATACATGTAGGCCGATGTGCCCCTGCGCCGGTCCAGATAGGTGAGCTTCTGCGAGAGGGCGGGGGAGAGCTTCTTCCCCTCGCGCTCGGCCCGGCATTCCTCCAGAATTTCCACCGCCCGGTGGGTCAGGGGAATGGTGCGGTAGCTGTCCGGCGTTTTCGGCGGGCCCGCCCGCCATGTGTGCAGATCGTAGCGGTACTCCAGCGTCTTGTTCACCGTCAGCGTCCGCCTCTCCAGATCCACCGCGTCCCACGTCAGGCCGATCATCTCGCCGGTGCGCAGCCCCGTTTCCAGCAGGAACGCGTACTGGTGGTAGTTCTTCGTGCCCCGCGCCGCATCCAGAAAGCGCCGCTGCTCGTCCCGCGTCAGGAAGTGGATGTCGTCCGCCGCCCGGCAGGGCTTGGTGTAGCGCACACCGTCCATGGGGTGCTTGGTGATGAGGTCGTTCATCTTCGCCGACTTGAATAGGGTGCCCATGGTGATGTAGGTCTGCTTGATGCTGGAGCCGGAATAGTCTGCGTCCATCAGCAGCAGAACCCGCTTGCAGTGCATGGGCTTCACGTCCGAAAGGCACATGTGCCCGATCACCGGCTTGATGTTCCGCGTGTAGCGGTCGCGGTAGTTCCGCAGGGTGTTGGGGGCCAGATCGCCCACAATGTTCTCAATCCAGAAGTTGAACCATGCGTCCACCGTGGTGCTGGTGGCGATGAAGAGGCCGTCATGCTTGTCGGCATGGCGGGCGTCCTCCATCCAGTTCTTGGCTTCGGGAAGCGTTTTGAAGTATTTGGTATGTCGTTTTCCTGTCCGATCGACAAAACGTGCGCTGTAAAACCCGTCCTTTCTTTGGCAGATACCCTTGCCGCATTCTCTTCCTTTCAGGCTTTTGCCCATACACTTGAGCTCCTTTCCGGTCTAAGGGAAAAGAGCCCACTGCAACAACATAATTATAGCAGATAGGCTCCCGTCCCTCAACCCATTTTTACAAATTTACCGGCCTTCGGACTTGCGTCAGATGACGAGGCGGGCGCTGATGTATTCTTCAAATTCCCGGCGCTTTACCAGCTTTTTCGTCCCGACGAACAGGACGAAGGGGCAGTTGGGGGCTTTCAGCATGCTGTCGATCTTGTTGATGCCGATGTTGCTGTATTCCGCCGCCTCCTTGGTGGTCAGCGCCATTTTCAGGTGGATGGGTACGGTGGGTGTGTTGGTCATGAGGTGCTCCTTTCTTGGCGTCTATGTAGACAGATAGAACCTGTTTTCTTTACATTCGAGGGAAATCGTATTGCCGTGCCGGAACTGCGGTGCGGGAGGCGTTGGTATTGCTGGCCTTTCGGGGCCTTATTTGTCTACGCCGGACCGCCGTTTCCGGGCGGATTCGGACTTTTGTTTGCGATGGACTTTTGCCGCGCAGTCCCGGCAGTATTTCGCCCGGCCGGAGCGGGTGAGAAAGCCCCTGCCGCAGACTTCGCAGCGGTGTAGCTGCTTAGGATTGAAGATGCCCCGTTCCAGCTTCGGCTGCTCCGGCAGCACGGCGTGGCGGAACCAGCGGCAGATCAGGCTGCGGGAAACAGCCTGCGGGCAGACGCCGTCCAGCAGCAGGCAGTCGCCCTGCGAAAAGTTGCAGCAGCGTTTTGCGAGTCCCCGCACGCTGCGTGCCTGTCCCGGCGTCAGACGGAAAAGCGTTCCGTCCGGCAGGCGCTCGATGGGGTCAAATTTGGCCATCGGTATCCTCCTTTGCAATCAGCTTCGCGTCCGATGGGGTGTCGGTGGTGAGCTTACAGAATGTTTTCATTGAACCTCCTGTCCCATCCATCCCATCAGGTGTATTGATTGGATTGATGGATGATTCTCTTGTATCTTGATTTATTTCTGATTGATTAGGGGACGATTTTCAGCCCCGATGAACGTCACGGGAACCGGCGTCCTGAAATCCAGTTCCGGAACGCTCCGGAGCGTCAGCTTGTCCACCGTCCGGAAAACCGGTGATGGAAACCCACACATGGAAAAACCCGTTGTGGTCAAAGCTCGTCCTTTTGCCGCGCTTTTAGTAGCTCCCAGATCTCGGCTTGCCGCACTTTCAGTTCGGCAACGTCATCTTCGTAAAAATGCCCGGTGCTGTTGATGCGGCGGCAAATCTGGTTGATGTTGGCGGCGACTTTGTTCACGGCGGCGGCCAGCTTCTTCTGCTCGGTGTAATCGACTTTGATGATGTACCCGTCGATGAGCATCTTGCGGGCGTAAGCGCCGAAGTTGTGTGTCCCCAACTGGCGCATCTTGTGCTGGATGAGATTCAGCTCCTGCTCGTTCAGGCAGATTTCTTTTCGGATGGGTCGCGTGCGATCTGGCATGTATTACTTCCCCCTCAGTTCCAGACAGAACTCATCATCGCCTTCCTTCCGGATTTGCAGGTAATCCGTGTCGGCAAGTTCTGTTAAAACAACGGAAATCCTTTCCTCCGGCATGTTCAGCTGACAGGCCAGCTCCGACAGCTCAACGCCTTCATCGCCAAGGGCGTAGAGGATTGCGGCGAAGCCTTTTGCCTCAACAGAAAGGTGCGTGTCTTGCAGCAGTTCTGTGGGGACAGCGGTCATGTGGGTACGGTTGTGGTAAGTGATCATAATGTTTCTCCTTTCGATTTTGAAAAACTTTGTTTGAAGGGCGGCTTGGAAGCGAAGCTGTTTGCCTTTCACTTTACAACGGACAATTTTCAAGAGAAAAACAGGGGTCGAAAGAAAATTATTTTCCCCTTCTATATAACCAACGGACAAAATAAATCAGAGTGTCACGATTTTGTCTCGTAGACGTTTCTCTCTCACTTTACAACGGACATTTTTCTCAAAAAAACTTGGCACTCTCTTTCAAAAAACTTCTCTTGCCCCTGATCCCCCCCTCTACTTAGCTAAGTGAATCAGCGGCCGGTTTTGTCCCAGATTTCTCAAAAAAGTTTCGAGGACGGCGAAACAATCTCTGTGCGCTGCTCCAAATTGCCCTTTCTACTTTCCAACGGACAAAATGATGCGGACTGTCACGGTTTTGTCATAACAAGGGCAAAAAAAGAAGCGCCTGCCATTACGACAAGCGCTTTGTTTTTGCATCCATTATTCGAGCAAATCCTCTATATCCCCTTGATCGTATTCAGTTTTCCGCATCAGCCGACAGACACCATCTGCCTCGTCCCGCTGGCGCAGAAGCGCGGCGAATGCCAGATACAGCGCGTTCTGCCGCCGTTCGACTGCACCACGATTCATCTGCAAGGCGTCCGCCGTTTTGCGGATAGACAGTCCCTCGGAAAAGCGTTTTTTGAAGATCTCCGCGTAGTCGTGGAGCACCGTTTTGAGGGACTGCTGGAGGAATGCCAGATCCTCGCGCATGGCCAGATATTCCTCCCGGTCATGAACACCGATGTACTGCTTCCGTTCCCGGATGAGCCGGTAGCGCTGCAAGTCCATGCGGTAGTTTTCGCAGATGTCCTTGGCGTATTCATAGTAGGTTCTGCTGCAACGGATGGCGCGCTCTGCGTACTCGTCATCAACATAAGTGAAGGGCTTGCTTTTGGGCTCCGGAAAGCCGTCCTCATATACTTCACGGACGGTGCCTTTGTCGATCTCGCGCCGGGTCTGGCGGACGTATTTGTCCCGCAGCTCGCCGTCTACTTCGACCTTCTCGCAGAAGGACGCGTAGCGGATGAGATAATAGTGCTCGTTGTCCTCGCGGGAAAAGCTGGCGTCCTTGCAGACCACGATGGCCTCGCCGGTGTCGATGTCCCTGAGCACCCGGACGACGAAGATGGGCTTTCCGTCGTACCGCGTATAAAACCAGGCAAATACCCGTTTGAGCGCCATGAATAAGCCCTCCTTCCGCTGATTTTCCTACAGTATAACATAGTTCGCGGCGAAGGGAAAGCGCGGCGCGGAGACGGAGAAAACTGGGATTGGAGAAACCAGCAAGCACATCCGGTGTCCGGACACACGGTCGAAATGCGCGTTTCTACCCTGTGGGCAGACTGCGCATTTCGCCTTTTGGGATGCTCCCAAACCCTGTCTGATTTTTGCAAAATCGCCGTGAATCCGAAGGACATGGCACACGAACTTAACGGCGTCTTTACAATGACCTGTTTTTACGATTTTTAAAGACCTTTAAGCCGCCATTTCCGCGATGATTTCCCGGCTTTTCACACGGAAATTGGCATACAGATTTTTACTGAATGCCATTGCGTAACTGCATTGTTTGCTGTATAATTAAATAGCCAAATAGTCATATCTCGCATAGCTGATCGCGGAATATGACTATTTGTAAGAGATTAGTAATCGATTACTGCGCGATAGTCAGACACATAAAAAGCATTGTGCCGCAAAAGCGCAGAGGAAAACAGGTGAAGAACATGGATAAGCGTCTTCTGCTGGCCAGCCCGCACATGTCGGACGAGGGCTATGAGCTGGAATACATTCAGGATGCGTTCCGCAAAAACTGGATCGCGCCGCTGGGCGAGAACGTCAACGAGTTTGAAAAGGCCATGAGCGACTACATGGGCAAGGGGTATCCGGTGGCCCTGTCCGCCGGTACGGCGGCGCTGCATCTGGCCATGATCCTTGCGGGGGTGAAGCCCGGCGACACGGTGTTCTGCCAGAGCCTGACCTTCTCCGCGTCGGCCAATCCCATCGCCTACTGCGGCGCGAAGCCCGTGTTCATCGACTCGGAGCGCGAGACGTGGAACATGGATCCCGCCGCCCTGCGCCGGGCGTTTGAGCTGTACGGCGCGCCCAAGGCGGTGGTGGTGGTGCACCTGTACGGCAACCCGGCCAAGCTGGATGAGATCACCGCCATCTGCCGGGAACACAATGTCCCCCTGATCGAGGATGCTGCGGAGGCGCTGGGGTCTACATACAACGGCCAGAAGTGCGGCACCTTCGGCGAGTTCGGCGGCCTGTCCTTCAACGGCAACAAGATCATCACCACCTCCGGCGGCGGTATGCTGCTGTGCGGGACGGAGGCGGAAGCGAAGCACGCGCTGAAGCTGGCTACACAGGCCCGGGAGAATGCGCCGTGGTACCAGCACGAGGAGATTGGCTATAACTACCGCATGAGCAATATCACTGCCGGGATCGGGCGGGGGCAGATGAAGGTGCTGCCGCTGCGGGTGCAGCAGAAGCAGGCCATCTTTGCCCGCTACTGCGAAAAGCTTCAGGGCCTGCCGCTGACCATGCAGCCGAAGCTGGACTGCGCGCAGCCCAACCGCTGGCTGTCCGTGCTGCTGCTGGATGCGAACTGCGGCGTGACGCCCGCGGAGCTACTGGCGCGGCTGAATGAGGCGAACATTGAGGGGCGTCACCTGTGGAAGCCCATGAGCTTGCAGCCGGTCTTTGCCGGAAGCCCCTTTGTCAGCGTCAGCGATGCGCCGGTGTGCGACGATCTGTTTGCCCGGGGCGTGTGCCTGCCCAGCGATACGAAGATGAGCATGGACGATGTGGACCGCGTGTGTGAGGTCATCCGGGGGATGTTCTGATGCAGCACAGAGCCGGATTTTATGAAAAATACGTCAAGCGGCTGCTGGATCTGGTGCTTTCCGGACTGGCGCTGATCATTCTGTCACCACTGCTGCTGGTGACGGCGATTCTGGTGCGCGTGAAGCTCGGAAGCCCTGTGATCTTCTGTCAGGAGCGGCCGGGGAAGGACGAGAAGATCTTCAAGCTCCACAAGTTCCGCAGCATGAGCGACGCGCGGGACGAGAGCGGCAATCTGCTGCCGGACGGGGAGCGCCTGACGGGTTACGGAAAGAAGCTGCGCTCTCTGAGCATCGACGAACTGCCAGAGCTGTGGGATATCTTCCGGGGCAAGATGAGCATCGTCGGCCCGAGGCCGCTGCTGGTGAAGTACCTGCCCCTTTACAGCGAGGAGCAACATCACCGCCACGATGTCCGCCCCGGCCTTACCGGCTGGGCGCAGGTGCATGGCCGGAACCTTGCCTCGTGGGAAGAGAAGTTTGCGTATGATGTGGACTATGTGAATCACGTCAGCTTCGCGCTGGATGTGAAGATCATTTTCATGACCGTCCGCTGCGTCTTTGCGAGAGAGGGAATCAGCGCAGAAGGCAGCGCAACGATGGAAGCGTTTACGGGGACATCAAATATTTCGGAGGAAGTAAGATGAACATCTTATTTTGCAGTGCCGGACGGCGCGTTGAATTGCTGAAGGATTTCAGAAAGTCCATGGACGAGGGCGACAGAATCATTGCCGCCGACTTGTCCAATTTGGCACCAGCCCTGTATGTGGCAGACAAGCATTATCTTGTTCCCCGGATCGATGACCCAAACTATCTTGATGCGATTCTGGACATTTGCCGCAAAGAAAAAATCAATGCGGTTACAACACTGATTGATCCGGAGATCGAACTGCTTGCGAAGAACCGCGCCCGTTTTGAAGAAATCGGCGTTGAAGTGCTGGCTCCTTATGCGGAGACGGCAGAGCTTTGCTTTGATAAATTCAAAATGTATCAGTACCTCACGGCGCATGACATTCCTACGCCGGACACATGGGGAGACTATTCCTCCGCGATGGCTGCTATTGAGAGCGGCAGCCTTGCATTTCCTGTGTTTGTCAAGCCGAGAACGGGGAGCGGCAGCGTTGGCGCTCGGAAAGTGCAGGATGAGGAAACGTTAAAAACGCTGTGCGAAGCTGACCCGACGCTGATCATCCAGCGCTTGATGGACGGCGATCTGGATGCGGACGTGTATATCGATACGATCAGTCACAAGGCTGTATCCGCATTTTCCAAGCGCAAGCTGGAAACCAAAATCGGCGGTGCAAGCAAGACCATCTCATTCAAGGATGAGAAGCTTTTTGCATTTATCCGGGAAATTACAGAGCTGCTGAAGTTCAACGGCCCCGTGGACATGGATTTCTTCTATCAGGACGGAACCTATTATCTTTCGGAAGTCAATCCGCGCTTCGGCGGTGCATACCTCCATGCTTATGGTGCAGGAGTGGATTTTGTCAAGCTCATCAAAAATAATCTGAGCGGCAACGAGAATGCACCTGTTTTTGGCAACTATGAAGATGACGTTGTCATGATGATGTATGACAGCGTGATTATTACGAAGGTGGACTCGAAGCAGTGAAACAGCCCATGCAGATTTTGATTTTGGCTAACCACAGCGGTGGCCTGTATGACTTCCGCAAGGACCTGATCGCGGAATTGAAGACGCATGCAAGTGTGGCAGTCGCGGTTCCGCATAACGATCGGTGGGATGAACTCAACAGACTTGCAGATCGCGTCATTGAGCTTCCCATCGACCGCCGAGGCATGAATCCCCTCCATGACGGAAAGCTGTTCAGCCAGTATCGTGCGATCCTGAAGGAGATCGAGCCTGATCTGGTTCTTACTTATACCATCAAGCCGAACATCTATGGCGGCCTTGCCTGCCGCATGGCGCACATTCCTTATGCCGTGAACATCACTGGATTGGGCAGCGCCATCGAAAACGGCGGCTGGCTGAAGAAGTTCGTGCTGGCGCTCTATAGACCGGCGCTGAAGGGCGCGAAGGTCGTGTTTTTCGAGAATGCCGGGAATCGTGACACCCTCGCTGCCACCGGTGTGGTGCCGAAGGGACGGGATGTAGTGCTGCACGGCGCAGGCGTCAATCTGGAGGATTACCCCTGCCAGCCCTACCCGCAGGAGGGGCCGGTGAGTTTCCTCTTTGTGGGGCGCGTGATGCATGAAAAGGGCGTGGACGAGCTGTTCGCCGCTGCCAAACGGATGAAGCAGCAATACGGTGAGCAAGTGGAGTTTCACATTGTCGGCTCATTTGAGGAGGCCTACAAGCCTGTCATGGACGAGCTGGAGCAGGCGGGTGTGGTCAGGTACCACGGTTATCAGTCGGATATGAAGTCGTTTTACGCCATGGCGAACTGCGTGGTGCTGCCGTCCTATCACGAGGGTATGTCCAATGTGCTGCTGGAGGCTGCCGCCTCCGGACGGCCGCTGATCACCAGCGACATCCCCGGCTGCCGCGAGGCGGTGGAGGATGGCGTCAGCGGGTATCTGTGCCCTGCGAAGGACACAGATGCGCTGTATGAGACTATGCAGCGGTTTGCAGCACTGCCTGTGGAACAGCGCTCTGAAATGGGACGCTGCGGACGTGAGCGGATGGAGCAGCAGTTCTGCAAAACCGCCGTTGTGGCGGAAACCATCAAACACTTGGAGATTTGAAATGCGAGAGTTAGTAGTTCTCATGCTCATAGCAGTTGCGCTGGCATGGTGCGCCGATCATGTGACTGTCGGGCCGGTAAATCCCAATCGGCGGCACCGGATGATCGTCTGCACCTTGGTGATTATCATCCTGCTGGCGGGGTTCGCTGGACTGAGAACGCACTGCAACGATACCGGCGCATATCGTCATGGTTATGAATTGATTAACGAAAGATCGTGGGAAGCGTCTGATAAGAGCGTCGGCTCTAACCCTTTATTCAACTGGGTGAACTATCAGCTGAAGATGCGCGGTGTGTCTACGCAGAATTTTCTGATGTTCTGGGCGTTCCTGACGGTTGGCTGTTATATTGCCTTCGTACATCAATATTCTGCAAATTACTCGTTGACGATTTTTTTGCTTTTTACAACCGGCTGCTACACCTTGGCCTTTGCCGGTATCAAGCAGGCTGCGGCAGTTGGCATTGCGGTCATTGCTGTTATGTTTGCCCTGAGGAAAAAGTGGCTTCTTTTCGTCGCGGGTGTTGCCGTTGCCACTCTGATTCACCCTTATGCATTGATGTACCTGCTGGTGCCATTTATGGAGTTTCGTCCATGGACCAAGAAGACCTATTGGATGCTGACAATTTTCCTTGCGGCGGGCTTCCTGCTGCGTCCGCTGCTGGGTACGGTGGTCAATATTACCACGCTGCTGGGAGAGGAATTCACTGTCACGTCATTCGCAGGAGAGGGCGTGAATATTTTCCGTGTTCTCGTCTGCAATGTGCCGCTGGTGCTGTCTTATATCTACCGCAAGAAACTGTTTGCGGACAGTTCAACGGCAGAGAACCTTATGATAAATCTGACCATGCTTAACGGGGCTATTATGTTCGTCGGACTTTTTGGGACGGCAAATTATTTTGCACGGCTGGCCAACTATTTCTTGATTTTCCAGTCGTTGTCGCTTCCTTGGATGCTGAAGAAAATCGGCGGCAGAGATAGGAAAATGCTGACTGCACTGATGGTACTGGGATTCCTTGCGTATTTCTATTACGCCAATGTCCTTGCAATTCCATTTGATCAGGACTTTGCGCGGCTGAGCTTGCCGGAATACCTTGCGCAATTAAAATAAACATTTATCCTGTCCCAAAGTAGAAAAGCTCCATAAGTTGATATGACCCGAGTTAGTATCGGGATAACTTGCTACGGAGGTTAACATATGCTCGCTTCTTCTATTTCTCAGCTAATTGAGTCTTGCGGTCTTTGCCAAGCGGGCGAAGTAAAAGCAATTCAAACAATGAAAGCAGGTATGACAAATCGATCGTATACCTTTTTTGTAAAAGAAAAACAATACATAATTCGGATTCCGGGTGAAGGAACGGAGCACTTGATTAACCGAACGCAGGAGTATGCCGTTTATAGCGCGATTGCTCCGTTAAGGATCAGCGAGGACGTTTATTATTTTGATCCAAAAACAGGAATTAAAATTGCGGCCTATTTAACGGATGCCCACGTCTGTGACAGCAGTAACTGGGAAGAAGTTGAGCGTTGTTTATCAGCATTAAAAAGATTCCATGCGCAGAAGCTGCACGTTTCTCATAGCTTCGATCTTTGGGAACGTCTCGCTTTCTATCAGAGCCTTTGGAATGGTGCACCTTCCGTTTATGCGGATTATGATAAAACAAAGCAGGCTGTCCTTAGTTTGAAAAGCTATATTGACGCACAGCCAAAGAGCATCCAGCTCTGTCATATCGATGCTGTTCCGGATAATTTCCTGTTTGTGACCGGAAAGGACGGAAGCGAGGAGATTAAGCTCATCGACTGGGAGTATGCTGGTATGCAGGACCCACACTTGGATGTCGCAATGTTTATTGTCTATGCAATGTACGATAGAGACTCAGCTGAGAAACTGATAGACCTGTATTTCTCTGATGGCTGCGATAAAGCCACCCGCCTGAAGATATATTGCTATATTGCTGTCAGTGGCCTTGTGTGGAGCAATTGGTGCGAATTTAAACACCATTGCGGTGTGGAGTTCGGCGCTTATACACAGCGACAGTATGATTACGCGAGAGAGTATACCAAAATCTTTTTCAAGGAATACAGAGAGGCATTTGGCAGAGATTATGTCTGAACATATTGTAGAACGTGCAATCATTATGGCTGCGGGCATCGGCCAGCGGCTGCGCCCTGTGACCCTGACGACTCCCAAACCGTTGGTCACAGTAAATGGCGTGTGCATGATCGATACGATCATCGCGGCGCTTCACGAGAATGAAATCCACGAGATTTATGTCGTGGTCGGATACCTAAAAGAGCAATTCTATGAATGGGCGAAGAAGTACAACGGCATTACGCTGATAGAAAATCCATGGTACGCGGAGTGCAATAACATCGCGTCCCTCTATGTCGCGCGTGAATACCTGAACAACGCGATTATTTTGGACGGCGATCAGATCATCCGCAACCCGGCGATCCTTCACCGGGAATTTACCCACTCCGGGTATAGCTGCGCCTGGACAGACAGAGCTACAAACGAATGGCTGTTGACGGTTAAAAATGGGATCGTGACAAAATGCAGCCACACAGGCGGCGATCACGGCTGGCAGCTTTTCAGTGTGTCACGCTGGACAGCAGAAGATGGGCAGCGACTCAGAAAGCACTTGGAACTGGAATTTGTGCAAAACGAAAATCGGAGCATTTACTGGGATGATGTTGCAATGTTTTGCCACCCTGATGAGTACCAGTTCGGCGTTTACCCCATTTCAGCGGAAGATCTGCGCGAAATTGACAGTTTTGCAGAGCTTTGCGAGACTGATCCATCCTATAAAGGCGGTTTCAATTGACCTATGAAAAAGAACGCACTGAAAAAAGAACTTGACTGGTTTTCCATGCTTGTACCGCTTGCAATCGTGTTGGCGGTATGTGCTTTATTTGTGATTTTCCCAGAGGAGTCTAAGCTTGCCCTGAGCGTGGTGCGGGGATTTCTGGGGGATGACTTTGGCTTGTATTATGCACTTCTGGGTGTTGGAATTGTTGGCTGCACACTTTACATAGCCTTTTCCAGATTCGGTCAAATCAAGCTTGGAGACTGCGAAAAGCCGCAGTATCGTTCTTTCCAGTGGGGAACGATGATCTTCACTTCAACAATGGCTGCGGATATTCTGTTTTATTCGCTGTGCGAGTGGGCACTGTATGCCAATGAGCCACAGGTGGAGCTGATGGGAGGCATGCAGAAATGGGCCTCCACTTATCCGCTCTTTCACTGGGGCCCTATCGCATGGGGCTTTTACATTGTGCTTGCAGTTGCATTTGGATTTATGATCCATATTCGCGGGAGAGAGAAGCAAAAATTTTCCGAGGCTTGCCGCCCCTTGCTGGGAAATCGCGTAGATGGCGCTTGGGGCCGCATAATTGATTTGATTGCTATTTTTGCCTTGATTGCAGGTACAGCGACAACGTTCTCTCTTGCAACGCCTCTGCTGTCTCGTGCAATCAGCCGGGTGTTTGGCTTTCAGGATAGCATCGGGTTGACAATTGTTATTCTGCTGATGATTGCAGTTGTCTATACCCTTACGGTTTGGTTCGGTATGAAGGGGATTACCAAGCTGGCTGCGGTTTGCAGTTATTGCTTTTTTGCACTGCTTGCATACGTTCTGTTTGGAGGCGGTGAAACCCGGTATATTCTTGAAACAGGCTTTTCTGCCATAGGCAATCTTGTCCAGAATTTTATCGGCCTGTCAACATGGATGGATCCGTTGCGGGAAACGAGTTTCCCGCAAAATTGGACGATCTATTACTGGGCATATTGGATGGTCTGGTGCGTTGCGACACCGTTCTTTATTGGCGTGATCAGCAAGGGACGCACGATCCGCAATACCATTCTCGGCGGCTACGGCTGGGGGCTTGCAGGGACGTTTACCTCGTTCATTATCCTTGTTGGAAATTACGGCCTTGCGCAGCAGCTTAAACATGGCCTTGATATTACGGGCTTTGTCGCAGCGGGCGGGGACTATTCCGAGGCAATTATGAAGATATTTGATACGCTTCCGCTAACAGAGGTCGGCCTGATTCTGCTGGCGGTTACAATGATTGCCTTCTACTCCACCACGTTTGACGCGCTGACAATGGTTGTTTCGAGCTATTCGTACAAGAGGTTGAAGCCAGAGCAAGAGCCGGATAAAAGAGTCCGCACCTTCTGGGCTGTGGTATTCATTCTTCTGCCTATAGCGTTGATATTCTCTGAGAATTCCATGCACAGTCTGCAATCTGTATCAATCATCGCGGCATTTCCCATTGGAATTATCATCCTCATTATCGTAGCGAGCTTCTTCAGGGATGCGTCCGGCTACTTACAGGAGAGAAAGGACACACAGGCATGAAGCAAATATCAGATCAGCTCCAGCGGCAGATTTGGGCAACCGAGCAGGAGATATTGGATGTGATCCATCAGGTCTGTACGGAGTATGGGCTGCGGTATTCTCTGGCGTATGGTACGTTGATCGGCGCTGTGCGGCATAAGGGCTTTATCCCGTGGGACGATGATATTGACTTGATGATGCCGCGGGAGGACTATGAAAAGCTTCTTACCATCTGGAATGAAGCTGCGCCAAAGGGGTATATTCTGCAAAACACACGAACAGATCCGGATTTCACACAAAATTTCACCAAAATCAGGAAAGATCATACGACGTTTTTGCAGGACGAATCTGAGCGGGAAAAGCACTATCACAAAGGGATATTCGTTGATATTTTTCCCGGCGATCGGGTTGCCCCCAGCAAGTTGGGAAAAAACGTTCAGTACATAGCCTGTGCGATCAACCTGCTGTACAGTCGAGGGCATACAAGTGGTTCCGGTGGGTTAATTGGAAAAGCTGAAAGTATCTTACTTAAAGCGCCAAAGGAAAAATACATTATAAGACGCGAGCGTGCTGAAAAATCAATTCGCAGATGGAACGGCAAACTATTTTGCACGGCTGGCCAACTATTTTTTGATTTTCCAGTCGCTGTCGCTTCCCTGGATGCTGAAGAAAATCGGCGGCAGGGATAGGAAAATGCTGACTGCACTGATGGTGTTGGGATTCCTTGCGTACTTCTATTACGCGAATGCAATCAACCAGCCGTTTGATCAGGACTTTGCACGGTTGAGTCTGTCGGAGTACCTCAGCTTGGCAGGAGGATAATACAGCATGGAACAATTACCGAAAGTCAGCATTATTGTACCTGTTTATAATGTCGCACCATATCTTCGGCAGTGCATGGACAGCATTATCAATCAGACCTATAGGAATATTGAGATCATCTGCGTCGATGATGGCTCGACAGATGAAAGCGGAGAAATTCTCGACGAGTATGCGAAATCAGACAACAGAATTAGCGAGGCGCACACAAACAACTCGGGTGTCGCCTCCGCACGAAACACAGGATTATCCCTTGCTTCTGGTGAATATCTGCTTTTTGTCGATGGGGATGATTGGATTGATACAGCGACATGCCAAAAGGCCGTATCGAGTATATCCACAGAGTCGGCTGACGTAGTTATGTGGCCGTATATCCGCGAATTTACGGATCATAGCGACCCTAAAATGATTTTTCGGGGGCAAAAACTTTTCGATGAGACAGAGTGCCGCAAATTGCAAAGGCGTATGATAGGACTTTCCGACGAAGAGCTTGCTCACCCAGAAAACGCGGACGCTTTATCAACCGTATGGGGAAAACTCTATCGACGTGAGATTATTGAGCAAAATCATCTTCGCTTTGAGAACCTGTCACGTATTGGGACATATGAGGATGGATTATTTAACCTCTGTTATTTTGCGCATGTAAAAAGCGCCATCTATATTCCTGATTATCTGAGTCATTACCGGAAAAATACCGGGATGACCTCTAAATACAGGAGTCAGCTTGCATCGCAATGGAAAACATTGTTTTCAGATATGCGAGTTTATATTGAAAAAAGCGGAAATGATTCTGACTTAAAAAAGGCGCTGGATAATCGTATCAGCCTGAGCATTATCGGTCTGGGGCTAAACGCGCTTGCGTTGCCGAATCGGGAAGCGCTGACCGAAATACGAAATGTTTTATCCGATCGGGAATACCGTGCGGCGATCAAGACGCTGCCGATGCGCTATTTCCCGCCGCATTGGTGGGTGTTTTTTGCCTGCTGCAAGCTGAATTTTTCTGCTGGTGTATTTCTGCTGTTGAAGTGCATAGAAAGGATGAAGGGATGAACGAAGATATTACTCAGTATCCGATTCGCATTTTGAACCTCTTTACCATCATGGACCGCGGCGGAGCTGAAACCATGGTGATGAACTACTATCGGCATATTGACCGAACAAAGGTGCAGTTTGACTTTCTCGTACACCGGGAGCAGTCCGGTGTTTATGAGGATGAAATCAAATCACTGGGCGGCAGGATATACCGTATGTGCCCGATTTACCCACAGAACTTCGCTCGGTACAAACGAGATATCCGAGTCTTTTTTCAAGAGCACCCGGAATACAAGATCGTTCATTCGCACATGTCTGAGTTGGGCTATTTTGCATTCGAAGAAGCTGCTGAACAGGGAATACCCGTCCGGATTTGTCATGCGCACAATGCTCCACACGGTTTTGATATGAAAATGATCATGCGTACTTACTTTAAAAAACGCATGATGCCATACCTGACGCATTTGTTCATGTGCGGCCTTGAGTCCGGAAGGTGGCTTTATGGCAAGCAGAATGAAAGCAGATTTATTATGCTCAATAACGCAATTGACGCTGCCGCGTATACCTATGCTCCGGCAAAGCGCATGGGAATGCGGCGAGAACTTGGAATTGCGGACGAGTTAGTTGTCGGCCACATTGGCCGGTTTAATCCGCAAAAGAACCACCCATTCTTACTTGCCATCTTTGCTGCGCTGCTGAATAAAGAGCCGAACGCCGTACTTCTGCTGGTGGGCGGCGGAGAGGATATGCCGAAGATACAGACAAAGACGCAGAAGCTTGGCATTGCGGATCACGTCCGCTTTTTGGGAATCCGCAGTGACGTTGCCGATTTGATGCAGGCCATGGATGTATTTGCGTTTCCGTCTTTGTATGAGGGACTTCCTGTTACCATGGTGGAAGCGCAGGCTTCGGGGCTGCCATGCATCATCTCTGACAAGGTTCCTCCGGAGTGCATTCTGACAGAGGGGCTTGTGGACGTTATGCCGCTATCGGCTGGGGCGGAGGCGTGGGCTGACGCGATCCTCGAAAAGCGTAATACACCTCGCACTGACCGCAGCGCCGAAATTGCCGCTCACGGCTTCGATATCACCACAGAGGCTGTCAAACTACAGGAGTTCTATTTGAATGCCTATGAACAAAACTGCTGATCCGATTCTCACCATTTTCACCCCCGCCTACAATCGCGCCCACACCCTGCCGCGCACCTATGAGAGCCTTTGCCGCCAAAGCTGCAAGGCCTTCATCTGGCTCATTGTGGACGATGGTTCCACGGATAACACAGCCGCGCTGGTGCGAGAATGGCAGAGCCGGGACAACGGGTTTGAAATTCAGTACATCTACAAGGAAAATGGCGGTATGCATACGGCTCACAATGTTGCCTATGCCAATATTCACACAGAGCTGAACACCTGCATTGACTCGGACGATATGCTGGCGGGCGGCGCGGTGGAGAAGATCTTGAACAGGTGGGCAGAGGTCAGGGATAGAGGCTACGCCGGACTTGTGGGCCTTGATGCTGATTTCTCGGGGAATGTCATCGGAAAAGGCTTCCCGGCAAACATGGAGGAAACAACCCTTTCCGGTTACTATGCTGCCGGAGGGGCGGGCGACAAAAAGCTGGTCTACCGCACGGATGTGATCAATGCTTATCCGGAGTACCCTGTGTTCGATGGCGAAAAATATGTCAGTCTTGCCTATAAATATCTCCTGATTGATCAGGATTATAAGCTGGCTGCGCTGGATGACGTCCTGTGCAATGTGGAATATCAGCCAGACGGCTCCAGCAATAATATGTTCCGGCAGTACCTGAAAAATCCGAAGGGGTTTGCCTTCTGGCGGACGGTCAAGATGCAGTATCCGGAGTCCTTCAAGCGGCTGGTTATGGATTGCATCCACTATTGCTCCAGTAGCCAGATTGCCGGAAACCGGCACTATATCAAGGAATCCCCCCGCAAGCTGCTGACGGTGCTGTGTACACCGGCAGGATGGGCGCTGACTGCATTTATAAACAAAAAAGTAGGACTGTTGCGGTAGAATAAAACTCAGAGGTGTAGCTATGCTTGAAGATCATAAGCAATTACGAAAATTGCAACTGGAACAGTACAAGATTTTACAAAGCGTGAATGACCTGTGCTCAAAATACGGCATCGAGTACTATTTGCTGTATGGTACTCTGCTGGGTGCTGTGCGCCACTCGAAGTTTATCCCGTGGGATTATGACATAGATATCGCGATGGAAAGAATGCAATTTAACCGATTTAAGAGCGTTGTTCAAGAACTTCCAGACTGGTTGGAGGTGTGGGATATATGTTATAGCTCTATAGAGTATGCCGGATTGTCGAGAGTTGTAAAGCCTAAGGACTGCGTATTTGGAGATATTCACATAGATATATTCATAATCGATAACGCTCGTATAACTTCAAATATATGTACTAAAATTAATGGAGCGTTGGGGGCGCTTTTTACATATCGCGAAACTCAGCAAAGCAGAGAAAAATATTCTTTACGAACATTTTAAAGACAGCAAGAGTAAAAGGTTTGTTGTCTTTTTAGGTGATGTATTATGCGGAATATTTGGCAGTGCAAGGATCGAAAAATGGATTTATTTGCTTTTGGTAAGTGAATATCCAACTGGCCGGTTGGTGATACTTGAAGATCCGTCCCGAGTTATAAGAAGTGAGTGGCTTTTAGAAACTAAGATGCTCAAATTTGAAGACATGGATTTTCCGGTACCCAGCGGGTATGAGTACTTACTTAAATTGTGGTATGGTAACTATATGGAGATCCCCGAGGAAGGAAAAGAGTATTTGCGGAAGGAACAGATGGAAGAGTAGTCTGATTTGTATTATGCCTAAAAAAATAACGCACACCATTCTCATCTTCTCCCAAGCGATGGAGCTTGGGGGTGTGGAGCGCAGCCTGCTGGGGCTGCTGGACGCCATCGACTATGACCGCTATGATGTTGACCTTTTTCTGATGCGGCACAGCGGCGAGCTGATGCCGTACCTGAACCCCAAGGCGAAGCTTCTACCGGAGATTCCGCAGTATGCATCGTTGGCAGTGCCCATGGCGTCGCTCGTCAAGAGCGGACAGCTCGGTGTGCTTTGCGGGCGGCTGCAAGGGAAGCTTGCCGCGAGACGCTTCGACCGGAGGCATCCCAGCGAGAAGCCGTCCGTCACCGCGCTGACCTACAGCCACAAGTACACGCTGTGGTCTATGCCGCAGATTTCGGACAAGACCTACGATCTTGCCATCAGCTTTCTGACGCCGCATTATTTCGCGCGGGAGCGGGTGAGGGCGAAGAAATACGCGGCGTGGATCCACACGGACTACACGGCGCTGACCTTCGACCGCTCGGCGGAGCTTGCCATGTGGAACAGATTTGACACAATTTGCGGCGTGTCGGAGCAGGCGTCCCGGAGTTTTCGGACGGTGTTTCCGGAGCTTTCCAATCAGGTTCAGACCACCGAAAACATCCTGCCGAAGGAATTGATTGTTAAGCAGACAGTGCAGCCGCAGACTGATATGCCCTCCGATGGCGCGGTTAAGATTCTTTCTGTTGGCCGTTTCTGTGACGCAAAAAACTTTGACAACGTGCCGGATATCTGCCGCCGCCTGATGGAGAACGGTCTGGATGTCAAATGGTATCTCATTGGTTACGGCGGAGAGGAACCTCTGATCTGGCAGAAGATCGCCGAGGCCGGGATGCAGGACCGCGTCATTATTCTCGGCAAGAAGGACAATCCTTATCCCTATATGCGGGCCTGCGACCTTTATGTGCAGCCCTCCCGCTACGAGGGCAAGGCCGTCACGGTGCGGGAAGCGCAGCTTCTCGGCAAGCCTGTGGTCATCACAGACTATGCCACCTCCGCCAGCCAGTTGGAGGACGGCGTGGACGGTGTGATCGTCCCGATGGACAACGCAGGCTGCGCTGCCGGTATTGCAGCTCTGCTGCGGGACCCGGCGCGGATGCAGCAGCTTTCAGAAAACTGCGCCAAGAGAGACTATACGAACAGTGCAGAGGTCGAAAAGATTTACGCGCTGATGGAGTGAACGATGGACATTACCAAAAGAGATTCAAAAATGCAGAAGGGCGTAGCGATCCTCGCTATGCTGATGCTGCATCTCTTCTGTCGGAGGGATAACCTGCCCTACACCCCTTTGCTGTGGATAGGGGATACACCACTGATTTACTACTTCGGCTTGTTCGGAGACATCTGTGTGGCGATTTATTGCTTTGTCAGCGGCTATGCCCATTACATGCAGTCCTCCAAAACAGAGCTGCGGCATCGCTGGAAGCGTCTCCTTCGTTTTTTAATCCCATTTTGGGTAATTGCGGCGGTATTCTCGTTGATTGGCATACTCACAGGCGATTCTGTGATTCCCGGCAGTGTAAAGGAATTTCTGCTGAATTGCCTGACCATTAAGAACAGCTATAACGGCGCATGGTGGTATGCGAATACTTACATACTATTGGTCGCTTTGCAGCCGCTTTCGCGCAAATTTGTGGAACGGTGTCCGGCGTGGGCTGTGCTTCTTACTTCCTTCGCATTTTACACCGTCGGTTATGGTATTCGGTTCTGGGGGTGGGGCAGCTGTTGCTCGGCTGTGCTGGCCTGGATTATTACGCACATAGGACTGCTGGGCACTTCCTATTTCCCGTATGTCATTGGTATGTTGTTCTGCAAAAAACAGGTGGTTGCTGCCCTGCGGCAACGGTTGGCTTCTGTTAAGGCCAGCAACATTTGTATATTCACCGGGGTTACCTTTGCTGGCATGATCGTAGTGCATGGGGTGATACAGCCGCTCTTTGTCGCATTCATTACTGCGACCGTGACGATCATTCTGCTCTGCATTTGCCCTCTTCCTGTGTGGCTGACAAATCTCCTTTGCTATTTCGGTGAGCATTCCACGAACATCTGGCTTGTCCATATGTTCTTCTACGGAAGCCTATTTCATGGAATCGTGTTTTTCTTGAAATACCCGATTCCTGTTTTGCTCCTTCTGATTGCGCTTTCGCTTGCGTCATCCTATGTGATCAGGTGGCTGAGCAGACCTATTTTGAAGCTTGTGAGGTAACATCATGATCCCGAAGATCATCCACTACTGCTGGTTCGGCCGGGGCGAAAAGCCGGAGCTGGCGAAAAAATGCATTGACAGCTGGCAGAAGCTCTGCCCGGATTTCGAGATCCGCGAGTGGAACGAGGACAACTGCGATTATCTTGTCATGCCCTTCATGGCTGAGGCGTATGCTGCCAAGAAGTACGCGTTTGTGTCAGATGTCATGCGGCTTTTGGTGCTGGAGCAGTACGGCGGCGTGTACTTCGATACCGACGTGGAGGTCGTGCGGGATATCGCGCCGCTGATGGATGACGAGGGCTTCATCGGATTTGAAAACGACCAGTATGTCGCATCAGGACTGACCATTGCATCCGTGCCGCATCATCCGGTTGTGCAGGCGATGATTGAGGAGTATCGGAAGCTGCATTTCACCAATGCAGACGGCACAACGAACGCGGTGGGGTGTCCGCATCTGAATACGGACATCATGGAGCGCTACGGCCTTGTCCGAAATGGGCAGGAGCAAACCGTAGCCGGTATCCATGTCTACCCGGCGGACTTTTTCAACCCGCTGGATAGCGTGACAGGGAAGCTGACCAAAACGGAGAATACATACTCCATACACTGGTATTCCATGAGCTGGCTGCCAAAACGGGTGCGGATAAAGAATAAGATCGGGCGTCTGGTAAGGCGATTTATGAGAGAGACCAAACGATGAAAATATGCACGATTACCTGTCACGATGTGTATAACGTCGGGGCATCCTTGCAGGCATATGCGCTGCAAACTTACTTAAAATCGCTGGGACATGACGTCAGAATTATTGACTACAAGCCGGATTATCTGTCTCAGCATTATCGGCTGGATATTGTCGGCAACCCAAAATATGATAAGCCGTTTCTTCGGCAGGCATATCTTCTGGCGAAACTGCCGGGCAGACTGCGTATTCTGCCGAGAAAAAAGGTGTTTGATGAGTTTACCGCAAAATATCTCACGCTGACGAAGCGGTATGCATCCAATGAGGATTTAACAGCCAATCCCCCGGAGGCGGATGTTTACTTCGCGGGAAGCGACCAAATCTGGAACCCGCTATTCAGAAACGGGAAGGATCCTGCGTTCTATCTGGATTTTGTGCAGCATGGCCTTCGGGCTTCCTATGCAGCCAGCTTTGCTGTGGACAAATTCCCGCAGGAGCTGTGTGATGTTACAGCGCGGTATCTGCGCCGATTTGATCATATTTCTGTGCGGGAAACTTCCGGTCTCGCCATATTGCAATTGTTAGGCATTCGGAACGCAGAAACCGTCCTCGATCCGGTGTTTCTCTTGGATAAAGCGCATTGGGAATCCATGGCGCGGCTTCCGGCAGAAGCGGAAAAGCCGTATCTTTTGGTATATGATTTTGATAACAGCCCTGCTGTTCGAGTGTTGGCAGAAAAGATTGCGCGGGAATGCGGATTGGAGATCTATTCGGTCTTCGACCTTCCGTATGCCCAGCGCTGCTTTACACTCAGCGGCCCGCAGGAGTTTTTGGGACTGGTGCGGCAGGCGTCTTTTGTGCTGTCAAATTCATTTCATGCAACGGCATTTTCCGCAATTTTTGAGCGGGAGTTTGCAGTGGTGGAGCGCACAGAAAAGATCAACACGCGGATGCGGGACTTCACCGCCTTGCTGGGGATTCCGGAGCGTATCCTCTCTGCGGATAGCCCAGTTCCGTCTGACATTGACTGGAACAGCGTGCATCGCCGTCTGGATGCAGAGATTGCCGGTTCCAAGGCGTATATTGACCGGGTGTTGGGGAGTGTGAAGCGCAATGATTGACCGCATATCTGTTGAGCAGTGCACGCTATGCGGCAGCTGCTACAATGCATGTCCAGTAGATGCAATCTCTTTCAAAACGCCTTATCTGGATTTCCTGTATCCTGCAATTGACAATAGTAGATGTGTTGGATGCGACCGCTGCGAAAAATCTTGCCCTATATTGGCAGATAAGAAAGAACCGGAATCCGGCTATCCCATTGCCTTTGCCGCAAGAAGCAGAGACGAGGAAGCACGAAGAAAAAGCAGTTCCGGCGGAGTGTTCTACGAACTTGCATCCAAAATTTTATCTGAGGGCGGGTACGTTTGCGGTGCGGTATTTGACGAGCACTTTCATGTAAAGCACATTGTATCCAACACGCAGAAGGACCTTTACCGTATGATGGGGTCAAAGTATGCGCAAAGTGATATGGGGATGTGCTTTCGGCAGATTAAGACGTTGCTGGATGAAGGAAAGAACGTGCTGTTTACGGGATGCCCCTGTCAGGTCGCGGGCTTGCGGACTTATATTGGAAGAAAGCATCCTAATCTGCTCCTTGTTGAGCTGATATGCCACGGTATTCCTAGTGATCAAATGCTGCAAACTTACATTGGCATGCAGGAAAAAAAATACGGCTCAAGGCTGAAAGAAATGGAGTTTCGGAATAAGGCAAAGGGTTGGCATAATAGCTCGGTGCGGATGGAGTTTGCAAATCATCGTTTGTATGCAGATGTGGAAGTATCCGATACATATATGAACGGCTTTTTGGGGAATATCTTTCTAAAGCCTTCTTGCTATCAGTGCCATTTTCGCAACTGTGCGGCTGGGAGTGACATTGTTTTGGGTGACTTTTGGGGAGCTGAAGTTGAACATACTGCGGAAGATGACAACAAGGGGCTTTCGGCGGTTCTTGTTAACACTGAAAAGGGTTTTGCGAGTTTGAATAAATGCATGCTTATGATTGTTCCGACAAGCGTAGAAAAAATCGTAAAATACAATATGAATTTAGTGCAGTCAGCGGGTAAAAGTCCGCTGAGAAGCGAATTCTATGCTTATGCCGAGGAGAATGGCTATGAATCGGCGATACGGTGTTTCCTTGAGGAGAAATTAATAGACAAGGCAATACGTCGAGGGCGATTTGCACTTCGTTATGCATGGCATGTGATACGCGGCAAGGGATGTCCGCTTTACTAGGAGAGAAGAATGATGACCCTTCGTAATAGATTCAATATATGGTTTGCCGGGCTGTGTGAACGCCGTAAACTGAGAAAATTCTTTTCAAATTGTGCAGCAATAGGAAAAAATGTGTACATATGTGCGGGATACAGCATCAGTTCGCCAAACAAACTGAGCATTGGCAGTGATACATGGATTGGGGAGAACTTCTTTGCGAAATGTGAAGGCAGCATAACCATTGGCAGCGGCGTAATTATTTCCCGGGGTGCTGAGATTTGGACTGCTAACCACAATTATGACAGCGCCGATCTGCAATCCTTGCCATATGACAGGCGTTTTGTACTGAAAAAGGTTTGTATAGGCGACAATGTCTGGATTGGTAGCCGAGTTACAATTGTGCCAGGCGTAACAATCGGTGAAGGCGCAGTTGTGGGAGCTGGAGCAGTTGTGACAAAAGATATACCTCCTCTAGCTGTAGTTGGAGGAAATCCTGCCAGGATCATTAAGTATCGCAATAGAGAAACATATGATAAGCTAAAAAAGGAAAATATGATATATTTGAATCTGGAATATGATTACGACGTATCCACACTGCGCAAATCGGAGTATTTAACAAAACATGGAAAATAGCCGCCTAAAAAACTCTGCCTTCAACTTTGCCAGCGGATTTATGGGACGCGTGCTTACAATCCTGCTGAATTTTGTCGTTCGCACAATTTTTATCCATTGCCTCAATGAAGCCTACCTCAGCGTAAACGGATTATACAGCAATATCTTGACGGTACTCTCATTGGCAGAACTAGGCTTTGGCTCGGCGATGGTCTACCGGATGTATGCGCCCATGGCAGAGCGTGCTTACTCAAAGACTGCCGCGTTGCTCCACTATTACAAGAACATTTACCGAACGATTGGATTTGTCATTCTGGGCTTAGGGCTTTGCGTTGTCCCGTTCTTGGATATTATTATCAAGGATAAGCCGGACGTGCCCGGACTGACACTGTATTATCTGATCTTTCTGATTAATACGGTTATTTCTTATTGGCTTTCATCTTATAAAGCATCTCTTTTTTCGGCAGACCAAAAAGATTACATCAAAACCAATGTGCAGAATGTTGCAACCATTGGACAGGCTGCAATACAAATCGCACTTCTGCTAATATTCAAAAAGTACTTTCTTTATCTTCTGGTGCAACTATGCGGGACAGTATTTGTCAATCTTTATGTGGCATTTCTCGTAGACAAACGATACCCGGAGATTGCATCTTGTAGAGCTGCCATACTGGATAACTCTGAGAAAAGCCAAATAAAAAAGGATGCAGAGGCGTTGGTGATTTCTCGCCTTGGTCACGTTGCCCTGAATGGTACTGATAACATTATTATCTCTGCTGTCGTTGGAGTGTTATGGGTAGGGCGACTCTCAAATTATACGCTGATTTGTGACTCTGTTACCAGCGTCTTATGCCAGATTACAGCGGCAATTACGGGAAGCTTAGGGAATTATTTTGCAACAGAAAATAGAAGGTCTGGTTATGTGATCTTCAAAAAAATAGAATTTTTGAATTTCTGGCTGTATGGCTTCAGCTTTATCGCACTGCTCATTCTGCTCGACCCATTTATAAGACTGTGGGCTGGGGCGAGATTTGTACTTGGACTTCCGGTTTGTTTTGCAATTGCGCTCAATTTCTTTGTGGCTGGCTACATGAACACACTTTGGGTTTTCCGATCCACATTAGGATTGTTTAAGCAGGGAAAGTACCGCCCACTGATTGTTGCGGGGTTAAATATTGTACTGTCGATTGCTCTGGGCAAGATTTGGGGTGTGTTTGGAGTCTTGTTTGCAACATTCTTGTCTCGTGCCGCAGTAAATCTGTGGTATGACCCAATTGTTCTTCACAAATACGGATTCGGTGTCTCGGCAAAGCCTTTTTTCTGTGAATACGCAAAAAGGCTACTGCTTGTTGCGTCGCTCTCGATTCTTTTGCTTGCAGTTCGGAAATTCGTTTTTTTGACCGGAGTATCAATTCTCGGTTTTGTTATAATGATGGTTATAACAGCGATAGTTCCCAACGCTATGTTTTGGATTGCATATCATAAGAAAAATGAATATCTATACTTTGAGGATATTCTCAAGAATCGAATCATTGCACCGCTAAAGAAGAAACTACACTGATGCTTCACTTCATTTACGCGCAGCCCCCGCTACTGATCATTTTCCTGATGGCCGCAGCGCTTGCGCTGTGGGGCTGTCGCGCTGCAAAAATTCATATGACGCTCCATTGGCAACGGGGAAACCTCATTCTGAGCATTCTGATGGCGATAGCCATACTCTATACCACCATACTTAGCCGTTCAGAGGGGAACACCGGACTTGTCCTCACCCCCTTCGCCGCCCTCGCCGCCGCGCGGCAGCAGCCGGAGCTTTACCGGGAGATGCTGATGAATGTCTTTCTCTTCTTCCCGCTGGGGCTGACGCTGTCCAACGCTCTGCCGCGCACATGGCACCGCTGGCTCCGCATTTCCCTCACGACGCTGACCGGCTGCATCCTCAGCGCGGGGATCGAGTACGCGCAGTACCGCTTCGCCCTCGGCATGGCGGAGACGGACGACGTGATCTGCAACACGCTGGGCGCATTCGTCGGCGCGTCCTCGCTGCTGCTGGCCCACGCCATGGAAAAACATAAGGAAAGGCCCACGACCATGACCCTGACTGCCACAGAAACGCAATTTCTGCATATCGCCAAGACTGCCGTCTCCGGCGGGGAGCTGCCCACGGAGGCCGTGGACTGGCCTGCCATATTCACGCTGGCAAACCAGCAGAAGCTGCTGCCCATCCTCTTCGAGGCCGTCCGCAAGACGCCTGCCGCCGGGGAGAACGCCCCGCTGTTCGCGGCCATCAAGCGGCAGGTCATCGGGCAGGTGCTGAGCCAGACCGTGCGTTCGGCGGAGTTCACCGACCTCTACGGGAAGCTCCGGGCCGCCGGACTGCACCCCGTCGTGGTGAAGGGGCAGCTTTGCAGCAGGCTCTACCCCCTGCGGGATCACCGCATCAGCGCGGACGACGACCTCTTCATCCCGGCGGGCGAGTTTTTCGCCTGCCATGAGGCGCTGCTGGCGAACGGCCTGACCACCGACACACCCACCGATGAGCTGCCCACGGCGGACGAGGTGTCCTACACAAAAAAAGACAGCCCGCTTTACATCGAGCTGCACCGCCATCTGTTCGATTCCGCTGAGGACACCCACGACGAGCTGAATCACTTCTTCGTGGGCATCGCGCCCGTGGAGGTGGACGGATTCCTGACCATGCCGCCCCATGAGCACCTGCTGTACCTGATTCTGCACGCCTACAAGCACTTTGTGCGCAGCGGCATCGGCCTGCGGCAGTTCTGCGACATCGGCCTCTGGGCGCGGGCATACCACGATCAGATCGACTGGCAGCGCCTGCATGATCAGTGCGCCGGGGTCCACGCGGCGACCTTCGCCGCTGCGGCCTTCCGGATTGCCCGGACGTATCTGGGCATCGACTCTGACCTGCCTGCGCCGTGGAACAGCGACGTGGATGTGGAGCCGCTGCTGCACGACACCCTCTGCGGAGGCGTGTACGGCTCCAACGACTACACCCGCCTGCACTCGTCCACCGTGACGCTGAATGCCGTCAAGGCCAGCCGCACCGGCGAGAAAAGCAGCGTCCTGCGCACCGTGTTCCCCAAGCGGGAGTATCTGGAGCGGCGCTATCCGTACCTCAAAAAGCGCCCGTACCTGCTGCCCGTGGCGTGGGTGCAGCGCATCGCTCACTACGCCGGAGAGCAGTCCGGCGCGGACAACAGCGCATCCGGCTCCATCAAGCTCGGCAAGGAACGTATTGAGCTGATGAAGTTGTATGGGATTATAGATGAGAAGAAATAAGCAGAAGGATTATCCAAAATCTGCAACGATAGAGTAATAGCAAGGGGATGAAAAATGAAAGCAAAGAAATGGCTGACCATCATCACTTTTGTTATCTCACTAATATCCTTAGTGAGTGCATTCGCCATTGGCAAGGACGGTAATTGCATTTTTTATGATATCTCCATGGCTTTTCTTGGAAGTGCTTTCTTGGGATTTATCATGTCGCTTACAGAGTATTTTGTTGAAAAACGAAAGGCCATGGAGGAGTTTTGGCTTCAGGCAACAAGTGTCTTGAAAAGATTGCGAAAGATTAATTATCTTGAAGTAGACGCTCCATATGATTTGATTATAGATGCATTTACAGAAGAACGGTCAAACGAATGGCACAAGATAATTGCAGCCTTGTCAGAAGACAAAGAGGTCCATCATGAAGCCAAAGACAAATTATTATCTTGGTATGAGGAATCAGCCGTTCTCACTTTTGATGAAAACACCGATGTTGATCGGGAGTTGGACACGATATATGAGTACGAAATAAAAAAATACAAAGAAGTATTTATCCGGTGCATGGATAGCTACCGGTTGGCATCTTCTGTAGAGTTAGGTGCATTTGACAATGCCTACGGCAACTTAGATTTTCTTGTAGGTAACAAGCGTATTCGGCAAAAGGCATATGATGCAATTTATAATAAGTTGGTGGATATTGTGCTTCAGTTTAGAACCGAAGCATATCACTTTAATTTGTTGAAAGAGGGCAAGGGAAACCTGCCAGCATGTGCTTCAAAAGTGGTTGCCTTAAATCAGAAGTATTTTTCTTCAAGAGAGGAAAAAACTTCTGGGTATACAAACACCTTGGTATTTCAGAGTGTATTTGATGATATTGATGCATCATTGGAGAAGTTCAGGTGCAAGATTTATGGAACTGAATACACTGAACCCCAAAGAGAGCCGGTTTCTGGCAAAATGCTTTATTTTAATGAAGATGGGAAATAAATGCCCTGTAGAAATCCCTGAAAATCCCAGACAGATTTAATCTTTGCCTAAATAGCAAAGATTCTTCCTCCCACGCAAACGAATTACACCCTTCCGCGCTTCTGTAAACCGTGAACAGTGTGCGCGGTTCCGAGTGACTTTGCGCGGCTCGGCGTGATCGTTCTCGTTTCCGTAAAGTGCAAAGGGCGCTTTTGTGGCCAGTGCATCGGATGGGAGATTTCAAATCGCTGGAATCGGGAATCCTGCATATAGTCCCTGATTTCCCGGTCGAGCCGCTTCCCGGTACGATCATTTTCGTGACCTCACGAAAATGATCGGATACTTTGATCTCACCGGCTTCACCTGACATCACAGCCCAGACAAGAAGGCCGGAGGACGCACGTCCTCCGGCCTGTTTCACCCCGTTGCAGCGGGCTCATTTTTCCTCAAAAACCACGCAAATTTACTGTACCATTTGGTGCCGTCAAGATTTATGCGCAAATTTGTTTGCAGACTCCGGCTGAGTGAAGTCAGCCGGCAATAGAGGCGTCATCCAGAGCCGCCTCCAAATGCTTCATGTTCATGTATTTCTTGTTGCCCCACTGGGTGCCCGCCACATGGCGAAGCCTTGCGCAGACCAGCATCAGGGCGGAATTTCCGTCAGGGAATGTCCCCACCACCCGCGTCCTACGACGGATCTCACGGTTCAGCCGCTCGATCACGTTGTTGGTGCGGATGCGGGTCCAAT
>ENA-OZHP01000159-OZHP01000159.1-human-gut-metagenome-genome-assembly--contig:-NODE-159-length-30481-cov-7.906264_pt1 | contig 30481 bp, 24 predicted proteins | sample MGYA00244046_ERZ653686 | MGnify/ENA primary metagenome ERZ653686 (study PRJEB26926, sample SAMN06165313) | human gut metagenome | biome: ENVO:00009003; feature: ENVO:2100002; material: ENVO:00002003... | reverse complement strand
CTAGTCTCGTGGGCTCGGAGATGTGTATAAGAGACAGATTATGGTAGAATGGATGGGTTTTAAGAGGAAACCCGTTCAGAATAATGAAATGAAAGAGGTTGATTCCGGTGAAAAAGTTTCTTGCGCTGATCCTCGCCCTGGTCATGGTATTCTGCCTGGCGGCCTGCGGCGGCACGGACAGCACCCCCAGCGATGCTCCCACCAGCGATGCTCCCACCAGCGATGCCCCTGCCAGCGACGCCCCCGAAGGCGGCGACACCACCGTTGCCAACAAGGATAAGCCCCTGGTGTGGTTCAACCGCCAGCCCTCCAACAGCACCACCGGTGAGCTGGATATGGCCGCTCTGACCTTCAACGAGAACACCTACTACGTCGGCTTCGACGCCAACCAGGGCGCCGAGCTGCAGGGCACCATGATCCTCGACTACATCAAGGCCAACATCGAGGGCCTTGACCGCAACGGCGACGGCATCATCGGCTACGTCCTGGCTGTCGGCGACATCGGCCACAACGACTCCATCGCCCGTACCCGCGGCGTCCGCAGCGCTCTGGGCACCGCCGTCGAGGTCGACGGCGCCATCGACAGCACCCCTGTCGGCACCAACATCGACGGCACCTCCACCTACGTCAAGGACGGCACCCTCGAGATCGACGGCACCACCTACATCGTGCGTGAGCTGGCCTCTCAGGAGATGAAGAACTCCGCCGGCGCCACCTGGGACGCCGCCACCGCCGGCAACGCCATCGGCACCTGGTCCTCCTCCTTCGGCGACCAGATCGACATCGTTGCCTCCAACAACGACGGCATGGGCATGTCCATGTTCCTCGCCTGGTCCAAGGCTGAGGGCGTGCCCACCTTCGGCTACGACGCCAACTCCGACGCTGTCGCCGCTATCGCCGAGGGCTACGGCGGCACCATCAGCCAGCACGCCGACGTGCAGGCCTACCTGACCCTCCGCGTCCTGCGCAACGCCCTTGACGGCGTGGACATCGACACCGGCATCGGCACCGCCGACGACGCGGGCAACGTGCTCTCCGAGGACGTCTTCTACTACGACGAGGCCTCCCGCAGCTACTACGCCCTGAACGTCGCCGTCACCGCCGAGAACTACGAGAGCTTCCTGGAGTCCACCGTCACCTATGAGCCGGTCTCCAACCAGCTCGACGCGACGGCGCACCCGACCAAGAACGTCTGGCTGAACATCTACAACTCCGCCGACAACTTCCTGGGCTCCACCTATCAGCCGCTGCTCCAGAAGTACGACGACCTGCTGAACCTGAACGTTGAGTACATAGCCGGCGACGGCCAGACCGAGTCCAACATCACCAACCGTCTGGGCAACCCCGAGCTGTACGACGCCTTCGCCATCAACATGGTCAAGACCGACAACGCCGCCTCCTACACCGGCATTCTCAGCCAGTGAGCCGGCGCGCAGTAAAACTCACAGTTAACTGAAACCTTTGCTATTAGGGGGATCAAGCATCCCCCTGATAGCAATTTGTGATGAAAGCCGGGGAAAGCCGGCAATTCTTAAACGGGAGTAACTAGAATGGCAGATGCGAAAAACGACATCGTCCTGTCAATACGCGGTATGAGCAAGTCCTTCGGCAGGAACCGGGTGCTTGACCATATCAATCTGGACGTGAAGCGCGGTACTGTCATGGGGCTTATGGGCGAGAACGGCGCCGGAAAGTCGACGATGATGAAGTGTCTTTTCGGCACCTACCAGAAGGACGAGGGGAAGATCTTTCTGAACGGCAAGGAGATCAGCTTCTCCGGGCCGAAGGACGCGCTGGAAAACGGTATCGCCATGGTGCACCAGGAGCTGAACCAGTGCCTGGAGCGGAGCGTGACGGACAACCTGTTCCTTGGCCGCTACCCGACGAACGGCGCGGGCATCGTGGACGAGGGCGGGATGAAGAAGAAGGCTTCGGAGCTCTTCCGCAAGCTGGGCATGACGGTGAACCTCAGCCAGCCCATGCGGAACATGTCCGTTTCCCAGCGGCAGATGTGCGAGATAGCCAAGGCCATCTCATATAACTCGCAGGTCATAGTGCTTGACGAGCCCACCTCTTCGCTGACAGTGCAGGAGGTTGACAAGCTCTTTGAAATGATGCGGATGCTGCGGGATCAGGGCATCTCGCTCATTTATATCTCTCACAAGATGGACGAGATATTCGAGATCTGCGACGAGATATCCGTGCTGCGCGACGGCAAGATGATCATGACGAAGCCCACTGCGGAGACGAACATGGGCGAGCTCATAGCCGCCATGGTCGGCCGCTCGCTGGAGAGCCGCTTCCCGCCGGTGGACAACTCCCCGGGCGACACGATCCTCTCCGTGCAGCACCTTTCCACGAAGTACGCGCCTTATTTGCAGGACATCAGCTTCGATGTGAGAGAGGGCGAGATCTTCGGGCTCTACGGACTTGTCGGCGCAGGCAGGACGGAGCTTCTGGAGACCATCTTCGGCGTGCGCACCAGGGCCGCCGGACGCGTGTACTTCAAAAACAGGCTCATGAACTTCTCGAACGCCAAGGAGGCCATCGAGCACGGCTTTGCAATGATAACCGAAGAGCGCAAAGCAAACGGCCTCTTCTTAAAATGCGACCTCACCTTCAATACGACCATCGCCAACCTCAGGCAATATAAGGCCGGCCCCGCGCTGTCCACGCCCAAGATGGTGAAAGCCACCAACAAGGAGATCAAGACCATGCGCACCAAGTGCATGGGTCCGGACGACATGATAACCAGTCTCTCCGGCGGCAACCAGCAGAAGGTCATCTTCGGCAAGTGGCTCGAGCGCGAACCGCAGGTCTTTATGATGGATGAGCCGACGAGGGGCATAGACGTCGGCGCGAAGTACGAGATATACGAACTTATAATCAAGATGGCAAAAGCGGGCAAAACTATCATAGTCGTCTCCTCCGAGATGCCCGAGATCCTGGGCATCACGAACCGCATAGGCGTCATGTCCAACGGTCACCTCTCCGGCATCGTGAACACGAAGGAGACAAATCAGGAAGAGCTCCTGAGACTCAGCGCAAAATACCTGTAAGGTAGGAGAAAATGCTTATGGCAGCAGAAATCACGAAAATTTTGACGGCTGAGCAGGAAGCTCAGCTCCTGCAGCCGATCGACGAGTATGTGGGCGCCATACAGGAGAAGATAAACGCCCTGCGTCTGAACGGCACGGACAAGGTCCTGGATATACAGAACAGCCTCGAAAACCTCAAGCGCGACCGCATCTATACGGCTGATGAAAAGCAGAAACGCGCCGCAGAGCTCAAGCAGGAGCTCGCCAAGGCCAAGGAGGTCGAGGCGAAGAACAAGGCCGAGGTCTCCGAGCTCATAGCAGAGGCCGAAAGCTACCTCAAGGCCAACTACGGCGCCTACTATCAGGCCGTCTGCGCAAGCTGCAGGGATGAGAACGTCCTCGCCCAGACCCACTATAAAGAGGCAGTCGAGCAGCTTAACCGCGAGCACCAGGAGACGGTGGCGAAGCTCTCCGATCAGCAGGAGCTCAAGGACGAGAAATACGTCCACAAAAACCGCCTCTTCGACGCGAAAATGTCCCTGCTCAAGGAAAAGCAGAGCATAAAGGACAGGCGCCACGTGGCCTTCGACCACAAGTACCACCTCATCGACCTGCTACGCATGTCGAAGTTCACCGCCGGAGAGAGCCTGGCCCAGAAGGCGGAGAACTACCGTTACACCTTCAACCGGCGCGACTTCTTCCTGCGCAACGGCCTGTACATAGCAATAATCATCATCTTCATCGGCCTGTGCATCGTGACGCCCATCATAAAGGGCGTGCCGCTGCTCACCGTGAACAATATCCTGAACATCCTGTCCCAGGCCTCGCCTCGCATGTTCCTGGCTCTGGGCGTCGCGGGACTGATACTGCTGGCCGGCACGGACCTGTCCATAGGCCGTATGGTCGGTATGGGCATGACCGCCGCGACCATCATCATGCACAACGGCCCCAACACCGGCTCTGTATTCGGCAAGGTCTTCGACTTCACCGGCGTGCCGCTGCTCGGCCGCGTGTTCCTCGCGCTCTTCGTCTGCATCGTGCTGTGCACCATCTTCACCACGATAGCCGGATTTTTCACCGCGAAGTTCAAAATGCACCCCTTCATCTCGACCATGGCCAACATGCTCGTCATCTTCGGCCTCGTCACCTACTCGACGAAGGGCGTCTCCTTCGGCGGCATCGACAGCACTATCCCCACCATGATAATCCCGCGCCTGGGCAAGTTCCCGACCATCATACTCTGGGCGGCGGCTGCCGTTGTGGTCGTGTGGTTTATCTGGAACAAGACCACCTTTGGCAAAAACCTCTACGCCGTCGGCGGAAACCCTGAGGCGGCCTCCGTCTCCGGTATCTCCGTGTTCAAGGTCACGGTCGGCGCCTTCATCATGGCCGGCGTGCTCTACGGCTTCGGCTCTTGGCTCGAGTGCATCCGCATGATCGGTTCTGGGTCCGCGGCTTACGGCCAGGGCTGGGAGATGGACGCCATCGCGGCCTGCGTCGTCGGCGGTATATCCTTCACCGGCGGCATCGGCAAGATCTCCGGCGTCGTCGTCGGCGTGTTCATCTTCACCGCGCTGACCTACTCCCTGACCACGCTGGGCATCGATACCAACCTGCAGTTCGTGTTCTCCGGTATCATCATTCTCGTCGCGGTCATGCTGGACTGCCTGAAGTACGTCCAGAAGAAGTAATCGAAAGAGAAAAAGCAGTAAACCGCTGCAAGACGCGCACAACGCAGTTTGCAGCGGTTTAACTCTGCGGAAAGAGGTTCGTTATGACATTACAAGAACTGGGCGCGGTGCGCCGTGCGCTGGATGCGGGCGAGCTGGACGAAAGGCTGGCTCAGCTCAGATACGGCGAGACGGAAAAGGCCCGGGCGAAAGTCAGAAACGTGCTCGTGGGTTTCGAGCGCAGCTTCGGCGCGGATGATAAGAGGCCCGTGGCGCTCTGCTCTGCTCCTGGACGTACGGAGATCTGCGGTAACCACACCGATCACCAGCATGGCCGGGTGCTCGCCGGGGCGGTGGACCTAGACTTCCTCGCCTGCGCGGCCAAGAACGGTACGAACAGGATACGCTTCCAGTCCGAGGGCTGGCCCATGGTCGAGGTGGAGCTCGACGAGCTCATACCCAAGGCCGCGGAGCGGGAGAGCACCGCGGCGCTTGTGCGCGGCATGGCCGGGCTTGTGAAGGAGCGCGGTTATGAGGTCGGCGGTTTCGACGTATACGCGGCTTCCGAGGTGCTTCCGGGCTCGGGCCTGTCGTCCTCGGCGGCCTGTGAGGTGCTGCTGGGCGTCATTGAAAACCGACTCTTTTGCGGCGGCGAGCTCGACGCCGTGACGATAGCCCAGCTGGGCCAGCGGGCCGAAAACGTCTATTTCGGCAAGCCGAGCGGGCTTATGGACCAGATGGCCTCCTCTGTAGGCGGAGCTGTGTCCATAGACTTTGCGGACCCTGCCTCGCCGGTGGTACGGAGCGTCAGGGTGGACCTGGAGGCGCTGGGTTACGCCCTCTGCATCATCGACTCCGGAGCGAGCCACGCGGCGCTCACCGGCGAGTACGCCTCCATCCCGGAGGAGATGGCGGCGGTCTCGGCCTATTTTGGCAAGAGCGTCCTGCGCGAGGTGGACGAGGCGGAGTTTCTGCGCGCCCTTCCGGAGCTGAGGAAGGTCGCCGGCGACCGCGCCGTACTGCGCTGCCTGCACTTTTTCGCGGACGACAGGCGCGCCGCGGAGGAGGCGGGCGCGTTGGAGCACGGCGACATGAACGCTTTCCTCGCAATGGTGAGGGAGTCCGGACGCTCGTCCTGGCAGCTTTTGCAGAACATCACGCCGACGGGCGCGGTGAAGGAGCAGGCGATAGCCGTCGCGCTGACCGTGGCCGAACGCGCGCTGGAGGGCAGGGGCGCCTGCCGCATACACGGCGGCGGTTTCGCGGGGACCATCCAGGCCTTTGTGCCGCTGGATATGCTGGAAAGCTTCAAGGCGGAGACGGAGAGCGTCCTTGGCGAAGGGAGCTGCAAGGTGCTCAGCATACGCCCGGTGGGCGGCACAACACTCTGGCCCTGAACGGAATGAAAGAATAAAGGAGAGCGTATCGTGAGATGCGCTCTCCTTTTTTGTTCGGCGCAAGAGACCGGCCGGCTTGGAAAAGCTGAAAACACAGGGCGCCGGCGTTTTAGAATTCATGGAGAGTTGAGGGTGGTAAAAATGAAAAGCAACAGGCTCAACTATACGCAAGTTGTATGGGAGATAACAAAGCTGCTGCAAGAGGCGGAGTCTCTTGAGGACGCGCTGCGCACCAGTCTGAGCGAGGTAGTAAAAGCGGTGGGCGCCGAAGCGGGGACCATCTGGTTCTACAACTCTGCCGGGGACAGGCGCATATATCCCTCTTTCATCATAGGCGGGGCAGACCTCACGGGCATGAGTCTGGCTGAGGGCGAGGGCATCGCGGGCCAGGTCGTGCAGTCGGGCAAGACCACAGTCGTAAAGGACTGCCAGAAGGACGAACGCTGGGCCGGGCGGTTCGACGAGGCCACGGGCTTTGTGACGAAGAGCATGGTCTGCGTTCCGCTCATCAACAAATATGAGACCATCGGCTGCATCCAGATAATCAACAAGAAGGACGGCTCACTCTACGACGACGCGGACGTGGCGCTCTGTGAGGACCTCGCCATGCTCACGGCCATCGCCATCGACGGGCGCGGCCTGAATCTCGGCTTTGCGGAGGAGAAGAAGTCCATCATCTCACTGCGCGGCGTGACGAAGGTTTTCGGCCAGGGCGACACGCAGATACAGATACTCAAGGGCGTGAACCTCGACGTGCGCGAGGGAGAGTTCCTGGTCATCCTCGGCGAGTCCGGCTGCGGCAAGAGCACCATGCTCAACATCATAGGCGGCATGGACCAGCTCACCGGCGGCACCTTCCTCTTTGACGGCGAGGACTACTCCCACGCCGACGAAAAGACACTCACCATGTACCGCCGGCACTCCGTGGGCTTCATATTCCAGGCCTACAACCTCATGCCTACGCTGACGGCCAAGGAGAACCTTGAGTTCATAGGCGAGTTGTGCGAGGACCCGATGGACGCCGAGGCCGCGCTCGAGCGTGTCGGTCTGCTGGGCAGGAAGGACAACTACCCCTCCCAGATGTCCGGCGGCCAGCAGCAGCGCGTCTCCATCGCCCGAGCGCTCATGAAGAAGCCGCGCCTCATCCTCGCCGACGAACCCACCGCCGCTCTCGACTACGAGACCAGCATCGAGGTTCTCACCGTGCTCGAGGAGGTAATCAAGGCCGGCACGACCATGCTCATGGTCACGCACAACGAGGAGATCGCCAAGATGGCCAACCGCGTCATCCGCATGAAGGGCGGGGTCGTAGCCGAGATCATCGTGAACAGGCATCCCGCCGCCGCGAAGGAGTTGGTCTGGTGATGAAAGCCACAGGTCTTAAACATCTGCTGCGCAGTATCCGCAAGAGCGGTGTGTCCTTCCTCGCCGTTGCGGTCATAGCGGGCGTCAGCATCGCCATATTCCAGGGCTTCCAGTCCTCCGCCCACGCCATACTCAGGCGGGCAGACCAGTATTTCGTCGAGAACAGGCTGGAGACGCTGGAGATAAGCTGCGCCAACGGCATCACCCAGGAGGACATAGACGCCATAGCAGGCTGGGAGGGCGTGCGTTCCGTCGAGGGCGGCTACACCGACTCGGCGCTGCTTTACCTTGGCGGCGAGCGCGTGCTGGTTCAGACCCGCTCCCTACTCGAGACCATGAACACGCCCGTCATAATAGAGGGCGAGCTGCCCACGGCGGCAAACGAGGCCGCCATCGAGGAGCGGCTGGCTGCGGAGCGCGGCCTCAAGGTTGGAGACGCCATCACGCTGGAAAACGACGGTTGCCTGCTGGAGACGCAGTTCACCGTCACGGCCATCATCAATTTGCCTGTCTACGTATGCGCCGGGCTGGAGGACACGCGCGGCACCGCCGACGCTGGCCTCGGCTCGAACGAGTACTTCATCGCATTCAACAAGTGTGCCTTCGACACGGACAATTACAGCGACTGCTACACCACCGCCTACATAGACAGCAACAAATTCGACGGCATTTACTACTTCTCCGACGATTATGAGTCCGCCGAGGACGAGTACATCGCCGCGCTCGAGCCGCTTGCGGCCGAGAGGGCGCAGCTGAGGTACGAGTCGCTCAGCGCCGAAGTGCAGGACGCGCTGGACGAGGCGCAGGCCGAGATAGACGACGCAAAGGCCGAGATAGCCGACGGCGAGCAGGAGCTGGCAGACGGCAGGGCCGAGATAGAGGAGAACCGTCAGAAGCTCGAGGACGCAAGGGCTGAGATAGCCGACGCGGAGGTCGAGATCGCCGACGCCGAGGCGGAGATAGCCCGCGGCCAGCGGGAGCTGGACAGCTCCAAGGCGGAGTTCGCAGAAAATGAACAGGCCCTCGCGGACGCGAAGGCGGAGCTGGACGCCCAACTGGGCGCGCTTGGCCTGGGTACAGACCTCGACGCGGCGCTCGTCATACTCGAGGGCTATGGCGAGCAGGGCGCGCAGCTCGTGGCCGCCATACAGGAATACAAAGCCTCGGAGGCCCAGCTTGAGGCCGCAAGGAGTGAAATAGCCTCCGCCGAGGCGACGCTCGCAAGTTCGAGAAACGAGCTTGCAAACGCCAGGGCCGAGCTTGCCGACGCCAGAGCAGAGCTCGCGGACGGCGAAGCAGAGCTGGCCGACGCCGAGCAGGAGCTGGCCGACGGCGAAGCCGAGCTCGAGGATGCCAGGGCCGAGCTGGCCGATGGCGAGGCCGAATTCGCCGACGCGCAGGCCGACGCCGCCGAGCTTAAGGAAAGCGGCTGGATAATCTCCGGCAGGAACGAGGTCGGCGACGTGCGCGGCGTGGAGACCATTGTCAAGGCCATCTTCGGCCTGAGCTACGCAATGTCGATGGTCTTTCTCATCGTGTCCGTGCTGGTCTGCTTTGCGGCAATAACCAGGGTCATACGCGAGCAGCGCGTGCTCATAGGCGCGCAGAAGGCCCTCGGCTTCACGGCGGGCGAGCTTTTCAGGCACTTTACGCTCTATAACCTCGTCTGCGCCGTGCTGGGCGTCCTCGTTGGCTGGCTGCTCAGCGTCGTCATAGTCGAGTACATGTCGCTCTACATCTTCATGCCGAAGTTCACCTTCAAGGACGCATCCATCGTCTTTGCCTGGGGTACGGCGCTCATATCCGCAGCCATCTGTATAGTCGTGTTCCTTGCCGCGACCTTCTTCACCTGCTCGAAGCTCGTGAAGGAGCCGGCGACGGAGCTGTTGCGCGGCGAGGTGCCGTCCAAGGGCGGCAGGATGTTCTTCGACCGCTGGGGCATATACAGGAAGCTCAGCCTTTTCTCTCGCTCCATCGTCAAGAACGTGCTCAGCGACAAGGGCCGCATGCTCACAACCGTCATGGGCATCATGGGCTGCACCGCCCTGCTCGTCGCCTGCTTCACCATAAAGCTCGGCATCAAGAACGCCTCCGTCGAGCAGTTCGGCACCTACTCGCTCTACGACTACCGTCTGTCCATGGATACTGCGACTGGCTCCGCCTCCGATTTCGAGGCGCTGCTGGACGAGGGCGGGGTCGAGAGTCTGCTCATTCAGGATAAGCTCAAGAACTTCCGCGCCCCGGGCGGGGACTGGGACAACGCCCACGTGCTCGCCGTCTCCGATGCCGAGGCTTTCGGGGACTTCATGTACCTCAAGGACATAAACGGCAGCGCGGAGCTCGACGTGCCGGAGAAGGGCGTGCTCGTCTCGCGCAAAGCCTCCGAGGCGCTCGGCCTTACAGTCGGCGGCACGGTGGAGGTAATGGACGAAAACGGCGAGGCCCACAGTTTCAGCATCAGCGCCGTTGTGGAGAGCTATCTGCCCTACCATACGCTCATCATGAGCAGCGGCTATTATGAGGAGGTCATGGGCGAGGCGCCGGACAAGAGCGTATTCCTCATAAAGGGCGGCGTGGACGGCATCCGCTCCGAGGCCGAGAGTATGCCGGGCTTCGTCTCCCTTCGCGACAACAGCGAATTCGTGCGCAGCGGCAGCGAGCTGGACCTCGCCATCTACATCTGCGTCGGTCTCGCGGCGGCGCTCTCCGTGCTCGTGCTGCTCAACCAGATAACCATGCACATCGACCACAAGGCCAGAGAACTGGCGGTCATGCGTGTAAACGGCTACACCCTCGCCCAGACCCGGGCCTACGTCTCGCGCGACAACGTCGTGCTCACTGTGCTGGGCCTGCTGCTCGGCTGCCTGGCCGGCATCGGCCTCGGCTATATCGACACGCGCATAGTCGAGGCGGGCGCGGAGCACTATGTCCGCGACCCGAACCTGCTCGCCTGCCTTGAATCGGTCGCCATCGTGGGCGTGTTCGCCGTTATAGTGAACATCATCGCCCTCAGGCGCATCGACAAGCTCAACCTCACGAACGTCAGCTCGAACTGACGGAGGACGGATTATGGACAACGCGATACGACTGAAACTCATGGGTGTGCGCGGCACCATGCCGGTTCACGGCGAGCGCTGCCGCATCTTCGGCGGGGCAACGAGCTGCGTGTTCGTGAAGATGGGCGGAGAGGCGATCATCCTGGACGCCGGCACCGGGCTTTCCGGAGGGGCATATCGGGAATTCTTCGGCACAGAGCGCTTCACGCTGATGCTGACGCACTCGCATGTGGACCACATCATGGGCCTGCCTCCCTTCCAGCCGCTCTTTGACCCCGCCTGCTCCGGCGAGGTTTACCTCAGGACCCGCGGCGGCCTGGACGCACGGGCTCAGGTCGAGGCGCTCATGTCGCCGCCGCTCTGGCCGGTAAAGACATGGGCTTTTCGGGCGGGGATAGCCTTCAGGGATGTGGTGGAGAGCTTCGGCGTAGGGGCGGTCCGGGTGGACACGATGGAGTCCCGGCACCCCGGAGGTTCAACGATATACAAACTGAGCGCCGGAGGCAAAACCGTGGTCTACGCCACGGACTACGAGCCGGAGGGCGACGCGCCGGAGGACTTCATCCGCTTCGCCGGGGGCTGCTCTCTGCTGCTGCTCGACGCACAGTACACCACTGAGGAATACGCGCGCACGCGGGGCTTCGGCCACTCGACCATAGACAGGAGCGCCGCCATAGCCAGATGCTGCGGCGCGGAACAGACGATATTTGTCCACCACGACCCGGGCAGGACCGACGGACAGCTGCTGGAGCTTGAATCGAGCCTGAACGTCCCCGGCCTGCACTTCGGGCGCGAGGGAGAGGAGGTAATCCTGTGAAGAATAACGAGGGCCACGCACTCCTGCACCGCGGGGCGGTGTGGCATATCCTGGGCTTTGCGTTGGCCTTTGCCCTGGTGTTCGGCCTACTTTCAACTGCGATCTCCGCTGAGACCGCAACTGCGGCGGACATGAGGCTGCAGAGTACGACGGGTACGGTCAGCCTCAAGAACGCCAGCGGAAAGAGCGTCTCCGTCCGTGAGGGGATGAAGCTATACAGCGGCTACACGATAAGCACCTCCGCCAAGAGCTACGCCTATGTCAGCCTGGACAGCACCAAGGTCGTGAAGCTGGACGCCTCGACAAAGGTCGAGGTCCGCAAGAGCGGCTCCAAGCTGGAGCTGCTGGTGTCCTCCGGCGAGCTGTTTTTCAACGTGTCCGCCCCGCTCTCTTCGAGCGAGACGCTGAACATCCGCACCTCGACGATGGTGACGGGCGTGCGCGGCACCTCCGGCGTGGTTAGTGTCACGGCAACGGGCGGCTCCGGAGTCAGCATCTATGACGGCACGGTCCAGGTCAAGAGCCTGGCGAGCGGCGAGAGCATGAGCGTCTCTGCGGGCGAGAGGCTGAGCATGGAGCAGTCCGGGACCGCTACCACCGAGCTTACGGAGGCGGATGTCCCCGGCTTTGCAGCCGTGGAGATAGCGGCGGACGAGAGCCTGCAGGAGCGAATATCGGCGGATTCGGGACTCGACGTGGGCCAGATAGCGGATACGGCGGAGCAGAAGCTGGCCGCCGACGAGGCCAAAGCCGAGGCGGCCCAGGCCGTCGTGGATGCGGCCGCGGAGGACCTGGGCGGCGTAATGATCCGCCTGCCCGGAACCGAACAGGCGCTGCCCTCGATGCCGGTCATAATACCCAGCTTCGAGCCCGGTCCCAGCCCTACGGAGACTGCCGAGCCCAGTCCCACTGAAACCACAGAGCCGATGCCTACGCCCACTCCTACCCCGACGCCAACGCCGACGCCTACGCCCACTCCTACACCAACACCCACGCCCACTCCCACGCCGGCGGTCACAGACAGCTCCAATGTCATAAGCACAGACAGGGAGATGACGGCAAGCGAGCTGAACGCGATCCTGGCCGATGCCGGTGAACTGAAGGTCAATGACGGCGTCACGCTGACTATAACGGAGGACGTGACAATAAATAAATACGGCGGTCTTTCTTTTACTGGCGACGGGACGATAGCCGTTGCAGCAGGCGTCACCGTGACTATAAGCGGAAGCTATACCAACTATGTTTACGGCAACCTCACTTTCAGAGGCAATTTTGTCGTCTCCGGCTGCACTCTGAGTATCGGTTCGGGTTACTCCCTCACAAACAACGGCACAATCACGCTCACGAACAATGGCGAGGTCAGCGGTACGGTCGCCGGCAATCAGCCCGTGACAGCGTGACGGGTGACGCACATGCTCAAAAAACGTTTTACCAAGGCGGCGGTCGCGCTGGGCGGAGCGCTGGTGTTCACGCTCGCGGCGCTGCTGGGCCTCTTCTACAGCCCGGACCAGATGCTGGCCGACGCACTCTATCAGAAGCCGGAGGCGCTGGACGGGAACATCTTCGTCATAGGTATCGACGAGCGCGCCATAGACGACATCGGCCCATATCAGACCTGGGGCCGGGACGTCATGGCCATGGCCATCGAGGCGCTGAACGCGGACCCGGAGAACCGGCCCGCTGCCATCGGCATCGACGTGCTCTACATAGGCGAGACGGAGCCTGAGCTCGACGAATGGCTCGCAGAAGCCGCCGGAGCCTGCGGCAACGTGGTCGTTGCCTCCGTTGCGAACTTCGGCACGGAGCTCGTCACGGAGGACACGGGCAGCTTCTACCTCGAGGACTACTCCGTCCTCTCATACGAGGAGCCGTATGATGCCCTGCGCGCGGTCACGGCCCAGGGCCACATAAACGCCATGTACGACGCGGACGGCGTGCTGCGCCACGGCATCCTGCGGATAGACCTGCCGGATGGGCGCAGCGTACCCTCCTTTGCCTATGCGATCTACCAGAAATACGCCGAGGCCCACGGCCTTCCCACGGAACTCGAGGTGCCGACCGACGAGCTCTACCGCTTTTATGTGGATTACACTGCCCTGCCGGGAGGCTACTACGAGGGCATATCCGTCACGGACCTGCTGGCGGGCGAATTCCCGGCCGAGCAGTTCAAGGACGCCGTCGTGCTCATCGGCCCCTACGCCGCCGGGCTTTCCGACTACGTGACAACGGCCATAGACCGCGCCTCGCTCATGTACGGCGTGGAGTACCAGGCGAACGTCATAAACCAGTTTATAAACGGGAGCTTCAAGCTGGAGGTCTCGAACTACCTGCAGGCGCTCGCGCTCTTTGTGCTTTCCGCCGCATGTCTTTACTTCTTCATAGGCCGGAAGCTGCGCTGGGCGCTCATAGTCTGGCTTGCCGCGGCTGGCGGGAGCCTGCTGCTCTGCCTGGGGCTCTACGGCGCGGGCTATGTCCTGCACCCGCTCTGGTTCTCACTGACCGTAACGGTGTTTTTCGTCGGCGCCGTGGCCTGGAACTACGTCCAGGCGGCGGTGGAGAAGCGGAAGATCTCGAACACCTTCAAGCGCTACGTCGCGCCCGAAATCGTCGGAGAGCTGCTGCGCGAGGGTACGGATTCTCTCGGCCTCGGCGGCAAACTCTGCGACATAGCCGTGCTCTTCGTGGATATCCGCGGCTTCACCACCATGAGCGAGGTCCTGACGCCGCAGGAGGTCGTCTCCATCCTCAACCGCTACCTCTCGCTCACGACGGACTGCATCATGAAAAACCACGGTACGCTGGACAAATTTGTGGGCGACTGCACCATGGCCATCTGGAACGCGCCCATCGAGCAGGAGGACTACGTCATGAACGCCTGCAAGGCCGCTGTGGACATGGTGGAGGGTTCGAAGGCGCTCTCGCAGGAGCTCCTGGAGAAGTTCGGACGCACCGTATCTTTCGGTATAGGCGTCCACTGCGGCAGTGCCGTCGTGGGGAACATAGGCGCGGAGATGCGCATGGACTTCACCGCGATAGGCGACACGGTGAACACGAGCGCCCGGCTCGAGGCAAACGCCCCGGCGGGCAAGATCTACATCAGCCGGGACGTAGTCGAACGCCTGGGCGGCAGGATCCGCACGACCTCGCTGGGCGACGGCATCAGCCTCAAGGGCAAGTCGCAGAAGCTGGAGATATTCCTCCTGGACGGCATAGCCGAAGGGGAGTCAGGCACAGAGGTGAAGATTTGATGAAAAAACTGCTATCCATCCTGCTGGCGGCGTCGCTGGTACTGGCACTGTCGGCCCCGGTGCTGGCCTCGTATGAGACGGAGCCCGGCACTGCTGCGGCCTCGGGCCTGGCCGTCGTGGACGGGGCGCTGTATGCGGCAGACAGCTACAACCGCGCCGTGTGGCGCATCTCGGAGGGAAAAACAGAGCTGGCCGCGGGGCGGACCGACGTAAAGGACCTCTCGGGCAGGCCCGTTGGCGGGTACAAGGACGGGACCGCGCTGGAGGCGGTGTTTGAGGAGCCCTGGGGCCTCGCGCCGTACAGGGACGGCTTGCTCATAACGGACAGCGGCAACGGTGCGGTACGTTATCTGGACCTGGCCGAGGGCCGGGTCTACACGGCGATAAGCGGACTGGATATGCCGACGGGCATAGCCGCGGGCGAGGACGGCTGCGCCTATATCTCGGACACAGGAAGCGGGAAACTCTACCGGCTGGACGCCGACGGGAAAGTGAAGGTGTATGTCTCCTCCGGGCTCTCTGAGCCAACCGGCATTGCCTGGTCAGACGGCGTGCTGTATGTGGCGGAGACGGGGGCGCACCGCATCGTCACGGTGGAAGGCGGAATGATAAGCCCGCTCGCGGGCGCAGCGCTCACGGGCGACGCGGCCTATGACGGGGACTATCTGAACGGCAGCGCGGACAAGGCGCGCTTTTCCGGACCGCAGGGTGTGGCCGTGGGTCCGGACGGCAGCGTATATATAGCGGACACGGGCAACGGAGCCGTCCGCCTGCTGCGGGACGGTGTGGTCACGACTCTGGCGGAGTCCGACGGAGAGGACAACTGGCCCGTATCGCCCCGGGCGCTGCTGCCGGAGGGCGGCGTGCTGTACGTGGGGGACGTGTTCACGCGGTCCATCCGCGCGCTGGAGGCGGACGGAACGGGTCTGGGCTTCGAGGATGTGGAGCCCGGCGCCTGGTACTACGACGCTGTGGCCTTTGTCTGCTCGAACGGCCTGTTTAACGGCACCTCCGAGGGGCGCTTCTCACCTGATGGGACGATGACGCGGGCAATGCTGATAACTGTTTTGGCGCGGAGCGCCGGCGTGGATACGACGACGGGGGACAGCTGGTACTCGGCGGCGGTGGGCTGGGCGCAGGAGAGCGGCGTTTCGGACGGGACGGCGCTCGAGGAGCCGGTCACGCGCGAGCAGCTTGCCGCGATGCTCTATCGACTTTCCGGCTCTCCCGAGACGGACTACAGCCTGGATGGCTATTCCGACGCCGGTGAGGTCAGCACTTGGGCGGCGAAGGCCATGGCTTGGGCCGTCGAAAACGGGATAATAGAGGGTGCGGCTCAGGACCTCTTGAGCCCAGGCTCCAGCGCTCTGCGCGCCCAGACGGCTGCCATGCTGCAGAGATACCTGGAGCTGTGAGCCCGCGCCGCGGAGCCGGCTGAACATCTGAACACATGAAAAGCCCCGGGAGGCATTCGCCTCCCGGGGCCGCAGTCTGTCGAAAAAGCCTCGCAGAGTTTCGCGGCCGCAGCCGCGAAATAAAGTGAGAAGTATTTTCGGCGGCGGCGTGTACGTCGCCGAAAATACTTCTCGCGGAGCGAGCGTCGAGCAAAGCGAGGCGCAGAGCGCAGCGCAATCCCCTTTGTCTGAGAAGGCTCCGCCTTCTCAGACAAGCAAAGGCGCGGAGCAGTGCTTCGCGCCTTTGCTTGTCAGTCCCGCTCAAACCAGCGCAGCCGGCAGAGCTCGGACCAGAGCTTGTTTTCCAGGTATTCAACGTCCTCAGTGACATAGAGGCGGTTGGTCTCGTCGGTGTAGTGTATCCTGGTGAGCTTCCCGCCCTCGCGCAGCAGGAACCAGCGGTAGCGGCGCGTCTCGGTGGCGTAATCGAAGCTGTCGAAGCAGGGGAAGAGCTCCGTGTAGTAAAGCACCTGCCTGCCGTAGCGGTCCCGGCAGAAGGTCTTTGCCGCGTCCGTTTCGACATACAGCTCTTCCAGCCCCGCATAGCTGCGCCCCGCCGCGGTGAAGCCGCCCGGGACCGGGAAGGTCCGCGTCCGCTCATGCGGCTCGCGGACTTGCAGCGGCGCGCCCTCCGCGTCCAGTTCCCGGCTCGCCCAGCGGATGCGGCAGCTCGCATAGCTGCTCTGCCGGTAATCCACCCTTCGCCCGTCTCCTACGCGCTCCGGCGCCATATCCGGCTCCCGCGCCGGCTCTTCCCGCCTCTTTCCAAAAAGGTTTTTGAACATATTGCGCACCCCCCTCTGAGAAGATTTTCCGATGATACCACAGAACCCGGGGACTTGTCACGCTGTTTTTTGAAGGATTCAGCCCTTTTTGGGCTTTTTTCGGAGCTTCAGGCTGAGTCCCCGCCGTGCCGCCGCCTGCTCCAGGAGCTCCGATGCAGCCGCGGCCCGCTCCTTCGCCGCCGCGGAGTCGAGCTCAGCCCGCCCGTGCAGCTCCGCCAGGGCGGCGTTCAGGTCCTCGGGCGGGAGCAGATACGCCGCCATGTGGAAGAGCGTCTTGTGCCGGCCGTCGTTGTAGCCGCGCAGCAGCTCCTCCAGCGCGGCCAGCTTTGCGTCCAGCTCCGCTGTTTACGCCTCCAGGCCCAGCTCGCGCGCCCGGGCCAGGTCGCGTTCCCGGCTGGAGTGCGGGACAAAGGAATCGCTCTCGTCAAAACCCGCGTATAGGCCGCAGGGATACTCGGCGCAGTCGCGGCAGAATTGCAGTCCCCCGTGCTGCAGCGAGCAGCGGGCCATCCGGCAGCTCTGATTTCCCTCGCCTCCGCCGCAGCCCGGACAATAGCCGCCCACGCGCATGGAACACAGCGCGCAGTTGAGGCCGCAGAGCGAAAACTTTGTACATTCTCGCGTGAACCCCTTCATATTCCCTCACTTCCATTCGCGCCTGAGGAGCCGCATCATGATGAAATCGCTGTACTCGTTGTTGTAGTAATACGCCTCTTCCAAAACGCCTTCCTGCTTGAATCCGATTTTCTTATAGAATTCCAGCGCATCCGTATTCAAGCCCACTACTCCGATCGAGACGCGATGCATTTCATACTCATTGAAGGCCATGTCAAGCATTATACGGATCGCTTCCGTCCCGTAGCCCTTGTGCTGCATCTTTGGATCAGGAATGATAATCGTAAGGTCGGTCTGGTGCCATGCGGGAAACATGCGAAGCAGGCCGGTCTCGCCTATGATATTGCCTTCTAGATCCGTAATGGTGAACCAGACCGAGTCTGCCGATTTATGGTTGACGTTGATGCAGGTTTTGACCTCTTCTTCATCGGTGGGTTTCTCAAAGCCGCATTGAAACATGACTTGCGGCTGATTGAACCAATAGGCAAAAAACGGCGCGTCCTCTTCTCTTTGCTCACGCAGAATGAGCCTTTTCCCCTTGATCTCCTTATCCATGCGCTTTCAATAACCTTTCTTTTTCGATTGGCCCGGCCAGAGCTTTACACCATTATACCACAAAGACGGGACAACCGCCTGTAATGTTGGGCGCGGGCGCTTTTTTTGAGATAATTCTTTAAATGTTCACAATTATATGTTATAGTATGTGGTCGACCCGGTATATTTTGCAAGTATCGAAAGGCTGAAAGGTATTATGGGATTTTTACAGAAACTCTTCGGCTCGCACAGCGACCACGAGCTGAAACGGATATATCCGATCGCGGATAAGATCGAGGCGCTGGAGCCTCAGATGCAGGCGCTCTCCGACGGGCAGCTGCGCGCCAAGACGGACGAGTTCAAGGCGCGCTACCAGTCGGGCGAGGACCTGGACAGCATCCTGCCCGAGGCCTTTGCCGTGGCGCGGGAGGCGGCCTGGCGAGTGCTGGGCATGAAGCCCTTCCGCGTCCAGCTCATAGGCGGCATTGTGCTCCATCAGGGCCGCATCGCGGAGATGAAAACCGGCGAGGGCAAAACTCTTGTCGCCGTCCTGCCCGCCTACCTCAACGCCATTGCGGGCGAGGGCGTCCACATCGTAACCGTCAACGACTACCTCGCCAAGCGCGACTCGGAGTGGATGGGCAAGGTACACCGCTTCCTGGGCCTTTCCGTCGGCCTCATAGTCCACGGCCTCAACGCCGAGCAGCGCCGCGCCGCCTACGCCGCGGACATCACCTACGGCACCAACAACGAGATGGGCTTCGACTACCTGCGCGACAATATGGCCATCTACAAGCAGCAGATGGTCCAGCGCGGCCACGCCTTCGCCATCGTGGACGAGGTGGACTCCATCCTCATCGACGAGGCGCGCACCCCGCTCATCATCTCCGGCCAGGGCGACGAATCCACGGACCTCTATAGAAAAGCGGACGACCTCGTCCGCACGATGAAGCGGGTAGTCGTCGCCTCCGTGGACGAGAAGCAGGAGGAGGACGAAAACCTCGACGCAGACTACGTCGTGGACGAGAAGGCCCGCACCGCCACCCTCACCGCCCGCGGCACGGCCAAGGCCGAGCGGTATTTCAACCTTGAAAACCTCTCCGACCTTGAGAACTCCACCCTCGCGCACCACATCAACCAGGCGCTCAAGGCCCACGGCGTCATGAAGCGCGACATCGACTACGTCGTCAAAGACGGCGAGGTCATCATAGTGGACGAGTTCACGGGCCGCCTCATGCTCGGCCGGCGCTACTCCGAGGGCCTGCATCAGGCCATCGAGGCCAAAGAGCACGTGGACGTCCAGCGCGAGAACAAGACCCTCGCCACCATCACCTTCCAGAACTACTTCCGCCTCTACGGCAAGCTCTCCGGCATGACCGGCACGGCCCTGACCGAGGAGGAGGAATTCACAGCCATCTACGAGCTCGACATCATCGAGGTCCCCACGAACAAGCCCGTCATCCGCAAGGACTGGCCGGACGTCGTGTATAAGAGCGAGGCGGGCAAGGACAAGGCCATCATCGAGCAGATAATCGCCTGCCACGAGAAGGGCCAGCCCGTGCTGGTCGGCACCATCTCAATTGAGAAGAGCGAATACCTCTCCTCCCTGCTGAAAAAGCGCGGGATACAGCACAATGTCCTGAACGCCAAGCAGCACGAGCGCGAGGCGGAGATCGTCGCCCAGGCGGGCAAGCTCGGCGCCGTCACGATAGCCACGAACATGGCGGGCCGCGGCACGGATATCATGCTAGGCGGCAACGCCGAATACCTCGCCAAGACCGACCTCAAAAAGGCCGGCTTCGAGGAGGACGTCATCACCGAGGCCACCGGCTACGCTGAGACGGAGGACGAGGAGATCCTGCGCGCCCGCGCCATGTTTGCGGAACGCCTGGCCGAGCACAAGAAGGTGACCGACGCCGAGGCCGAAAAGGTCCGCGAGGTCGGCGGCCTCTTCATCCTCGGAACAGAGCGGCACGAGTCCCGCCGCATAGACAACCAGCTGCGCGGCCGCGCCGGACGCCAGGGAGACCCGGGCGAGAGCCGCTTCTACATCGCCATGACGGACGACATCATGCGCCTCTTCGGCTCCGAGCGCGTCATGGGCATGATGGACACCCTCGGCATGGACGAGGACACCCCGCTCGACCAGAAGATGCTCTCGAACGCCATCGAGCAGGCACAAAAGACCGTCGAGAGCCGGAATTTCCAGACCCGCAAGAACGTCCTCGAATACGACGACGTCATGAACGTCCAGCGCAACGTCATCTACGATGAGCGCCGCAAGGTGCTCGACGGCGAGGACCTCCAGGCCTCCATCCGCAAGATGATAGAGGAGTTCGTGAGCAGCACCGTGGCGGACGGGCTCGGGCATGAACAGCACCCCGACCTCGCCGCCGTGAACGAGGCGCTTGCGCCCTTCGGGAAATTGTTCCTGCGCCCCGGCGACATCCGCATATCTCCCGAGGAACTGGGCGGCCTCAACGCGCAGAAGCTCACGGATATGGTGCTTGAAAAGGCCCTCGCCTTCTACGACGCCAAGGAAAAGGAGCTCGGCCTCATGCCGAACGGTCAGCCCGTCATGCGCGAGCTGGAGCGCGTGGTCATGCTCCGCGTCGTGGACGAGTACTGGATGGAACACCTCGACGCCATGACCGACCTCAGACAGGGCATCGGCCTGCGCGGCTACGGCAACACCAAGCCCATCGACGCCTATAAGAACGAGGGCTTCGAGATGTTCGAGGCCATGATACACGGCATACGCGAGGAGACCGTCCGCCGGCTCTTCGTCGTGCGCGTGAAGAAGGAAGAAAAGCTCGAGCGCAAGAGCGTCTCGAAGAACGCCGCGGCAAACGTCGGGGGCGACTCGAGCGTCAAAAAGCAGCCGGTAAAAAAGATCAAAAAGCCCGGCAGGAACGACCCCTGCCCCTGCGGAAAGCTCAGGCCCAACGGCCTGCCGATGAAGTATAAGGACTGCTGCGGCCGCAACGAGTGAGCCGCTTGAAGGAGGCCCAATGTCCGCATTTGTTCAGCACGAAAAGGGCGGTCTGGTCTACATGACCGCCCCGGTCATATCCACAAAGCACGCCTTTACAACGAGATACGGCGGCGTATCCGAAGGGTATCTCGCCTCGCTCAACCTGGGTTTTAACCGCGGCGACGAGCGCGAGCGCGTCCTGGAAAACTACCGCATCCTGGGCCGGGCGCTGGGCATAGACGTCATGCGCGCCGCCTATACGAAGCAGGTCCACGGCACGCACGTCCGCCTCATCACCGAGTCCGACCGCTGCTCCCCTACCGACCCGGACCCCTGCGATTCAGACGGGCTCGTGACGGACGTCCCCGGCCTGCCCATCTTCTGCTTCACCGCCGACTGCGTACCGCTTCTGCTGCACGACCCCGTGCGCGGCACGGCGGGCGCGGTACACTGCGGCTGGCGCAGCTCAGTGGACGACATCCCCGGCGAGGCCCTGCGCATCATGGAGGGACTGGGCTCCAGGCCGGAGGACGTCCGCGCCGCAATAGGCCCCTCCATAGGCGCCTGCTGCTTTGAAACGGACGGAGACGTCCCGGAGGCCGTGCGCGCCTGGCTGGGCGCGGCGGACGCAGAGCCATATATAAGGCCCAAGAATAACTCCGGCAAGTTCCTGGTGGACCTGCGCGGCGCGCTCAGGTGCAGGCTCCTCCAGCTCGGGCTCGCGCCGGAGCACATCGCCGTCTCGGACGAGTGCACGGTCTGCCTGCACGAGAAATACTGGTCCCACCGCTATTCCAAGGGGCAGCGCGGCAGTCAGTGCGCCGTGATCTGCCTCTGAATCTGGGAGTGTGACATGAAAAAACGCCTTTTATCCATAATATCCGCGGCGCTGGCGCTCTGCATGCTCGCGGGCTGCGGCCAGGCCGCGCCCAAAGAATCCGCCCCCGTCGAGGGCAACCTGCCCGGGACGGAGCTCGGCGTCTCGGACGCCGCAGACGAGATCTTCTCGCTCAACTACAACTCCGGCGCCAGCCTCAACCCCTACGCCACCAACGATACCGATAACCTCCTCATAAGCCAGCTCGTCTATGACAACATCTTCGAGCTGGACGACGAGTATAACCTGAGCTCCCGCATCATCACGGACTACGAGACGACGAACGGCGGCAGCTACTGGACCTTCACCGTGGATACCAGCATCAAAATGCACGACGGCACTAACCTCACCGCGGCAGACGTGGCCTATTCCATCTCTCTGGCCAAGCAGACCTCCCGCCATCGCGGCCGCCTCACCTACTATTACGGCGCGAGCGCCACGAGCGACAGCACCTTTGCCGTCTCTCTCGGCAAGGCGGACATGCTCTTCCCCTATCTGCTGACCATCCCGGTCGTCAAGAACGGCTCCTCCGGAGAGGCCATGCCCGCCGGCACCGGGCCTTATAAGTACGTCGAGGGCGAAAACTACGTTGAGGCCTTTGACGGACACGTGAACTACCAAACCCTGCCTGTAGACAAGATATATTTCAAGGAGTATTCTGAGACAGTGGACATCATCACCGCCTTTGAGGACTCCTATATAGACCTCGTGGTGAACGACCCCTCCGGCAAGTCCAACCTCGGCTACGGCGGCAATACTGAAACGCGCTATTATATGACCACAAACCTCCACTACTTCGGCTTCAACTCGGAGGCGCCCTTTGTGGGCAACGCGCAATACCGCTATCCGCTGCAGCTCGCCGTGGACAGGGAATACGCAGCGGGAACGCTGATGCAAAAGGGCGCCGTAGCTTCCGCCCTGCCCGTGTGGCCCAGCAGCCCGTTCTATAGCGAGGGCATCGCAGACCAGGTGAAGTTCGACCTTGAGCTCTGCGCTATGGTGCTGGACAACCTCGGCGTCACGGATATGGACAACGACGGCAAGCGCGAATACGTCGAATACAGCAAGACCCAGGACATCAATATTGACCTCATCGTCTGCTCCGAATCCGCTGGCAAGGGCGACATAGCAAAGCAGTTTGCCTCCGACATGGGCAGCCTTGGCGTCACCGTAACCGTGAGGGAACTCAGCTGGACGGAATACCAGAACGCCCTCACCAACGGGGACTACGACATGTACTACGCCGAGGTCAAGCTCGGCGCGGACTTTGACCTCACCAGCATCCTCACCGAGGACGGCTCCCTCAATTACGGCAAGATTAAGGACGAAAACTACGCCACCTATATAAACGCCTTCCTCGCAGCGGACGAGCTCACGCGCACCCAGGCCTGCGAGGTGCTGCTCAACTACATCACCACCAATGTGCCGATCATCCCCATCTGCTTCGAGCGGCAGGAAGTCATAAGCCACCGCAATGTGATCACAGGGATGAACCCGAACGCCAGCAACGTATTTTACGGCATTGAAAACTGGACGATAACCTTTTCCAATGAAACTGACGAGGGGGAGGAACAGTAAATGACAGACAGAGAACTCATGGACAAGGCCCGCGAGGCATCGGGGATGGCCTATGTGCCGTATTCGCAGTTTCCGGTCGGCGCGGCGATAGAGTGCTCAGACGGGACTGTGTTCACGGGCTGCAACGTGGAAAACGCCGCCCTGGGCAGCACGATCTGCGCCGAGCGCACCGCCGCCTGCAAGGCGGTCAGCGAGGGACACCAGGACTTTGTGAGGATTGCCATTTGGGGCGAGGGAAAAGACTACTGCATGCCCTGCGGGGCCTGCCGCCAGTTCCTGGCAGAGTTCTCGCAGACGATGGAGGTCCTGTGCGCCAAAGCCGGGGGCAGGTATGTGAGCTACAGGCTCAACCAGCTCCTGCCGCACACCTTCAACTACTGAGATGGAGCTGGAACAGCTCAGAATATTCTGCGCGGCGGCGGAAAGGGGCAGCTTTTCCCGCGCTGCCGCCGCGCTCTATATAAGCCACTCCACCGTGTCCCGGGCGATATCCTCGCTCGAGAACACGCTGGGCGCTGCGCTCTTTTCCCGGGACAGCCGGGGCGTCCGGCTCACGCCGGCGGGCGAGGTCCTGCTGGACGGCGCGAGAGAGCTGCTGCGCCTTGAGGAGGAGCTGCAGGTCAAAGTCAGAGACACAGGAGGAAAGATATGACAAGAAAAGGGAAATTGCTGAGGTTCTCCGCAGCGCTGCTGGCAGTGCTCTGCCTGACTGCGCTCATGCCCGCCGTGCCGGCCAACGCCATAGGCATGGGCAGCATAAGCGTCAGCTTTTCGGACGTGCCGGAGGGCTCCTGGTACCACGACTATGTGTACCTCTGCGCGAGCTGGGGCATCATAGACGGCAAGGAGGGCGACAAGTATTGCCCGACGGATTCGCTCAAACGCGGCGAATTCCTCAAACTGCTCACCATAATTGGCGGCCTCGCGCCCTATACCTGGGACACCAGCGTCCACTGGTCCCAGCCCTATTGGCAGATCATGAACGACAACGGCGTCCTCTGGGGCCTGGATATAAGCTGCACCCGCTCCGCTCTGGAGCAGCCCATTACGCGCTATGAAATGAGCGTGATGATAAACAACCTCTGCAACAACGTCTATTCCGAGACGCCCGTCGTGCTGGATTCACCTTCCTCCGTCATAGGCGACTATGACGCGATGGCCAGCAAGTACCATGAGCCCGTCGTCCAGGCCTACGGCAAGGGCATCCTGGACGGCTATGACGACGGTATGTTCCACGGCGAGAGCACCCTCACCCGCGGTCAGGCGGCGGCGGTCGTCGTCCGCACCTGGCTGACCTCTGAGAGGCTTGAGGTCAAGGAAGCCAGCGAGGTCGAAACGCCGACGGGCGGCGGCTCCAGCATCACGCCGGAGGACTCCTTCGCCTGGCAGAGCCGCTCCATGATAGACGCCTGGGGCAACGTCAGCGCCGAGGGCCGTCAGCTGCTCTTCGGCAGCAGCAGCAAGAGCTACTTCACCGGTTCCGAGTCCAACCTGAGCGACTACATAGTCACCATCCAGGTCCGCACCTGGGATATAAACAGCTCCGGCGCCAAGTACACCCGTACCTGGAACCTGGAGGTCAATAAGATGGTCGCGGACGAGGTCAAGGCCATCTTCGAGGAGATCTATAACGACCCGGAGCAGTTCCCGATCCACGCGCTCGGCGGCGCCCGCTATACGGATACGCTGCGCCACGCATGGGGCTGCGCGATAGATATAAACCCCGTCGAGAACTACTACTGCTACACGACCACCACGCCCTACACGGCTATAACGGGTACGACCTGCTTCAAGTACAGCGACAGCCCGTATTGCATCACGCCGGACAGCAGCGTGGTCCGGGCCTTCGCCAAGTACGGCTGGGGCTGGGGCGGCGGCGATGCCGACAACAACTACAGCGGCTGGAACACCACCGCCGACTACATGCACTTCTCCATCCTTGCCAGCGGCGGCTGATACGAACAAAAAACTGCGGGGGTCCCGTCCGGGACCCCCGCTTCTTTTGCCTTTACTGTTATTTTTCGACGAGCGCCCAGATGAGCTCGGCCTCGCCCGGGCCGTCGTTGCGGCTGGAGTGCCGCTGGCCGGCGGGGATGAAACTCGCCCCTCCTGCCGTCATGTGCAGGACGCCGTCCTCTTCCGTCTCGCAGCTCACGCTTCCGGAGAGGATGAAGGCGTATTCGTCCGCGTCGTGCGCCGCCCAGGGTACCACGGTCCCCGCCGGGAAGATCGCGTGGCCCATAGTCACCTTTGCGCCCTCCGCGGCTGCGAAGAACTCCGTCATCGCCACGCCGTCGGGCCGCACGTTGGTCGGGGCGGTCTCAAGGTCCGTTATCTTCATTTCGCAGCCTCCCTCTCCGGAGTCAGGCCGACGACATCGAAGCTCTCCGGGTCCACGATGACGCCGTAGTCCGCCTTCGCCTGCTCGAGGGTGATATATTCGTTCTTCACGTCCATGGCCACCTTGGCCGGGTCGCGCTTCATCGGGTCGCCGTAGCCGCCGCCCGTGGCCGTGACCATGCGGACGACGTCGTTTTTATTCATCACCCGCCGCGCCACGATGCCCATGGGCTCGGACACGTTGCCGTCCGCGTCGTGGAACTGGAAGTAGTTGCAGGAGCCGTCCTTGCCGCCGGCAGCGCCCCAGACGGGCCACTTGTTGCGACCAAAGGAGGCCGTGAAGCTCTGGTTGTCGTTCATGGACCTGTAGGTCCTCACGCAGCCTGAGCCGCCGCGGTACTCGCCAGCCCCCGCGCCGTCCGTGTGCAGACTGTACTCGTCCACGCGGATGCCGTAGCGCGTCTCCGCCATCTCGACGGGGACGTTATAGGTCTCGCCGTCGCCGACGCAGAACTGGCCGACCTGGCCGTCGTGGCCGCGGCAGGCGCCCCAGCCGCCGACGGTGGGCTCAATGATGAGATAGTCGTTGCCGAAGTCCTGATGCGTACCCGCCATGAGCACCGTGCAGACCGACAGCAGGTGTCCCGCGCCCAGCGACTCCGGGAACACCGGCGCGAGCGCCTTCCACACGAGGTCGATGGCGTAGATCATGCTCTCGTAATAGCAGGAGGTCGCCGCCGGGCGCTTGGCCTGGAGGACGCTGCCCTCCTCGCAGACGATGCGCAGCGGCGCGAACACACCATCGTTCACCGCGAGCTCGGGGCCGATGATGGACATGAAGATGACCTTGACGCCCGCGTAGGCCGCCGTCGCGCCCGTATTCACGCAGCCCGCGACCTGCGGGTCGGAGCCGGTGAAGTCCGCGAGGAACTCGTCGTCCGTTATCGTTACCTTGACCTTCAGGTGGACGGGGCTGCCGTGGCCGTCGTCGTCCATGTACTCGTCCATCTCCCAGGTACCCTTGGGCATCTCGGCCAGGCGCTTGCGCGCGACGAGCTCACCCTGGGCGATGAGCCGCTCCATGGAGCCTTTGACGACCTCGACGCCGTACTTTTCGCACAGCTCGTTTATCCGCTTCTCGCCCGTGCGGAGCGAGGAGATCTGACCCCACATGTCGCCCTGGGAGATCTGCGGGTAGCGCATGTTGCTGCGCATGAGGTCCCAGACGGGCTCGACCAGCTCTCCCCTGTCCACGAGCTTGACGCCGGAGAAGCACAGGCCCTCCTGGTAGGTGTTCGTCGCGTCCGTGGTGAAGGAGCCGGGGGCCATGCCGCCTATGTCGCTCCAGTGGGCCTTGTTGCCCGCGAAGGCGATGAGCTCGTCCTTGTAGAAGATAGGCATGACCATGCCGACGTCCGACATGTGCGTGCCGCCGCCTATGAAGGGGTCGTTTATGATATACACGTCGCCGGGGTGCAGGTTCTCCTTGCCGTATTTGTCCACGACGGCGCAGATCATGGGAGAGATCATGCCGATGAAGCCGGAGACGCCGTTGCCCTGGGTGAGCAGGCGGCCCTCCGCATCCGCTATGCCGCTGGCGTAGTCTAGCGTTTCGTAGATTATGGGACTCATCGAGGTCTGGGCGAAGGCGTAGAATATCTCATTGCTGACCGCTATGAGCGAGTCCTTGACAATGTCGAGTGTGACGGGACTGATATTGAGCTTTTCGGACATTTACTCCACCTCCATAGTAACGACCAGGTTGCCGAACCTGTCCACGCTTAGGCTCTGGCCGGGGCAGACGACCGTCGCCGTCGTCGGCTCCTCGACTACCAGCGGCCCCTCTGCCGCGGCTCCCGCGCCGAGCTTGGCCCTGTCGTAGATGGGCGTCTCGAGCCATCCGTCGCCGGAGAAGAACACCCGGCGCGTCTCCTTGAGCGCGGAACTCACGTCCCCCTCCTGCGGGGCGATCTCCTTGAGCTCCGGCTTGTGCAGGCGTCCGTAGGCCACGAGGTGCAGGTTCACGATCTCCGCCGGGGTGTCCGGCAGGCTGAAGGTGTAGAAATGCTCGTGCGTCCTGTGGAAGCGCGCCATGATCTCGGCCCGGTCCTCCTCCTTCCAGGGGACCGCCGGGGCCGCGACCTGCACGGTGTGCTCCTGGCCCATGTAGCGCATGTCGGCTATATAGGTGAACACCGCCTGGTCCTCGGATACTCCCTCCTGCGCGAACACCGCCTTCGCCTCGTCCAGAAGCTCCGTCCACATGGCGTTGAGCTCCTCCATCGGGGCAGTCGAGAAGCTAGTTATCCTCGTCTGGATGAAGTCGTGCCTGATATCCGTCATCAGCATGCCCCAGGCGGAGAACACAGAGGCCGCCACCGGCACGATGACCTTGCGTATATTCAGCTCCTTTGCGAGCGTCGGCCCGTGCATCGGCCCGCCGCCGCCGAAGGCCACCATCGTGAAGTCACGCGGGTCGTAGCCGCGCCGCACGGAGATGAGCTTCAGGGCGTTGTTCATGTTCGAGTCCGCCACCCTGATGATGCTCTCCGCCGCGCCCTCGTCGTCGAGGTCAAGCGCCGCGCCGACCTTCTCACGCAGGGCCGCGCGCACGGCGTCCAGGTCTACCTCCATGTCGAAGTTCTTCGCGGAGAGCCTGCCGGCTATGAGGTTCGCGTCCGTCGTAGTCGGCTCCGTGCCGCCCTTGCCGTAGGCCACCGGGCCGGGCAGCGCGCCCGCGCTCTTCGGGCCGACCTTGAGCGATCCCGCCTCGTCAATCCAGGCGATGGAGCCGCCGCCGTTGCCTATCTCCACAATGTCCACCACTGGGGCCATGATGGGATATCCCGCGTTGCGCTCGTCCTTCTCGATGTAGTACGAAGTCGTGACCTTGACCTCGCCGTCGTCTATGAGCGAGCACTTCGCCGTAGTCCCGCCGACGTCAAAGGCGATGACGTTGGGCTCGCCTATGAACTTGCCCAGGATGGACGCGCCGAAAACGCCTGCCACGGGGCCGGACTCGACGACGTTAATAGGCGTGAGCTTCGCCTGCTCAAAGGTTGTCGTGCCGCCGTTGCTCTGCATGATATACCGCGAGCCGGAGACCTTGTCTCCGTCCAGCCGGGTGCCGAGCCGGTCTATATACGACGAGGCAGTGGGCATGACATAGGCATTGAGCGCCGCCGTGGACGTGCGCTCATACTCGCGCCATTCTTTTGTTATGTCAACCGAAGGGCTGACAAAGACCTCGGGCCAGAGCTCCTTGACATAGGCCGCGGTCTCGCGCTCGTGCGCCTCGTTGGCGTAGCTGTTTATGAAGCATACGGCGATCGCCTCGACGCCCTCCTTCTTGAAATACTCGACGGCCTTTTCGATGTCCTCGCGGCAGAGGGGGGTTATGACCTTGCCGTCATAGGAAACGCGCTCCGTGACCTCGCGGCGCAGGTAGCGCGGGATAAAGGGCGCGGGTTTTTCAAAGACCATGTTGAAGAGGTCGGGCCTGTTGCCGCGGGCGAGCTCGAGCACGTCGCGGAAGCCGCGGGTGGTGAGCAGGGCAGTCTTTGCGCCCTTGCGCTCTGTCAGGGCGTTGATGATGGTAGTAGTGCCGTGGAAAAAGGCGGTGATACTCTCAGGCTTCACTCCGCTCTTTTCGAGCACGTCCATGACGCCCGCCTCAAAGTTCGGCGGCGTGGTGTGCGCCTTTTCCTGCACGAGCGTGCCGTCCTCGCCGATGGCGACGAGGTCGGTGAACGTGCCTCCGATATCGGTTGCAACTCTCATTAGCCGGTTCCCTCCGTTTCTTTGGATACACAAGCAGCAGAATACCACGTTAAACCGCAAAAGTCAATCGCCGCATAGGCGCACAAGTTCGCCTTTCCGTGTGTATTGCGGATTGAATCGCGGTGCGGCTTGTGGTAAAATACTGTTAAATTCAATTGGATGGCGGTGTTTTTATGCGGCCAATGCAAGTGCTCCCTTTGCTCTCCAAGATGCCGCAGATAACAGATTTTCTGGATATCATCGAGTATCTTGATGAGAACGGATTTCTGGAACACATGACTCTCATAGGCGGTTGGGCGGAGATCATGTATGAGATGGCGCATATCCTGCCCGGGCTCCCGGCAATGCCCCACTTTATGGATATCGCGTTCCTCCTCAGAGACCCCGGCGCCTTGCCGAAGGGCGTTAACATACACGATATCTGCAAGCAGAAACACTGCACCATCACCTCCCACTATCTCGCGGGCTACTCCAGTATCAATATGCGCATGATGTCCACCGTCCGCTTCCTGGTATCTGCGGACGACGCGGGCGGCGCCGATTTTATGGACACCGGCTTCGGCGTCAGCGCATTTTCCTCTCCGTGGCTGCGCATCGTCAAGGACCACACGCTGAACGCCTCCTGGTACGGTGTGAATTTTCCGATAGCTGAGCCGGAGTCTCACATCCTCTACCGTATCATGTCCAGCGGCCGTAACCATCTCTGCGTTCGGAGGATGCTGCCATATGTGGACAGAGACAAGCTCTTCGAGCGAATATCGGAACTCAATATGGACGAGCGCTCCAAACTCGGCCCCATTCTCCTCTGAGCGCGCAAAGCCCGCCTTGGCCTAAATAATATGAAAAACCGCCCCCGAGGGGGCGGTTTTTGTTTGTTAGACATTTTCAGGCGGTGATCACAGCTCGATGAAGCGCATGAACATCGCGGCGGCCTGGGCGCGGGTGGTGCTGGC
>ENA-OZHP01000148-OZHP01000148.1-human-gut-metagenome-genome-assembly--contig:-NODE-148-length-31455-cov-7.281369_pt1 | contig 31455 bp, 30 predicted proteins | sample MGYA00244046_ERZ653686 | MGnify/ENA primary metagenome ERZ653686 (study PRJEB26926, sample SAMN06165313) | human gut metagenome | biome: ENVO:00009003; feature: ENVO:2100002; material: ENVO:00002003... | reverse complement strand
TTGGGGTGTTCACTTTTTGAGTACCATTTGCTACATTTTCATTTTACCGAAAACATTCCAATAGCCAAGATAGATGTTTATATATTACCCAGCTAATATCTTCCCGTGTGTTTGGGTGAAACGTATTGGCATTTAGGTATTTCTGGTGCCAATACTCAAAATCTGACGGCAGTGGTTCTCGTTTGTGCCTGGATTTGCAGGACCATTCGATTCTGCCGGTCAAAAACATCTGGTCAACACGCTCTGCTGTTTTCAGATAATTCAAGTAGTTTTGCCGGGACAATTCACCGGCTTGGAATTTTGCATATAACATGGCCGTATATGCTCTTGTCAGTTCTGGATCGTAAAACTCCATCTGATGCTGTTCATAGAAGCGGATCAATCTGGTGCAGCGAGGATAAAAAGCTCTCCACACTGTATTGGGGCTTTGCCCCATGGCATGCATTGCCTCCACAGCTTGATCCACTACCTGTCTTACGGTTAGCTTCTCGTTCATTGACATTCCTCCGTATTTGGTATTTGGGTAATCCCGTAATACCCATTATCGCATTGAGCGATAAAAGAAGGAATGTATTTTACATAGTTATCACGAATTTGTGGCCGGCGGCGCAGAAAGGAGGCGATTTACTTGCCGCCGGCCACAAAAGTTATCAATACTTTTCTTTGGGAAGTCCAATCTCTTTCGGACTTCCTTTTTCATTTCGTGATAACTATAAATTCATGATAACTGGTATTATCCAGAATTCGTGATAATACCAGCAAGCAATGAGTGCGTATATACACACTCAAAAATGCCTGTTGAGGGCTAACGCCCCCAAACCCCAAAAGCTCAAAAAGCTCCAGGCACTTGCCTGGAGCTTTTTTCGGCGGCGCACCCTCGCGGGTGCTTATCTTTCTCCGCGATCCTGATAGGACGCGGCTGGTTTTTCTTCGCCAAGGAACACCTCGACGTTGTGGCGATGGACGAGCAGCTCGCGGTGCTCGTCGCGGATTGCCCTGTACTCGGCGTATGCCGCGCGCTTCTCCGCAACGAGTTTATCGAACAGCTCGTTGATGTCTTTGACCTTTGGCAGCTTCCCGAAACAGTGCTCAGTGAAGTATCGCTTCGCCGCGCGGTGCTGCTCGATGGCATCCTCATGCGCGTCGTAGAACTTGCGTGAGTAATGCGCCGCCTTATACTCGTCGAAGATTTTGCGCGTTTTGGCATAGGTCACGATCTGCCCGCGCAGCTCGGCGAACTCCTTGATCTGTGCGTCAATCGCTTTGATGCGCTCGTTCACGGCAGCGAGCTTTTCACTCGCGGCGTCGGCGCGGGCATTGAGTTCTTCGCGTCCCTTGATACCGTGTTCCTGCAAATACAGCAAGGTTTTCGCCATCTGCTTTACGTTGAAAACCTTCGCCCATTGTGCGTAGCCACCGCCTTTGCCCGCTGCGAGCCTGGCCTCGATGTCTATGAGTAGATTCACGCGCTCGCGTTTGCCGCGCGGATTGTGCGCCGCTTTACCCTCAATGACCGCGCGCAACTCGGCCTCGGAGTAGCCAGCGCCGAGTGTATGGAGCTTGATGCCCTTCTGCCTGGGCTTGTAAAAAGTAACGCTCTTGCCCTCGCTCACACGGTAACCACTTTCACGCACAAGCCGTATTAGCTCGTCAAAAGTTTTAGGTTTCCGCGCGAGTGCGTCGTCGATGGCAGCGCGCAGCACGTCACGGTGCGAGAGCTGCTTTTTGTCACCAAGCCACTTATCGTAGGTAATCCCGCTGTAACGTTGAGGGTTATTAATTACGGACAGGCTGTGTTCGAGGCAAATGAGGTCGGAGAGCCGGGATACGACACGAGACGAGTTAAAAATATTCTGAAATTTCGCCGTGCCGTCGAGAGTGGTCGAGTTGAAAATGATGTGCGAGTGGATGTGCTTCCTATCCACATGGGTGCAGACAATGTAGGCGTGCTTGCCCTTGAGGAAGCGCTCGGCCAGCTCGCGCCCTACGATGTTTGCTTCCTCAGGCGTAATCTCACCGGGCTTGAACGATTGGCGTATGTGGTAGGCAATCACGCCCGGAGCCTTGCATCCCGTGCGCTGCGCGTACTGCCGTTTCGATAGCGCGAACTCAGCCGCGACGAGCTGTGGTGTACATCCGTAGGCGTAGACGAGCGAGCCGTTTTCAGTTTTCTCCGGGTTCTTGACGTAATCCGTTCGCTCGGTCAAAGACTTTATAACGCTCTGACCTTTTGAGCCGCGGATTGGGATGATGCGGGTTACGGCCATTACTCAATGACCGCCAGTTTTCGCAGCACGCCGTCCAGTGCAGCCCACACCTCGCCGAGACGGTTTTGAATCTCCGAGAGGTCGTTCTCGTACACACGACTCGTTGCGTTGACGCGCTTTGCAATCTGGTTAACATTCGCGCTGGTGCGCCGCAGGAGGCTCACCAGCGTCTTTATCTCATCCATGCCGAGCAGAATGATGTGCCCGTCTATGGCCATTTTGCGAATAAAGGCGCTCATATTTTTCGTTCCGGCGAGCTCCATCCGTGCCTGAATCTGCTCGTGCTCCTCGTCGTTTATGCGGATGAGCAGGAACGTGTTGCGCTTGTTACTCACCGTTCCGCGCCCCTCTCACGTTTGCGCTCGCTCTCGCGCAGGCGCGTGGCGAAAATGTCCAGCAGGCCGGAGTGTGTACGATCCGTGGAGAGCTTTTTCGTGGTGGCGTTTTTCTCAGTCCACTTCATATTCTCCGGACTTATGCGCTCGTCGTGCGGCCTGTTGGCGATGAGCGAAGCCGTGACACGAGCAAGCCGCTTGTCACCAAACTGCTCGCGCACCTCGCGTATCGCAGCGTTGGTGTTCAGACGTGAGCCGTCATAGTTGCGGGCGATAGCGTTTTCAATGGCGGTTTTGCAATTCTCATCGGCCTTAGCTGAGGCTTCAAACGCGCCCAGCTCGTTACGCTCGCGGGCATCGTTAAGCGTACTGGTGTATATGGGTATGGCGCGCTGATGCTTCATAACATCATCGGCCCGCATCGTGATGAACTCCCTGAAGTCCCACACGGGGTCTGAGAAAAAGTCCATCTGCTGGTAATCCTTGAACACGTCCTCCAGCGGGCAGGGCGAGCGCAGCAGCGTTTCAATTTGTGCAGGTGAAAGGTCTGCATCAGACAGGGCTGCCATTATTTCCTGCTTTGCGTTGTACTCATTTGCATGATTCAAAATTTCCTCTGGCGGCTGTGTGAGCAGCCAGTCACGGTAAGTGTCAAACTCTGTGTTCATCTTTGCTTCAAGCTGTTCGTATTGGTTCATCTGCAAGCCTCCTTAACTTGGTTATGCAGTTTCGGGTCGTAAAGCGGTATTGGTTCTTTGAGTTTTGCAAGTAGTGACGGTCGCTTATCTTCTTTTTCCTAGCTGACAGGCTCAGACGGCGCTTTGCTCTCAATGTCCAGCTCGGTGTTAAGCTCTCTATATAGACTAACGAGCCATTTTCAGTTTTCTCCGGGGCCTTGACGTAGTCTGTTCGCTCGGTGAGCGAGCGTATAACGCTCTGGCCTTTTGAGCCGCGGATAGGGATGATGCGAGTGACGGCCATTACTCAATGACCGCCAGCTTACGCAGTACATCATCCAGCGCGACCCACACTTCGTCGAGACAGTTTTGAATCTCGGCGCGTTCCTCGGCGTTTATGCGGACGAGCAGGAACGCGTTGCGCGTTTTACTCACCGTTCTGCGCCCCTCTCGCGTTTGCGCTCGCTCTCGCGCAGGCGCGTGGCGAAAATGTCCAGCAGGCCGGAGTGTGTACGATCCGTGGAGAGCTTTTTCGTGGTGGCGTTTTTCTCAGTCCACTTCATATTCTCCGGACTTATGCGCTCGTCGTGCGGCCTGTTGGCGATGAGCGAAGCCGTGACACGAGCAAGCCGCTTGTCACCAAACTGCTCCCGCACCTCGCGGATGGCGGCGCTGGTGTTGAGCCGCGAGCCGTCATAGTTGCGCGCAATAGCGTTTTCAATGGCGGTTTTGCAATTCTCGTCGGCCTCAGCCGAAGCCTTGAACTTGTCCAGCTCACCGCGCTCTTTCGCCTCCCGCGCCGTGCCATTGTAAATAGGTATGGCGCGCTGTTTCTCCATCTCCATGTCTGCACGCTGGTCTATGAGGACTTTCAAAGTGTAGTTGTAGTCAGCCTGGTCAATGTGGAAGCAGTCCCGTAAAACGTCCTCCAGCGGGCATGGTGAGCGCAGCATAGTTTCAATCTGCGCCGGAGAAAGGTCGGTATCCTCCAGGTTCATCAAAATATCCTGCTTCGTGAGGTAATCGTATGCGAGATCCAGTATTTCCTCCGGCGGCTGTTCCAGCAGCCACGAGTGAAAATGCTCAAACTCGGCCTCCATCTTCTCAATCAGCTGTTCCTTCAGGTTCATCTGCAAGCCTCCCTAACTTGGTGTTGTGGTTTTGGTTCGTAAAGTGGAATGGGTTCTTTCAGTTTTGCGAGCAGCGACGGCCGCTCATCCTCTTTTTCTTCAGCAACCGGCTCAGGCTGTGTGTTGTTCTCCATGTCTAATTCTGCGTTCAGCTCTATGAGCCGCGCAGATTTCTCGGCAAGCTCAGCCTCCTGGGGAAACGGCTTTTCAAGCTCGGCGCGCGCGTTTTCCGTTTGGCGCTCCAAGTCCTCAAGCCGGGCGCGGGATTTTTCAAGCTGCCTGTCCAAGCCGGTGAGCGTGTTTTCTATGCGCAGGACATTGCCGAGTGCGTCGGAGCCAAGCTCTACTTTATACTCAGCCGCGCCGTTGAGCCTGACCGAGTATTTGACGAACTCAGACAGTGAGATTTCCACATCGAAGCCGCGGAAACTGCCAATGTGAACAGGCTCCATGTCCTGCACAGTGGGCAGCAGTTGCAAGAGCGCCTCGCCAGCCGCGACGCGCTCTGTGTAGCGGACGCCATCAAGTTCAATGCCGGCGAAACCGTCAGCGAGAGAAGGATGCGCGTCTCTGGTCTGTATGTCCGATTCGAGCGCGGCAATTCGCGCCTTCGTCTCCGCAATCTCGCACGGAAAATACCGTAGGAGGTCATACTCCAGCGAGTACTTTTGACTCTGGAAACTGGATTTTAACAGACGCAGCTTCGAGACTTCGACGTCTAAATTCATCTTCTCCCTTATCCTCGGATCTCCCGCACACAGAGCCTTAATCTCCGCGAATGAGAGTGTCGTTTCGTCCACATCCTCGCAAGAACGCACAGGCGACTTCGAGGTCATAATCTGTGAGATAAACTTCTGCTTATTCTCCAAAGTCTGCCACAAATAGCCGTCAAAGGAATTTTCTGTAACGTACCTGTACACATGGACAGTCTCGTTCATATTGCCCTGACGCTCTATTCTGCCCTTGCGCTGTTCAAGGTCGCCGGGACGCCACGGAGCGTCGAGGTCATGCAAGGCTATGAGCCTGTCCTGCACATTTGTCCCTGCGCCCATCTTGGCAGTGCTGCCCATGAGTACTCGGACTTGTCCACTGCGCACTTTGGCAAACAGCTCTTTCTTCTTTGCGTCGGTGTCTGCGTTATGGATAAAGGCTATCTCATTCTCAGGCACACCACGAGCAATAAGTTTAGAGCGTATGTCGTCATAAACACTGAAGCCCTTGCCGGGTGTCGAGAGGTCGCAAAAAAGAATTTGTGTCAGGCGGTCAGCCCTGGTGTCCTCCCAAATCTTGAACACGTTGTCCACACAACGGTTGACCTTCGTCCCAGGCTCGTCGGGCAGAAGTGGGTTAATTACGCGCTGGTCAAGGCCGAGCTTACGCCCATCGTTCGTGATAGCGAGCATGTTGTCCACGCTGGGGTCAACCTGCCGGGCGTGGACTTTAGTCGCGCGCTCGGAGAGCTGCTTTACAAGCCCTTTCTGAATCTCCGTGGGCTGAGACACCTCATTGTGATACACAACTTCGGGCTTTGGCAGATTCAGCTCGTCGGCAGTCTTAATGTCTGCAACCTCCTTAAAGATGCTCATAAGCTCCGGCAAATTAAAGAATTTGCTGAACCGCGTTCGCGCCCTATAGCCCGTACCCTCGGGCGCCAGCTCCATCGCCGTGACCGTCTCGCCGAAGTTCGCCGCCCATGCGTCGAAGTGGTTAAGGCCAAGACGCTCGAGTGCGTCATGTTGAAGATAGCGCTGCATGGTGTAAACCTCGACCATCGTGTTCGAGACGGGAGTACCAGTGGCGAACACTACGCCCTTGCTGCCGGTTTTCTCATCAAGATAGCGACTCTTCATATACATGTCTGAGGATTTCTGTGCCTCTGCACTTGAAAGGCCCGCTACATTCTGCATTTTTGTTTGGTAAAACAAATTCTTAAAACTGTGTGCCTCGTCCACGAACAGCCTGTCAACGCCCAATTCCTCGAACGTGACCACATCGTCGCGCGGTGAATCCAGCAGTTTCTTGAGCTTGGCCTCAAGCCCCTTTTTCGTGCGTTCCATGGCCTTGATGCTGAAGCGCTCACCGTTGGAGCTTTTCAGCTCGCGTATGCCCTCAGTTATCTCGTCAATCTGGTCCTGCAAAAGCCGCTCCTGCCGCTCCTGAGACACGGGAATCTTCTCGAACTGGCTGTGACCGATGATTACAGCATCATAGTTGCCGGTGGCAATCCTAGCACAGAATTTCTGTCGGTTGGCTTTCTCGAAGTCCTTCTTCGTGGTTACAAGGATATTCGCTGAGGGATAGAGCCTGAGGAACTCGCTTGCCCACTGGCCTGTCAAGTGGTTAGGTGTCACAAACATGGGCTTGCTGCACAAGCCGAGCCGCTTTGCTTCCATGGCGGCGGCAGCCATCGTGAACGTCTTGCCCGCGCCCACTTCGTGTGCCAGAAGTGTGTTGCCGCCGTAGAGTATGCGCGCAATCGCGTCGCGCTGGTGCTTGCGGAGCGTTATCTCGGGATTCATGCCCGGAAAAGTGATATGTGAGCCGTCGTACTCGCGCGGCTTTATGCTGTTGAAAAGCTCATTGTACTTGGCCACCAGCGTTTCACGTCGCTGCTGGTCTTTCCACAGCCAGTCCTTGAAAGCATCCTTAATGACCTGCTGCTTCTGCTGGGCGAGGGTAGTCTCCTTGGAATTGAGAACGCGGCGCTCCGTGCCGTCAACGTCTACGACCTTGTCATAAACGCGCACGTCGCGGAGATTCAGCGTATTTTCGAGTATCTTGTATGCGTTCATGCGCTGTGTGCCGTAGGTGTTGTAGGCGTTGACATCATTAGCGCCCACCGCGCTCTTGCCCTCAACGCGCCACTCGCCGGTGACGGGCGAATAGTGCACCTTGATGTTTTGCGATGCCCAAAAGGACGGCTTGAACGTCTCATCTATGAACTGCCGTATGTACTGCGGCTCTATCCACGTCGCGCCGAGACGCACGTCAATCTCGCTGGCGGTCAGGTCACGCGGCTGCGCGGCACGCAGCGCCTCCACATTTATATTAAAGGCGGTATCGTTTTTAGCGGCGGCTTCGGCTTCACGCAATTTCTCGCGCACGTTGCCCGAGAGGTATTCATCCGCTGTAATATAGTGGTCTGTGCCTGGTACGCGGAAGATAACGCCTTGCAGTTCGGCGGCTACTTCGTCCTCACTTTTGCCGCAAAGTTTAGCCATATATGGCAAGTCCACGCGCGCCTTCTCGTTCATGGAGACGGCGAGAGCTTCAACCGCCGTCTCGGTGTGCTCAACGGGGCGATGCGGCTGGATGGTGCGCTTTGTGAACATGTCCGATTTCTTCTCCAGCCTGCCATCTTCGTCCAAAATCTCCAGCGAGCACAGGAGGTAGTAGCTCGAGTCCGCGTCAAACGCGCGTTTGTTCTCGCGGCCGTTTATTAGGCCATGCTCGGCGGTGAAAGCGTCGTACAGCTCGTTCAACCTCCGCTGTTCGGCGGCAATAACACCGTCGCCCGCGTCTATGGTTTGCAGCTCAATGAGCCGCCGTGTACAGTCCCGCAGCTCCATCAAGCCCTTGATGCGCTCGGACATAGTGGCACTCACGTCTTGCCTGACCATGATGCCGCCCTCGCGGTAGAACACGTCGCCGTCCACAAGCGTAAAGCTGTAGTTGCGTATATCCGGGTCTGCGGGTATGATGTCCGGGACTTCGGCCTTCTCCATCTCACGCTCCGTGTACTCGCCGTGTATGTTTTGGATGGCCTTGTGTAGCTGTGCCGCCAAGTCCGCGCCCTCGATGGGCGCGACAGTGTAGTCCTGCCGCCCGTACTGCGTGCTCTCGTCAGTGGGCGTTCCCAGCACCATCTCCGGGTGGTCAAGGAAGTATTTGTTGACCTTGAAACCGTCCTCATTCTCACCAACGTGCACCCACTCTGGAAGCTCAGTCACGGGTATTTCACGGCGTTGGAGGAAGATAATATCCGACACGACATCCGCCCCCGCATTTGCGCGGAAAGCGTTGTTTGGGAGCCTGATTGCACCCAACAGTTCGCCGCGCTCTGCAAGGTAACGCCTGACACTTTCGTCCTTGGCATCCATCGTGTAGCGCGAGGTTACAAACGCGACAATGCCGCCCGGACGCACCTGATCGAGCATCTTGGCGGCGAAGTAGTTGTGGATGGAGAAGCCGAGTCGGTTGTACTCCGGGTCAAAGACTTGGTAGTTCCCGAACGGCACGTTGCCCACTGCGAGGTCGTAGAAGCCCGGGCGATTGGTCGTCTCGAAGCCAGCAACGGTGATCTCGGCCTCCGGGTAAAGCTGCCTGGCTATGCGCCCGGTGATTGAATCCAGCTCCACGCCGTGAAGCTCGCTGTTGCGCATCGAATAAGGCAGCAACCCGAAGAAGTTGCCGACGCCCATGGACGGTTCAAGTATGCGCCCACCCTCGAAGCCCATGTTGCCAAGCGCCTCGTAGATGGCGCGAATCACGGTCGGAGAAGTATAGTGCGCGTTAAGCGTCGAGCCGCGCGCGGCCTCGTATTCCTCGGGCGTGAGCGCGGCTTTCAGCTCTGCGTATTCCTTTGCCCAATCGCTTTTGCTTTCATCGAAAGCGTCAGGTATAGCACCCCAGCCGGTGTATCGGGAAAGCGTCTCCTGCTCCTCCACAGTTGCCGCACGCCCCTCGGCCTCGATGCGCTTGATCGTCGTGATTGCGTCCATGTTCGCACGGAACCGTGCCTTGGCTCCACCCTCGCCGAGCTGATCGCCCATGATGCGGAAGTTGCGCGGCGTGGTAGGCGTAGGTTCTGGCTCAGGTGCGGAGCCTATGGTCTGGAAAACGACATCGTATGGTAGGTGAGCTTTTTCGGCGTCGTAGTACGCGACGGTTTTCTCTTGGTATTTAGAGCTTATCTCGCTTACAACCCCCGGCTGGTCAACGGCGCTGCTCTGCCCGTGTTCAAACACCCTTGGATCATCACAATACATCCCACGCACCGAGCCAGCGAGCTGCTCCCACGGCACAAGGCTGGCTACAACGACGCTTCCGTTATCGCCTGGTATCCTGTAGTGCAGGCCGTCAGGTTCCGCGCCATCGCGCCCAGCAAACATCTCCGCGAGCCCCTCGGCAAGCTGCGTGTTGCCCTCACCGGCTCGGAGCCAGGCAGAAATTTGCGCCCTGTCCTCCGGCGTCAGCACGCTCCAGACATACTCGTGAGCATCGTCGTGCAGCTCGGCGGTAAGGTAGTCCGTGATGTACCTGTTGCGCTCGTCGGCGCGGAGGCCGCGTTCAAAGTCCGTGCGGCGCTCCGTGCGATAGACGGGGATGGGCAACTCTGGCGGCAATAGCTCTACATAGCCGCGTTGGAGGTCGGTTATCTGGTACTCGCTACCCTCAAACCATACGAAGTCCCCGACGCCGTAGGCCGACGACATCGGGTCGCGCGTCTGAATGTTGACCGGCGTATCATCAAGCTCCGGTTCGTCCTCGGCGGGCGGCTCGCTCATGTCGTGGTATGCGGCGTCCAGAGCCGCGTGGTTGAGAGCCTCGCGGAGGCTCGGGTTGTCGTAGTAGGTGCGCTGGAAGTCTCGATCCTCCGAGTCCGCTACAAACTCCCGGAGCACACTCTCGCCTGTAAGTGTTGCGTTTTCCTCGTCAGAGTTCATAACGGCATTGACGTAGGATTCATTCGACATGAGTGCATCGTAGAGTCGCTGCTCATATTGAGCGCGCATATCTTCTGGGAGGTGAAAGTCCACGGTGAGTTCCGTACCGTTCTCATAACTGAACGTCACGGGCTTGTATGCGCGGAGGGCATCCAGTGCCGGCTCTATCTGCTCTTCCATAATCTCGACATAATCCAGACCACCTGCCTGACGGGTGCGCTGACCGAGCGCTTGTGCGGCAGTCTCGGCGTCGGCGCCGTAGGTATAGAACGCACCGCCATATTGGACGAGCACAATGTCATTGTCATGATGCGGCTTAGCGCGGTTGTAGCTCGCATAAGCTGCCGTGTGCGTGTCATACATGGCAAGCTCGAGAGCTGTCATAAAGCGGTCTGAAGCAATGAGCGCGTCGATGCGCCGAGCCACTTGTCGCCATGTCAGGCTGACGTTTTCGCAGCCACCTTTGCTCAGCTCCATGCCCCTGGCATCGTGGTTCTCGTTGCTTCCGGGAGCATCGGACAGCGCGTGGGAACGCACGCCTATTCCGTATTCACGCTTGAGGAAGTCTGCCTTGTCCTCAACGGAATGCGCCTCGGTAAAGTAGCGGAAAATGCGCCACTTGCCGCCAGAGGTACTGCCGTCGTCGCGGAGAATTCTGTCTATCTCGTCCTGGGTTATGAACTGATGAGGCGAGGGGATAAACTCTGTGTCTGCGTGGAACTGCACCCTAAGCATAAGCTGGCTTTCGAGCGAGTTGAGTATCTTATTTGTGTTGTGGTAGTTGAAGCGCAGGATGCTGCGGTCGGCTCTATATGCCGCGAGGAAGTCCCGATACTCGCTCAGCAGCGTTTCGCACTGCTTATGGTCGGACAGCATTGCTGCGACTCGCTCAGTAACATCGGGAAACAGGCCGCTTTTTATGCCGTCAAGGCTGGGGAAAAAGTTGCTGTCCTGCCCATCCGCGAGGTCACGGTAGAGGTAAACCATCTGCTGTGCCAGCAGTTCGCGCTCCGTCGCGGTGCTGCGCTCCAGCTCCCACTCACCCGCGTACTGCCCGGCGTCGAGCAGCTCGTCGATACGCCGCGAGGCGTCACCCCAGGTCACAAGGTGCACGTCGCGCTCATAGCGAGCCGCATTGCCCTGGGCTATGCGTATCCCATCCGTGCTCATCCATGCCGCGTAGCGCTCTCCGTCCACCACAACGCCAACACCGCCGTGGTAGACGGTTGGCAGGAACGCGGCTATCTCGTCCAGCGAACGCTGTTTCTCAAACTCAGCGACCACGCGCTCATGCAGATAACTCGTGTTCTCGCCCACGCGGAGCACGGCGTCAACGACCTCCTGCGAGCAAGAGAAAGCAGAGGGCGTGTCTGCGTCCTCTGCTTCGTCAAACAGGTTCAGTTGTAGATTAACTCGCTCAGAACTACTTCTTCGGCCTGGGCTTTGCAGGCGTTCATCAGACCCGTCCAGCGCAGCGGGTCGCTGGCTTTCAGTGCCTCTGTCGCGCCCGCCGATGCTGCCAGCTTCGGCAGCATCAGGTCTATGCGGCTCTGAGCCGCTGTCTCTATCTCGTGCAGGTGCTCGTACAGCGACCCCGTCAGTACGAGGTGGTTCCACAGCACCGGCCGGTTCTCCTTGAGGTAGCGTTGGCGCATCCTCCCGTACCGGCCGATCGGCTCTGTTTCGGGCAGGCTCAGGTCGGGGATTTGCACGTCGTTCACGGTCTTGTAGGTTATTTCGGTCATTGTAACGGCTCCTTTCATAGCTTCGTATAGTTCTCTCAATCTCGCGCAGAACGAGCTGCGTGTTCTCGCTGACGGCTGAGCCAAGGGCGGTCGCGGCCGATGGGGTGTTCCACTCGTTGAGAAATGCAAAGTCCTCCGGTGCAAAGTATGCCTCCGGGTCATAGCTGCAGCGGGAAATGAGCGTGTAGGCGGTGCTCACACTCGCGGCGCGGATAAAACTCTCCCTCAGCTCACCCTCATCATATCCAGCCATTAGCGAGCCGTCAATGATAGCGCCGATGTCATGCCGGTGAGCGTCAAAGTACATCTCCGCGAGGTCTCGCGCGGCATCCTGTAACTGGCCGGACAGCCATTCGCCGTCCGCGCCGAAGTCCTGCCGCAGTCCGAGCTGCACTTCGCTCAGATTCGCATCGTTGACCGACCACGGTCTGAAAGGCCTCGAGCTCCTCCTCGCGCCGGTGTCCGACACGTCGAAAACATAGCGCAGCCGCGGCGCATCGCCGCTGTAGTCCACGAGCGCGATGCCCTTGGCCCCGCGCCGCACATACCGCCCCATGCGCTGCGTCCACACGTCGTACTCGGCGCACGCGCTCGCGTCAGGCCGCTGCGCGTGAATCAAGATTTGGTCAGCAAAATCGTACTTGTAGTTGCGTGACATCGTGGCAAGCAGCCCCGTCCACTCGGCGTAACCGTCCGTGACCCGGCTGAGCGTGTCATGTGCAAGCGTGGTGATGCTGTTTAGCTTGTCTGGCGTAGGTTATACCTCCTTCCTATGAAAAATGCGCGCGGCGGGTGCACCGCCGCGCAACTTGTACTTACTTTTTCCCGCCCTTGAAGCTCAGATAATACGTTGCCCTCTCGCCATCATCGTGGAGAATAAGGTCGCCGGGGTAGTACTTGTCCATGCGCTGCGAATAAATCTCGTCGAGGTGAGCTCGCCCCTTGCCCAGCAGCTCGGCAGCAAGGGGACGGGTGAGCGAAATACGCTTAGCGGCGAGAAATTTGTTATCCCGCCACAGGCCGAACTTACAGTCCAGCCCCTCGCAGAAGTAGCCGCTTTTGGCCTCGCTTACCACGCCGCCGCAGCGCGGGCATTTGCCAACGACAGCGCGCCCGGTCGGGAAAAGTACGCTCGCTTCAGCGACGGGTACATAGTCCGATACAAGGCCGCTGACCATGTGCTCGATGTCCGCAAGGAAAGTGTCCGCATCCAGCTCGCCGAGCTCTATCCGCTTGAGGCGGCTCTCCCACTCGGCGGTGAGCAGCGGCGAGCGCAGCGCTTCGGGCAGCACGGTCACGAGCGACGCACCGGCACTGGTTGGGATTAGTTTGCCCTTGACGCGCTCGGCGAAGCCGCCGTTTACGAGCTTCTCAATAGTCGCCGCGCGTGTGGCGGGGGTGCCGAGCCCGCGACGCTCTGCATCCACAGGTGTCTCCTTCGCGCCGGCGCGCTCCATAGCGGCGAGTAGCGTGTCCTCCGTGTACACGGCGGGTGGGGTCGTTTTGCCCTCCTTGACGGTCGCAGCGTCTATTCTTATGGAAGCACCCTCGGCAAGTTCGGGCAGCGGTGTCCACTCGGGCGCGCCCTTGTACGCGCGCCAGCCGAGGTCGATAATGGTCTTGCCGCGGGTTCTGAACGTGTGACCGCTGCACTCTGCCTCGACCGTGGTTTCGGCGTAGATAAACGGCGCTGACACAGCGCAAAGGAGTTGGCGGCAGACAAGCCGCAGCACCGCCGCTTCACCCTCGGGGAGTGAGCCAAGACTCGTGTTCGCAGTACTCGCCGTCGGCACGACTGCGTGGTGGTCTGTCACCTTGGAGCTGTCGCAGACCTGTTCGGCGTTCACGCTCACGGGCGCGTCTACGTCCAGCAGCTTTGCCGCGACACTCACCAGCTCCGACACACCCGCCGCCATGCCGTCGGTCAGGAAACGGCTGTCCGTGCGCGGATAGGTCACAAGGCGCTTTTCGTATAGCGACTGGAGGTAGTCCAAAGTCTGCTGTGCCGTAAAATCCAACTCTCGGTTGGCCTCGCGTTGGAGCGTGGTCAGGTCGTAGAGCGCGGGCGGGTTCTCACGCTTTTCTCGGCGCTCGACCCTTGTTATATGCACCTCACCCGTGCAAACACCCGCGAGTATGTCGGCCTCAGCTTTCTCAGCGATTCGGTCGCTGGAAAGCGAAACACCGCCGCAGTTGAGTGCGACGGTGTAGAAAGTTTCGGGCTGGAAATCCTCAATCTCGCGCTTGCGCTCGACGAGCAGCGCGAGCGTCGGCGACACCACGCGCCCCACGTTGAGCGTGCGATGGTAAACCAACGACATAAGCCGCGTGGCGTTCATACCAACAAGCCAGTCTGCTTTCGCCCTGCACAGTGCGGCGGCGTAGAGGTTGTCATATTCAGCACCCGGGCGCAGATTTGCATACGCTTTGCGTATCTCGTCAGGCTCCATGGAGCTGAGCCACAGACGCTTCACGGGCTTAGTGCAGCCAGCCTTCTCGTAAACCAGACGGAAAATTAGCTCGCCCTCGCGCCCGGCGTCGCAGGCGTTGACGACCTCACCAACGTCCTTGCGCTGCATCAGGCCGCGCAGAATCTCGAACTGTTGACGCTTATCTCGCATGACGACGGTTTGCCACGGGTTCGGCAGTATGGGCAAATCCTCCCGCCGCCACTTGGCGAGCTTTTCGTCGTAGGCCGCAGGCGTTGCCAGCTCGATGAGGTGGCCATAGCACCACGAGACTATGAGGTTATTCCCGTGTATGCATCCGTCGCCTCGGACATTAGCTCCCAGCGCGGCGGCAATCGCGCGGGCAACGGAGGGCTTCTCGGTTATGATGAGGGTTTGTGTGTTCAATATGTGTTTCTCCTTTTCGTTGCAAAATGAAAGAGGCCAGCGAAAGCTGGCCTCTCGGTGTAGGTTATATGATGTTTTCTCGGTCGCGTCCCTTGTAGAGTATGCGTCGCACTTCCATCGTGTCGTCCTTTACTACATAGTAGATGACGTAGTTGCGGACGTAGATGCGGTAATACGGCAGCTCGCGCTGAAATTTAGAGTGATACGGCTCAAAAGACTCCGCGCAGGCAGTCCGTTCAATGAGAGCTCTCTCCACGTCATCGGCAAGAGCTTGTGCCGCGATAGGGTTTTCAAGCTGGAGCGCGATGTAGTCCACAATCTCGTTCAAGTCCTCCTCAAAGAGAGGCAGGATGCTCAGCTTATACTTCCCTATATCCATCAATACGCTTCCTCACACGGGCAAACACCTCGTCTGAGGTGTAGCGGCGCGGGTCTTCGGCCGCGGCGCGGTCGGCCTCGTCCAGTTTAGCCTCTACGTCCTCGGTGAGTGCCGAATACTGTTCAAGGCTCATAACGACCATGGAACCGTATCCGTTCTTGGTAAGGTACACCGGCTGGCCGCGCTTGACCGTTTCTTCTATCTCCGTAAACTTGTTCCGAAGGTCGGAAACCGGGCGAATGTTCAACATTGTCTCAACCTCCTATCTGGCATTATATTATCATAATTTAGCCAGACATGCAACACGTTATTCTTTCTCGCGCATAGCATCCCTGTAACACGGCCGCACACATCCCAGCCCATATCTTGCACATCCATGGCAGAAGTGGCCTTCGGGCGGTTTCGGCGGCGGGTCGGGCGCGGGCGCTGGCGGGATGCGGGTCATCATGCGCTCAAACGGGCTGTTGGTGAAGCGGTAGCGCATTACTTCACCTCGTCATCGTCATCTTCGGGGAAGTCGTAGTCGTCGAGGTCGGTGCTGCCGCTGGTGTCGGGCTTGCGCTTGCGCACCTTGAGGACGTAGTACGCACCGCCCGCGCCGAGGACAACAATGAGCAGGATGGGCAGGAGTGTGGCAGCATTGAAGCCGCTGTCGTTGTCCTCTTGCGGTTCAGTCGATGGCGCTTCAGTCGGTTCGGGCGTCGGTTCCGGTTCCGCGCCGGTGCACTCGTTCAGGTCGGTGCGGCATACCGGACAGTTTGTGTTGACCGCTCCCGGCTGGCAGCGCGTGGCGCAATCACATTCTACCTCGTAGCCCTCGTCCTCAAGCAGCGCGAGAAGGTCAGCCTCATCGACAAGGTTGAGGAAATACACGTCGCCGGTAGCATGGTCGATGACGAGGTAGAACGTATTGCCGTTCTTGCTCTCGACCGTGACGAACTGCATCTGGCTGTCGCCCACTTCTTCGCTGGAGTAGTACGCGCCGCCGAGGATGTCGTCGATGAGCGCGAGATTGCCGTCAGGCGTGAGGCCACCGAGCGAGGGAAGCGTCGGTTCGGCAACCGGCTCGGTGGTCACGCTGACGCTCGTGATGGGGCCTCCCGGCTCGTTGCTGCCATTCTCATTGGAGGCATAATAGGCCGATGCAGGGACGGCAAGGCCGAGGCACAGCGCGGCGGCGCAGAGCATGGGCGCGAGCTTACGCATCGGCGTCACCTCCACGAATGAGCGCCGCGAGCTGCTCAATGCTGATGTGCTCAGCGCGGACGAGGCCGACGATTTCGAGGTTTTCAAGCTCAGTCACTTTATCTATTGTGGCGTTGTAGCGCGCGGTCAGGTTATCTATGCGCGCTTTCAGCTTTGCGGCCTCGGCGCGCAATTTGGGTATTCTTGCGTCCAAAAGTTTCTCCTTTCCGGCCTCAGACGGCAGGAAGCCGCCCGAAGCCCACAAAATTGTCCGAATAATATGAGTCCATAAACTTCAAGTAGCCGATCGGATTTCCGGCATGAATCATGTACCCCTCGCCGACGTAGATGCCGACGTGCGTGATCCACGGCCCCTCGTAGGTATACTCGAAGAACACGAGATCGCCGGGCTTAGCCTCGGCCTCGCTGACCGGCGTGCAGATATTGTACAGCCCCTGCGCGGTTAGACGCCCAACGCTCCAGCCGACGCCGCAGTTGTTCACTACCCAGCTCACGAATCCCGAGCAGTCAAAGGACGTTGCGGGCGAACTGCCGCCCCAGACATACGGGAAACCTATGTACTTCTCAGCCTCGGCCATCATCGCGGCGAACTGTTCGTCCTCCAGAGCCTCGGGCGGGATTTCGTAGTCTGTCTCCGCATCGGTTGAGGGGGCGTATCCTGGGAACAGGTCAGGCCGGTTGCCGAGCGTCGCCATGTACAGCGAGTACATTGAGAGCTTATCCTCGGTGAGAAGATACACGGGGAGGTGAGAAAGGTCGAAGTTTTCAAGCGTGACGGTGCAGAACGTGTGCTCGTATGCCTCGCCGTTCTCGTCGTAACGTGTTTCGGTCTCAACCGTTTCGGTGAGTGTGTACTGGCGCTCGAACAGCATTTCGAGGTCAGATTGCACGTCGTCCAGCGTCCATTCGCTGCCCTTTAGAGCCGTGAGCAGGGAAAGCAGGACATACGGGTCGTGCGAGATCTCGTCGAGGTCGAATGTGTACTCGTCGTAGTCGTGCGCGGCTTCGTAATTGTCCAAATACGCCTGCAACTCTGCTTCCATTGCGGCATACGCCGACTCCGCGCCCTTCAAGTCCTCGTCGGCGCTTGGGTAGGTCGTTAGTCCGACGCCGGACAAGCCGCCCTCGACGAGCACGGAGCACGATGTGAGCGCGTTGAGGAAGAACGCCACAACGAGGAAAAGGGCAACGGCTATGCCGATGCCCTTTCTGTGTCTCACAATGAATCGTTCAGTTTTCTGTTCCTTCTCCGCGGCCTTTTTCGCGCTCTTTGCCGTCGCCGTAGTCGTAAATCTGCCGCGCCGCGCCTTGGCGTAAGCGTCCTTGATGCCGCGTTTCTGCTGTTGCTTAATGCCCTGCGGCTCGGTTTTCACCTCACGCCGTGGGCGTGCGCTCAGCTTAGACGCATACCTGACGCCGCCCTCTGCGGCTTCGGTCACGCGGTTAGCTGCTTCAACGCCGACGTTGTCATCCTCGTACTGCGCGGCCTCGTGATGCGCGGCGGCGCTCGGCAACTCCGTGAGTTTAGAGGACAGGCGCTGCTTTTGAGGTTCAGACCGCAGCTTTTTCGTCACTGGTCAGCATCCCGATGAAATCGTGCAGCACCTGCTTGCCCAGCGGCGTCACCATCGTGCGGCGCTCCTTGACCGCGAACAGCCCGCGGAAGCGCCTGTCCGCATACGGCACCAGCCGCCCGTTGCAGCGGTAGAGCATACGGCAGCCGACGAGCAGCCGCACGAGCCAGTGTTCGGATACGCCGAGCTGCTTGGCGGCGATGCGGATAGGCACGGCTTCTCCGGGGTCTACGAAAGCGTCGTAGTAGTCCGCTTTCGGCAGCAGACGGTTGACGCGCTCTGTCTGCTCATAGAGCGCATCAACAACAGCGTGGGCGAAGTCCGGGTCGCGCGCAAATTGTTGAAGCAGCGGGTCGGTTATGTAGAAGCCGTTCTTGCGGATTGCGGGCAGGACTTCGGAAGTTATCCAGTGCTTGAAGCACCTTGCGCCCGGAAGTTTGCTCAGAAGCATAAGGGAATAGAGCCCGGACTCGTTGATGATGGTGAGGCCGCGCACAGGAATTTCAAAGGTCGCATTTTGCGACCTTTGAATTATCCGCTTGTCCTCATGGTCAACGTGTTTTGCGAGCGCGTCTTTCGTGTTGGCATAGCCAAGCGCCGAGGCCACGTCGCGGCCCACAAACCAAGGCTCGCCATCCAACGTCAAAACGCGAACGGTGCCAAATTCCTCGCTATTGAAAATCTCAATATTAGTGTTTGTCATGCTGCTTTTCCTCCTTGTATTTCATTGGGTTTGGTAGTCATCATACTGTACATCTCCGTATCTTTGGGGAAGCGGTCCACGAACGGGACAATAACGTTGCCGTAAAACAGCAGCCCCTCGCCCTCGTTGGCCTGCGTGACGTAGCTGAGCTGATGCGGTGAGATGTTGAGCTTTTGAGCGAGAATTTGCCGGTCGCCAGGAGCCTGGTTGAGCATACAGATGTAATCCGAGTTCTCGAGTATGTTCTCGACCTCGGGCGAGGCCAGAAGGTCTTTGACGTTCTGCGTAATCCCCGTGGGCACGCCGCCCCACTTGCGGAAGCGCTTCCAGATTTCCACGCTCCACGCGGCAAGCTCGCCCCTGAGAAGCAGGTGGAACTCATCGACGTAGTAGCGCGTAGTCTTGCCGGCCTCGCGGTTGCGCGTCACACGGTTCCAGACCTGGTCTTGTACGACCAGCATACCTAGCTGTTTGAGCTGCTTGCCCAGCTCCTTTATGTCGTAGCAGACCACGCGGTTATTGATGTCAACGTTCGTCCTGTGATTGAACACGTTGAGGCTGCCGGTGACGTAGATCTCCAGCGCCGTGGCGAGGAACTGAGCCTCTTTCTCGTCCTGCGCCCTCAAGCAGTCGTACAGGTCTTGCAGGATGGGCATATTCTCGGGCTTAGGGTCGGCGAGGTAGTCTCGGTAGACCATTCGGACGCAACGGTCTATGATGGTTTTCTCCACTGGCTTTAGCCCCTCTTTCGAGCCAACAACGATGTCGCAGAAGGAGAGGATGAAGTCCACCTTGAGGCTTAGCGGGTTATCTTCGTCGGAGTAATCGAGGCTCAAGTCCATGGGATTGACGTATTGCTTGCTTGTAGGCGAAATCTTTATGACCTGCCCATGCAATCTTTTGACGAGTGGCCAATACTCGGCTTCGGGGTCGCAGACGATGATGTCGTCGTCCGTGAGCAGATAGACGGCAATCATCTCACGCTTCGCGGTGAAACTCTTTCCAGAGCCGGGTGTGCCGAGGATAAGGCCGTTGGGGTTCTTCTGCATCAGGCGGTCAACCATGATGAGGTTGCCGCTGAGAGCATTCGTGCCGCAGTAGAACGCGCCCGCGCCGCGTTGGAAAAGCTCCTGCGTAGTGAATGGGACAAAAATAGCGAGGCTCGACGTGGTCAAGCCCCGCTGTATCTCTATACGGTTGAGCGCCAGCGGCAGGCAGCTCATAAGGCCGTCCTCCTGCTGGAAGTCCAAGCTCACAAGCTGGCAGTTGTGCTTCTGCGCGATGCCTTTCGCTTGCAGCACCGTGTTGTTAAGCGCCTTGAGCGAGTCCGCGGTGTTCACGACCACGAACGTGAGCAGAAACATCCTCTCGTTGCGGGATTGCAGCTCCTGCAAGAGTTTCTGTGCCTCGGTGCCGTATGTGGCGAGGTCGCTTGGGAGTATGTCCATGTCGTATCCGCTTCTCACGGCCTTTTTCTGCTCCTGTATCTTCGTCGCGTTCAACTCGGTCAGTTTGCGCTTCACCGTCTTGATGGCGTTGAGCTGGTCGAGCGCCTTGACGTGCATCGACACAACTAGCGAGCTATCCATATCCAGCAAATCCGCGAGCAGGCGGTCGTTCAGCTCGGGCGCGAGAATGTTGAGAAACGACACCGCGCCAAACTTCGCGCCCATCTTGAAGTGCTTACTGGACGCGAACTCGAAGCTGCTGGGTGCGATGAAATCCTTGACGCTCAAGCCACTGGGCGCGAGCAAATCCCACGAAAACTTGAACTGCTCATGCCCGTCGATGTGGAAGATGCCGTGCATCAGCGCGAGCCTCGCGCGCCCATCCAATGGCTCAGCCTTGACGCCGAGCTTGCGGAAGTTGTTGAGAATGTCCGTCTCGATGCGCTCCAAACGCGGCTTTGCAGTCTTGTACCCGTCGGCCTCGATGCCGAACGTGATATGCTTGCTCTTAATGAGGCCGTTGTTGCCGCGCTCAAGCTGGTCTTGCAGCATCCGCGAATACTCAGCGCGCAGGCTGTCGTCATCGTCGCCGCGCAGGGGTATGGCAATACGGTCGCGGTATGTCTCGCGATTCGCCGCCGAGTTGACGAACGAAAACTGAAAACGGACAGAGGCATCGAAATAATTGAGGAAGTCGCACCAGCCGTCGAAGATGGCGTCCTTGTCCTCGTTTTGGCTCAGTTGGTAGTTGATGTCCTGGAACTGAATAGTCTTGCTGTAAAAACGGCCCTCCACGCGGCAGATGCCGTCGGGAAACATCCTCTCGAACGGTATGCTGTCCTGCGCGGAGAGCACGGTTGCTGGGCGCTTGGCGGCTGCGATGGCCGCGCGCACCTCGCGCCGCTTGCGGCGGTTAAGTTTTGCGAACGATTCTATGCACCTCCCGATCTAACCTGTCCTGCTTCTCAAGGGCCGCATAGAGGTTGTTCGTCATGTACGGTCGTCGCTTGGGGCGTATGAAGCACGTCCGTATGAGGTACAGAAGATACTTCTCCAGCGGCAAACCGTTCTTCTCGTAGAGTGCGAACAAAAAGAACGGCATCATGACTACAATCATGCAGATGGCCGCCGACGAGTTCCCCAGCGGCCCTTTGAGCAAGAAAAACAACGGAACCCCCACGAGCGCCCCGCCGCCGAAACAGACAAGCTGGCGCTTCGTGAGGTTGAATAGCACTTTGGACTTTACCTTGGTCAAGTCCTTTGGGACTGGTATGTATGGCATTTATAAAACTCCTTCTTCTTAAATTAGTGTGCAGCGAAGATGCTCTTTGCCATGCTGCTAGTTTTAAACAGCGTGAAGCAAAGCAGCACCGTGTAGCCCATGCACGTCCAGATGGCCTTACTCACGTCCTCGTCGAGCGCGATGTTCTGGACGAGCACCGCGTAAATGGCGAGGCAGACGATAATCAAAAACGCCTGGAACGCAAGCGCCAAGAGACTGCGCAGGTAGTTCTGACCCATGCCGCCGAACTCTTTGCCCATCATTGTCGCCATTGGTATTGGCGCTATCGAGGCGGTCAAATACACCTCCAGCATCCTGCCGTAGATAACGATAAAGATGCAGATGGCCACTGCCCAGGCAGTGACGTTCACGAACAACGACTGGAACCACAGGCCGAACAGCGAGCCGATGTCCATTTCCATCAGCCGTTCCTCAAGGCCGTCCATCATAGTGGATATATCCACGGTTGCGTCGGAAATGACTACTCCCGCAGCCTGCGCAACCACGCTCTGCGCTGCATCGAAAATGCCCATGACTATAGTCCAGGTGTTGGTTACAATGAGAATGGCGCACGCGCTCTTGAACATCCATTTAAAGAACACGGCGGTTTCTATCTCATGGAAGTTGTTGTGGTCGGTCACAATCTGTATAAGCTCCAGCGTCATGACAATGGCAAGGATTACGCCGGCGATGGGCAGGATGACCGTCTCAGACAGCGTTTGTATCATGCTGAAAATGTCCGCGTTCCAGCCCTGCGGCGTCTGGCCTATCTGCCCTGAGATTCCCGCAACGTTCTCGTTGACATTGTCAAAGAGACCGGTCAGGTTTGACACGATTCCACCGGCGAGTATCTCTTTAATCCACTCGGTCAGCGCATTTTTGAGGAACTCTATGCGGCCTCACCTCCAGCCCCGCGCCATGCGACGCGGGGCGAGTTTTGCTTGCGCATCAGCCGAACAAGCCCGAGAGCAGCGGCACGAGCACTGTACCAACTACCGCCACTCCTGCGCCCGCCATGAGCTGTTTCATGCCTTGACTTTTTGCGCCCGGGTTGTCGTTGCCGTATCCTTCCAGCAGGTTTATGACACCCCAGATGCCAAGACCGGCACCGAGCGCTATAACCAGCGTCTGCAATACTTCTATTGCACTGTTGAAAAACTCCATCTTAAAACCCGGAGCCGCGCCGCGCGTAACGCGCAGGCTGCCAGCCCAGCCCCGGCCTCCTTTCATTTAATATAATGAAAGCAGCCGTTACGTCTTGGGCTTCCTGGGTTTCGTCAGGTGTCGTCAGTTAATGCTTCTTCGTCTAAGTCGTCTATCTCGTAGACGTCATACTCCTCGTCAGCTTTGAGCGCCAGGCGGCGGGACATATACTTTTCCACGTCAAAAGTGTTGCGTTTGTCCGCGCCGGAGAGGTACTTGTAGTTTGGGTGCTTCGTGATGTCGTACTTTTCGCTCAGGAATGGCCTAAGCCCGCGCACCTGTAAGATGCACTTGCCGCCGTCGAGGGTGGCGAGGTCGTCCACGCTCATGAGCTCGCGCCCGAGCTTCTGGTAGTTGAGCGAATGGGATTGCTCCCGGCCGCGACTCTCACCCGTGTTGTATGTGTCGATGGTTTCGCGGCCGAGGCTCTGGCTGAGCTCTTTGAGCGTAGACATTTCCTTGCCACCGAGAAAGAGGTAGCTGTCACAATTGCCGATGATGGTATCCGCGTTGTCTTTGTACAGTGCCTTGAGCTGGCTCAGCGCTTGCAGGACAAGACACGCGGAGATCTCGCGCGAACGAATCGTCGCCATGAGCTTCTCAAGGTTGGGAATTTGCCCGATGTTCGCGCACTCGTCAATCAGGCAGCGCACATGGACGGGCAAGCGCCCGCCATATACGTCGTCGGCTTTCTCGCAGAGCAAGTTGAAAAGCTGCGAGTAGACCATGCTTATGAGAAAGTTAAAGGTGCTGTCTGTGTCGGACATGATGAGAAACAGCGCAGTTTTCTTGTCCCCGAGCGTGTCCAGCGACAGCTCATCGTAGGAAGTGACTTCTCTAAGCTCAGCGATGTCAAAGGGAGACAGACGCGCGCCGCAGCTCACGAGTATGCTCTTAGCTGTTTTGCCCGCTGCTAACTTAAACTTGGCATATTGGCGCGCTGCAAAGTGTCCCGGCTTGCGGCGCTCCAAGTCCTCCATGAGCAGGTCAACTCGGTTTTTGAACTCCTCATCGTCCTCGCGCACCTCCATGCTGTTGAGCATCTCCAGCATCGTGCCGAAGTTCTGCTCGGCAGGCGGGGCTTCGTAGTGGATGTAGCCAATCAGGGCGGTGTACAAGAGCTTCTCGGCATTCGTCCAGAACTCGTCGCCGGACTTGCCCTGCCCGGTTGTGTTGGTGATGAGGCAAGTGACAAGCTTCAAGATGTCCTTTTCCGAATGGATGTACGCGAACGGATTATATCTCATGGACTTCTTAAAGTTGATGGTGTTCAGCACCCGAATCTCATACCCGGCACGCTCCAGGAGCCGCCCTGTCTCCAGAACCAACTGTCCCTTGGGGTCGGTCACGACGTATGAACTGTGAAGCTGCATGATGTTGGGCTTGATGAAAAACCTCGTCTTGCCGCTGCCCGAGCCGCCGACGATCAGGACGTTTTTGTTCCGTGCAGTCTTGGGGTCTTTGGGTCGGCTGTTCATCGTCAGGCGCTCCGTCTGCGTAAGGATGATGTTGTTTTTGAACACAGGATCGACGTAAGGCCGTATATCTTCGGCTGTGCCCCAACGCGCGGCTCCGTACTCGTACCCGTGGCGGTATTTTTTAGCGTTTTTGCCGCGCAGATACACCGCCAGCCTGAGAAGCAGGCCGCAGGCCAAGCCAACAAGCAAATCCAGCGCGTGGAAGCTCGGCAGCGGATTGCCAAACGCGGCGGGTATGGCTCCAAACAAGCTCAGTATCTTCTCCGAAGCGTCGCCGCCCGCTGCCATACGCCAGGCTTCGCCGAGATTGGTGCAGACGAGGCCAATGAGCACATACGGCAGATTCGTGAGCACGAGTTTCTTGACGTTCATCTCTCAAGCTCCTTGTGACGCCCCTTTTGCGCGCCGGGGATGGGCGCGAGCTCGCGCAGCTTTTGCAGCAGCGACGGGCGCTCGCTTTTGCGCTCCTTGGTATTCAAGAACTCCTTGAACGCGGCGCTGATTGCGTCGGCATCACGAGCCTTAAAAAACACCAAAAACCTCGGCGGCTCGGCGTCCTTGTCCCGCCTCACGGCGTAGTCCACACCGTACTTACGCGCGATGCGCTCGAATTGACGCAGATTGGCGTCGTCAATTTCCATCGTGTTCACACCCTGCCCCTGCTGCGTGAGCTGTTTGACGCTCTGCTTGCCCTTGGGGTGAACGTTGACCTTTTTAGCCTTCTGGTTGCGGCAAAAGGCCACGAACTTGGAGACGGCGCTCTTGAGCACCCGCCCCGAGAACTTCGTGCCGTTAATGACCAGTGTCAGTGTCCGCTGCTCAACCTCCTCCTGCATAAACTCACCTCCATGTTAGTTCGCTTCCTCCACCACGAACACCACCGTCAACACCTGCTCATCTATGCCAACAGAGGTCGCGGAGACGTTGGCATCGTAGTCCAGCGGGAGTGTACTGCCCGCGTCTATGTTCCAGTCGCCGGTGAGCGTAAGCGCCTCGCTGTCGCCGTTATCCACGGACTGCGCGCCGCCAATCGCAAACCCTATGAGCTTGCTGTCCACTTTTGCCGCTGCCATGTTGTACTCAAACGGCACGAGCGTCCAGCCGTTCTCAGTGCGGAGACTTATGCCGGTCACGCGCACGTCACAGGTGGAGTTGTTGGCGATTGCCGCGTCGGTGCTCGACGTGACCACGCCGTCCTCCGTGACGGCAAGAGGCAGACCAGCAGGAACCGTGACGGAGAACACCTTAGTGAGCGTCCAGTGGGCATAGAGGGTGTGCGCGGTCTTGTCGCTGACCTCCGTGCCGGAAGTGACGAGCTCGCCACCGGTCTCAGCCGTATACCATCCGTCGAAGGTGTAGCCCTCGCGCGTAGGCTCGGGCAGCTCGCCGTAAGTGTTGCCGAAAACGACCGTCACCTCATCGTCAGCGAGCACGCCGCCGCAGGCGTCGAGGGTTACATCGACGTAAACGGTCAGCTCCTTGGAGCAGCCGTCGCAGAGGCCGTCGCCGTTAGTGTCGGCGTGGTCAGCGTACTCGTAAGTAGAGTAGCCGCAGGAGCAGGACTTTGTACGGCGGTGTTGGGCTTCGGAGTAATTAGTCCAGTTGCCGTAGGTGAAATTGTGGCTGGCATACTCATAGGTGCTGTACCCGCAGGTGTTGCACGTTTTCGTGCGGCGATGCTGCGTGTCCGAGCTGTTAGTCCAGTTTCCGTAGCTGTACGAGTGATTCGCGTAGTCGTAAGTGGTGTAGCCGCAGTCGCGGCAGGTCTTGGTACGACGGTGCTGAGTGCCGTTGTAATTCTGCCAGCTTCCGTAGCTGAAGTCATGGCTCTCGTAGGTGGTAGATCCCACATTGCTGTCGCAGGTCGCGCAGTAGCGGTTGACGCGATGCTGAGTGCTGGTGTAAGTGCTGTACTTTGTGGTCGTGCTGTGGCTGGCATACTGGTAAGAGCCGTCGCCGCAGTCGGAGCAGTAGGCGTAACGCCTGTGCTGGCTGGAGCTGTAATACTCCCAGTCCTCGTAACGGGTAGCGCCGTGGCTGACGCCCATGTCTACCAGGTCGCCACAGTCCTCGCAATACTCGTACCAGTAGCAGCCGTCCCATTCGCGGTACGTCCAGTCGTGGTAACAGTAATCTGGCTCCCAGCCGCCTCCACCGCCACCTGAGCTCTTAGTATAGCCGCAGAGCGTGCATGTGTTGCCGGAGAAGGTGTGCGAGCCCTCGAGCACCACACCGCCGCCAATACCGCAGCCAGTGCAGTAGACGCCGTAGAAATGGGTATCTTCGTCATTTGGACGGTAGTTGTAATATGCGTAGGAGCAGTACCCGGAACAGGTGCAGCCCGCCAGGCCGCAGTCCGACGTGTCCGCGAACGCGCTCGGCACGAGTGTAAAGGCGAGCACGAGGACTAGCAAAAGGGATACTATACGTTTTTTCATTTTTCTTCCTCCTATTAAACGATGGAGATAGTGAACACGACGTTGAGCGCGTTCACGTTCTCGCTGTTGGGTGCATCAGCGCTTATCTTGGCGAAATACTCAAGCGCCATGTCGCTCTGCGGCTGGATGACCGGGAAGCCCGTGCTGTTGATAGCGAGCTTGCCCGCGCCGGTGGTGGCACAGCCGTTAATCTTGAGCGCCACGCGATGTGCGCCGCTGAAGCTGCTGTAGTCTCCTACCTTGTACGCGCCGTCGGTGACCTCGACACCGGTCACGCGCACAGCACCGTTCGTCGAGTTGTTCGTGATCTTCGCGTTGTCCGCTGTGACCACGGTGCCGTTTATGACGTGGATAGGCAGCGACGCCGGGACGGTGACGTTCACCGCGCGGTACTCATTGTCCACAGTGAGCGTCACGGGAACGGTAGCGGTGGTGCTCGTGTCCGCGAACGCGCCGAGCGAGAGGCAGAGCGCGAGGGCAAGTGCCAGCGCGCCTATGCGTTTGAATTTCAAATTCTGGCCTCCTTTCTCAGATTAGGGAGAGAGGCGGCTGTGAAGCCGCCTCTTTTAAGTTCCTCACTCGGTCACATCGTCCCACTCAATGACAAACACGACGTTAGCAACATTCGCGTTTTCAACGACGTTGGAGAGAGGCGTGACGATGGCAGAATACGCAACGGCTACGCTGTTGCGGGTGCTGTCTCCCACGCCGGTCATGTAGCAGCCGTCAATCGGCGCGGTGATGAGGCTCTGAGTGGCCTCGTTGCTGGCGGTGGCGACCTGAGCGCCGCCGCCGATGCTCATGGCGAAGCCAAGCTTGTTGGAGTCAACCTTCTCACCGGCGAGGCTGGACTTGTCGCCGAAAGCCGTCAGGTTCCAGCCCTCGGCGGCGCTGATGCTCACGCTGCGGACGCGGACCGCGCCGTAGCTGTTGTTGGTTATCTTGCAGTCGCTGGCGGTGACAACGGTGCCGTCGTCGCTCATGGCCATCGGCAGGGCGGTCGGGACAGTGACGCTCATGCGAGTGGGCGTAGTCTCGCCGCCACCGTCACCGCCACCGATGCCCTCGTTGGTCGTGGTCAGGTTGACGGGGCTGGTGGCACTGCCGCCGCTGGACGTGATGTCATCGGCGCAGGCGCCGACGGCAAGGGTGAACACCATGCAAAGCGCAAGCAGCATGGTCACGGGTTTACGCAGAGTTTTGGTCATGTGAAATACCTCCGAAATTTAAGATTTTGCCCTTATTCAAGGACGGTGAGTTCAATTACGACGCCCGCCGAGCCGAGCTTGTCTCCGGTGTCGGGGTCGAGGTTGAAGAACATCGCGGTGCATTCGTATGTACCGGCATTGAGGTCAACGTCGAGCGTGTCGCTCTCAATCTTGCTGCCGACCGGCACCGCCTTCGAGGTGTAAATAACCTCGCCCGTGTCGTTGCGGGTTATCTCGACGCTGATGGGGTTGCGGTTTATGTCCTCGTTCACAATCATGAGGCTGCCTTTGGCTTCGCCGTCCGAGAACACCGGGGACGTGTTCATGCTGATGTTGATCATGCCCTCCTCGACTTTCTCATTGAGCGAGTCGCGGATGGCGTCGAGGTCTGCCTCGTCCCAGCCGCCAGCCGTCGCCGAGGGGTCAAACTCGATGCCGCCCGGGTCGTCCGCGGGCGTGCCGCAGCTCCTGAGAAGCAGCAGGATGATTACCACGATGACAACGACAACCGCCGCGCCGATGCCTACTTTCTTGTACGTTTCAGATTTCTTCGCGTTTTTGTTTGTCATTTTCAAACCTCCAAAAGTTTTGTCCGGGGTATGTTTTGTGGTAGCGCGCTAAGGCGGTACCACCAAACGCCGAAGTTTAAGCCTCATCAGGCATCACCTCCTTCACTTTGCCGTAGAGGTCATGTTGGACTTGCGCCATAGTGCCGCTGTTGGCCGAGAAATACGAGTTGTACAGCGTGGTCAGCAGGTAGGCACGTATATTGCGTATCTCCGTGGTGTTCCTGCGGAAGCACCAGAGGACGTACTCGAGATGGTTGCGCCCGAGTTTGAGCAAGCGTGACTTGACCACGGCGGCAGGTCTGTCCTCCTTGCCCACGCGGATGTACTCCCACGTGGAGCACATCGTCTCGACCATAAGCTCCACGATGTCGTCGATAATACCGGCGTCAACGGCACTTTGCTCGCGGACACAGTCCGATTCGAGATTCTCAGTAATAATCTCACGCCAAATCCCTTCATCTTCGTTTCGCTTCGGCGGCGCAGCGGAAGGAATAGAATCGATACTTGCTTGAGTGGTTTCTTGATTATTTCTTTTCTTGTTTATATCTTTATTTAATTCCGTCGGGTTTTCCGAAAGCGGCTCATCCGTTTCCGGGTTTTCCGGTTCTGGATAAGCCGTAACAGGCTCAGCCGAATCTGGCTCTGACGTTACCGGGTACTCATAGATGATGTACTCCACGTCAGTGAAACGCCCAAACCTGTCGCGGGTCTTGCGCCTGACCAGATAGCCGTGGCGCTCGAGCTCATTAAGCCCGGAGGCGATGGCGTCCCGCCCCTCAAACAGGATAGTTTGAAGCCCGTTGAGGGTGTAGTCCCAGCCGTCGGGCTTTGATAGCATCGTTATAAGCAGCCCCTTGGCCTTGAGTGTCATGGTCTTGTCCCGCAGCAGGCCGTTGCGTACAATGGTGAAGTCGTTGCGTTTTTCAATTCTGAAAATCTCGGACATGATTCTTCGTCTCCTTCGCCGCCCGCGCGGACGGCGCGAGGCGTTAGTATGTAATTTCAGTGCCGCCGAGCTTCAAAACGTCGGGGCCATAGTTGGCTATGAGCATGGCGTGGATGATGAGCCGAAACTCCTCATCGTCAACAATCTCAGCATCGGCAAGGTCATAGAGCGTCAGGCCCAGCCCGCCGCACATGAGCGCCTTTGCCGCCTGGATGAGCGTATAGTCGTGCTCCGAAACACCGCGCATGACTATGAACACCGGTTCAAAACCGCCCGGCATACAGGCGTTCCACGCCCGTTTGAGCAGCCCACGGTTGGAGCCGAACAGGTAAAGAGAAGCAAAAAAGCGTGGATTTCTCCACGCTTGGTATCCCACGCTTCGCAGCAGCAGGCGGGTATTAAATTCGTGCTCGGCGCTGAGCCAAAACGAACCGCGAAAGTGCAGCACAAGCTGCCCGAGCCGTTGGATAAGCGCCTCGTTCTCGACGCCTCCGAACAGCCCGCGCACGGCAGAAGCATAACTGACCACGCCCGCCTCAATGCGCTCGGCGAGCCACGGACAGCCAGATTCACGGCATCGCCGCCTGCGGCTGTTGACGCAGTATTCGCAGGCTACGTCAGCAGGTTTGTAATGGTACAATCATAGATCGCCCCCTCCAATTAAAAATGCCGGGATGGAACCCGGCTTGTAGTATGGTATTTAATTAGCGTTCAGCCTCCCGCCGGCGCTTCTGCTGCTTCTGCCACTGTTCCAGCAGACGGATAATAGTTTCTTCCATACGCTTCGGCGTGTACGAGGCAGGGAAATACTTGCGTAACGTTTCGCTTTTGAGCGTGACGCGCTCAACCTCTTTTTTCTCCTCAGACATGATAGCGCGCATCACGGCGGCGTTCAGCTCACCGCGCTGGCTGAACTGTTTCAGCCGTTGAGCCTGTGACAGCGACGGAGTGGCCTGCTCGCTGTCCATTGCGTCGAGCAATAGAGTCTGCTCGTCCTTCGTGAGAAAGGACAGCTCATAGGCCGGGTTGAACGCAATCTTGCGCTCGTCTACCATGTCCAGCAGAGGCGGGATTAGCTCGGTAAGACGGATGTAACGGTGCACTTGGTTGCGGCTGTCTCCCGCATCTCGGCCTACAATATCAAGTGCCTGCAACTTCATCCCAACTCGGGATGAAGTTAAATCTGAGCGCTCTCCTTGATGTCGTAGCGCCTCCAACTTCAGCTTGTACGCAAACGCCCTCTCGCTTGGCAGCAAATCCTCGCGCTGCAAATTGCTGTCCACGACGAGGAGCGCCGCCGCATCATCATCCAGCTCGCGCACGATAACCGGCATCGTCTCCAGCCCAGCGAGCTCGCAAGCCCGCTTACGCCGGTGACCTGAAACAAGCTCGTAGCCACTGTCTGGCATAGGTCGAGCGATTGCGGGAGAAAGCACGCCGTACTGCTTCACGCTCTCAACCATGTCCCGCATCGCCTCATCGTCTCGTACCTTGTACGGGTGCCTGCTGAACGGCTGCAAGACGGAAAGCTGCAAGTCGCTTATCTGCCCGGAGGCAGAAGTGTTTTCAACGACGGCAACCGCCTCCTTTTCCCCAATGTTCTGAAATTCCTCCCACCGCGAAACGAGAAAATCCGCAAGTGAGGCTTTAGGGATATGGTTTTTGCCGCCCGCATAGATGTTCTCAATGTAATTCAAGCGGCACCACTTGGTCACGGTCGAGGAACGTCGCCCCGTAAGCTCGCTGACCTGAGCGACGCTCAGCACATCGGGGTATAGCGCAAGAGCTGCGCGAATTTTCTCGACTGCCGTTTCATCCGCAGCGGGCCTCGGAGCGCTGTCGCGGCGTTGCAGGTAATCCACCACGTCGGCTGTAGCTATGAGGAAACGATGCGTCTTTCTGCCGCTGTCTATGCAGGGGATTTCCCCGCTTTCAAGGAGGTTCTGCGCAGACTTCTTGCTTATGTGGCATATCTGGTAGAGCTGCTCCTTGGTGATGTATTCGGGGTATTCGTCGAGTATCTGCTGATAAGAATTAGAACTGGCCATGTCAGAACCTCCGTATTATTCTGCCGTCAACGGCGGGTAATACGAACTCTAAGCAGGGCCAGTTCTCTCCTAACTCTCTCCGATGTCTCTCCAAACGGAAAAATCGGCTGCATTTTATTTACATCCCGATTGTCCAGCAATGACGCCGAAAAACGGTTGCAATGCCTGAAAAATCAGGAGTTTTTACCTGTTGTAGTTTCCTCTGCATTCTGGTAAATTCCAGCACGCTCCAATAGAGCTGAATGACTCGAAATCAGTTTGATGGAGACATCACGTGGGTTCGAATCCCACCCGCTGC
>ENA-OZHP01000145-OZHP01000145.1-human-gut-metagenome-genome-assembly--contig:-NODE-145-length-31613-cov-5.603175_pt1 | contig 31613 bp, 14 predicted proteins | sample MGYA00244046_ERZ653686 | MGnify/ENA primary metagenome ERZ653686 (study PRJEB26926, sample SAMN06165313) | human gut metagenome | biome: ENVO:00009003; feature: ENVO:2100002; material: ENVO:00002003... | reverse complement strand
CGGCAGCCTGTATAACGGGAAGATGAGCGGATGCAGGAACTACGGCGCGGTGAGCAACGTGGCGACGGCGGGCGTGGCGAGCTACGTGGCCGGTATTGCGGGCATCGTCGACGGCTCGGGCGACGCGGCCGGGGCGATCACGCTGGACGGATGCCACAACCACGGCCCGGTGATGACTTCGCTCGGGCTGGGCAACGCCGTGGCGGGAATTACGGCCTCGGTGATGAAGACCGCGGTCAATACGACCATCAGCAACTGCACCAATGCGGGCGAGATCCGGTTCGACAACGCGGGCGCGTCGGCAGCCCACCGCATCGGCGGCATCGTCGCCTATATCGTGGACAGCTGCCCGACGCTGGTGATCGACAACTGCACCAACAAAGGCACCGTCGTCTCGAACATGAACGGCAACTGCTTCATCGGCGGGATCGCGGGCGTGAACTATGCGGCGGCGATCCGGGATTGCACGAACGAAGCCGAGGTGAAATTCGTGCAGGCCAATGCCGCAGGCGCGGGTTACCTCTGCATCGGCGGCATCGCGGGGCAGACGTACAGCGGGGCGAAGGTCACGGGATGTGCCAACAGGGCGGCCGTCAGCTCCGACAAACTGCAGGTGACCCGCATCGGCGGTATCGTCGGTACGCACAACGCCAGCACGATAGACGACTGTTCGAACAGCGGCGACATCACCCTGGCCTATACGGCGACGGCCAACAACTGGGAGGCCGCAGGCGGCATCGTGGGTTTCTACGACGGCACGGACGGCACGGCGGTGACCAACGGCTGCACGAACAGCGGCAAGGTCTGGGCGACGGTAAATTCCAGCAACGCCAATATCGGCGCCGGAGGTATCGCGGGCATCATCAAGTCGGGCAATGCGACCAACAACACCAACGACGGTGCGGTCTGGATGCACAATGCCCAGGCGGGCAAGAGCTCCTATGCGGGCGGCATCGTCGGCTACGACTACAATACCAAGGACAAGTCGGCCGTCACGGGCAATGTCAACAACGGTGCGGTACAGGCCACTGTCGAGGGCACTTCGGCGCTGCTGGCGGCCGGGGGCATCATCGGGCGCAACGACGTGGGCGCCGTGTCCGGATGCAGGAATTTCGGCGCGGTGGCATGTGCGCTGCATGCGGGGGCGCTCGTGGGCTGGAACAAGAAAAGCGTGGAGGACAGCGCCGCAGGCGGTTCGGTGAACGGCACGGCACTCACCGGGACGAACTATGCGGAACTGGCGGTCGGCTTCCAGGACGGGGGCTCGTCGTCGGGCATCACCTTCGGGGAGAAATAGCCCGGCAAATCATTAATTACTTAACTGAAAGAAACCTATTATGAAAAGAGTCCTTACGACACTTTTGAAAAGTGTATGTATAATTGCTCTGGTGTTGTGCGGGATGGACGCGCAGGCGCAGGGCAACCTCGTAACGGGTGCGGTCAGGGATGCGAAGGGCGAACCGGTGATCGGCGCCACCGTCATCGTGAAGGGAACCGCAACCGGCGCGACATCCGGGGCCGACGGCCGCTATTCGATCCAGGCGGGCCCCGATGCGACGCTCGAATTCAGCTTCATAGGCTACAAGAAACAGGAGGTGCCCGTAGGTACCCGCTCGGTGATCGACGTTGTGCTCGAAGAGGATGCGCTGATGGTGGACGACGTGGTGGTGATCGGTTACGGCACGCAGTCGCGCCGCACGATCACGGCCGCAGTTTCGAAGGTGGACGGCGAGAAACTTGCCGGTGCCCCGGTCAACTCCATCGGCGATGCCCTGAAGGGACGTGTCGGCGGCGTGCGCGTATCGTCGGCCGACAACCAGCCGGGTTCCGACCCCGTGTTCCTGATCCGCGGCGGTTCGTCGATCAACCAGTCGAACGCCCCGATCATCATCATCGACGGCGTGAACCGTGAAATGACCGGCCTGAACCCCAACGACATCGAGTCGATCGAGGTGCTGAAGGACGCCGCTTCGGCGGGTATCTACGGCGCCCGCGCCTCGAACGGCGTAATCCTCATCACGACCAAGAAGGGCAGCATGGCACGGGGCCCGCAGGTGACATTCGAGGCGCAGGCCGCATGGACTTCGCCTGCCGTGAGGTTCGATCTGATGAACGGCGGCGACTACCTGCGCACGATGCGCACGATGCTGAACGAATACCCTTCGACCTACGCCTACGGCTCGGGCATCCTGACGGGCGCCAACTCCGCCGGCATCGGCAACGGCGACAATTCGGTGTGGACGCCCAAATTCGTGGATACGCCGGCCGATGTCCCCGCAGGCTGGAAGGTGATGGTCGACCCCATCGACCACTCGAAACTGATCGCCTACCAGGACAACGACCAGCAGAAGCAATGGTTCGACGACTCGTACTGGATGAACTACTACGTCGGCGTGAACGGCGGCAACGACAAGGTGCAGTATGCCGCGTCGGCCGGCTACACGAAGGACGGCGGCATCGGCATCAACACCGATTTCTCGCGTTTCACCTTCCACGGCAACACCTCGTTCAAGATACTCAGGAACCTGAAGGCGACGACCGTGTTCGACTACTCGGAAACGAAGGGCAACACGCTCCCCTCGTCGGGTATCGCCACCTACTGGACGACCGTGGGCCGCGGCATGTTCATGCCTGCCACGCACCGCGACTACCTGGACGACGGCACGCCCGCCCAGGGAACCAACAACACGACCATCTCGGCCGCATGGTTCGACCGTTACTATACGAGCAACTACACGGCACGCCGCATGACGGCCAATTTCAACCTCGAATGGGAAATCGTCGACGGGCTGCGCGCCGTGATGCAGGTTGCCAACCACAACTATTACAGGATCGACAACCAGCGCCTGGCGGGCAACGCAATCTCCAACCAGCGCCGCACCTACGAGAAGTGGGGGCAGACCAACCGCTTCAGCACGCAGGGCTACCTGAACTACCGCAAGACCTTCGCGCAGGATCATACGATCGAGGGCACGGTCGGGTTTGACTACATGAAAAACACGGTCAACGGCCTTTCGCTGACGGTCACGGGCGCCGATTCGGACAAGGTGCCGACGCTGGCCGCAGGGACGGACGCCACGGGCTGGGCGGACACCAACACCAACGAGGCGCTCTCCTCCTATTTCGGGCGTCTGAACTATGACTACAAGAAGAAGTACCTCTTCATGTTCACGTTCCGCGCCGACGGCTCGTCGAAATTCGCCGAGGGAAACCGCTGGGGATATTTCCCTGCAGCGTCGGCCGGTTGGGTGGTCTCGGAGGAGAAATTCTGGAACGTGCGCAATTTCAACAGCTTCAAGATACGCGCCTCGTACGGCCTGACGGGTAACAACTACATCGGCCTTTACGATGCCTACGGAGGGTTCGGCGCAACGTCGATCTACAACGGCGCGAGCGCCATCCTGCCCACGGCGCTGCCCAACATGAGGCTCAAATGGGAGACCACCCACCAGCTGGACATCGGCGTCGACATGGGATTCTTCAACGACCGCATCCGCCTGATGGCCGACTATTACAACAAGAAGACCACCGACCTGCTCTTCAGCGTCACGCTGCCCGATACGTCGGGTTACGGCTCGGCCCGGCAGAACGTCGGTTCGGTACGCTTCTACGGCGCCGAGGTGGAACTCTCGACGGTGAACATCCGGAGCAAGAACTTCACCTGGACGACCGACTTCACCTACTCGTTCAACATGAACAAGGTGTTGTCGCTCCCCGACGAGTACAGGTACAAGGACGTCGACGGCAAGGATGCATGGCGTATCGGCGGGTACACGATGTCGGAGACGGGATTCCGTTTCGGCGGCACGGCCGTCGGCGAACGCATGGGGCGCATCTACGGCTACAAGACCGCCTACATCATCGAAACCGAGGCGCAGGCCGACGCGGCGCTGTACGACGTCAATTCACACGGCATCCGCCGTTCGGACGGCCGTTCTATCGCCGGCCGCAAGGACATCGGCGACTACGAATGGCTCAACCGTGCCGGGTCGGCGCGTACGGCGGACGGCAGCGAGCAGATCAACGACGAGGACATGTTCCTGCTGGGGTACGTGACGCCCCACTCCACCGGCGGTATGAACAATACCTTCAAGTACAGGAACCTCTCGCTGTCGGTCTACGTCGACTATGCGCTGGGGCACTCGGTCTACAACTACATGTATACGCGCGGCCTGCAAACCTCGATGGGCAACTGCAACTGGAACCTCATCTACGATGCGAACGACTGCTGGCAGAAGCCGGGCGACAACACCAAGCTGGCGCGCCTGTCGGCCAACGACGCCGACGGCGGCAACAAGAACTATTCGCGCATCTCGGACATCAACGTGCAGAAGGGCGATTACCTCTGCCTGCGCGACGTGACGCTGTCGTACAGCTTCCCCAAGCGGTGGATCGGCAAGCTCGGGCTGGGCAACCTGACGGTCTCGGTATCGGGCAACACGCTGGTATACTGGACGAAGGTCAAGGGCGTGTCGCCCGAGTCGGCGGTGGCCTCCTCGGGATCGAGCACGGGCATGTACAGCGCGGTGAACACCAGCTCGGCCGATTATAACATTTACCCGCCCACGCGCAAGGTGATGTTCAGCCTGAAGGCCACGTTCTGAACGGGATGATTCTCAACAACTAAATCGAATATACGAATATGAAATTCCATAAGCTATATATTGCAGCGATAGGCGCCGCCTCGATGGCGATGGCGGGGTGCGAGCTCGATATCGTCAACTCCGACCAGCTCAACACGACGAACATGTGGGTGGACGAAAGCGATGTCACGGGCGCGACGACGGGTATCTATTTCGAATTGCGCAACGCCTTCCGGCAGAATTACACGAACCAGTTCTTCTGGGGCGAACTGCGCGTCGGACCCGCCATGTGGGATCGCGGTACGAACCGTTCGCTGATGGACTCGGACATGCTGGAAGTACTGCACAGCCTGCTCAACGGAGGCACGTCGTCGGTAAGCTGGACGAACCTCTACACCTGTATCAATCAGTGCAACTCGGTGATAAAGTACGCGCCGTCGGTCGAAATGTCCGACCAGACGCGCAGCTACTGCCTCGGGAACGCCTATTTCGTCCGGGCATACGTCTACTACTGGATCGCCCGCGTATGGGGCGACGCGCCCGTCATCCTGACGCCCACCGAGAGCACCGGGCGGGAGATCTACCCTTCGCGTTCGCCCAGGGCCGAGGTCTACGCCCAGGTGGCGCAGGACATCGAAAGCGCGCTCACGCACATCACTTCCAACGCCCAGGGCTGCTATTATGCCACGGTGGACAACATCAACATGCTGAAGGCCGACTTCGCGCTGTGGATGTACGCCGCACAGAGAGGCGGCGATTCCTACCTGACGATGGCCGGGGAGGCGCTCGACGCCGTTACGCGCACGCCGCTGCTCGGCAAGTTCGCCGATGTGTTCGACGTGAAGAACAAGGCCAACAAGGAGATCGCCTTCGCGCTGCATGTCGATGCGACGAACGAGGTGCATTCGGCCAGCTACATCCAGCGCTTCATCTGGGGCTCGACGCAGGTCAAGGCCTCCTACCGCAACGTCGAGGGCGGCGTGCCGGTATCGAGCAACCAGTGGTTCTGTTATGCGGACGAATTCATCGGCGAACTGAAACGGAACAAGGAGCAGAACAACGACCAGCGCAGCGACGTGACCTATATGGAGCGCACGGGCGTGAGCGACATGTACGAAAAGGTCGGATGGCCCAACAAGTTCACGGGCGACTGGTCTTCGGGAACGCTGCTCTACGACGATGACCTGATCCTCTACCGGTATGCGCAGTACTATATGTTCCGTGCCGAGCTGTACTATTACAGGAAACAATACAAGGAGGCGCTCGGAGAGCTGAACGTGGTCGCCCAGCGCGCCTACGGGAAGGCGGACTTCTACACCTCGGCCACGCAGCAGGACGTGCTCGAAGCGCTGGCTGCGGAGAACCGCTGGGAATTCGCCGAGGAGGGCAACCTGTGGTTCACCTACATCCGCCTGGGTTACATCGACACCTACTGCCCGCTCAAATACTGGCCCAATACGGGTGTCGAGGGCGGCGTGGGCGGTTCGACGAACCCCAACATCTACCTCTTCCCGATCTCGACCTCGGCGATCAACAAGAACAGCAACCTCAGGCAGACCGAAGGCTGGTCTTAATCCATTTACCCAACAGAAAACTATTCAGCTATGAGAAAATTCATATCCGGCCTGCTCGCCATCGCCGCCGCGGCATTCACAGGCTGTTACGAGTCGGGCACCGATGCGGACAACACGAGCCGGGAGGCGCGCATCTCGATTTCGCCCGCCGCGATCGGGTTCGATGCCGACGGGCGGACGACGGACGGACTGGCGTTCGGCACATACATCGTGACGGTGAACCCCTACGGCAAAATGTATAGCGACTGGTATGCCGAACTGGTCGGCACCGACTGGGCCACGCTCGACTACCATACGGCCTCGCCCGACGGCGCGGTCGAAAAGGCGCTGCGGATCACCTGCTCCGCGAATACGGACTACAAGCGCACGGGAACGCTGCGCGTAACGCTCTCCAAGACGGGCGAAAGCGTCGATTTTCCGATCACGCAGGTCGGACTGAAACCCGATGCCACGCTCACCCTCTCGACGGAATCGACCGTCGAAATGATGGCCATGGAGCCTGCCGAGGTGACGGTAACCTTCGAGACGAACATGCCCGTATCGACCGTCGGGGCCGAAGTGGAAGAGGGCGTGGAGTGGCTCACCTGTACGCTCGACCGTGAGGCCGGAACGATCGTCCTCGCGGCTTCGGACAACATCTCGCCTACCGATATGCGCGAAGCGACGGTGACTGTGAGCGCCGGGACGGAGGATACGAGCCTCGCCACAAGGCAGATCAAGGTGCGGCAGCTGGCCAACGAAACCTACCTGTTTATTTACGGGTCGGGCATACCCCACTTTGCGGCCTTCGGCGACGCCGCACAGATGAACAAGAACGATCTGGTGTTCGGCCTCGACCACTATTTCCGCAGCGGCAAGGTGATCCTCTCGACTTCGCGTACGCCCCACGCCTATCCGCGCTATGCGCTGACGGCTGACGGCAAACTCGCCGTACTGGCCGACGCGGCTGCCGAGGCCGCGGCGCCCGAGCTCACGTTCGGCATTGCGGGGATGAACGCCCTGCGCGTGACGATCGCGCTCGACGACGACAACAACGTGGTGGCAGCCGACTCGAAGGCCGAGTTCACGCGCATCTCGACCGTGAACAGCATGCCCGAATCGGAACTGGCCGGCTACCCCACCAAGGAATACGTCACGCGTGACGGAAAGACCAAGACGTGGATGACGACCGGCCTGCACTGGAACGGCGGCGCGGCGATGGGCACCTACAAGCTGGGCAGCGGTCTGGTCGGGGGCTCGAAGACGGGCGGTTACGACGAAGCGGAGTATTCGATGCGCAACCCGGCCTATGACACCGAGGAGAACGGCGGTACGCTCGAGGAGCTGATGATGCCCGACGGCGTGACGACGCGCGCTTCGGTCTACGGACGCCTTTACAGTTCGTATGAAACGCTGACGGGCGACCCGGCCGGCGCGCTGAGCCCGGCCCTGCTGATGCCCTTCCCGCTGGGAGGCGCCGGGACGGTGGTCGTGGATGCCGTGGGCAACAGCATCACGCTGGAACCGATCCTCAAGGCCGACCTGAAAGACTACGCAGCCTCCGACGGCGGCAATACGCAGGCCGAGGCCGACCACCCGTCGCTCTCGATGCAGGTGCAGGGCATCTGTCCCTACGGCTGGCATATCGCCAACATGTCCGACTGGAAAGACCTGATCTACGCGGTGGCGGAGTCGTCGAAGAGCTATTCGGACTACCCCGTGGCGGCTGCGACGGCATCGTACGGCGCCATGACCTCGGGCAATGCGGCCAATGTGGCGGCGCACCTGCGCTGCAAGGAGTGGCAGGACGCCGAGTTCAACCCCGCGACCGCCATTTCGAACGGTGCCGAGGCCTTCGCTTTCAACCTCTACCCGCAGGGGTGGCGCCTCTACAAGAGCGGCTATGACTACTGCGCCAACTCGGGCAACGTGCGCTTCTACTGCCTGATTCCGATGATGGGACAGACCACGGCCTCGAAGATGGCCCTGTGGCGCGCCTACTGTACGACTTCGGCCGATATGGTATTCGACGACGGGTTCGACGTGGGCAATGGTTCGGGAGCCGCGGTGCGCTGTGTGAAAAATTACGAGAATTTCTGAATCCGGAGCGGGCCGGACGGGAGAACGCCCCAGTCCGGCCCGGGCTCCGGCCATGGAACGACAACGAATAAAAAAAGAAAAACCTATGAAATACTATAAAATGCTTATGCTCCTCACCCTTGTCGCAGCCGGCCTGGCGGCAGGATGCAGCGACGACGAAGATCCGCTGAAGGACTGGACGGGGCCGTCGAAGCCCGGCACCGAGATCAAAACCCCGGCCGAGGTCGGCAACCGTGTCGTCGCGCACCGCGGCGGTTCGACGGAGGCCGGGACACGGCAGTTCCCCGACAATTCGGTGGCGGCGCTCAACTATGCCATCGGGCTGGGCTGCTACGCGTCGGAGTGCGACATCTACCTTACGAAGGACGACGATGTCGTGGTGGCGCACGCATCGGCGGGGTGTTACATCAACAACCTCAAGCCGTGGGAGCATACGCTCGCCGAACTGCGTGCCGCCGGGACGCTGGCCAACGGGGAACAGCTGCCCTCGCTGGCCGACTTCATCGACGTGGTGCTCGAGGCGGGAACCACGCGCCTGTGGCTCGACGTGAAGAACATTACCATCGACGGCAAATCGACCGAAGAGGGGCGCGAGGCTTCGGCCAGGGCGTGTGAGCGGGCGTGCGAGATCATCGAAGAGATGGGCGCGCAGAATTTCTGCGAGTTCATCGTCACGGGCAATGCGACGAAAATCAGTTCGAGCAGCCCCGTCACCATCTGGCAGCGTTCGCTCGCCGCGGCGGGCGCCATGGGCAGCAATGCCGGGTGGATGAGCTTCCGCAACCCGGCCGATTACATCTCCTACGGCTATCCGTGGGCGAACCTCTCGACCGAAAACCTCTATTTCGAGGGGAAGACCGTGAACAAGAACGGTTATTCGGTGCAGAAATTCCTCGATGCGGGGCTGAAGCTCAGCGTATACAATGCCGACCTGGATGTCGACATGGATTACTACCTGGCCTACAAGGACAAACTCTACGCCATCTGCACGAACTACCCCCGCAAGCTGCTGGGCAAGTGGAACTGACCGAACCGTTCCGTATCCTGCCCGGCACCTGTGCCGGAGGTACGGCCGGGATGATATCCGGGCTTTGAAGCCCGGATATTTTTATTACCTTTAGCCCTGCGCAGCTTCGTCCTCGACCCGTATTTCCCGGGATTTCAGAAAAAATACACTTTTTCGAAAAATAAGTGAAAACAGACTAGGTATTTTTGTGCCTATGGCTGTATAGTATAGGTAACACCCTAAAAGTATACATATTGGAACGCCATACAGATACCCCTACCATAACCGATATGGAGGGACTGCTATACAGATACCTCGTCCGCCGGACGAGCGGGGCCGAAGACCGGGAGGTATATGCCTGGCTCGAAGCCTCGGAGAAGAACCGCAGCCTGTTTTTCGAAGTCGCGGCCGTATGGAGCGCACACAGGACGCTCATCTCCCCCGCCACCGGCGAGCGCTGCGATGCCATGCTACGGCGGCTCAACGCGCGTATCGACGCCGACGACGCCATGCAGCGCCCCGCGCGGTTCGCATGGCGGTGTTGGATGTCCGCAGCGGCTGCGGCAGCCGTGGTCGTGATCGCGGTCGCGGCAGCCTGGCTGGCAGGGCTGCGCTTGCCGGAAGCCGGGCGGTTCCAGTCCTATGCCAACCATACCGGCGACGTGGCCGTCCTGCATCTGGAGGACGGGACGCAGGTGTGGCTGCAAGACGGCACCGAGTTGCGCTATGCCGTAGGCAAGGGGGACGGGGAGCGGATCGTGCGGCTCGACGGCGAGGCCTATTTCGACGTGTCGCACGATCCGCGGCATCCCTTCGTCGTGGAGACCCGCGAGCTGGCGATCCGGGTGCTGGGCACGGCCTTCAATGTCCGGGCGCTCGCCGGCGACCCGTTCACGGAGGTGGTGCTCGAACGCGGCGCCGTACGCCTCGAAACCCCCGGCGGCGACAACCTCGTGCGGCTGCATCCCAACCAGCGCGCCGTGTACGACGCCCGGATGGGCGACATGGAGGTGGCCGAAATCAACGCGCCTCTCTATGTGACCAGGCGTTACAACCTGGTCACGATGAAGGGCGCCACGATCACGGAGATCATCGCCGGCATCGAAAAGAGCTACGGCGTACGCATACGCATCATGTCGCCCGACGACGGCAAACGCTATGACATCAACTACTTGCGGAGCAATTCGCTCGAGGAGGTCGTCGACATCGTCGAGTTCATGACCGGAACGCATTGCGAGGTGATCCGCAACGAATGATACGGGGCCTGCGGCCGACCACCGCAGGCCTTTTGCACCGCACAACCCGGAACACGCTTCACGAACCTTAAAATATGAAGAAAAATTCCATCCCCAAGCTGGAATTGGTATTTCTTCTCCTGTTGACCGGCATGTGTCCGCAGGCCCATGCTACGGATGACGGCAGAAATGCCTCGCCACAAAAGACCTACGCTGTGGATCTCACGCTCGGATCCGCAACGGTGCTGACCTTCACGGAGGCCGTCACCTCACAGACGGGCGTACTGTTCTCCTACGAATCGGCACTGTCGCAGATGCCGCTCGGCGACGTGTCGGTGCATGAAACCGCGGCGTCGCTGGAACATATCCTGGAAAAGGTATTCAAGGGAGGGGGATTCCGTTACAAGGTCGTCGACCGCATCGTGGTGCTGACCTACGACACGGATTCCGCGCGTTCGCAGCTGGTACTCGTGACGGGGCGCGTCAAGGACGGCTCGGGGACGCCGCTGGTCGGCGCCTCGGTCGTCGTGAAGGATACGATGCGGGGCGTTTCGGCCGGGGCGGAGGGCAATTACCGGATTTTCGCCGATCCGGACGCCACCCTCGTTTTCTCATACATAGGCTATGCCGACCGGGAGGAACGCATCGGGACGAGGTCGGCTATCGACGTCGTACTGGAGGAATACGAAGCCGTGCTCGAGGACGTGGTGGTGGTCGGATACGGCACGCAGTCGCGCAGGACGGTGACTGCGGCCATCAGCAAATTCGACGGGCATCTCCTGGAGGGTATCCCCGTCAATTCGGTCGGCGACGCCCTGAAGGGACGCATCCCCGGCGTGAGGGTCGCCACGACCGATGCGACACCGGGCGCAGACCCCAAATTCCTGATCCGCGGCGGATCATCGATCAACCAGTCGAACGACCCGATCGTGCTGGTCGACGGCGTAGTCCGCGAAATGGCCGGGCTGAATCCCAACGACATCGAATCCGTTTCGTTCCTCAAGGATGCCGCGGCGGCGGGCATCTACGGTTCCCGCGCGTCGAACGGCGTGATCCTCATCACCACGAAGAAAGGTTCGAAACACCTCGGCCCCCGGATCGTATTCGAGGGGCAGTGGGCCTGGGCGTCGCCCGCCACGAAGTTCGACCTGATGAACGCCCGCGATTACATCCTCACGGTGCGTCCGGCGCTCATGGAGGGGTATTGCGGCGGCATGGATCCGGCATCGGTGCTGGGCGGCGAACAGTCGGCAGGCACGGGCAATACGGCCAAATCGCTCTGGACGACCCGTTACCTCCGGCCGGACGAGCAGGTTCCCGCCGGCTACCAATGGGTCGAAGACCCGGTGAACCCCGGGCGCATCATCGTCTTCGAGGACAACGACCAGCAGAGCCAATGGTTCGGCGACGCATGTTGGCAGAATTACTACGTCGGCATCGACGGGGGCGGCGACAACATCCAATACGCCGCCTCGGCGGGTTATACGGACGACAGCGGGATCGGGATCACGACGGGCTATTCGCGCTTCACGTTCCACGGCAACACGACCTTCCAGGTGACGCGGCGGCTCAGGGCCTCGACGACGTTCGACTATTCGCAGATCGAGCAGCAGACCTTCGAGAGTGCGCCGCTCAGCCTGCGCAACTCGGTCATACGCGGGCTCTCCGTCCCCAACACCCACCGCGACTGGTACGGCGAGGAGGCGGGCGAGGAGCTGGCGGGCACGCCCGCGCTGGGCACCAACAACACGACGATACCGGCCGCCTACTACGCCTATTACTACCACAATGCCGGGTCGACGATCAAGCGTTCGACGGCCACGATCAACCTCGACTGGGAGGTGTTCGACGGGCTGCGCCTGGTCGGGCAGTTCACCAACTACAACCGCCATACGCGCAGCTATTTCTATGTCGAGGACAACCCCACGACGGGCTCGAACATCCGGCCCATGAAGGAGGGCTTTTCGGAGACCAACCGCATGGATTTCCAGGCCTATGCCGACTACAAGGGTACGTTCGGCAACGGGCACCGCCTGGGTGCCGTGGCGGGCTACGAATACATGCTCGACAAACTCAACAGCTTCGACGTGCGGGTGCAGGGTGCCGTGTCGGACAAGCTGCCCGTGCTCGACGCCGGGACTTCGAACATCGCCAACTATCCGAAGAGTACCCGCACGCGGGAGTGCCTGATCTCCTATTTCGGGCGTGTGAACTACGACTACGGCGGGCGTTACCTCCTCGCCGCGACGATGCGCATCGACGGTTCGTCGAAATTCGCCGCAGGCCACCGCTGGGGCTATTTCCCGGCGGCATCGGCCGGATGGGTGGTCAGCAAGGAGGGCTTCTGGCCCGAAAACAGTGCGGTCAGCATGCTCAAGGCGCGCGTGAGCTACGGGCTGACGGGCAACAACGGGATCGGGCTGTACGACACCTACGGCAGCTACAATTCGCTCTACACCTACAACGGCAACGCGACCACCACGACCAATACGATGCCCAACAACGGCCTGATATGGGAGAAGACCCTCCAGTTCAACGCCGGCATCGACCTCGGGCTGCTGGATAACCGCATCACGCTGGCGCTCGACTATTACAACAAGGAGACGCGCGACCTGCTGTTCGACGTCAGCCTCCCCAATACGACGGGCTACAACTCGGTTTCGACCAATCTGGGGCGTGTCAGGTTCTACGGCACGGAACTGTCGCTGTCGTCGGTCAACATCGACCGCAAGGGTTTTTCGTGGAGGACGGATTTCACGTACAGCTACAACATGAACCGCGTGCTCGAACTGCCCGACAACGGCAATCCCCGCAACCGCATCAACGGCATCTCGGTCGGCGACGGGAGCCAGTTCGGGGGCATCGCCGAGGGCGAGCGCATGGGGCGTATCTTCGGCTATGTCGCAGAGCGCATCATCGAGACGCAGGAGGAGGCCGACGCGGCCCGGTACGACACGCAGTCGCGCGGCTACCGGCGCAGCGACCGGCGGCAGATAGCCGGGCGCAAGGACATCGGCGACTACGAGTGGAAAGACCGTCCGGGATCGACGCGCATGGACGGCCGGCAGATCATCAACGCCGAAGACCAGTTCCTGCTGGGGTATGCCCTGCCCCACTCGACGGGCGGCATCGGCAATACGTTCCGTTACCGGAACTGGACGCTGAACGTCTACATGGACTATGCCCTGGGACATTCGGTGCGTAACGACATGCAGATGCGCTATTTCCAGTCGACGATGGGCAACTGCAACTACAATCTGGTGAACGAGGTGAAAAAATGCTGGTCGCAGCCGGGCGACGACACGCGCTACGCCCGTTTCACGGCCAACGATACGGACTGGGGCAACCGCAACTACGGGCGCACGTCCGACATATTCGTCGAGAAGGCCGACTACCTCTGCCTGCGCGACGTTTCGCTCTCGTGGTCGCTCCCGAAGGCGTGGCTGCGCAAACTGCACATAAGCGACGTGACGCTCACCGTCTCGGGCAACACGCTCTGCTACTGGACGGCCGTGCACGGGGTCTCGCCCGAGGCCGCGACCACCGGCGGCCTCTACACCGCGTCGTCGACCTACGACACCGGGTTCAGTCCCTACCCGCCGACGCGCAAAGTGCTCTTCACGGCCAAACTCACGTTCTGACACCCTACTGCCATGAAAACGAAATTCGGAAAGACTATAGCCGGAGTCGCGCTGCTGTTCTGCGCATACGGGGCGGGCGGCTGTCACGGCGACCTGGACATCATGCAGGACAACAAGCTCTCGGCCAGCAACATGTGGAAAGAGGAGAGCGACGCCACGTCGGCCACCTACGGGCTGTACGTCTACCTGCGCAGTGCGCTCAAGAGCATGAACGACGTCTACCTCTGCTGGGGCGAGCTGCGCAACGGGCTGTGGGGCCCGGGGACGCACAACACGCTCAACGGCGTCGACCAGTCGCAGGTGCGCACCAGCACCATGAGTTCGGTCAACGAGTATGCCGACTGGACGGCGCTCTACACGACGGTCAACCAGGCAAACCTGGTCATCAGGCATGTTCCTGCGATGGGGTTGAAGGAGAAACCGCGGGCCTTCTGTCTGGGGAACGCCCACTTCATCCGCGCGTACTGCTTCTTCCAGATCGCACGCATCTGGGGCGATGCCCCGCTGCCGCTCTGGGGCTACGAATCGACCGACACGGAGCTGTTCCTCGGACGCACCCCCGTCTCGGAAGTGCTGATGCGCGTGGAACGCGACATTGCCGACGCGGAAAGGTACGTCGCCGGTACGTCGGACAAGACCGTGGCCACGCCGGCCGCCGTGGCGATGCTGAAGGCCGACTATGCCCTGTGGATGTACCGTATGCAGGCCGGGGGCGAGGCTTACCTGGCGATGGCCCAAGAGGCGCTCGGGGAACTCGGCCTGTCGGACGCCCTGCTCGAGCCCGCGTATGCCGATATTTTCAGTTCGTCGAACAAATGCGGCCGCGAGGTCATTTTCGCCGTGCACCAGGATGTGTCGGAAGCCCTGAACGGCCCGGCCTACTACCTCGGCTGGAACGAGAGTTACGTCGAAGCGGCCTACCGCAACAACCCCGTCCCCACCACCGGGGGCAACCAGTGGTGGTGGTATACCGACACCTACCAGGCCCTGCTGCAGGCCGACCTCGCCGATACGCGTGCAGCGCTGACCTGTCGCACGGCCGATTACGGCACGGGCGGCCGCAGGATCGGCTGGACGGAGAAACTGATGGGGCGCGTGGACAACGGCACACGCATTTTCGACTCGGATTTCATCCTTTACCGCTACGGCGAAGCCTTCCTGATGGCGGCCGAAGCCCGGTATTACGGGAAGGACTACGCGGGTGCGCTCGAAGCCCTGGCACCGCTGGCCGCCAGGGCCTACGGGCGGAAGGATTACTACACCGACACGTCGCCCGAAGCCGTCCTGCAGGCGATCGTCGACGAATACCTCAGGGAGATGGTCGGCGAAGGCCGCACCTGGTGGATGCTCCTGCGCACGGACAAGATATGGGAGTACAGCGCCGACATCGCGGCGCAGCGCGACAAGAACCCCAACATACTGCTATGGCCCATCACGCAGGCGGCCATGAGCCGAAATTACAACCTCACGCAGACCGAAGGCTGGTATTGACCGCCCGGGACGGAACGCCGCCGTATAGGGGTGGCGACGGCGGTCCCGCAAGGCGGGAGGAGGAACCTGCGCCCGGGAGGCGACGTGCCTGCAACCGCGCCTGTGAACCGGCAAGAAAAATGCCGCGCCCTTTTCGGGGCGCGGCATCGCTTTTAGGAGCGGGAGGGTCAGAAGCCTATGAAGTCGGTCTGGAGCTTCGAGGTGCGGTAGGTGTTGCCCATGCCGTCCTCCGCCACGATTTCGAAATCAGCGGTCTCGGGCGTTCCCGACGCCAGGTTCCCGTAATAGTAATGGTCGAGGTTCTTGCCCCAGGTTGTGCCCACGCTCTTGCTGTAATAGAGCACGTGATAGGCATAGGCCCAGTAGTCGTAGGTCTTGACGCGGGTCATGTCGCAGACTTTCGTGCCGTTCTGCCAGAGCGAGACTTTCCAGTTGCCCGAGGCGTCGGAGTTCCAGACGTTGGCCACGATGCACTTCGCATCGTTCATGGCCGGGGCGTTGGCCGCCCAGCCGAAGGTGAGGCTGCCCGACTTGCCGAACACCTGCGTGGCCGAATAGGCCCGGATCTGATAGCCGGCTTCCTTGTTGGTCGACTTGTAGTACTGGTTGGCAACGGTGTTGCCCGAGATCTCGTAGACGCTGTACCCGTTCGGCGTGCCGTCGGCGCAGATGTTCGCCGTCCACCACGCACCGCAGGCGGCGCCGTGGACATGCTCGAAGATCGTCTTGCCGTTACGCTTGTGGATGTATTTCTGGTGGTAATGCGTATGGCCGATCATGATGTGCGCCTCGGAGAACCCGGACAGCAGGTCGAGCACGCCGTCGTAGTTCTCGTGGCTCTCGTCCGTCACGCTCGTACCCCCGCGGAACGGGATGTGCGCGCAGAAGATCACGAGCTTGTCCTTGTCGACGTGCGACAAGTCCTGGCGCAGCCACTCGAGCTGCTTGTCGGTGATGCCGCCCTTGTACTTCTTCTTGCCTTCGTAGAGGACGTTGTCCATCGACACGATGTGCACGTCGCCGCGGTTGAACGAATAGTTGCGCGGGCCGAACTGCGTTTCGAAATTGGCCGCAGCATTGTCGTCGGAGGTCTCGGTCTGCAAATGGTCGTGGTTGCCGATGGTCTGGAAGATGGGCAGGTTGCGGTTGGCCATCGACTCCTTCATGTTGCTCCACAGGTCGGGCGTATCGAAGACGATGTCGCCGAGCGTGATGCCGTAGACCGGCGTGCCCTTGGCCTTGTAAGCGTCGGCCGTAGCCTCGACGTCGGGGATCGTCTCGTTGACGTAGCGGCTGATCTCGGCCGTGGTCGCACACTGCGGGTCGGCGATGCAGACCAGCGTGAAATCGCTTTCCGGGGCCGGCAGCGGCGTCAGCACGAAGTCGTGGCGGTCGGCGATGTTCTTATGGACGATCTCGGCGTAGAAGAGCGGGTAGTTGTCGGCCGACGTGTTGACGGCATACCCTGCCGGCGTGCTGTAATGTACGAAGCGCGCCTTCTTGTAGCGCTCCATCTGGTAGACGCCGTTGGCATCGGTCTCCACGCAGCCGTAGCCGTCCGACACGACCACGCCCGGGACGGGGTTCCCCGACGTGTCGGTCACCAGTCCGTAGAGGGTCGTATTGCCGTCGAGCTGCGTGCCGTTGACTTCGGTTTCGACTCCCTCGTCGCCGTCATGCCCGCCGGATTTGTCGTTGCTGCATGCCAGCATCAGCGTCGCCGCCATACAGCATAATAACATGATTTTCGTTTTCATATCCTGAGTTTTTTATTGCTTATTTCCAGAGCGCGTTCTGTTCGAGGTTCGGGTTGCGGGTGATCGCCGTCTGGGGGATCGGACGCAGGTATTTCTTTTCGCCCCACGTGCGCTTGTACTCCCAGACGATATTCCCCGCGGCGTTGAGCGAGAAGGTCTGGTTGGCCCCCGTATTGGAAATGGCGATCGAATGTTCGGTATCCTCGCCCGGGCGGATGTAGAAGTCGGGTACGGGATCGCCGTTGTCGTCGGTGCTCTGCCCCGTGAAATCGTAGGTGTAGCCCGTGTTGCCGATCCAGATGCCCGTCCAGGGGTTGTTGTCGCTCGTGAGCAGGTCGCCCATGTGCCAGCGCATGTCGTCGTCCCAGCGCAGCCCCATTTCGAGGCAGAGCTCGATGCCGCGCTCACGGCGCACTTCGAGTATCCACTTGTCGGTCACGGTATTGAGGAAATAGGCCTCCATGTAGGGGTCGGCCTTGTCCGGGACGACCGGGGTCACGCCGGCACGGCTGCGCAGCTGCGCGATGGTCTGATCCCATACCGCGGCGTCCATTTCGCCCAGCTCGGCCTTCGCCTCGGCGTAGTTCAGCAGCACCTCGGCATAGCGGAGGATCGGCAGCGAATTCCAGCTCGCGGCCTTCGACAGCACGTTGTCGGCATCGTCGTCGATCGACCACTTGATCGGATGGTAGCCCGTACGGGTCACTTTCCAGTTGGGCGAATAGAGCCGTTCGCGGCCGCTGATCTTCATCTTGTAGGTCGGGCTGATGACCGTCTGCGCCATGCGGGCGTCACGGCCGTCGAACTCGCGGATGAAGTCGATGGTCTGGTAACCGTCGATGTCGGTGAACGGCGTGCCCCGGGTCGTGAGGTAGGTGTTCATGAACTTCTTGGTCATGGCGATCTTGGCACCGTAGGTCGGCGAATAGTAGTACCAGCTGGTTTCGTGGAACGCTGAGAGCTCCTTGCTGTACTCGCGGCCGAAGATCACCTCCTGCGTGAGCAGCCCGGCGCTGGTGAAGAGCGAGCGGTAGGCAGTCTTCACATCGCCCGTGACGAGCGAATAGGGCCCCTTGTCCATGATCTCCTTGGCGGCGGCAGCGGCCTCGCGCAGGAATTTGTTGTCGGCGTTATACTCGGCCTGCCACGGTTTGTCGGACGACGGCTCGCGCGAGTGGTACTTGCGGAAGGTGCCTTCATAGAGGCAGACGCGCGACTTGAAGGCCAGCGCCACCCACTTGTTGATGAGCGCCGAGCCTTTGGTGAACTTGGCGTCGGAGAGGCAGTAGGTGCTTGCGAAGGTGAGGTCTTCCAGCACTTTGTCCATGACGTACTCGCGGCTGTCGCGGGGTTTCATCATCGCCTCCTTGTCGCTGGCCGCGATCGTGAAGTCGTACCAGGGCACGGCGCCGAAGGTCTGCACCTTGTCGTAGTAGAACCAGGCGCGCCAGAAACGGGCGACGCCCTCGTAGTGGTTGTAGATCTCGTCGCTCACACGCCCTCTGCACTTGTGCATGTTGTCGAGCATGTAGTTCACGCGGCGAAGGTTCGTCCAGTTGCTCTCAGCCCATCCGGTCTGGTTGTCGGGCGAGACGTTGCCGTCGGGGCGCAGCAGGTCGGTCGGGATGTCCACGGCGCAGTAGTCGGCATAGATGTCGCCGCGCGTGATGGTTCCGTCGCCGGGGATCATCTTCTGGATGAAACCGTTGGCATAGAGTTCCAGGTCGGTTTCCGATTTCCAGAACTCGTCGCTGCCGATCTGGTCGTAGGTGTCGCGCGTCAGGAAATCCTCGCAGGAGGCCATTCCCGCAGCAGCGAGGGTCGTCAGCGTATATAGCAGTATCTTTCTCATGGTTGCTGTCGGTTAAAATGTTACGTTTATACCCAGGGTCACGGTCTTGAGCATCGGGTAGGAATAGCCGTTACCCGTACCGTTCAGGCCCGAAGTGGTCGAGGCTGCGAAATCGGAGTCGCCGCTGGTGATGACTTCGGGGTCGAACATGTCCGTGTGCTTGAACATCGGCGAGTGGGTGAAGAGGTTCTCGCCCGACAGGTAGACCTTCAGCCCTTCGAGGCGCAGCTTCTTGCAGATGTGCTTGGGGAAGGTGTAGTCGATGGTGATGTTCTTCAGTCGGATGTACGAAGCGTCCTGCAGGTAGTGGTCGTTCTCCCACGTCAGCGGGCCGTCGTTGCGGTTGGCGGCGAGCGATACCATGCGTGTCCAGTAGGGGTTCTTGTCCATGTTCGTGACGCGCCAGTTGTCGGTGCTCTTGTCGATCCGGACCACGTTGTCGCCCGTCTGCGTCTTCATCAGCGAGTTGTAGGCGCGGTTCCATTTGCCCCAGAAGAATCCGGACTCCGTCCACGGGTACCAGTCGCGCTTGCCCACGCCCTGCCACAGCATCGAAAGCCCGATGCCGTTCCAGTTCAGCGACATGTTGATGCTGTACTGGTAGCGCGGCGACTGGTTGCCGATGATCTCCAGGTCGCCGTGGTTGGACAGCGTGCGGTTGCCCTTGGTCATGATGCCGTCGCCGTCCACGTCGACGAAGCGCAGGTCGCCGGCATAGGCGCGGAACATCTCGCCGTTCTTGAAGAAGTTGTAGGCCGGGCCGTTCAGGGCGTCGGCGTTGCTGGCGTAGATGCCCGCCGTGCGGAAACCCCATATCTCGCCGATCTCCATGCCCTTGTAGTAGGTCGTCAGGTCGCCCGTTTCGTTATAGTAGTCGGTGATCCAGCTGCGGCTGTCCCACAGCATACCCTTGATGCTGTAACTGAACGGCTTGCCGCCCAGGTTGAACGAGTCGCGCCACGAAAGGCTCAGCTCCCATCCCTTGGTCTTGAGGCTGGCGTAGTTGCCGTAGGGCGCTGCGCTACCGAGTACCTGCGGGAGGTTCGGGCCGACGGTGTAGAGGTCGGTCGTATTGCGGCGGTAGTAGTCACCGGTGAACGAAAGCCGGTTGTGGAACAGGTCGAGGTCGAGGCCGATGTTGTAGGTGGTGACCTTTTCCCAGGTGATGTCGTCGGGGATCAGGCTGGGCACCGACGTGTAAGGTACGTTCTGGCCGTTGATGATGACCGACGACTTGGCGATCGAGGCGCTGCCCGAAGCGGTCATGGTCTCGAGGTACTGGTAGGGGTCGATGTTGGCATTGCCGAGCGAACCGATGCTGGCGCGAACCTTGAAGTTGTCCAGCCACCCTTCGACGTGCGGTTTGAGCCACGGCTCTTCGGAGAGGCGCCATCCAACCGATGCCGAGGGGAAGAAGCCCCACTGCGAACTGGACGGGAATTTCGACGACCCGTCGTAACGGGCGCTCACTTCGGCCAGGTAGCGGCCTGCATAGGCGTAGTTGACGCGGCCGAAGAATCCGACCAGCCCCCACGTGTAGCCGCCCGAGGTGGTCGAGTAATACTCGCCGTCCATGAGCGTGAAGCTCGGCTTCGAGGGATAGAGGTTGCCCTGGCGGTAGGTCTTCTGCGTGCGGTAGTCGTAGTCCTCGAGGTTCCATCCGGCGACCACGTTCAGGTCGTGGTCGGCACCCAGCTTGGGCGTGACCGTACCGACGATGTTCGTCGAGATGTAGTCCGAGCGGTACGTCCAGTTTTCGAGCGACGAGAAACTGTTGTCCTGCCCCGAAACGTTCACGCCGGTGTAGTAGGTGTAGAGGTTCTCCATGCGGTCGCGCGACCAGCGGGAGCCCTTGTAGGTCACGTCGGCCGAGACCTTGAAGACGTCGGGGACGAATTCGAAGTTGAACGTCGTGGTGTTGGCCACTTCGAGCTTGTTGTTCTCCTGCCACGAGGTGCCCTCGGCGAAGGCCGCATAACCGGTCTTGGCCGCGGTCTGCGTCCAGGTGCCGTCGGGGTTCTTCAGCAGGGCGAACGGGAAGGCGAACATGTCGATCTGGCGCGAAATCACCTGCTGGCCGTAGTGCACCATGGGCTGGTGGTACTTGCTGCTCATCAGGCTGGTGTTGTTGTCCAGCGTCAGCCACGGGCGGATGCGGATCGAACCCTTGGCGCGGAGGTTATACTTCTTGTAGGTCTCCTCGCCCACCTTGTAGATGCCGTCCTGGTTGTAGTAACGGCCCGAAATGTAGTAACTGACCCCTTCGCGGCCGCCCTGGATGCTGACGGCGTGGGTGGTCGAATAGTTCACCGACTTGTAGATTTCCTTGAGCCAGTTGGTCTCGCCGTAGTAGTTGTAGTTGCCGTTGGCGTCGATGTCGTAGTTGTCCATCGTCGGATCGGCACGGCGGCGCTTGAGCTCCTCGAACCAGGCGTTCGAATAGGGCATGTAGTTATTGAAGAGCGACGGTACGGTCGCCGTCGGCGAGGAGTTGAGATACGACTCGCGGAAGGCATCGACCCACTGCACGGGGTCGGTGACCACGTTGTCCTCCCAGATCACCGTGCGGCGGTGCAGCGATACGGAGCCGTTGTAACTCACGCGCACCTTGCCCTTCTCGGGGTTCTTGGTTGTGATGAGGATCACGCCGAATGCGCCGCGGGCGCCGTATACTGCGGCCGACGAAGCGTCCTTGAGCACCGAAATCGAGGCGATGTCGTCGGGGTTCACCGAACCCATGTCGCCTTCGGCACCGTCGATGAGTACCAGCGCGCCGCCGCCCTGTCCGAGTTTGTTGGTCTTTTCACCGCCGCTCACACGGGCCTTGAACGTGTTGTTCACGCCGCGGATGGTGACTTCGCCGGCATGATCGGCCTTACCGTCGACCTGCACGATGTTCAGGCCGGGGATCTGGCCCTGCAACGAACGGGTGATGTTGGCATTGGGCCGGTTTTCGACCGCGTCGCCCGAAAGGTTCTCGACCGCGCCCACGATATTGCGTTTCTTGAGCGTGCCGTAGCCTACGACGACTACTTCGTCCATCACCAGCTCGTCCTCCTGCATCGTGACGTCGATCTGCGTGCGGCGCCCTACCACCTCCTCATGGGGGCGGTAGCCGATATACGAGAAGAGCAGCGTGGCGTTCCCGTCGGCCGGGATCGCATAGCCGCCGTCGACACCCGTCGAGACGCCGACCAGCGTCCCCTTGATAGTGACCGTCACGCCGATCATCGGGTTGCCCGCAGCGTCGCGGACGACCCCTTTCACCTCCGATTTGGCGGCGGCCCTGGCTGCCGGGACGGGGCGCGTGCTGCGCGTCAGCACGACCACTTTGTCAACCACCCGGTAGTCGATGCCGCGGGGCGTGAATACGGTCGCAAGGATGGCCTCGATGGTGGCACCCTTCTCCGAGACCTCCAGGTTCTCCATCGGATAGCCGGCCAGTGCCGTTTCGTAGGAGAAGGCGATGCCCGCCTGCTGCGTAATAGCATCGGCAACGGCCTTGAGCGTCGTCCGCGAGTAGGATAAATTCAGGTCATACCCCTGCCCTTGCGCACCGGGGAGCGATCCTTGGGCGGCATATCCGCCGAAAGCCCCCGCGCAGAGCACCATGACCAGACATAGTCCTTTATGGAATAATTTCTTCATAGTTTCAATTCGGTTAATTGGTTATTTCCCGCTGCCGCGTGCAAAGCACGTCCGCAGCCGCGCCGTGCAGGCGGGCTCCGGGGAAATTCGTTCCGATACGGCAGACAGAACCTTGCAAGTCATCCGTCGTCCGATAAAAAACCGTGTAGTGCTGGTGTAGGGGGATTAGTCAGGCATTTTTCGAAGCTGTTTTAAAGTTTCCGGTTAATAATCGCTTTTTTTAGTTTACATTGGGTCGGTTGCGGCCGGCGTTTTCCGCCCGGTCTGCATTAGATACAAGCGACCGGGGCAAACTACCCAATGCCGGAAGCTTTTTTCACAAGATTGCAATGCAAATTTTCACACCTATATATTACAGATATTTTATTTTTCGGTTTTTCGTCGCAAGGTTCGTAAAATTTTAAACATTTTTCTTGCGAATCCCGGAAAATTGCTATATTTGCAGTGCAAGTCATTCGATATCGTTAGAAACCGTGTAGGAAATTGACATCCGGCAGTGTATCCGGAGTCGGTTTCTGATTTTTTTATCGGTTTTACAAACAAACTAACGATCCAATCATGATGAAATTTATTCATAAACTGACGATAGTTCTCGCGTTGGGCGGGATCTGTGGCCTTGCCGCGTGCAGCGACGACGACCAGGGGTTCCTCAAACGCAACCTGCGCGAGATGAGTTTCCCGTACGTCGAATCGAGCGATACGTTTACGATCCGCGCCACGGGGGACTGGCAAATCAGCGACGCCCCCGACAGCCGCGAGTGGACGAACGCCTACGGCTGGGTGCATGTCGACCGGCTCTCGGGCAAGGGAGACCCCGGCACCTACCAGAAGGTGACGGTCACCTGCGACCAGAACACCTCCGAGGAGCGTAATGCCACCATCTACCTGCACGGCTGCGGCGAAGAGAACGTCGCCATCGCCATCAGGCAGGACAACGGTATCTTCGAGTGGAAACCCTTCGACAACGGACAGCAGTTCGACGTCTCGGGTATGCTCAAACTCAACGCGGAAGCCGGGGCCAAGCTCCGCATCCCCTACATCAAGGCGCTCGGCACGGAAAAATACACCGTCACGGTGACGCAGACCGGCGGCGACGGGATCACGGCCGCCAGCGGCAGCTATTCGATCTCGACGGCCGGCAACGGCTACATCGAAGTGCCCCTGACGGGCACCGCCACCAAGCAGGGCATCGTGACCTTCGGCGTGAAGGCTACCGACGAGGCTGGTGCGGAGAAGGATTTCGGCTCCGTTTCGACCATCGTCCGCGCCGGGTTCGACGCCCAGGGCGAGGAACTTCCCCTGCTGACGCAGAACTTCGGCAAATTCCCCTGGGGCGGCGACTGCATCGGCCAGAAGGCGGGTGTCACGACGGCCGACAAGACCGTGGCCAACCTGAGCCTCGACAACGAGACGGTGAGCGTCTCGGCGGGCACCAACGCCAGCATCGGCGGCATCACCTCGACCGTACGCAATGGCAACGCGGCGTTCTACCGCGCCATCGGCATGGAGGGATGGACAGGCTACCTGAACTATATGTGCCCGGGTTACATCCAGCTGGGCGCTGCGAGCGACAATGCCGACGGGCAGCCGGGCAACCTCATCTCCCCGGTGCTGAACATCCCCGCGGGCTACGACCTGCTGCTGACCTGCAAGGTCGCCATCTGGGCCGCAGCCCCCGACCAGGGCATGGTGGGCATCTGCGAGAAGAACGACGGGTTCTGGATCTCGAAGGGCACGCTGGACAAGATCGTAGCTTCGACCAAGAGCTACGTTTCGCTCGACATCCCCGCCTACACGTGGGTCGAGGTCACGGCCGTCATCCCCAATCCCGGCGCGAAAGCCAATCCGGCATTCTTCATCTCCACGGCCGACAGCTGGTTCTCGGGCTCCTCGGTGAAGGCGGGCCGCTGGTACATCGACGACATCAAGCTCGTATACTAAAACCGGACAACAATCATGAAAAAAAGCATTTTATATATTCTGTTCGCCCTCTTCTCGCTATCGGCCGCAGTCTCGCTGACGGCCTGCAAGGACGACGGCGTGGAAATATCGGGGGCCAACAAGTCCAAGACCCCGAAGAACGTGAAACTGCTCGAATACGGGGCCACGTCGCTTACGATCTGCTGGGATTTCATCCGCGGCGCGACATCGTACACCGTACAGCTCGTCGACGGGGAGATGAACCCCGTCAGCGAAGCGCTCTGCAAGACCACGGACGCAATCGACTACCATGAATTCACCGACCTGGCGGCCGACCGGATATATTACGGCCGCGTCAGGGCCAACTTCCCCTACTCCTCCACCTCGGACTGGGTATACGTCACGGCAAACGAGCAGCCGGCCATGCTGATGGCCTCGGTGGGTATCCTCGAACTCGACCCGAAGCTCACGCTCAATGCCGCGACGGGTTCGACGCTCACCTACGAGTGGTCGTATACCGACGATGCGGCGACCGACGCCACGCGCCTCTACAACATCGAACTGTTCCGTGACGAGGCGTGCAGCGAGCTGCATGTCAGCTGGCTGGCCGACGGGAAACTCGCGTCGGACAAAGGCATCTTCACCGCCCTGGCGGGTTATCCCGTCGTGCGGTTCACCTTCTCGGGGCTCGATCCCGAAACGACCTACTACGCCCGGGTCACCAATGCCAGCTTCGGCAACATCATGACCCCCGTCGTCGCCGGAACCACGGCCAAGGCCGGGCCCAAAGCCTCGCAGAATAACCCGGCACAGGCCGGAGATATCGTGCTGGCGCAGGATTTCGCGGCATTCATCCACGGCGGCGACATCGTCCGCTCGGCGGCAGGTTACAACGCCGTATCGGGTACCGAGTACCGCAAGACGTGGGAACCTGCCACGGGCGAGAACCCGCAGGCCGACGGCGACCGTCCGGTCTGCAACTGGACGACGGAGTTCAACGTATTCACCGGAGGCACGTCGGCCGAGTACATCGAAAGCGTCGGCATGAAAGGCTGGGGGCTGTCGGGCAACACCTCGACCCGTCCGGGCTACATCAAGTGCGGCGGCGGTGGCGGCGGTATCGGCATCCTCTATACGCCCGAGCTGGCGGCCCTGCCCAAGAACACGACCGTAACGGTGAGTTTCTCGGCCAGCGCCTATGCCGAAGGCGAAAACGTATACGGCAGCGACATCGTGGTCGAGGCCATAGAGGGCGCCGAGTTCGGGTCGAACAACTCCGTGAGCAAGAAAGGCACGGCCGTGGCTTCGAAAGTCGTGGACATCTCGTCGGCCGTAGGTCGGTTCGAGACCTTCACGGTGACGCTCGACGGCCTCTCGCCCACTTCGCGCATCGCATTTTCGTCGAACCCCGCACAGGCGGGCGCCAACAAGACCCGTTACCTGCTCGACGACATCGTCGTGGTTTACGACGGGGAGACCAGGCTGGAGAAACTCACCGTTCCGGCGAACGTGAAATTCGACGCCGACGCCGTCTATTCCGACAAACTGACCCTCGAATGGGACGAAGTGGCCGGGGCGGCTTCCTATACGGTGGCATGGTGGGCCGACGGCACCGAGGAGAAGGACGCCACGGTAGCGGAGGGCATCACCTCGGCCTCGTACCTGCTCAAGGAACTGGAGGCCGGCACCGAGTACCACGCGAAGGTCAAGGCGTGCCGCTACAATAACCCCGACTACGATTCGGACTACTCCGCCGCCGTGTCGCAGAAGACGGACATAGCCCCGGTACAGGCCGGGATCGTCGTGTCGAAAGTGCTGGCGACCTCCTCGACCCTCACGGTCGAATGGGCCCGTGCGGACGGCCAGGCATGTGTCAACAGCAGTGCTCAGGTTTACCACGTGAAACTTTACAGCGACGCCGAATGCAAGGATCTGGTCGTCGGCTGGAATGCCTCGAACGTCTTCGGCATCACGGCCGGGAACCGCTTCCGCTTCACCTTCTCGGGACTGGCCCCCGCCACGACCTACTACGTCTGCGTGGACGACAAGACCAACGATTTCTTCTCCGACCCGCTCGCATATGCGACTGCCGCCGCAGGGCCGCAGGCGGGTGCCACGACGGCAGGCTCGGCAAAGGCGGGTGACATCCTCCTGGCGGAAGATTTCTCCAGGGTGATCCACGGCGGCGACATCGCCAATTTCGCCGCGGGCTACTATCCCCCGAGCTCGAACCGCGGGACTTACGCCGCAGCTTCGGGCGACAATCCTTCGGGGTTCTCGGCCACCCGCTGTACGGCCAATGAGTTCGACGTGTTCAGCGGCGGCGGCGTGGCTGCGCCCTACACCGAGGGCACGGGCCTTGCGGCCTGGGGCAAGTCGGGCAACATCGCAGGCCGCCCGGGCTATGTCAAGATGGGCGCCGGAAGTGCGGCTGCCTCGCTTTACACCCCCGAACTGACCGCCCTGCCCGATGCGGCGACCGTCAAGGTGCGCTTCTCGGCACAGGCTTACAGCGAGAAATACGACGGTTCGGGTGCCGACGCCGGGAAAATCCTCGTCAAGGCCGTCCGCGGCGCCGTGCTCGGCGCAAAGGGCGCCATCACCGGCACGGTCACGGAGGTTTCCGCGGCCGACCCCGTGGATATTTCGGCTGCCAAAGCCCGGTTCCGCGAGTTCGAGGCAACCCTCACGAACGTGACGCCCGATTGCCGCATCGTGATCTCGACGAGCGAGAAACGCGCCCTGCTGGACAACGTGGTCGTCACCTGCACGGCCATCACCCCCGCGACCAAACCCGCAGCACCGGGCGGGGTTTCGTTCGACGCCGCAGCGGCGGCCGACAGGCTGACGCTCAAATGGAACGCTGTCCCCGATGCGACTTCCTACACGGTCGCCTACTGGAAAGGTTCGGCCTCAGCCCCCGAAAGCGAGTATGCCTACAAGACCGGCATCGCGTCCACGGCAACGTCGCAGGAGCTGACCAACCTGGAGAGCAACACCTCCTACTGGGCCAAGGTCAAGGCGGTCGGCAGCCTCGATTCCGACTGGTCGGAAACGGCGAATGCCACGACCATGGACAGCGGCGGCGAGCCGCTCCTTCCGACGGCTGACCTGCTCGACGTGGTGTTCCGCAACGACGGTTCGGCCATGGACAACTCCCCGTCGGCAACGCCCGTGCGGGCGCTCGAAGGTACGGCGATGATGACCTACTACAACGACCTCTATTCGAGGTATGCGGCCCATTTCAACCACACGCCGGGCACGTCCGTCAACGAGGGGTTCTACAAGGCCGATTACTCGGCCAACAAGCAGTTCCAGGATGCACTCGCCGACGGGCACACGCTCGAGGCGCTCTTCAAGCTGGATGAGAAGTCGGACGGTTCGGCCGAGCTGAAGATGTTCAGTTCGATGTCGAGCGGCGGCACGGGTTTCCTGATTTCCAAGGCCGACAGGGGTACGGAGCTGACCTTCCTGCCCAACGTCAGCACGACCGGTAAATCCAGCTGGGTATGGACGAAGAGCGGCATCAACCCCGAGGCGGGGCGCTATTACCACGTCGTGGGCGTATGGAACAAGCAGGAGGCCAAGACCTACATCTACGTAGACGGCGAGCTGAAGGGTACGATGGATGCCCCGGGCAACTACGTGCCGCCCACCACCACGACAAGCTACTGGTTCGGTATCGGCGTCGACGCCAGTGCGACCGTGGGCCAGAACGCCTGGAAAGGCGATGTGGCCATCGCACGCGTCTACGACGCCCCGCTCACGGCCGAAAAGGTGAAGGCTCTGTGGGAAACCGTCAAACGCGACCAGCAGCCCGCCGCGATCAACATTACCGGGCTGCTCTACCTTTCGGGCTGCGAGGTGGGTGCCGATTACACCTACACGCTCTACGGCAAGGGGTTTGCCGCCGGGGACAGGATCCGCTTCGAACCGCTCGCCGGCAGTGCCGGGGCTTTCACGCTCGACGGGTCGGCCGCAGCGGAGTCGCTTTCGGTGCGCATCCCGAACGGATTTGCCTCGGGCAGGTACCGGATGGTGCTGATGCGCGGCCAGAACCAGTACCCGCTGGGCATCACGCAGCTCACCTATTCGAATAATCCCGCCCGAGTCGCCAAACCCCGGGTGATCGCCCACAGGGGCTACCACAAGGACGGCGCTGCCCAAAACTCCGTAGCTGCGCTCGCCAAGGCGCAGGAGCTGGGCATCTACGGCTCGGAATTCGATGTCTGGATCACGGCCGACGGCAAGGTCGTCATCAACCACGACAGCACCGTTCCCGGGAGCAGCCTCGTGATCGAGAACGTCAATTACGACCAGATCAAGGATCTGACGCTCGCCAACGGCGAAAAGCTCCCGACGCTCGACGATTACCTGGAGCAGGCCACGAAAAATGCGGACACCAAGCTGATCCTCGAAATCAAGAGGCACAGTTCGGCCGCCAACAACGCCCGTGCGGCGGATGCCGTCATCGAGGCTGTCAAGGCAAAGGGGCTGACCGACCGTGTGGAATATATCGCTTTCGACTATACGACCTGCAAACGCATCGTCAACGCCCTCCCGGGTGCCATGGTGCAATACCTGAACGGCGACCTGGCTCCCGCCGCAGTCCGGCAGGACGGCATCGGGGGTATCGACTACCGCTTTTCGGCTTATTCGGGCAATCCGGGATGGGTCAAGGAGGCACATGCCAACGGCATGGTCACGAACGTATGGACGGTCGACACGGTGCAGGACATGATGACCTGCATCGCATGGGGAATGGATTTCATTACCACCAACAACCCCGAGACCCTGAAGGAGCTCCTCACCAGGACATTCGTGTCGGCCAACTGACTGCCGTAGGGCGGTGCGCCTGTGCCCGGGGATTTCACCCGGCACTCCGCAGTTCCCTGAAGGCGCGACCGACAGCCGACGGCGGCGGGTATCATGCCCGCCGCCGTTTTTATTGCCCTGCGGAAAACAAAAAAGGCAGGCGGGCTCGCCAATCTGCAAATATTTTCTAACTTTGTGCATACGATACGAACATGGAGCCTGCAGAACTCATATCCGCCATACGCGCCGGGAGCCGCGAAGCCTTCGACGAGATGTGCGGCCGTTATTATGCGCCGCTGACGGCCTACGCACGCCTCTTCCTGAACGGGAACTGGGCGCAGGACGTCGTGCAGGACGTATTCGTTAACGTATGGGTGCGCCGCGAGGCGCTCGACCCGGGGCAGTCGCTCTATGGGTACCTGCTCCGCTCGGTCTATAACCAGTCGGTCAACTACGTCAACAAGCACCGCCATGCGTGCAGCTACCGCTCCTACTATCAGGAACGTATCGAAAGTATCGGCTACGCCTATTACGATCCCGACCGGAATCCGGTCATCGAAAAGCTCTACTCGCAGGATCTGCGCACGAGCATCAACGAGGCGATCGCAGCCCTCCCGGCCAAATGCCGCGAGGTTTTTTCGCTGAGTTACCTGCAAGGGTTCTCCCACCGCGAAATCAGCGACCAACTAGGAATTGCCCAGAGCACGGTCGAAAACCACATTTACCTCGCCCTGAGGCAACTGCGGGCAAAACTCTCGCAATCGGAACTGGCCCTGCTGCTATTTTTCATTTTTTTACAAAATAATTCCCATCCGCTTGGGTAGATTTCTCCCGTGGATTGTATACTAAACGGACACAGAACAAATGGACGATACGATTATAATGGACTCAGTCATACAAAAATATTTTGCCGGGGAGACTTCGGAACAGGAGGAAAAGTACCTCCTCGCGTGGCTGGAGGAGTCGGAGGAGCACCGCAAATACTTCTTCGAACTGAAGAGCCTGTGGGGGGCACGCCGCGTCTTCGAGGAGAGCACCGACCTGTCGCGCTTCGCGTCGTTCATGCGCAGCACCGACCATCGGATCGGGAGTATCGTCGCCGGCGAGCGATCCACCCGTCGCCGCAGACTGGTGCGGTGGACGCTGGGAGCAGCTGCCGCCGTCCTGCTCGCCGTTTGCGCCGGCACGGCATGGCATTTCCTCTCGACACCCGACATATACCGGGTTTACGAGAATACGGGCGATGCGGTGACGACCGTCACGCTCGACGACGGCACGCATGTGTGGCTCAACGCCCGTACGAAACTGACGCTGCCCGAAGCCTTCGGCCCGACGCAGCGCAACGTGCAGCTGGCCGGCGCGGCCTTCTTCGAGGTGGCGCGGGACGAAGCCGCCCCGTTCGTCGTGTCCACCGACAAACTGCGCGTGCGCGTGCTGGGCACCTCCTTCTGCATGCAGGCCTACGAAGGTTCGCAGCAGGCCGAAGTCGTCCTCGAACACGGTTCCGTACGCCTTCAGACGCCCGCAGGGGTCAACCTGGTGACGCTGCAACCCGACCAGCGCGCCCTGTACGACGCTGCGGACGACAACCTCGCCATTACGCAGGTCAACGCTTCGCACCTCGTGCTGACCCAGTACGACCTGGTGACGATGTCCGACGCTACGCTGCACGAGATCATCTCGCACATCGAGACGACCTTCGGCGTGCGGCTTTCGGTGCCGGGACGCTACGGCGACAAACGCTATACGTTCAATTACCAGCGATCCAGTTCGCTCGAAGAGGTGCTCAATATCGTCGAATACCTCACGGGCGAGCATTGCGAGGTCATCTACCGCAAGAAATAAGCGCAGCGGGGAATACCGGCCGCCGGATTCCCGGGATCGGCCGCACGCGGCACCGGCCGCCGGCTCCCGTACCGGAATGCCGGCAGGATCGCACAACAAAAAGAGGCTCTTTTGTACTGCACCCCAAAAGTTGGACACTTTTGGGGTGTTTTTTATGAAATATAATT
>ENA-OZHP01000132-OZHP01000132.1-human-gut-metagenome-genome-assembly--contig:-NODE-132-length-33135-cov-8.631167_pt1 | contig 33135 bp, 31 predicted proteins | sample MGYA00244046_ERZ653686 | MGnify/ENA primary metagenome ERZ653686 (study PRJEB26926, sample SAMN06165313) | human gut metagenome | biome: ENVO:00009003; feature: ENVO:2100002; material: ENVO:00002003... | reverse complement strand
GATCTACACCCTAGAGTTCGTCGGCAGCGTCAGATGTGTATAAGAGACAGTGCTGAGCATGTGCGCCACGGCGTCCGCGTCGTACAGCGTGGAAGTGGTCGATGGCGGCGGGGCGACTGTTGAAGAGTTTATCCCCCAGCCCGTGGACGTGGTGTACGACGTCCAGACCAGGTGGCTCACATGGAGGCTCGACCATCCGGACAAAACGACCAAAACGACCGGCAACTTTTCTCTGCAGCTTGTGTACGCCAGCGTCGGAAAGAACTATACCTACGTTGTCGACACGGATGACATGGACGGCGGCTCATATATCGTCGGTTCGGACGGCGACGTGTATGTCACCACATCCGCCGGCTCAAGCTCGTACGATTACGTCTTTGCATCCACCAAATATTCAGTCTCACTGACGAACGTCGAGCCAAACATGGCCGGGTTCTATACATATCATTTCACTCTGCCCTCAGACTTGGCGGCCGGGGAGTATTTTATCTGCGTCGAGAACGTCGACGGCAGTTCGGACAAACCTTTCTACAAATCTTGCGACACGTCGAACCGCTTTACCATCCCCTCCACGGGGGATACCGCGCCGTACAGGGTTAACTTTGAAGCAAACGGAGGCCGTATAACTGAGTTTGAAGGGGTAAAAATCCCGTACCCTCTCAGCGACAGCTTCGTCATGGACCCCAACGGAGTTATCGGCATCGACAGCAAAAGCGGCAACGCCTGGACCCGCACCGACGCCGGCGGGCGGCTGTACAGTCTGCCGAAGGCCGAGCGTGATGGCTATGTTTTCGAGGGCTGGTACGACAGCAGCGGCAACAAGCTCACGGCGTCCACCACGCACAAGGCCAACTGCACGTACACCGCCAGGTGGGCCGAGGCCGCCGGCGTCTACACAGTCACCTTTGACTTGAACGGGCTTAGCGGCACAGCCCCGGAACCGCAGCAGGTCGAAGCCGGCGGCACAATTGACCTTCCGGACTTCACGGCACCGGACGGATATAGATTTCTCGGCTGGTGTTATACCCCTGACGGCAACCTGAGCAACCTTTGGAACGAGGACAATCCTGTCAGCACGGACATAACTTTATATGCGGTCAGCGAGGTGGATCGCTTCAGCTTTCTTAATACTGCCTCTGCCTTCGGCCGTAGCAACTACGTCATCACCGGCAAATATCTCGAGGCGCTGCAGAGCAGCCTTAATGCCGCCGAATGGGCAAGTGTGAGCGCCCTTATGAACAGCAACTGGGGAGGCTCTTGCTACGGCATGTCTGCTCTCTACTGCCTGCGCTGGGCCGACAGAATGGACCCCGGGTATTTCCAGTCGGGTGCGGAGTATCTATTTGATCTCGCTACCCCGGCCTCCAGCCAGACTGTATTCAATCTGGTCAACTATTACTTCCTGCAGCAGGCCACACCGTGGGGAGCCGCCAGCTACTATCCCAGCCAGCAGGTGACGGGGAAGTATAACGCTGATCTTGTCTCGGCCCTCAGCGGCGGGAGCGGCCCGGTACTTATTTCGTTCGTTTTCGGCAACAGATACTTTACTGCTGCAGAGCTGTATGATCACGATGCGGACATAAAGGGGCACGCCATAGTCGGCCTAAGCTGCAAGACGAACAGCAACGGCTCCCATGAGATCCTGGTTTGGGACCCCAATCTGCAGACAGTGGACAAATTGACCGTAAGCAGCGACAACAAGACGCTCAACTTTGATGCCGGTGGATATACATATGCGCGCGTGTGCGCCATACAGCCTGTGAGCAGCTGTGCAAGTACCTTCGATAAGGTAAACATCCAGAAATATCTTTCGGGAAGCACGTCCGGGAAGGCAAGCAGCGGCATGTATACCCTTGAAACCACTTTAAGCGACTTTACTCTTACGGCTGCAGACGGCAGCAAAGCAATTTTCAAGAACGGCGCGCCTGTCTCCGGTTCGTTGAACGTCGGCGTTAGCCTCATAGTCGGAGGCAGCGCGGCATCTCGCTATGTTCTGCCGGCCAGCAGCTCGTACTCTATCAGCACCGACCGGGACGTGACCGGTGAGGTCGCTATCTCGGCGGGCGGCACTTATGTAGAGCTGGAGAGCAAGGGATTCAACGCTCTTAGCATTTCAGGCAGCAGCGTCAGCGTATCTGCTGCCAGCGCCGGGCAGCAGAACATCTCTGTCACTGCCGACAAGCTGGGCAGCACATGGAACAGTGTAACGGTTAGTGCCGCGGATACGCGCCTCACCCTCGACGTGGGCGATTCGTCTGTAAAGGTCAGCTCTGCCAACAACGTCAGCGCCACAATAGTCGGCAGCAACGTGTACACGGATAAGAGCAGCGGTGCCAAGTCGGTAGCGGCCACTCCCGGCGGCGTGACTGTGTCGACAGCCTCCGACAGCCTGAGCGGCACGGAAGAGACGCCTGTGCGGTTCACGGACGTGCCCGACGGCGCGTATTACGCCGATGCCGTCAGGTGGGCGGTCGAAAACGGCATAACCACCGGCACCGGGGCAACAACGTTCAGTCCGGATGCAACCGTCACGAGAGGGCAAACTGTAACCTTCCTCCATCGTGCGGCGGGTTCGCCCCAGGCAAGCGGCAGCAGGTTTTCAGACGTGGACAGTGACGCATACTATGCCGCCGCCGTGGCATGGGCCGTCGCAAACGGAATTACCGACGGTGTCAGCGCAACGTCGTTCGCCCCCGGAAGTCCATGCACCCGCGCGCAAATAGTCACTTTCCTATATCGTGCTAAGTAATCTATAGTGTACCAAAGGCTCAGAAGGATCAAACCTTCTGAGCCTTGTCTATTTCTTTTGGCAGTATCCTGCTGATACAATTGTAATATCAATCATTCAATTTGCAAATCAAAAAGCGCGGGCTGCGTGTCTTTAACTGCGTGAAACGCCGCGCTCCCACTTGCTCACGGCCTTGTCGGAGACGAAGAGCCGCTGCGCCAGTTCCTTCTGGGTCCAGCCCTTCTCTCGCCTCAGCTGCGCCACAAAGGCGCCGAAGCTCTTCTTGTCAAGCTCAAACATCGCCCTCACCTCGTCCCCAGTCTACATCAGGGGCCCGGCCCGGGCAACCGATAGAAAGTAGAATGCGGCCCGGCGGAAGTACCGCCGGGCCTCTTCCTGCTCGAACGATCGCCTGTCGGCCGCCATGGCGTTTCATACGGGAGGGTTCACAACCTGTTCAATGCAGGATATAAGAGTCCGCACCCGGTCGCTCATGTAGGAGTTCTTCCTGTACACTATGCAGAGGCTCCAGTTGTAGTTCGGCTCGAAGGGGCGGACATCCATATTGTCGCGGTCATAGTGCCTGACACACGGCGCCGGAAGGACGCAAACCTCATTGCTCAGGTGGCTTATCTTCAACAGGAAGTCACACGATGGGCTCGTCACGTCTATGTGCGGCAGGAGCTTGCGCGCCTTGAACTTCTTTATCAGCTCCTCATAGACCGCGTACTCCACCGGGAAGGTATTAATCGCGTAAGGCGAGAGATCGTCGAGCGTGATGCGCTCCAGGGCTGTCAGCGGATGGTCCGGGTTCATCGCGCAGACCACCTGGTCCTGAATTATGGCTATTTCGCTCAGGTCATTCGACGCTACCGGGTGCATACTGATGGCCACGTCCAGCGTGCCGTCGAGCACCATACTCTCCAGCTTCCGCGCTCCGTACTCGTGCACCTCCACGGTCACATCTGGAAAGTGCCGCCGGAACTTCATGATTATCTCCGGGAAATCCAGCGCGGCTATCATGGGCGGGATGCCGAGCAGTACGCGCTCGCGGTTCATACGCTTAAGGTCTGCGAGCTGCCGCTCCAGCTCGTCAAACTCATGGATTATCTTTTTGCCGCGCTCCACCACGTGCAGTCCCGCATCGGTCGGCGTCATAGAGTTCCCGTCACGAACAAAAAGCTGCGTGCCGAGCTGTTCCTCCACCTTCTTGAGCATCTTGCTCAACGCTGGCTGCGTAACAAACAGATTCGAGGCTGCCTTTGTCATGTTGCGCGCATCTGCTATGCCGATAATGTAGCGCAGTTCCCGTATGTCCAAGCTCAACACCCCTTCGTTTTCAAGTTCGCTCAAGAATCTGCCGAAGTCCCTGTGCTTGAAAGTATTTTAATACATTCAAAGCACAAAAACCATAATGTCTTACAGCCCAAGCCCATTTCTACATTTCATGAATTAATAACCATATGTCACGCGGTGTCTTCAGATGAATATGCACTAGCTAGACTTTCGCCCCGCAAACTTGATCGATCTCGTTCCACAGGTGCCGGCATTTCTCACAGCTCGGCTTTTTGAAAGGACAGCGCTCCATAGATGGCAGTTATAATGTTCAGATTGATAGTTATTTCTCAAACACAAAAGTCGGAGATATAATCTGTCTGCCAAAAGAAGGGCAAGCTCATCAAGGAAAGGGAGATAGACAATGGCAATGCTGATACAATTCAACGAAGAACAGAAAATGGTCCGCGATATGGTCAGGGAATTCACCAAGAAGGAAGTCGAGCCCCGCGACTACTACATGGACCAGAACGACGCCTTTGACCGCGAGCTGTACGCCAAGTTCAACGAGCTGGGCCTCAGCGGTGTGCTTGTTCCCGAGGAGTACGGCGGCATGGGCTCGGACTATGTGACCAGTACCATTATCGTCCACGAGCTGGCCAAAGGCAGCGCTAGTTTTGCCCTGGCTGTGGAGATCAGCCACGTTGCGGCCGAGATGATAACCAATTGGGGTACGGACGCGCAGAAGAAGGAGTACCTCCCCCGTGTGGCCCGCGGCGACCTCTTTGCCTTCGGCCTCACCGAAGCCAGCGCAGGCTCCGACGCGGCGGGAATTCGCTCCGTGGCTACCAAGAACCCGGACGGCAGCTGGACGCTCAACGGCGGCAAAAGCTGGATAACCAACTCCGGCGAGGCGGACGTATACCTCATCCTCGCCAAGACCGACCCGGATGCGGGCTCCAAGGGCATTTCCGCCTTCATCCTCCCCAAGGAGGCCGAGGGGCTTGTCATAGCCAAGCACGAGAAGAAGATGGGCATGCGCGGCTCGAGCACCTGTGCGCTGTCCTTTGACAACATTCACCTGCCCGCCGACGCTCTGCTCGGCCCCGAGGGCATCGGCTTCAAGATAGCCATGTCCGTCCTTGACGGCGGGCGCATCAGCTGCGCCGCCATCGCCACCGCGCTCAGCCAGCACGCAATGCAGATCGCCAAGGACTACGCCAACGAGCGCACCACCTTCGGCAAGCCCATCGCCAGGCATCAGGGCGTACAGTTCAAGTTCGGCGACATGTCCGCGCTCATAGAGGCCATGCAGCTCATGACCTACGAGGCCGCATTCCAGAAAGCCCACGGCCAGCGCTGCACGCTCATAGCCGCGCAGGCAAAGCTCTTCGCCGCCATCAACTGCACCAGCATCTGCCTCGAGTGCCTTCAGGTCCTCGGCGGCAACGGCTACAGTCAGGACTTCCACGTCGAACGCCTCGTGCGCGATGCAAAGCTCCTTGAGATCGGAGAGGGTACGAACGAGATCCTGCGCATGGTCATCGGCGGCACGGTGCTGGCCCAGAAGTGAGTCTTACCGGAAGGGATACATACGGCATGAAGATACTTGTATTCGTAAAACAGGTTCCGGATACGACAGACGTCAAGCTCGACCCCAAAACCGGCAATCTCAACCGCGAGGGCGTGGAGAGCATCATGAACCCGCTCGACGCCAACGCTGTCGAAGCGGCGCTGCAGCTCAAGGAGAAGTACGGCGCAACGGTGGTGGCGGTGTCCATGGGTCCGCCTCAGGCAGAGGCCGTGCTGAAAAAGGCGCTGGCCATGGGCTGCGATGAGGCCGTGCTGCTCAGCGACCGCGCCTTCGGCGGGGCCGACACGCTTGCCACCGGATACGTCCTTGCCAAGTCCGCGGAGAAGATAGGCGACTACGACCTGCTCATCTTCGGCCGTCACGCCTCCGACGGCGAGACGGCCCAAACGGGTCCCGTCACCGCCGCGTTCCTCGGCATCCCGCAGATAACACTGGCCACGAGCCTGGATGTGCAGGACGGCTGGGCCGTCTGCACGCGAGACACCGAGGACTCCACCGAACTGGTACGCGCAAAACTTCCGGCACTAGTCACGGTGTGCGCAGAGATAAACGAACCGCGCTACGCCACCGGCGCAGGCATCATGAAGGCGCTGAAGAAACCGCGCGCTACTTTGGACTGCAAGGACCTGGAAGCCGACCCCGCCAGGTGCGGGATACCCGGTTCCCCCTCCGTTACAAAGCGGCTCTTTGAGCCCAAGCGTGAGAAGATAGACACGTCCATTTTCTCCGGCGACGCGGCAGAGATAGCCAGGCAGTTTGTGGACATGCTGGAAAGCCAGCACCTTATCTGAGAGGAGGAGCATCCATGACTAAGAACGAAGCCAAAGGAATATGGGTGTTCGCCGAACAGAGGCACGGTACGCTCGATAAAACGGCCCTTGAGCTGCTTGGCAAGGCAGCTGAGCTCAAGGCGGTAAACGGCGAACCCGTTACTGCGATATTGGCAGGCTGCGGCGTGGAAGCTCTTGCCGCAACTCTCATCGCGCACGGCGCCGACAGGGTGATCGTGGCAGAGAGCGAGGCGCTCGAAAACTACAGCGCGCGTCCGTACCAGAGGGCCGTCGCCGCCCTTGCGGCAAAATATGCCCCCTCCATCTTCATCTTCCCGGCCACGGCGCTGGGGCGGGACCTCGCCCCGCGCGTCATGTGCTCGCTCGGCACCGGCCTGACCGCAGACGCTGTGGACCTCGGCTTTGACGAGGAGGGCGCGTTCGTGCAGACCACCCCCGCTTTCGGCGGCAGCCTGCTCGCCCACATAGCCATCCCCGAGCTCAGGCCGCAGATGGTAACCGTCCGCGCGCATGTATTCGACGCACCGGAGCCGGACCCCGGGCGCACAGGGGAGATCATCGTCGAACAGGTGGAGGTCGAGGCCGACCCGGATTACGAGGTGCTTGAGACCCGCGAGAAGGTGAAAAACGGCGTGGCCATCCACGAGGCCGAGGTGCTGGTCGCCGCCGGGCGCGGCGTCAAACAGGAGGCCGACCTCGCCATGTTCCGCGAGCTTGCGGAGCTCATAGGCGGCGAGCTGGCCTGTTCGAGGCCGCTGGTGGACGAGGGCTGGCTCGACCACTCGCTCCAGATCGGTCAGAGCGGCACAACGGTCAAACCCAAGTTCATACTCAACGTCGGCATATCCGGCTCTGTGCAGTACATGGTAGGCATGCAGAAGGCCGGGACTGTCGCCACCATAAACACCTATGCCGGCGCCGAGCTCTTTGACATCTCCCAATACGGGATCGTCGCGGACTACGCTTCGGTCGTCCCGGCGATCATAGACGAGATCAAGGCCAGAAAAGGCAAGTAAGAAGGGGTGAAACAATTGTACAAGTTAGTTGACGTACAGGAGGCCGTATCCAAGATCAAAGACGGCTCCACCGTGGGCATAACCGGCTTCATGGGCTCGGCCTGCCCGGAATACCTGCTCAAGTCCATGGAGGACAGCTTTCTCTCCGGCGGTCACCCCTGCGGTTTGACTGTGACGCATTCGCCCGGGATCGGGGACGGCAAGGACAGGGGCATGAGCCATTTCGCTCACGTCGGTATGCTCAAGCGCGTCATCGCCAGCCACTATAACCTCGCTCCCGCGCTGCAGGCAAAGGTCGACTCCGGAGAGATCGAGGCCTATCTGCTTCCGCAGGGTACGCTCTGCCAGCTCTACCGCGAGATCGGCGCCGGCCGCCCCGGCGTGATCACCAAGACCGGACTCGGCACCTTTGTCGACCCTCGCCTTGAGGGCGGCAAGTGCAACGAGCTCGCCACAAAGGACCTCGTCGAGGTGGTCTCTCTCGGAGGCGAGGAGTACCTTTGGTACAAGGCTTTTCCCATAGATGTGGCGATCATTCGCGGCACGTCCATAGACGAGCACGGCAACATCTCCCTGGAGAAGGAGACGACAATCATAGACCAGTTCGCCCTCGCCAACGCCGCAAAGCTCAGCGGAGGCATAGTCATCGCCCAGGTCGAGCGCGTTGTGGCGGCCGGCTCCATAAATCCCCGCAACGTGGCCGTACCCGGAATCATGGTAGACTACGCGGTGATCTCCCCGGCGGAATACCACTACCAGAACTTCGGCAACCAGCCCTATGACGCGGCTCTCGCGCACGAGTTCCGCGTTCCCGTGGACAGCATACCCACGCTGCCCATGTCAGACCGCAAGATCATTGCCCGCCGCGCGGCCATGGAACTGCCTCGCAGCGCGGTCATCAATCTCGGCATCGGCATTCCGGAGGGCGTCTCCGGAGTGGCGGTCGAGGAAGGCTTTGCCAATGAGCTCACCATGACGGTCGAGGCAGGGCAGATAGGCGGAGTGCCTGCAGCCGGCGCGGCCTTCGGCGGCGCGTACAATCCCGAGTTCGTCCCCGGCATGATCAGCCAGTTTGACTTCTACGACGGCGGCGGGCTGGATGTCTGCTTCCTCGGCGCTGCCGAGGTGGACGCCATGGGCAACTGCAACGTCAGCAAGTTCACCCGCACCGTTGGCCCAGGCGGGTTCATAAACATCGCGTCCAATACGCCGAAATGCGTTTTCTGCGGCACGCTGACCGCCGGCGGACTCAAGACCGAAGTGCGGGACGGCAGGCTCGTCATACTCCAGGAGGGGCGGAACAAGAAATACGTGAAGCAGGTCAAGCAGGTGACCTTCAGCAGTGCAAACGCCGTGAAAAGCGGCCAGGACGTGCTGTTCATAACCGAGCGGGCCGTGTTCCGCATCGACGACCAGGGCGTCATACTCACCGAGATCGCCCCCGGCATCGACCTGCAGACGCAGGTGCTGGACGTCATCGACTTTGACGTCAGAGTCTCCCCCGAGCTCAAGCTGATGGATGAGCGCATATTCAGGGAGGGTCCCATGGGGCTTGTGCTCAAATGATATAAAGCTTTAACACCACTGAACAATATATGACAGGAGGAAAGAACATGGAAAACGAAACCAAAAGGTACACCGGCGCCGAGCTCAAAGTGGGCATGACCGCCGAGCGCACCAAGACCATCACGAAGCGCGACATCGAGCTCTTCGGTGAAGTCTCCACCGACACAAACCCGATGCACTTCGACGAGGCCTATGCCGCCACCACACAGTTCGGCCGCTGCATCGCCCACGGCGTCATTTCCCTGAGCCTCTGCGGCTCCATTCTCGGTATGCAGCTGCCCGGACTCGGCACCGTCCACATGGGCCAGGAAGTCACCTTCAAGAAGCCCGTCTACCCCGGAGACACCATAACCGCACACTGCGAGATAGCCGAGATCGCCTATAAGGAGAAGAAGGACTTCTATATCGTCAAGGTCAAGCAGTACGTCACCAACCAGAACGGCGAAGTGGTCACCGAAGGCGTTGCCACGGTCATGCCGCCGAAATGATCTACAGCCATGACTGTATTTCTGTCAACGCTTAATCAGATGGCGGTGCTGGCCATATTCATGCTGGCAGGATTCATCTGCCAGCGCATCAAACTGCTGCCGGACAGTACCGCCACCGTTCTCTCCCGGCTTGAGACGTACCTCATCATGCCGGCGTACATACTCAACACTTTCATCTCCAACTGCACGCCCGAGATACTCAGCGAGCGGCTGCCGCTCCTCATGTGGGGCGCGATAGTCGCAGTGTTGAGCGTGGCGATCGCATACCCGGTCGGGCGCGCGTTCAGCAAGGAGCAGCCGCTCAAGAATATCTACCGCTACAGCGTGGCGATAGCAAACGCGGGCTTCATGGGCAACGCCGTCATGCTCGGCGTATTCGGCGAAGAGATGCTCTTCAATTACATGATCTTCATGATGCCGCTCTACGTCGTTATCTACAGCTGGGGCATGGTCATGCTCATGCCGGCAGGCGGGGAGCGCAAGAACCCCTTGAAGAACCTGATAAACCCTGTGTGTATCTCGCTGGTCCTGGGCATGCTGCTGGGCATCCTGTCCATCCCGCTGCCCGGCTTTGTGACCACGGTGCTCAGCAACACGGGCAGCTGCATGGCGCCGCTGGCTATGCTGCTCACCGGCTTCACGATCGGCACGTACAGCCTTAAAAAGCTGGTCGCAGACAAAAAGGTATATATCATCAGCGTGCTGCGCCTTCTGGTGATCCCGGCGTTCTTCGCGCTGGTGCTGGGCCTGCTGAAGATGGATGAGAGCTATATGCCGCTCGCCATCTGCGCGGTGGCCATGCCGATGGGTCTGAACACAGTCGTCATCCCCGCCGCCTATGGCGAGGACACCTCCGCCGGCGCGAGCATGGCGCTCATATCCAGCGTCCTCTCGATCGGCACCATACCACTCGTATTCGCATTCCTGGTCTGAGACGCAAAGCCGCAGCGGCGCTCAGGCATCGCCCCCGGCTCGGCCCTGGGCGGGCAGTCACAAACAGAACAAGGCCCGGCGGAACTTCCGCCGGGCCTCTTCTTCATTATTGCTTACTGCTCGTAGATCTTCTGCGGATGGATGATGTGTCTCGGGCAGACCTCCGCGCAGTGGCCGCAGCCGGTGCACTTGTCGTAGTCGATGGTGGCGACAAAGTTCACGACCTTGATGGCCTCGTGCGGGCATTCCTTCTGGCACTTCATGCAGCCTATGCAGCCCGCGTCGCACATCTTGCGCGTCTGAGCGCCCTTGTCCTCCGAGCGGCAGCCGACCAGAACGCGCTGCTCATACGGCACCTTGCGGATGATCTTCTTCGGGCAGGCGTCGTAGCAGGCCATACAGGCCACGCACTTTTCCCTGTCCACGACGGCGACGCCGTTTTCTATGTGCATCGCGCCGAACTGGCAGGCCCTGACGCAGTTGCCGAGGCCTATGCAGGAAAATTGACACTGCTTCGGGCCCTTGTTGCCGAAGCGCATCGCCGCGGCGCAGTCCTTCGGACCTTCGTAATCGAAGAACTCCTTCGCAACACCCGTACCGCCGGAGCAGGGTACAAAGGCGACGTACTTGGCCTCGGGCTCCGCGTCGAGCCCCATGATGGCCGCGACCTTCTCGGCCGTGGCCGCGCCTCCCGGGGAGCACTTGTTGGGGGGAGCCTCGCCCGCGACAACAGCCGCGGCGTAGGCGTCGCAGCCGGCAAAGCCGCAGCCGCCGCAGTTTGCGCCGGCCAGCGCCGCGCGCACTTCCTCTATCCTCGGGTCCTGCTCGACGTGGAATATCTTCGCCGCAAAGGCCAGGAGCCCTCCGAAGACCGCGCCCATGATGCCGAGCACGAGTATGGCGTAGACTATGTTCATAATGCCGTCCATTGCCCTACCCCCTTAACCTATCTTCATGCCCGAGAAGCCCATGAAGGCCAGGGCCAGAAGGCCCGCCGTCACGAGCGCTATCGGGAAGCCGTCAAAGCTCTCGGGGTAGTCGGCGAACTGCAGCCTGTCGCGCACGCTCGCAAAGAGCACGATGGCCACGAGGAAGCCCAGGCCGCCGGTGATGCCGTAGACCACGCTCTCGATGAAGTTGTAGTTGTTCTGCACGTTCAGCAGGACAACGCCGAGGACGGCGCAGTTTGTGGTGATGAGCGGCAGGAAGATGCCCAGCGCCGTATACAGCGAAGGCACCGACTTCTTCAGGAACATCTCGACGAACTGCACGAGCACGGCGATGACGAGTATAAACGCCAGAGTGCTCATGTACTCGAGGTCGAGCGCTATGAGCAGCAGATTCACCGCGTAGCAGATGGCCGAGGCGAGACCCATGACGAAAGTGACCGCGATGCCCATGCCGACGGCGGTGTCGATCTTCGTGGAGCAGCCCAGGAAGGGACAGCAGCCCAAAAACTGCGAGAAGATGAAGTTGTTTATGAGTATGGCGCCGAGCGCTATCGTAAGTACCGAATCAAACATTACTCAGCCGCCTCCTTTATGACCTCGACCTTGGCCGCCCTAGCGGCGGCCTCCTTCTTCTCGGCCGACTTACGCAGCGCGTACTGCATGGCCGCCAACAGGCAGGCCAGCGTCAGGAAGCCGCCGAAGGGCATTATCATGATCGTCGCGCCAAATTCCTCAGGGAAGATCCTGATACCCGCCGCCGAGCCGTCCAGCACCGCGCGCAGGGAGCCGTCCACTATCTCGAACACGCCCGCGCCGAAGGTGCCGGAGCCCAGCAGCTCGCGGATGATGCACATGCACAGCAGCACCAGCGTGTAGCCTATGCCCTGGAAGATGCCGTCGAAGAAGCTCGGCACGACCGGCTCCTTCTGGCAGAAAGCCTCCGCGCGGCCTATGATGATGCAGTTGACGACGATGAGCGGGATGAACACGCCCAGCGACGCAGACAGCGCCGGTACGTAGGCCTGCAGCAGCAGGTCAACGATGGTGACGAAGCCGGCAATGACGACGACGAACATCGCAAGCCGGATGTCGTTCGGGATGGCCTTGCGCATCGCCGAGATGACGACGTTGCAGCAGGTCAGAATGATGAGGACCGACAGGCCCATGCCTATGCCGTTGAAGAACATGGTCGTGATGGCCATGGTCGAGCAGAGGCCGATGCGCTGCACAAGCACGGGGTTGTTGGTGATGAGGCCCTCTGTGAACTGTTTTTTCAGATTCATATCTCAGCCCCCCTTAACCCAGCGCTTTCACGGCGGCTATGGCCGTGTTGGCGGCGTTGGCCATCGCCCTGGCGGAGATGGTCGCCGCGGTGATGGAATCCACCGTGCCGCCGTCCTTCGTGACGGCCATGCCCTCCGACTGGCCCACGAAACTCGCGAGGAAGTCCTCCTCGACTATCTTCGCGCCGAGGCCCGAGGTCTCCGCGTGGGAAATGACGCTCGCGCCCGTTATCGTGTAGTCCGGCGATACGCCGAAGGCCGCCGATATCGAGCTCTGCGCGCCCGAGAAGGTCAGCTCAACGACCCAGCCCTCGTCGCCCGCCTGGGCGATTGCGTCCACGGTCTCAAAGGCCTCCTTGTCGTACTCCACGTTCACATATTCGCCGTCCCAGGGCAGCACCGCGTTATATGCTTCGGCCCTGGCCTGGGCCTCGAGCTCGGCTATCCTGTCCTTCGTGAGCATGTTCACGAAGCCCAGTACGCCCGAAACTATCGCTGAGACGAGGAAGAGCACCAGAGCCAGTTTCACGATCTGGTTGGGCGCTTTCTTAGTTTCAACCATTTGCAGCACCCTCCTTCGCCTTGGCCTTTGCGGCCTTCTTCGCGGCCTTGGCCGCCTTCACGTCCTCCGCGCTGACACCGAACTGCCTCGGCCTGGTCAGCTTGTCGACGCCCCAAGTGCAGCAGTTCATGATGAGTATCGCATAACTGACTCCCTCGGGGTACGAGCCGAAGTAGCGGATGAGCACCGTCAGAACACCGCAGCCCAGACCGAACACCAGCTGACCCTTCAGAGTAACCGGGCTGGTCGAGTAGTCCGTCGCCATGAAGAAGGCGCCGAGCACCAGGCCGCCCGAGCAGAGGTTCAGCAGAGTCCAATCGAGCCTGCCGTAGCCCTCGTGACCGAAGATCAGGCAGAGCACCGCGACGGAACCGATGAAGGACACCGGGATGCGCCAGCTTATGACCTTCCTCGCTATGAGCCAGAGTCCGCCGACTAGCAGCGCCAGAGTGCTTATCTCGCCGATGCTGCCCGGCCTTATGCCGAGGAACAGGTTTCCGAGCGACAGGTACTCCGGCATCGCCTGGCCGTTATAGAGGTAGGAGAGCGGGGTCGCCATCGTGGCGGCGTCCACACTTCCGGACAGAGCCGCTGGGACCGCCCAGACAGTCATGTAGCCGGCATACGCCGCAGTCAGGAAAGCCCTGCCGGCGAGAGCCGGGTTCAAAAAGTTCTTGCCTATGCCGCCGTAGAGCTGCTTTACCACCACAACGGAGAAGAAAGCGCCGATGACGACCATCCACCACTTTGCCTCCGAGGGCAGCACGCAGACCAGCAGTATCGCCGTAACGACAGCGGAAAGGTCGCCCACGGTCGTGTTCTTCTTCATGAGCTTCCTGTAGCCCCATTCGAAGAATACACAGGAGACTATGGAGACTGCCAGCAGCATGACGACCTTTGCGCCGAACATGTACACCGCAACGGCCAGTGCGGGCAGCAGGCCTATGATGACGTCCAGCATTATCTGCCGTGTGCCCCGTTCCGTCCTAAGGATCGGGTTCGAGGTCACTTTAAATATTTTTACCTCGTCCATCAGGCCTTCGCCTCCTTTCCGGCAGCGGCCGCGGCGTTGACCTTTGCGGCCTCGGCCCTGGCCTTTTCCTCAGCCCGCTTGGCGTTTATCATGGCCTTGCCGAGCTTGAAGGTGTGGGTCAGCGGCAGCCTTCCCGGACATCCGTAGGAGCAGGAGCCGCACTCAAAGCAGTCCATGACGTGGTATTCTTCCATCTTCCTGATATCGCCCTTATGTACGTACATATACATGTACATCGGCTCGAGCTTCATCGGGCAGTGGGCGATGCAGTTGCCGCAGCGGATACAGGTGGGCGTCTCGCTCTCCCTGTTCATATCCTTGCTGAAGAGCAGCAGGCCGGATGCACCTTTGACGCTGCCGGCAGTCGGGTCCGCCACGCAGATGCCCATCATGGGTCCGCCCATGCAGATGCGCTCGACCTTGGACATATCCGCTCCGGCCTCTTTGAAGATGAACTCCAGCGGGGTGCCGAAACGGCAGAGCAGATTCTGCGCCTCCGGTACACAGTCTCCAGCCACCGTCACCACGCGCTCGATGGAAGGAATGCCCTCGTAGCAAGCGCGGTAGATCGTATAAGCCGTGTAGGTGGACACCACGTTGCAGCCCACGCCGGAGGGCAGTCCTCCCGGCTTTACCTCTCGGTTCGTGTTGGCCTTGACCTGCATTTTCTCCGCGCCCTGCGGGTATTTCACGACCTCCGGCACGATCTCGACCCCATATTTGGCCGGGTCGAGGCTGTTCAGCAGGTCTATGGCGTCCTGCTTGTTCTTCTCGATGCCGTAGAAGCACTTATCCAGCCCGTGCGCTATCCTGACGAGCTCGATGCCCTTCAGGAGCTCCTCCGGATGCTCCAGCATGGTCCTGTGGTCTCCGCAGAGGTATGGCTCACATTCCGCGCCGTTTATGATAACGGTATCGACCTTGCCGCGCGCGCCCTGGATCTTGAAGGCCGTCGGGAACATGGCGCCTCCCATGCCGACGACGCCAGCTTCGCGGATCCGCGCGACGATGGCGTCCGGGTCGCGGAGCTGTTCTTCGGTCAGCGGCTTCATATCCTCGCAGGGCGTATCCTGGAAGTCGTTCTCGATGACGACGGACATGACCATGTCGCCCAGCATATGCCGCCTGGGCTCCACCGCTATGACCTTCCCGGAGACCGATGCGTGTACCGGAGCGGACACCGGCGCATCGCTCGTGCCTATGAGCTGCCCCATCTTCACCGTGTCGCCCACCTTGACGACGGGCCTGTTCGGCGCGCCGATCTGCTGGATCATCGGCAGCACGACAACAGGCGGCGGCGAGATGGTGCGCACAGGCGTCTTGCTGGCGGTTTTTGCGTAGTCCGGGTGAACACCGCCATAGTACTTAAAGGGCATGAGCATCACCTCTCGTATTTTTTGACTCGTTAATTGTAACATAATTGTTAACTGGTGTCCAGCTAAAATGACGCAAATGCACCATTTTGGCAAGATTATTAATTAACAATCCTGCGAAACTCTTGACAATTGCAGGTTATCTTGCATTTTGCCCCTCTCTCCGGCTTTCAGGCTCGACTTTTGGGTTTTTTTCTGCGAACCCTTAGTTAATAAATTAACATCATGATAATATTTTGTCAATCACGAATATCAGTCTTTTATTGACGCTGGGAATCAGGTATAATGTTGGAGGCGGGGCCTGTCCCGCCTCGGAGGGAGGCGTATCACATGACTGCCGTAAAGTTGGGCAAAAGAAAATGGGCGTCCATCATCCTGGTGGGACTGGTTGGTCAGTTCGCCTGGACCATCGAGAACATGTACTTCAACGTATACCTCTACAACACCATTTCGACGGACCCGGACTACATCGCCGCCATGGTCGGCTGGAGCGCCGCCGCCGCTACCCTGACCGCTCTCTTGATGGGGGCACTCTCGGACAGGGTCGGCAGGCGCAGGCTGTTCATCGGAGGCGGCTACATCCTCTGGGGCGCCTCAACAGCGGCCTTCGGCCTCGTCACAGTTGAGAACGCGGCAAAGCTCTTCCCCGCAGCGAGCGCGGTCTCTGCCGCCGCCGTCATGATAGTCGTGCTGGATTGCGTCATGACCTTCTTCGGCTCCACGGCGAATGATGCCGCCTTCAACGCCTGGTTGACCGACGCCACGGACGAGTCGAACCGGGGCCGGGCCGAGTCCGTCATCGCCACGCTGCCGCTCATCTCGATGCTCGTCATCTTCGGCGCTTTCGACGGGCTGACGCAGGCCGGGCGCTGGAATGAGTTCTTTCTCATTTTCGGCTGCCTTGTGAGCGCAACGGGACTAGTCTCGCTCTTTCTCGTGAGGGACGAACCCGACCTGAAGCCCCGGCGCGACAACTATTTCGCCAATCTCGTCTACGGGCTGCGGCCCTCCGTGATAGCGAAATATCCGCTCCTTTACCTTGCGCTGCTGGCTTTTTCGGTTTTTTCCGTCGCGGTGCAGGTGTTCTTCCCCTATCTGATAATCTACATCCAGAACTATCTCGGCATCATGGACTACGCCATAGTCCTCGGCGTCGTGCTGATAGTCGCCTCGCTGGTCAGCGTGCTTTCGGGCAAGCTCATAGACAAGATGGGCAAGCTGCGCTTCACGCTCCCGGCTTCCGCCGTCATGTTCGCCGGGCTCGTGGCGATGTACTTTGCGCGTGGCCAGGTCCCCGTCATTATAGCGGGCTGCATCATGATGAGCGGCTACATGCTGGTGACGGCCTCGCTCTCTGGCAAGGTGCGCGACCTCACGCCGCCGGACAAAGCCGGGCATTTTCAGGGCATACGAATGCTCTTTGCCGTGCTGCTGCCCATGATCATCGGTCCCGCCATCGGCTCCGCAGTCATAAAGGGCGGGGACCTCAGCTACGTAGAGCTGGGCGTCACCAAGACCGTGCCGACACCGGGCATCTTTCTCGCTGCAGCCGCCGTGCTGCTGGTGACGCTGGTGCCTGTTTTGATCCTCAAAAGGAGGGAAAAGCAATGTTGATAACCACCTGGGGTGAGGCCCTTGACCGTGAACATCCCCTGCAGGAATACCCGAGGCCGCAGCTGCGCAGGGAAAGCTATCTGAACCTGAACGGCCCCTGGGAATACGCCTTCACGCGGGAGAACATAGAGCCGGAGGAATACGACGGCGAGATAATCGTGCCTTTCGCGCCTGAATCGGAGCTCTCCGGCGTTGGAAGGACTCTGCGTCCCGGGGAGTATCTCTGGTATCACCGCTCGTTAACTCTGCCGGAGGGTTTTCACCGCGGTCGGGTGATCCTGCACTTCGGCGCGGTGGACCAGACGGCCCGGGTCTGGGTGAACGGAGTGGACGCCTGCGCGCATACGGGCGGCTACCTCTCCTTCTCCGCAGATATAACTGAGCTTTTGTACGACGACGGGAGCGAGAACAGTATAGTCGTCCGCGTGACGGACGACACGGACAAGGGCTTCCGCACGCGAGGCAAGCAGAAACTCAAAAAAGGCGGCATCTGGTATACGCCGTCGAGCGGCATCTGGCAGACCGTATGGTGCGAGAGCGTGCCGGAAAACTATATACGCAGCCTCTTCATAACGCCGCACCCGGAGCAGAACTCTGTCGAGCTCTTCGTGGACGGCGAGGGTCCATGCCGCGCGCTGATAGGCGACCTGGCCTATGACTTCTACGCCGGCGCACCAGCCCTTTTGAAGCTCGGCGAGCAGGCGCGGCTCTGGTCTCCGGAGGACCCATATCTCTATGAGCTGTCCCTGGCGCTGGGCGAGGACAGGGTGGAGAGCTATTTTGCCATGCGCAGCTTCTCCGTCGGGGAGGACGCTGCCGGCGTGAAGCGCCTTTTCCTAAACGGCAAGCCCTATTTCCACAACGGCCTGCTGGACCAGGGCTGGTGGCCTGACGGACTCTATACCGCGCCGAGCGACGAGGCCCTCCGCTTCGACATAGAGACGGCGAAGGCCATGGGCTTCAACATGCTCAGGAAGCACGTGAAGGTCGAGCCCCTGCGCTGGTACTACCACTGCGACAAACTGGGTATGCTGGTCTGGCAGGACATGCCGAACGGCGGCGGGAGCTATAATGCGGCAGTCATCTCGGCCCCGCTGCTGACGGGCTGGCACATGAAGGACAACAAATACGGCGCCTTCGGCCGGAGGGACGAGCGCGGGCGCGCGGAGTTCACGCAGGAGCTGCGCGAGATGGTCACGCAGCTGTATAACTGCCCATGTATAGCCATGTGGGTCCCCTTCAACGAAGGCTGGGGCCAGTTTGACGCTGAGAAGAACGTCGCGGCCATTCTGGAGATAGACGCGACGCGGACCATAGACCACGCCAGCGGCTGGCACGACCAGGGCATAGGCGAGATAAAGAGCAGGCACGTGTATTTTGACGACTACCGCTATGAACCGGACAAAAAAGGCCGCTGCGTCGTCCTCTCGGAATTCGGCGGATATGCCTATGCGGTGGAGGGGCATACCTCTGGGGACAAGCCATTCGGGTATAAAAAATACAAGTCCGCGGACGAGCTGCGCCGCGGCATCACGCTGCTGTATGACGGGCAGATCCGCCCCGCCGCGAGGAAGGGCCTTTCCGCCGCGGTCTATACGCAGCTGACAGACGTGGAGGGCGAGCTCAACGGCCTTGTGACCTATGACAGGCGCGAGCTCAAAATCCCTGCAGACGCCGTCTCCCGCATGGTCCGCATCCCCGCGCTGAAATGAACCCCGCACCGCAGGCAGGGACGCAAAAACGACAGGCGCCTTTTTGGCGCCTGTCGTTTTTTGGTGCGGGTAAAGGGGGTCGAACCCTTACGAATCTCTTCACAGGAACCTAAATCCTGCGCGTCTGCCAATTCCGCCATACCCGCGTACCGTGTTATATTACTACGAGCCGGGCCTGCCTGTCAACTTGGGCTATTGACATATTTCGCGCGGAATTGTATCATTTCCATGCGATTTTGAAGTGTGGGGGCTTTTTTATGCTTGGTGTGCTTGCCAATTCCGGGGCAGTACTGGTCGGCGGGGTCGTTGGCCTGCTTTTTCGCGGAAAGATCAATGAAAAATATACCTCTGCGCTCATGGCCGCGCTCGCGCTTGTGAGTCTCGGGCTCGGTATCATCTGCGTCGTCGGCACGGCGGACACGCTCTGCCTCATTCTCTGCACCGCCGTCGGTACGCTCATCGGAGAGCTCATCCGTATAGACGACAGGGTCGAAGCCCTGGGCGCGCTGGCAGAAAAGAAGCTCTCAAAGTCGGAAGGTGGCTTTGCCCAGGCCTTCGTGTCCTGCTCAATACTCTTCTGCGTAGGCAGCATGGCGGTTATGGGCAGCATCGAGGCCGGCATCAACGGCGACAACTCCATTCTCTATGCCAAGGCCGTCCTCGACCTCGTGGCATCGCTTGCCTTCGGTGCGGGATTGGGCGCCGGTGTAGTGGCTTCCGGTATCTGCGTCTTTGTCTGCGAGGGCGCGCTCACCCTGCTCGCCTCCGCCCTATCGCCTTACCTCACCCAGGCCGTTGTGTCTGAAATGTCCGCCGTGGGCGGGGTGCTCCTGCTCGGCCTGGCCATAAACCTCCTCGGGCTCCGGCAGGAGCGCCTGCGCGTAGCCAACATGCTGCCGGGCGTCTTTCTCCCCATAGCCTATATACCCCTCTACCAACTTATAAGCGGGCTGATGTGATGAAAAGTAAGAATATACATACCGTCTCCATACTCGCCGCTGGCTGTCTCTGGGGTTTCATGGGCCTCTTCCGCCGCTACATGGGCGAGGCCGGATTCAGCTCCTCCGGCGTCATAGTCCTGCGCTGCGGCGTGGCGGCGCTCTGCTTTGCCCTCACCCTGCTGTTCACAGGTCCGGCCCAGTTCCGATTGAAGCTCAGGGACGCATGGTGCTTCCTGGGCAGCGGTGTCGTGAGCTTGCTGTTTTTCACCTTCTGCTACTTCCAGGCAATGAACTACATGAGCCTTTCCGCCGCGGCCATCCTGCTATACACTGCCCCCGCCATAGTGACGCTCTTTTCGGCGCTGCTCTTCAAAGAACGGCTGACGGGCATGAAGATCACAGCCGTGGTCCTCGCCTTCGCGGGCTGCGCTCTGGTGTCCGGGCTCGGCTCAGGGAGCATGACGCTCTCGGCCGCCGGCATACTCTACGGCCTGGGAGCGGGCTTCGGCTATGCTATGTACAGCATCTTTGCCCGCTTTGCGCTTGAGCGCGGGTACTCCAGCAACACGATAAATTTCTATTCCTGCCTGCTTGCCTCTGTGGGCGCAGCGCTCATCTGGGGCGTTGACGGCGTGTTTGAAACAACCGCAGCCTCCGCCGGCAATCTGAGTCTTGCCGTCGCCACAGGCGTCCTAACCTGCTTTCTGCCCTATCTGCTCTACACCTACGGCCTCACCGGCATGGAGACGGGCCGCGCCTCCATCATGGCCTCGGTGGAACCCGTCGTGGCGACGATCATCGGCGCCGTCGTGTTCCGCGAGAGCATGAGCGGTCTGGCCTACCTGGGCGTCGTCCTGGTGCTCTCCGCCGTGGTGCTGCTGAACGTAAAGCCCGGAAAGAAGAAGGCGGGATGATGTGGAAACGATGACGATAAACGGCAGGAGCTTCGAGGTTCTGCGTCTGCTCGGCCACGGCAAGGGCGGCTACTCATACCTGGTGCGGAACGAGAGCGGACTGTATGTGCTCAAGCAGATACACCACGAACCCTGCGATTACTATAACTTCGGTGACAAGTTCGCCTCGGAGCTTCGCGACTATGCTCGCCTGCGCGCGCTCGGCATCAGGATGCCGGAGCTTTTGGACTCTGACCGTACCACCGAGCGGCTGCTCAAGGAGTTCATAGAGGGCGAGACGGTGTATGAGCAGGCTCTGGAGGACCGGGTGCCGGATGAGTATTTTGCCCAGCTGCGCGGGATGTGCCGTGTGCTCTATGCGAACGGGCTGAATATAGACTACTTCCCGACGAACTTTATAGGCCGTGGCGGACTGCTGTACTATGTGGACTACGAGTGCAGCGGCTACATGGAGCAGTGGGACTTCGAGCACTGGGGCATAAAATACTGGTCGAGAACTCCGGAGCTGCTGGAATATACATGCCGTTGAAATGTTCACAAATCTGTGGTATCATGTGTCGAATTCTGGCGGATGCGAAAGGAATTTGACATGAAAAGATTTACCGCTATATTGCTGCTGGCGGCCGTCATGCTCTCCCTCGCGGCCTGCGGGTCCTCCGAGCCGGAGCCTACGCCTGACCCGCACGAGGGCATGATCTATGTGAACACCGGCGCAAATTATGAGTGGGTAGACCTGGCCGAGGGTGTGCCCGTCTCTGCGCTCACCGAAAACGACTTTGAGACAGGCGAGGACGGCATCCCCGTCTACACCGGCGAGGCGTACGAGACCAGGCTCGGCATAGACGTCTCCTTCTACCAGGGCGATATAGACTGGCAGAAGGTCGCGGAGCAGGGCGTCGAGTTTGCCATGATACGCTGCGGTTACCGCGGCTCCTCCGAGGGCGAGCTCTTCGTGGACGAGAAGTTCGAGCAGAACATGCAGGGCGCCATAGACGCCGGTCTGGACGTCGGAGTCTACTTCTTCTCCCAGTCCATGGGCGCCATCGAGGCCGCGGAGGAGGCGCTCTTCGTCCTCGACCTCATAAAGGACTACAAGATCACAATGCCCGTCGCCTTTGACTGGGAGCCGCTCGAGGACTCCCGTGCAGAGGACATAGACCGCGACGAGCTCACCGCCTCCGCCCTCGTCTTTTGCGAGATGGTCAAGGACGCAGGCTACACGCCCTGCGTCTACCTCTACCGCTACATAGCTTACTACGACTACGACCTCTCACGCCTGGCGGACTTCCCGCTCTGGATAGGCGCCCCAGGCGAAAAGCTGGACTTCTACTACGAGGCTGCCATCTGGCAGTTCTCCTTCACCAGCCGCATAGACGGAATCGACGCCGACGTGGATATGAACCTCCAGTTCTACGCCCCGGGCTCTGACCCGGCCTGCCCCACGCCCGAGCCCTCGCAGACCCCTGAACCCTCCCAGACGCCTGAACCCACCGTGTCACCGGAGCCAAGCGAGGCACAGTAAAAAAATTATAGGGCGGCCGCCTTTTTTGTTGACAAGGCGGCCGCCCTACTGTATAATGATTTGCCGACAACTTAAAAGCCTTATCAAGAGTGGCGGAGGGACCGGCCCTGTGAAGCCCGGCAACCTGCATCAGCAAGGTGCCAAATCCGGCGGTGTAAATCGGAAGATGAGGACATACGCTCAGAATCACAGCCCGCCGGGACCGCCCGGCGGGCTTTTTTGAACGGGAGGGCTGAACTTGCTTGATATCGAAGCTTGGCTCGAAAAGTGGAGTCATGTCGTGCGGGACTCGTTTGGAAGCCGAGTATGCTTCATGGGCCTTCAGGGCAGCCGCGCCAGAGGCGAGGCCGGGGCCGAGAGCGACATAGACACCGTGCTCATCCTCGACGAGCTCAGCGCATCGGACCTTGCGCGGCTCCGGCAGGCCGTTGCCGAGCTGCCTGAGCGCGACAAGCTCTGCGGCTTTGTCTCCGGCAAGGAGGAGCTGCGCTCCTGGGAGCGCTCTGAGCTCTTCCAGTTCTACAACGACACCAGGCCGATCTTCGGCAGTCTGGACTTTCTGCTGCCGCTGCTGGACCGCGAGGCCGCGCTGCGGAGCGCGCGCACCGGGGCCTGCGCCGTGTACCACGGCTGCGCCCACCTGCTGCTGCACGGCGGCGGGCAGGCGGAGCTTAGAGAATTGAGGAAGGCCGCCTTTTTCGCCCTGCGGGCGCTGACCTGGCTCGAGACGGGCAGCTTCCCCGGCTCCCGCGCCGAGCTGGATGAGAGTTCCCGCGCCCTGCTCGAGTCCGGGCCGGAGGATCTCCTCGCCTGGGCATCCGGCGTCATCAAAAACGTATTCTAAATCAAAAAGGAGATATTCAAATGGCAAACTACCTCTTCACGTCCGAATCCGTCACCGAGGGCCATCCCGACAAGGTCTGCGACCAGATCTCCGACGCGGTGCTGGACGCGATACTCGAGCAGGATCCGCAGGGCCACGTCGCCTGTGAGTGCACCGCCACCACGGGCATGGTCTACATCATGGGCGAGATCTCCACCAGCTGCTATGTGGACATCCCGAAGATCGCGCGCGAGGTCGTGCGCGAGATCGGCTACGACAACGCCGCCTACGGCTTTGACTGCAACACCTGCGCCGTCGTCACCGCCATCGACGAGCAGTCCGGCGACATCGCCATGGGCGTTGACCAGTCCCTCGAGCTCAAGGAAGGCCAGGAGGGCGACAGCCTCGAAAACGGCGCCGGCGACCAGGGCATGATGTTCGGCTACGCCTGCGACGAGACCCTGGAACTCATGCCCCTGCCCATCTCCCTGGCGCAGAAAATGGCCCGCCGCCTCGCCGAGGTGCGCAAGAGCGGCCTGCTGCCCTACCTCCGTCCCGACGGCAAGACCCAGGTAACCATCGAGTACGACGGCGAAAACAAGCCCGTCCGCGTGGATACCGTCGTCGTCTCCACTCAGCACGGCCCGGACGTCTCCCTCGAACAGATCCGCGCCGACATGATCGAGCACGTCATCCTGCCCACCATCCCCGCGGAGCTGAACCGTGGAGATATCAAGTACTACGTCAACCCGACCGGCCGCTTCGTGAAGGGCGGCCCCGCTGCGGACTCCGGCCTCACGGGCCGCAAGATCATCGTGGACACCTACGGCGGCAGCGCCCCGCACGGCGGCGGCGCCTTCTCCGGCAAGGACCCGACGAAGGTGGACCGCAGCGCAACCTACGCCGCACGCTGGGTTGCGAAAAACATCGTGGCCGCAGGCCTCGCGCACCGCTGCCAAGTGCAGCTGGCCTATGCCATCGGCGTGGCGAACCCCGTGAGCGTGAACGTCACCACCTTCGGCACCGGCGCCGTGGCCGACCACGTGCTCGCCAAGGCCGTGAACGAAGTCTTTGACCTCAGGCCCTCCGCCATCATCCGAGACCTGAGCCTCAGAAAGCCCATCTACAGGCGGCTCGCCGCCTACGGCCACATGGGCCGCGAGGACCTGGGCGTCGCCTGGGAGGACACCGGCCGCGCCGCCGCGCTCCGCAGCGCCTGCGGACTCGCTTGAACAGCAATACCCCGGAATAAAAAACGGGAGCGAAGCTGAGCTTCGTGCACTTGTAAAATGAAAGCAGACACTCACAAAAGTGTGGGTGTCTACTTTTTTCGTAGTAAGATAAAGAAAAGGAGGCGAGGAAATGGGAAAGAAAGGAACGCCACACCGAAAGTGGAGCAAAGAGGAAAAACTGCGCTTCATTCGGCTGCACTTGGACGAGCATATTTCAATCACGGAAATCGAGAAGAAATACGGAGTAAGGAACTCCATGGTATCCGCTTGGGTGAAACGGTATCTGGAAGATGGGGAGGAAGCTCTGGAACCAAAGAACGGTAATCCATATGCGGCGCTGCATACCAGTAAGTCACTCGGCGAAGCAGATCGGCTGCGGCTCATCATTGCCAGGCAGGAAGTGGAGATCGCCCGGTTAAAAAAAGGGTATTGGGTGGAAGGAGTTGGTGCAAACAAGGAATACGTTACTGGCAAAGGAAAGACTACGAAGTTATCGAAGAAATGAGGGAGAAGTATCCCGTAGACTTCCTGTGCCGGCTCATGGATGTAAACCGCTCCGGCTATTACAAGTGGCGGCAGCGAAAAGGAACACTCAACCGCTATGAGCAGAATCGGATTGTTCTGACAGAGCTGCTGCGAACCGCTCACGAAAAACATCCTTCGCATGGGTATCACCGCCTGGCGCTGGATGTATTTTCAGAAACGGGATGGGTGTTTTCTCACAACTTGGCTCACAAGTGCTGTAAAGCCGCGGGAATCCGCTCAAAAGCCAGAAAACGCCGTTATCAGCGCCCTGGCGTGGAACATGTCCTCTTTGCCAACGAGGTCAAAGGACGCTGGAACGCAACCCGGCCGCTCCAGCTTGTTGTTTCCGATATGACCATGTTCAAAGTTGGAAACACCTATTGGGAGTGGACTATCCTGCTGGATACCTTCAACAACGAGATCCTTGCCCACAGCGTTACATCTCAAGCGGGTAACAACAAGCCTTACTATCACTGCCTCGATGAATTGAAAAAGCGGATGAACAAAAGAGAAGAGCAGACATCCCAGGTAGTCTTACACACCGACCAGGGAGCTGTCTACTCTTCACGGGCTTTTTGCCAGGCCCATCATGATTATAACATACTTCGCTCTATGTCGCGAGGGGGTACTCCCACAGATAACCCAATTATCGAAGCCCTTAACGGCTGGATCAAGGAGGAACTCTATCTTGACTTCGGTTTAGCCCATGCTGACAATGTTCCTGCTCTCTTGGAAAACTATGTCCACTTCTTCAATTACGAGCGTCCTGCCGCAGCTTTGGGCTATAAAAGCCCCGTTCAGTACAGGTCTGAACGGGGCTTCCCTTAAATTACTTTTCTGTGTCTACTTTTGCTTGACAAGGGCACGAAGCTCAGCTTCGCTCCCGTTTTTTATTAATCTCATTTGTCCCTGTGCTCCAGCACATAGTCCAGCAGCCAGCGGTTCTCCGACGGGAGCTGTATATCTGCTGTCTCAAGCTTTCTGCCGCCGAGGTAGGTGAAGATGGCAAACTCCCCATCCAGATTCGCGGGCTTGAAGCCACTCAGGAAAAAGCCGCTGTCCCGGAGCAGCTTCCAGCACTCCTCCGCTCCCTCGCTGCGCATATTTAGGTAGCAGAGGAAGGCGGACTCGGGCTCCGGACCCAGCTGCTCCAGCTTTGCCGAGAGCTTTTCTGCAAAGTCCAGGCCCACTGTACGGATTATCCACCAGCTGTTCCGGTGCAGGTCGTTCGTCACGATGATATAGTCCGTCCAGGCTTGACGCGCGGGCATGCAGCCCCTGGTCGTCAAGAGACAGCGGGCCTTGGCGGAGTCATATATCCTCATGCCTGCGGGTATGTGCTCCTCCGGGCAGTAGAGCGGGCCGAAGTGGGTCTGCTCCTGGAGGCAGAGGCTCATGACGACCTGGCTAAGCCGCTCGCAGCCGGTCCCGGAAGGCATCAGTCCGCCGTCATACATCATGAAGCGGAAGCCCGTTGCCGCCAGGCCCAGCCTGGCCAGAGCCTCCTGCCGTTCAGTATCCCAGGCCATCACGTCCGCGTAGACGGAATAGAGCCCTTTGCGCTGTGTGGCCAAGGTCATGAAGATCTCATCCAGCTCCGCGTGCAGGAACTCATAACCCGGGCGAACCAGATGCATACAGCAGCTGCATGCGCCGCGGATATAGCCCACGTAGCGCACTCCGAGGGCGCAGACCATCTCGCCTCCGGGCTCAAAGCCGCATATCAGCGTCATCTTCCAGCCGTTTATCATAAAGAGCAGGAATGGGTTTTCAAAGTATTCCCTATATGGAAAGCTGCCGCAGCAGCTGTCCGCCAGCTCCCGGAGCGCGTCCTCGTCCTCGCCCAGTCTGATGGGCCTCAGCTCGACCCCGTTCACAACGCGCCGGAACGTCATATCCGAACTGTAAAACAGCATGCCGCACCCTCCCAAACAAAGCTCGCGCATTTCGGGGCGTTTCCACCCCTTTCAACAATATGCGCAATAAAATGATAACACACGCACCGCCGCCGTGCAATCCCCGCCGAAAAAAAGCGGGCGCCGGACGGCGCCCGCTCAGGTTTATTTCGCGTATTCGATAGCCTTAGTCTCGCGCAGGACGTGGACCTTGATCTGCCCGGGGTAGGTGAGCTCGTCCTCGATCTTCTTTGCGATGTCCCTTGCGAGCAGGACCATCTGGTCCTCCGAGACCTCCTCCGGCTTGACCATGACGCGGATCTCGCGTCCGGCCTGGATGGCGTAGCAACCGGCGATGCCGGGGAAGCTCCGCGAGACCTCCTCCAGCTTTTCCAGGCGCTTGACGTAGTTTTCGATGTTCTCGCGCCTTGCGCCCGGCCTGGAGGCCGATATCGCGTCCGCTGCCTGGACCAGGCAGGCGATTACGGTGTGCGGTTCCACGTCGCCGTGGTGCGCCTCGATGGCGTGCAGCACCTCGGGGGATTCCTTGTACTTGCGCGCCACGTCCACGCCTATCGTGACGTGGCTGCCCTCGACCTCGTGATCTATGCTCTTGCCAAGGTCGTGCAGCAGGCCGGCGCGCTTGGCCGTCGTGACGTCCACGCCGAGCTCCGCAGCGAGCAGGCCCGCTATCTGCGCGACCTCGACGGAGTGGTTCAGGACATTCTGGCCGTAGCTCGTCCGGTATTTCATCCGGCCCAGGAGCTTGATTATCTCCGGGTTCAGACCGTGGATGTTCGTCTCGAACGCCGCGCGCTCGCCCTCCGCCTTGATCGTTGCGTTGACCTCGCGCTGCGCCTTGGAGACCATCTCCTCGATTCGCGCGGGGTGAATGCGCCCGTCCTGGATGAGCTTTTCCAGGGCTATGCGCGCTATCTCGCGCCGCACCGGGTCAAAGCTCGAAAGGGTTATCGCCTCGGGCGTGTCGTCTATGATGAGGTCGCAGCCCGTCAGCGTTTCGATGGAACGAATGTTGCGTCCCTCTCGTCCTATGATACGGCCCTTCATCTCGTCGTTGGGGAGTGGTACGACGGAGACGGTTATCTCGCTGGCGTGGTCCGCTGCGCAGCGCTGGATGGCCGTCGCTATGATCTCTCTGGCCTTTTCCTCGGCCTCTTCCTTGTATTGGGCCTCAACCTCGCGCACCTTGGCCGCCATCTCGTGCGTCACTTCGGACTCGACGTTCGAGATGAGATAGGCCTTGGCCTCGTCCACGGTGTAGCCGGAGATCTTCTCCAGCATCTCGAGCTGGCTCTTCTTGACGAGCTTTATTTCCTCCTGCTGGGCTTCGGCCTGGGCGATCTTCTGGTTGAGGGCCTCGGTCTTTTTCTCAAGCGTATCGGTCTTGCGGTCGAGCGTTTCTTCCTTCTGCTGGAGCCTGCGCTCTTGCTTGGAGAGCTCCGCGCGGCGCTCCTTGACCTCGCGCTCATATTCGTTGCGGCTCTTGTGTATCTCCTCGCGGGCCTCCACCAGCGCTTCGCGCTTTTTGGACTCCGCTGCCTTGATGGACTCGTTTATGATCCTCTTGGCCTCTTCCTCCGCGCTGGAGATCTCGCGCTCGGCTACCTTTTTCCGGTAACCTATGCCGAGAAAAAAGCCTATTACCAGCGTGGCTATGCAGGCCACGCCAGCTATTATCCATTCCATGGTTGCTGTATACGCCTCCCTTTCTATGAGAATTGCCTAAGATAAAGACAGAGCGATAGCTGCTCCGTGTAAAGTTTTAATATCAAGGGGTTCCCCAGCCCCGCAATATTATCGAATCATTTTACACCTTAATTGCGCGTTATGTCAAGCAGACTTGTTCTGCGCGGTGCTTTGGCGTATGGACAAGGATTGAAAAAACGTGTATAATATGTGGGCTAATTGAGTTCGCGGAGGTAAGGACTTGTCTTATCTGACCTATCTGCTGCCGCTGGCCGCGGCGGCTTTCGTGATATGGTGCGCCTGGCAGTGGATGCCTCTCTTTGCGCAGGAGCGGTTGGAAGAGCCGGAGGAAGGCGCCGAACCCGCGCCCAGGCCGCCTAAGCCGCGCTTCAGCTTTGCCGCCGAATGCGGCAGGCTGACTCGGAAAGATGCGTTTGCAGTCCTCGTCATCTGCGTCGTCTACGGCGTAACGGCCTTCGTCGGTCTCGGGGACAGGACTGCTCCACAGAGCTGGTGCGAGTTCGCGGAGCGTGGGCGCTACGTCGTCGTTGAGCTGCCGGAGAGCACCGTGCTCGGCTCCATCCGCTACTACACCGGCCTGCACACCGGCTCCTATTCCCTGGCCATCTCCGAGGACGGGGAGGCCTGGACGCAGCTCGGCAGCATGGAGCAGGGCTATGCAGACCTCTTCAAGTGGCTGGACTTCCCCGCCGAGGATATGGAAGACCCTCCGGAGAAGATGGAGGGCAAGTACCTGCGCATCACTGCGTCCGATACGCTCTCGCTCGGCGAGCTCGCGCTCTATGACGCCTACGGCAATATGCTGGATGCGAGCTCCTTCACCTACGACGCCGGCGCCGCCCCGCTCTTTGACGAGCAGGAGCTCGTCCCAGAGGCCGCGACCTACCTCAACAGCAGCTACTTTGACGAGATCTATCACGCCCGCACCGCGCTCGAGCATATAGAAAACATCTACCCCTATGAGATAACTCACCCGCCCCTGGGCAAGCTCATCATCGGCATAGGCATACGCATCTTCGGCATGACGCCCTTCGGCTGGCGTTTCATGGGTACGCTCTTCGGTCTGCTCATGCTGCCCATCCTCTATGACTTCATAAAGCGCATGAGCGGCTCTACCAAGATCTCGGTCTGCGGCACGGTCATCTTTGCCTTTGACTTCATGCACTTCGTGCAGACCCGCATCGCCACGATAGACACCTACGCCGTGTTCTTCATCCTGCTCATGTATCTCTTCATGTGGCGTTTCGTGTCCGGGGGCAGGTGGCGGCACCTGGCTCTCTCCGGCCTGTTCTTCGGCCTGGGCGCGGCCAGCAAGTGGACTTGCATCTACGCCGGCGGAGGGCTTGCGGTCATATGGCTCGTCTACTGGATCAGCCGCAGGCGCGATGAGGGCTTCTGGCGCGACTTTATTTCCAACTGCGCGTTCTGCCTCGTGTTCTTCGTGGCGCTGCCCGCGGCCATCTACTACGCGAGCTACTACTGCTACGGCACGGCGAAAGGCCTGGAGGGCGGACTCGGCATGTACTTCACGGAGGACTATGCCAAGATCGTCTGGGATAACCAGGTCTATATGTGGGAATACCACTCCGACCTCGTCTCCACTCACCCATATTCGAGCCGCTGGTATCAGTGGCTGGTGGACGCAAGGCCGATCCTCTACTATCTCGAGTATTTCGACGACGGCACGAAGAGCGCCTTCGGCGCGTTTTTGAACCCGATTTTCTGCTGGGGCGGGCTTTTCGCCGTTATCGGCTGCGGTGTGCTGGCTGTGAAGGATAGGGACGGCCGCGCGGCGTTCATCGTCATCGGTTACCTGGCGCAGTTCCTGCCCTGGGTGCTGATAAGCCGGCTGACCTTCGCCTACCACTACTTCCCCTCCGAGGTCTTTATGGCCCTGGCGCTCTGCCATATGTGGCGGCGCTGCAAGGACGCGGGGCTCTATAAGTGGGACAGGCCGATGTACGCCTTCACGGCGCTGTCGGTCATACTCTTCGAGGCATTCTACCCGGTTCTCACCGGCGTGAGGACGGCCAGGTGGTATACGACGTATTTCAACAAGTGGTTCCCCAGCTGGCCCTTCTAAATTGCAGATAGACAAGGTGAAAAACATGTTTTTAGCGGATTATCACGTACACAGCACCTGCTCCTTCGATGCGAAGAACAGGATGGCCGAGATGGCCAGGGTATCCAAGCAGCGCGGCATGGCTGAGGTCTGCTTCACGGACCACTGTGACTTCGGTGTCCCGGAGACCATGCAGATCGGTCCGGACAGCTTTACCCTCCCCAAGCAGCAGGCGCACCAGTATATCGAAGCCCTGGAAAAGGCGCCGGAGGGCATCTTCATGACCCTGGGCCTTGAGCTCGGCGAGGGCAACCATGATCCGGCGCGAGCCAAGCGCATCTACTCCATGCCGGAATATGACTTCATCCTCGGCTCCCTGCACAACCTGAAGGACGAGCAGGACTTCTACTATATCCAGTACGAGAGCTACGAGCAGTGCTTCGAGCTCTATGACCGCTACCTCGACGAACTCATAGAGCTGGCAGGCATCAATTGTTTCGACGCCATGGCGCACATAGGCTACTGCCTGAGGTATATGCACAAGCGCGGTTTCGACGCTCAGGTGACGATGGAGCGCAACGGCGACAAGGTGGACCTTCTTTTGCGGACGCTCATAGAGAACGGCAAGGGCATAGAGCTGAATGTGGCGGACCTCGTCCCCGGCGGTCGGGAGGACCCGCTGCTCATGGCCTTCCCCTCAGTGGATATACTCCGGCGTTACCGCGAGCTCGGCGGGGACATCATCACCGTCGGCTCGGACGCGCACAACACCAAAGCCGCGGGCATCGGCATCAAGGAGGGCTATGAGCTCCTGCGCGACTGCGGCTTCAAGTACACGGCGATCTACCGGCGGCACAAGCCGGAGTTCAAGAGAATAGAGCTCTGAGGAGGCTGGTAAAAATGATAGCTATAGGCTCCGATCACGGCGGCTACGCGCTGAAGCTGGTAATAATGAAGCACCTGGAGGAGCGCGGTCTTGAATACCGCGACTTCGGCACCTACAACGAGGAAAGCTGCGACTACCCGGATTACGGCGAGGCCGTCGCCAGGGCCGTGGCCTCCGGCGAATATGAGCGCGGCATCCTCATCTGCGGGACCGGCATAGGCATATCCATCTCCGCCAACAAGGTCCACGGCATACGCGCGGCGCTCTGCGGAGACTGCTTTTCCGCGGAGATGGCCCGCCGGCATAACGACGCGAACATTCTGGCCATGGGCGAACGGACGCTCGGCCCCGGCCTTGCAATGAAGATCTGCGACATCTTCCTCGACACCGGCTTCGACGGAGGCAGGCACGCGAGGAGAGTCGCCAAGATAATGGCAATCGAGGGCAGGGACTGAGCTCCCTGCCGGGAGGCGGCATGGCTAAGAACAACAACAAGCCCGAGGTATACAAGGGCAGACGCAAAAAGCTGAACGTACTGGGCATCGTGCTCTCGGCACTTGCAGTGCTTATCGTGGCGGTGCTGGTGCTCTTCGGCGCTTTTCAAAAGTATATTGTCTACCAAAACAGCGGCATCTCCATAGACATGCCCATCCTGCGCACGCCCGCGCCCGAGGATGAACAGACGGACGAGAGCGGTTTTGCGCAGGTGAACGCCGAGCTTGAAATCAGGGACGCGGATTATTCCGACATTGAGGAGCACGTCGATGAGGACATGGGCAGCATCCGCGCCGTCTACGTCCCGCCGGAGAGCATCACGGCGGAGGGCATCGGCCCCTATGTGTCCAAGTTGAGCTCAGTAGGCGGCAACGCGCTGGTGCTGGACCTCAAGCCCGTCAGCGGCCAGCTGGTCTGGGCTTCGAGCTCAAAGATCGCCTACGACTACGGCACCGCCGGGACGACGGACCTGGCCTCGCTGGTGAACAGCCTCAAGCAGCAGGAGATCTATCTCATCGCGCAGCTGTCTTGCTGCACGGACGAGCTCATGGTCACGCGCTGCCCCTCCGCCGCGCTGACGCTGCCGGGCGGCATCCCGTATAAGGACGAGGACGGCTCATGGCTTGACCCATACAACAGCATGACCGCGGATTACCTTACGGAGCTCTGCACCGAGCTGGCGGATATGGGCTTTGACGAGCTGCTCCTGAAAAACCTGGCCATGCCTCAGACGGACGCCACCCTGGCATACACGGTGCAGCTGAGCAGCGTTCCAAACCCGGTTTCGGCGGTCTGCAGTCTGGCGATAGACCTGATCTCCCAGCTGGAGAGCCGGGACGTGCTTGTTTCCGCCATCCTGGACACCACCTCGCTGCGCAGCGGACTTTCCGCCCAGTCCGGTCAGGACCTGAGCGTTTTTGCAAAGCTGTTTGACCGGCTCTGCTGCTCTGCGGATACCGTCTGGCGCGCCACGGTGGACAGGGACAGCGTCGATTACTGGATGTACGAGGGCGACCTCAGCCTCCGCTTCGTCCCCATCTTCCCCTTCGCGGACTCTGGCAACTTCTCCTGCTGGATCTACAAGGTCCCGGAGGGTATGCTCTGAACATGATACCACGCAAACCAAAAGCCGAGCCGCAGTTGCGGCTCGGCTTTTTCATCAGTTCAGTCCTAGTTTTCTCAGGCGTGATTCAA
>ENA-OZHP01000131-OZHP01000131.1-human-gut-metagenome-genome-assembly--contig:-NODE-131-length-33162-cov-8.234240_pt1 | contig 33162 bp, 27 predicted proteins | sample MGYA00244046_ERZ653686 | MGnify/ENA primary metagenome ERZ653686 (study PRJEB26926, sample SAMN06165313) | human gut metagenome | biome: ENVO:00009003; feature: ENVO:2100002; material: ENVO:00002003... | reverse complement strand
GCCGGGGCGTGTACCTGGCAAAAAATACTTCTCAGTCTGCAAGTGTGGAATTTGTCCGCCATCAGCGGACAAATTATGCGCGCGGCAGACTGCAAGCCTTTTGCCCAAAAAGGGCCTTGCCCTTTTTGGGCAGTCTCGAAAAATGCGCCCCCGTGGGGCGCATTTTTATAATACTGGTTCATGTCCGCTGTTTTTCCCGCAGGGCCAGGGCGCGTTGGGCCACCACCGGGTCGGAGTCATAGTGGACGTATCCGCCCCGGACCCGCTGGATGGCATCGTTGCCCTTCCCGGCCAGGACGATCACCGCCCCCTCCGGGGCCTCCAGAATGGCTTGCTCCACCGCCCGGGTGCGGTCTAACTGGATGGTGACCCGGGCGGGGCCTCCCTGGGCCGCCGCATGGGCCAGACGGCCCGCGATGTCGCCGGGATCGTCGAAATCCGGGTTATCGGTGGTGAAGAAGATCCGGTCGGCGTATTTGCCGCACATCTCGCCCATGCCCTGGATCCGCTGGGGGGAGCGGCCCCCGGCGATGCCGGTGACCACGGTGATGGGCGCGCCGGGATAGTCCCGCTTCAGGTCCGTCAGCAGGGCCTGGGAGCTGGCCCGGTTGTGCATGCAGTCCACCAGCACGTGGACGCCGCCGCCCTCGTACCGGTTCATGCGGCCGGGGACCTCCAGAGCGTCCAGGGCCGCGGCCATCTGCTCATGTTCCGCCCCCAGCATACGCCCCACGCCGATGGCGGCCAGGGCGTTTTCGATGTTGAAATCCCCGTCCATGGCCAGGTGATAGGGGTGCAGGGCCTCACTGCCCCGCTCCTGGACGAAAAAGCGGAAGCCGTGGGTCAGCTTCTCCACCTGCCGGACGGTCAGATCGCAGTCGTCTCGGTCCATGCCCACCAGCATCACCTCCCGACAGCACCGCCGGGCGGTGTCATACACCCGGTCAAACTGGGCCGTCTCCCGGCAGATCACGGCCCGGCCGCTGTTTTCCAGCAGTTGGAGCTTGCATTGCAGATACTCCTCCATGGAGGCGTGCTCCTTGGGGGAGATGTGGTCCTCGCTGAAGTTCAGGAACACCCCGATGTCGAAGTGCTCGCCGTAGACCCGCTCCACCTGATATGCCTGGCTGGATACCTCGGCGGTCATATACGGCAGGCCGTGATCCCGGGCCTGGGCAAACAGCCACTGCAGGTCCAGGGACTCCGGCGTGGTCAGATGGGTATCCACGTCCGGGCCGCCGCAGTAGCGTCCGGCGGAGGAGCTGAGGCCCATGGTCCGGCCCGCCAGGGCGTTGGTCACGGCCTGGATCATATAGGAGGTGGTGGTTTTCCCCTTGGTGCCGGTGACGCCGATAAGGGTCAGGCTGTCGGAGGGATTGTCGTAAAACCACCGGGCCGCCAGGCTCTGGGCCTTGCGGACGTCGGTGACCCGGATGCAGGGGATGTCCACCCCGGGAAAGTCCGTCTCCGCCAGGGCGCACACGGCCCCCCGGCTCCGGGCCATGGCCAGATACTCCGGCTTGAAGCCGTAGCCCTTGCAGATAAACAGGTCGCCGTCCCGGGCCTGACGGGAATCGTTGCAGATACCGGTGACGGCCGCGTCCCGGGCCGCCGGGGCCGCCAGCAGATCGTACTGCCGGAGCAGGTCCTCCAGATTGCGGGTTTGTTTCATAGGTGTTCCTTCTTTCGGGGGCTTATTTCATATTGAGCTTCCAATCGGAAATGCCGTAAAACGGGTTGGAGGCAGTGGGGGTGATGGGGGAGGACGCCGCACCGGCGGGCAGGAGCACGGAATAGCTCTTGAAGCACACCGGCACCATGGGGGCCTGGTCCAGGAGCTTTTCGCACAGGGCCGTCATGGCGGCGGACCGCTCCCCGGCCTCGGCGGCGCACAGGGCCGCCAGCAGGGCGTCCGTCTCGGGGTCTGTGAAGCCGCCGTAGTTCATGGCGGCATAGCTTTGCAGAAGGGGGCGCAGGTCCCAGTCGGCGGTGAGCTTCACCTGGCACAGGCACAGGTCGAAGTCCCCCTGCTCCAGGGCCTGGACATACTCGTCATAGGGCAGTGAGCGCACGGTGACCTGCAGATCGTACCGGGACAGCCCCGCCGCAATGGTCTGGGCAGTGGACACCCGGAAGCTACTCTCCTGGTTCACCAGCAGGGTCAGGCTCCGGGTCTTGCCGGTGTTCAGCCCCGCCGCCTCCAGGGCGGAGGCATAGCCATCCTGGGAATAGGCGGTCTCCAGGTCCTTGGGATACAGGCCGCTGGCCGGGGACACCGGGAACTGGGCCGCCAGACCGTGGCCCAGCAGATAGGCGCTGACACAGCTGGCCCGGTCCACGCCCAGGGTCACGGCCCGGCGGACGGCGGGGTCGTCAAAGGGGGCCCGGCGGGTGTTCAGGCACAGATACTGCATAATGGTGGTGGCGGTGTCGGTATAGTCGCCGCTTCCGTATACGCTGGAGTCGTCCGCCCCGGTCAGGTCGCAGAACAGAAGCTGGACCTCCCGGGCATAGAAGGCGTAGGACACGGAGTCCGTATCCTTGCAGGCGGTCAGCTCGATGCGCTCCAGGGGCAGGGACTTCCCCTGCCACCAGGAGGCGTTTTGGGCCAGATGGGCGCCGCCCTCGCCGCTGTAGGCGTAGGGCCCGGTGCCGGTGGGGAAGGTACTGCTCTCGGTGCCGGACTTCACAATGGGGATGTCCAGCCGGGAGACGAAGCTCCGGTTGTCGCCGGTGAGGGTGATGCGCACCGCCCCGCCGCTGGCCCAGAGGTCCGACACCTCCGCCAGCCGCCCGCTGTAGCGGGCGGAGGACTGGGCCCGGCGCAGGCTGTTCGCCACGTCCTGGGCGGTGACGGCGCTGCCGTCGCTGAAGGTGACGCCGCTTCGCAGGGTGATGGTGTAGGTATACCGGGCGGCGTCGTAGGTATAGGACTCCGCCAGGGCGGGCTGGGCCTCAAATTGCCCGTCCAGGGCGAACAGCCCCTCATACAGCAGGGCCCCCAGGGTCTGCATGGCCCCGTCGGGGCAGGTGATGGGGTCCGCCGTTTCCCCCTTGAGATAGGGCAGGGCGAAGGAGGTGAGCTTCACGTCCTGCTTCTTCTGCTCCACGTTGTAATAGTCCGTCAGGGTGCCGAAAATGTCTTCCGGGTCGGCCGTCGACCAGTCGCACCCGGTCAGCGCCGTCAGGCACAGGGCCAGAAGCGCCGCGAATATGCGCTTTTTCATGGGATACCTCGATTTCACAGGCAGATCATGGCGATCTGAGCGCCCCGGGCCTGGCCCATCCGCCGGTGGGACCAGTACAGCTCCGGATGGCAGGCGGTGCAGTCCGGGGACACGTCGATTTGCCGCACCCCGGCCTTTTCCAGCCAGCGGGCGTTAACGCCCTTCAGGTCCACGTGCCACTTGGGCCCCCGGCGGGTGATATACGGCTCCGCCTCCGCCCCCAGGGCGGCCTCCAGGGCCTGGGGCACGTCTGCGTCCGTCTCGAAGCAGCAGGGGCCGATGGCCGCCCCGATGGCGGCCCGCAGGTCCCCTGGGTCCGTGCCGAACAGCTCCTGCATCCGGCGGACGGTTTTGTATACGATGCCACAGGCGGCGCCCCGCCAGCCGGCATGGGCCGCGCCCACGGCCCCGTGCACCGGGTCGTGGAGCAGGATGATGCCGCAGTCGGCGGAGAACACCACCAGGGGGATTCCCGGGGTGTCCGTGACCATGGCGTCCACGCTGGTATAGTCCCGGTCCCGGAACAGGCCCTTGCCGCAGTCCTCCGCCGTCACATGGCGGACGTTGTCCTCATGGACCTGCTTGCTCAGCACCGCCCGGTGCTCATCCACCCCCAGGGCGGCACAGAACCGGCGGTAATTTTCCCGGACCCGGTCCATGTCGTCCCCCCGGCCCACGCCCAGGTTCAGAGAGTCCCAGGGGGCGGGGCTGACGCCGCCGACGCGGGTGGAGAACCCGTGGCGCACGCCGGAGCCGTCCAGCAGAGAGCTGGACATCCACAGCACGTTTTCGCTTGTATGGGTGAGAAAGGACATAGAATACTCCTTGTCATTCCGAATCCGTGATATTTGTCGGGCGGACAGGGACGTCCGCCCCTACAGCAGGAACACCGAAGAATTTCCGGTAAACCCTGGAACGATCTCCGTAGGGGCGGACGACTCTGTCCGCCCCATAAGGCATCCGTCCACGCCTGCCCCGCGTCACGCGTTCCTGCCGCAGCAGTTCTTATACTTCTTGCCGGAGCCGCAGGGGCAGGGCTCGTTGCGGCCGATCTTCTTGACCTTCCGGGGCTGTTTTTTCACGGTGCCGTCGCCGCCCACGCTTTCGGAGGTGGCGTTGGCCACCCGCTCCCGCTTGACCTCCTCGTTCTTCTTCAGCCGCACGGAATACAGCCGCCGGACCGTCTCGTCCTGGATGGCGGCGATCATCTCCTCGAACATCTCCAGGGATTCCTTCTTATAGGCGATGATGGGGTCGGTCTGGGCATAGGCCCGCAGGCGGATGCCCTGGCGCAGGTCGCTCATGGCGTCGATGTGCTCCATCCAGTATTCATCCACCACCCGCAGCAGCACCACGCGCTCCACCTCGCGCATGACGGGGGAAGTAAATTCGTCCTCCTTCTGCTGATAGTAGCCGGCGGCGGCCTGGGTGAAGGCGTCGGTAACGGCCTGGGCGTCCATGGCGTCCAGCTGCTCCTGGGAGAAGCGGACGGCGTACTTGGGGAAGTACAGGCCCTCCACCTGCCGCAGAAGCTCCTGGCAGGAGGTCATGTCCAGATGCTGGATGCCGCTGAAGGCATTCTGCACCAGGTGGGTGATGGAGGTGTTCATCATGTTCATGATGACGTCCTTCACGTCCATGCCCTCCAGCACCTGGCGGCGCTGGCCATAGATGATCTCCCGCTGCTTGTTCATCACGTCGTCGTATTCCAGCACGGACTTTCGGGCCTGGAAGTTCCGGGACTCCACGGTGGTCTGGGCCTGCTGGATGGAGCGGGTGAGCATCTTGCTCTCGATGGGCATATCCTCGTCGATGTTCATGCGCTCCATGGCGGCCTGGACCCGCTCGCCGCCGAACAGGCGCATCAGGTCATCCTCCAGGGAGATGTAGAACCGGGTCTCGCCGGGGTCGCCCTGGCGGCCGGCACGGCCGCGCAGCTGGTTATCGATCCGGCGGGAATCATGGCGCTCGGTGCCGATGATGAACAGGCCGCCGGCCTGGCGCACCCGGTCCGCCTCGCCGGAGATCTCCTCCTTGTGCTGGCGGAGCTTGTCGGCGAACATCTGCCGGGCCTCCAGAATCTCGGGGTTGTCGGTTTCGGCATAGCCGGTGGCGTCGGCGATGACCTCGTCGGTGTAACCGGCCTTGCGCAGGTCGTTGGTGGCCATATACTCGGCGTTGCCGCCCAGCATGATATCGGTACCACGGCCTGCCATGTTGGTGGCCACGGTGACGGCCCCGAACTGGCCCGCCTGGGCCACGATCTCGGCCTCCTTCTCGTGGTTCTTGGCGTTGAGGAGGTTGTGTTTGATGCCCTCCTTGGTGAGCATCCGGCTGAGAAGCTCGTTCTTCTCGATGGACACCGTGCCCACCAGCACCGGCTGGCCCTTTTCGTGGCACTCCTTCACCTGGCGGATCACCGCACGGTACTTCCCCTGCTCGGTTTTGTACACGGCGTCCTCGTTGTCGATACGGACCACCGGGCGGTTGGTGGGAATTTCCACAATGTCCAGCTTATAGATGGTGGCAAACTCCTCCTCCTCGGTCATGGCCGTACCGGTCATGCCGGAGAGCTTGCTGTACAGGCGGAAGTAATTCTGGAAGGTGATGGTGGCCAGGGTCTTGCTCTCCCGCTGGACGGACACGTGCTCCTTGGCCTCGATGGCCTGGTGCAGGCCCTCGGAATACCGGCGGCCGAACATCAGGCGGCCGGTGAACTCATCCACGATGATGATCTCGCCATCCTTCACCACATAGTCCACGTCCCGCTTCATGGTGCCGTGGGCCTTGATGGCCTGGTTGATGTGGTGGGCGATGGTGCTGTTCTCCGGGTCGGAGAGGTTATCCAGGTGGAAGAACTCCTCGGCCTTGGCGATGCCCCGGGCCGTCAGGGTGGCGGTGCGGGCCTTTTCGTCCACGATGTAGTCCGCGTCCAGGGTTTCGTCCTCGGCCTCCTTGTCGTCGGTCTCCGTCACCACATATTTTTTCAGGCGGCAGGCAAAGGACTCGGCCATGTCATACAGCTGGGTGGATTTCTCCCCCATGCCGGAGATGATCAGGGGGGTCCGGGCCTCATCAATCAGGATGGAGTCCACCTCGTCCACGATGGCGAAGCTGTGGCCCCGCTGGACCTGCTCGTTCTTATAGATGGCCATGTTGTCCCGCAGATAGTCGAAGCCCATCTCGTTGTTGGTGCCGTAGGTAATGTCGGCGGCATAGGCGGCCTGGCGCTGCTCCTTGGTCAGGTCGTGGACGATCAGGCCCACGGTCAGGCCCATGAAGCGGTGGACCTTGCCCATCCACTCGCTGTCGCGCTTGGCCAGATAGTCGTTGACGGTGACGATATGGACGCCGTTTCCGGTCAGGGCGTTGAGATAGGCCGGCAGGGTGGCCACCAGGGTCTTGCCCTCACCGGTTTTCATCTCGGCGATGCGGCCCTGGTGCAGGACGATGCCGCCGATGAGCTGCACCCGGTAGGGGCGCAGGCCCAGCACCCGGTCCGCCGCCTCCCGGACGGCGGCAAAGGCCTCCGGCAGGATGTCGTCCAGGGTCTCGCCCTGCTGCAGGCGCTGCTTGAACTCCGGGGTCTTGGCCTGAAGCTGTTCGTCGGTCAGGGCGCGGTATTCCTCCTCCAGGGCCTCGATCTGGTCGGCGATGGGGTAGATGGATTTCAGCTCCCGCTGGCTGTAGGTGCCGAAGATTTTCTGGATCAGTCCCATAGTTTTTGATTCCTTTCTGCTATACGAGGGTGCAGAGCACCAGAATATACAAATACCTATATAGTATACCACACCCGTCCCGGCTATGCAAATGAAAAACCTGTGAACAAACCCGGGACAGGCCCGGGACAAGCCGGGACAAGCGGCGCAAAAAGGACGGGCCTCGGGGTCCGTCCTTTTTGCTTACTATATTACTGCAAAAACAGGGAGGCCGGGCGATTCACCACCAGCATGTTGTAATACCGCAGCAGGTGATAGTCGTCCTTATCCAGCTTGATGCTGGTGAGCAACCGGTCGTTTTCCTCCAGCGGCTCCTTGGAGATCAGGGTCTTCAGGGCGATGGGGGCGAAAAACGGGGTGCTGCCGATGCCGGACAGCAGGCCCACGGCAGGAGTACGGTTGTGCATGGGGTTGAGCATGCAGATGTACATTTTCTCCGCCTCGTTGATCTGGTTGGTGAGCACCATGTGAGTAATGGTATCGTAGGGCTTCATCTCGCCGGTGAACAGATGCTGGCACCGGTCCGGCTCCCGGAAGTCGTCCACCCCCAGATACAGCATCACATCGATGCCGTCGCCGGAGGCGGCAGGGGAGAAGCACAGCAACGACCGCACCAGCTGCCGCACCCGGCCGTCGTAGTAGTACATATACGCCCGGGGCTGGTTGAAGTAGAAGTTCTTGGGCAGCACGGACTGAGCGTGGAACACAGGAGGCTGGTAATCGATGAAGCATTTCAGATCGATATCCAGGGCCCGGGCAATGTCATACAGCGTCTCCACGTCGATGGTAATGGTGCCGTTTTCATACTTGGACACCGTGGCCTTGCTTTTGTTGATCATGGCCGAGAACTGCTCGATGGTATAGCCCCGGCTTTTGCGGTATTTTTTGATCCGCTGGCCCACATGGTAGGAAAAGGAACCCATTCCGTGCACCTCCTTGTGTTTCTGCCTGAATTGTACCAAACATTTGGTAGGAAGTCAACGGAAAGTTTCCGAATGAGAAACATTTTTTCGGTTCAGTCTCGCCGCTGGAGCGCTGCCAGGTCTATGCAGTGCCCGCCCAACAGCGTGGCCTCCTCCGGGTCGTGGGTCACACACAGGACGGAGGCCCCCGCCGTGTGGCGGCGGATATAGGCCGCGGTATCCCGGCGGCACTGCTCATCCAGTCCCTTGAAGGCCTCGTCCAGCAGCAGAAGCCGCGGCCCGGCGCACACGGCCCGGGCGATGGCCACCCGGCGGCGCATGCCGCCGGACAGCTGCGACACCGGCCGCCGGGCGCTTCCGGCCAGGCCCAGCTCCTCCAGATGCCGGAGGATCTCCGCCTCCGGCAGGGTCCGGCCTGTTGCCAGGCGGACGTTGGCCACGGCGGAAAAGACGCCGCACAGCCGGTCCTCCTGGAACACATAGCCAAGCCTCTCCGGAACGCCGGTGATGGAGCCGCTTTCCGGCCGCTCCAGCCCGGCCACGCATCGCAGCAGGGTGGTTTTGCCCAGGCCCGAGGGGCCCATCAGGCACACCGTCTCCCCTTGCCGCACCGTCAGGCTCACGTCCCGCAGCACCGGGCCCCGGCCGAAGTCCTTGTAAACATGGGAAATCACCAGGTCCATTTTTACCGTCCCTCCCACGCGGCGAAGCCCCGCCGCAGCAGCCACAGCACCAGCTTCTCAAAGCCCACGCTGCACACCACGATCACCACCGTCCAGGCCAGCAGGTCCGTCATCTGGAAATACACCTTGGCCTCGTACAGCCGCTCGCCGATGGAGCCGCCCACCACGCCGATGACCTCGGCGGCCACGCCGGACTTCCACGACATACCCAATGCCACGCTGCATCCGGACAGCAGGAAGGGCTTCACCTGGGGCGCGTAGATATACCCCAGCCGCCGGGAGAAGGGCACCCGATAGACCCGGGCCATTTCCAGCAGGGCCCCGTCGGCGCTTTTGATGCCCTGGAGGGTGTTGGAATAGATCACCGGGAACACCATGAGAAACGAGATGAACACCGCCAGCTGCCGGGTGCTCATCCAGATCAGGCAGATGATGATGAACGACGCCACCGGCACGGACTTGATGGCCGTGACATAGGGCCACAGCAAAAGCTCCAGCACCCGCAGCCGCCCCGCCGCCACCGCCAGCAGCACCCCCAGCACCAGGCCCAGGGCAAAGCCCCCGCTGATGCGCAGCAGGCTGAAGGCCATGGTGGCGAAGAAGCCCGGCTCCCGCCATACCGACCACAGGCGGCAGGCCACCTGCCACGGCGACGGCAGCAGCAGGTCCAGCCCCACCGCCATGGCCGCCCCCTGCCACACCAGCAGCGCCAGGGCCACCGCTATGCACTTTTGCAGGCTCGCGTGCTTCATAGCGTCCTCCGCTGCATTTATCTTCCCATCCAGTAGAAGTCGTCCCCGGGGAGCTTGCCGCCCACGGACTCAGGGTTCTGGTCATACAGCACCTGCAGATAGCCGCTGGCCATGGTCTTCATATTGTCGCCGGTGATGCAGACGATGTTGCAGTCGGGAATGGCCTTTTCGGCCACGGCGGCCTTGACAATGCCGTATTTCTCCACCAGGACGGAGGCCTCGGCGGGCTGATCGTTCAGGAAGTCCACAGACTGGGTGTATTCATCCAGGAGCTTCTCCACCGCCTGGGGATGCTGCTCCAGGAATTCGCTGCGCACCAGCAGCACCGCGGTGATCAGCTGGCTGCCGCCGCCCAGGGCGTTCCACTCCTTGGTCAGGTCCAGGGCCACCCGCAGACCGTCCACCTGACTCCGGGCCACCACCACAAAGGGCTGGGGCAGCATGGCCACGGCGCTGTCCTGGGCCGCCATCTGGGCCACGATCTCCGTAGGCTCGCTTTTCCACTCCACGTTCACGTCCTTGCCCAGCTCCAGGCCGTTCCGGGCCAGCAGATAGGTCAGGGCATACTCGGGGGTGGCGCCCTTGCCGGTGGCGTAGATGGTCTTTCCGGCCAGGCTCTTGATATCGGTGACGGTCTCGCCGCCCTTTTCCACCATATACAGCACGCCCAGGGTGCTGACGGCCAGCATCTTCACGCCGCCCTGGGTCTTGTTATACAGCACGGAGCCCAGGTTGGCGGGCACGGCCATGATGTCCAGCTCCCCCTTCAGGAACAGGGGATTCAGCTCGTTGGCGCTGGCAGCCATCTGAAAGTCAATGGCGTTGGCGGTTTTCTGGTTTTCGGCGTCGTCCAGCAGCTTCACCAGGCCCATAGACGTGGGGCCCTTCAGGCCGCCCACCCGAATGGTGACGGCCTCCTCCTGGGGAGTCTCTGGGGTCTGGGGCTGCTTGGCGCAGCCGGACAGCACTGCGGCGGCCATCAGCACCGCCAGCAGCAGGGATACAAATCTTTTCATGTGGTTTCTCCTTCCCGTGAAATGACGTTGGAATACTGTGTCTTGGCGCTGACGCCGGGCAGCCGCCCGATTTTGCCGGACAGCGCGGCGATCTTGTCCTGGGGCGCGTCCAGCACCACCGAGATGATGTTCACGCCCCGTTCCCGGTACGGCAGGCCCATGCGCCCGATGATATAGCCGCCGTATTCGTGCAGCAGCGCGTTCAGCGCCGCCGCCGAGGATTCCTGCTCCACGATGATGCCGATCAATGCCACTCTTGTTTCCATATTCCGTCACCTCCCTCCGAAAACAAAAGAGCCGCGCCCTGCGGCACGGCCCCAGCACCCGGGGACGCTTTCTCCGGGCGGTGTCATCTGTGGCGTAGCTTCCGTCGCAATCGCAATTTTGACGTCAGGAACTCACCTCTATTTTATGATGGCCGCCGTCGGTTGTCAAGGCCGGTTTTTCTTGCCAAACGCAAATACATATTGTATAATAATGTCGATAAATTACAGTTTGGAGTGATTTCATGGAGAATAATCGGAAACCCCGGGTACTTTTGACGGGCTTTACCCCCTTCGGCGGGGAAACCGTGAATCCGGCCCTGGAGGCAGTGAAGCGGGTGCGGTGCCCGGAGGCGGAGGTCCGCGTGCTGGAGGTGCCCACGGTGTTCGGCGAGTCGTCCCGGGTGGTGACGGCGGCTATGGACGCATTCCGGCCGGATGTGGTGCTGTGCGTGGGCCAGGCGGCAGGCCGCAGCGCCGTGACCCCGGAGCGGGTGGCCATCAACGTGGACGACGCCCGGATCCCGGACAACGCCGGGCATCAGCCGGTAGATGCGCCCATCGTCCCCGGCGGACCGGCGGCGTATTTCGCCACGGTACTGGTGAAGGACATGGTCCTGGCCATCCGGGAGGCCGGGGTGCCGTCGGAGCTGTCCAACAGCGCGGGGACCTATGTGTGCAACCACCTGCTGTACTGCGTACTGCACCATGCAGGTCCGGGAGTCCGGGCGGGGTTCATCCATGTGCCCTGCATCCCGGAGCAGACGGCGGGCACCGATCGCCCCTCCCTGCCCCTGGCGCAGCTGGTCGCCGCCCTGGAGGCGGCGGTTGCAGCCTGCTGTAAAGGATAACCGGTTTCCCCCAGTGAAACATAAGGCTTCGCCGGGGAAATGCTGCTCCACGGATAAATAAACAGTTAAAGTGCTCTATTTTCGGCAAATTTAGGCACAACACCGCATTGACAAACAAATTGGGGCCGTTTTATAATGGAATCATCCGAAAGGAGTTGAATCCTATGAACGAGATCTACGTCATCGGCCACCACAACCCCGATACCGACTCCATCGTGTCCGCCATGGCCTATGCGGCCCTGCGCAACGCCCTGGGCGACCGGAACTATGTGGCCGCCCATATGGACCACATCAGCGACCAGACCCAGCGGATGCTGGACCGCTTCGGCTTCCAGCCCCCCCGGACGGTGCAGAACGTCCGCACCCAGGTGGAGGACCTGGACTATGATACGCCCCCGGCCCTGAACGCCACGGTCACCATGGACCGGGCCTGGCACATCATGCGGGAACAGAAGATCTCCGCCATCCCCGTCATCAACGAGGACGGCACCCTGTACGGCACTCTGTCCGCCGGCGACATCGCCACCTACAGCATGACCACCATCGCCAACCCCCGGGTGGAGGCGGTGCCCCTGTTCAACCTGCTCAGCGTCATCGAGGGCCGCCTGCTCAACGACAGCGGCGACCTGATCGACACCGTGTCCGGCAACGTGGTCATCGCCCTGCCCCAGAGCTGCGAGAACCTGCTGTTCGGCGACCCGGACAACATCGTCATCTGCGGCGACCAGCCGGATATGATCCGCCGGGCCCTGGACATCGGCGTCAGCTGCCTGATTCTGTGCCAGACGGAGGTGGACCCGGACCTGCTGGAAAACGCCGGGCGCACCTGCATCATCACCACCCCCTATGAGGCCAGCCGGGTGGCCCGGCTGATCTATCAGGCCAGCCCCATCTCCCGGCCCTGCCACAATGAAAAGATCGTGTGCTTCCACCTGTCGGACTATATCGACGACGTCCGCGAGGTGGTGCTGAAAAGCCGCTACCGCTGCTACCCGGTGCTGGACGAGAACGAAAAAGTCGTAGGCACCCTGTCCCGGTACCACCTGCTGCGCCCCCGGCGCAAGCGCGTGGTGCTGGTGGACCACAACGAGCGGGCCCAGGCCGTTCCCGGCCTGGATCAGGCGGAGATTCTGGAGATCATCGACCACCACCGCCTGGCGGATATCCAGACCAGCCAGCCCATCCGGGTCCGCAACGAGCCCGTGGGCAGCACCGCCACCATCATTGCCGGTATGTATCAGGAACACGGCGTCATGCCCTCGGCCAATATGGCGGGGCTGCTGGCGGCGGCCATCCTGGCCGACACCGTTATGTTCAAGTCCCCCACCTGCACCAAGCGGGACATCGCCATGGCCGAGCGCATGGCCCGCATCGGCGGCGTCAACATAAAGGAGCTGGGCCGCCAGCTGTTCTCCACCGCCGGAGGCAAATCTGTGGAGGAGCTGGTGAGCAGCGACTTCAAGGAGTTCCACATCGGCGAGCAGAACCTGGGGGTGGGCCAGGTCACCTGCCTGGACTCCATGGAGATGCTGGAGCGCAAGGAGGAGTTCCTGGCGGTGATGCGCCGCCTCCAGGAGGAGCGCCACTATAACATGGTGATTCTCATGCTTACCGACGTGCTGCTGGAGGGCACGCAGCTGCTGTATGTGGGCAGCGATGAGGCCATCCGCAACGCCTTCTCCGCCGAGCCCAAGGACAACGCCCTGTTCCTCCCCGGCGTTATGAGCCGGAAAAAGCAGGTCATTCCCATGCTGTCCGCTTTGTGGGGCTAAACAACATCCCAAAAGGGCAAAGCACTTTTGGGATAAAAGGCTTGCAAGTCATTTGCCGCCCGCAGGCGGCAAACGCTGCGAGGCATTTTGATACACTGACGCACCCCCGGCGGATTCCACCGGGGGTGCGTTGGTTTATTCAAGTCTCAGAAGCAGAACTGGAACGCGCAGAAGCCGGCGTACAGCACCAGCAGCACGATGCCCTGCCAGCGGGACAGCCTGCCCCTGGCCAGGGCGGGCACCGTCAGCAGCAGCATTACCAGCATCATCAGGGGGATGTCCACCACCAGGGAGGCGTTGTACCCGGCGATGGTCTTTTCCTGAGGCACCTGGAAGGGGGACAGGGTGGTGGACAGGCCGCTGACCAGCACCAGGTTAAACAGGTTCGCCCCCACGATGTTGCCCAGGGACAGGGCGCTGTGACCCTTTACCAGGGAGGTGATGGCGGTGACCAGCTCCGGCAGGGAGGTGCCCAGGGCCACGAAGGTCAGGGCAATGACGGACTCCGGCACGCCCAGCCCCTGGGCGATGAGAGTGCCGTTGTTCACCAGCAGGTTGGCCCCCACGGCGATGAAGGCCGCGCCGATGACCAGCAGCAGGATGTCCTTGCCCATGGAGGGGGTGCCGTCAATGGCCTCGTCCGCGCCGCCGGCCTGCACGGTGTCCCGGAAGCTCTGGCGCACGGTGAGGACCATGTACACCGCGAACATCACCAGCAGGACGATGCCCGCCAGGCGGGTGAACGAGCCGTTGGTGTAGGCGATGGCGGCGTAGAACGCAGCGGCGACGAAAAAGAAGATCACCGGGGTCCGCAGACTTTTGCGGTCTGCCTCCGAGGGGCGGATGGCGATGGTCAGAGCCGCGATCAGGGCGGTGTTGCAGATGACGGAGCCGATGGCGTTGCCGTAGGCGATCTCGCCGTGACCGCTGACGGCGGAGGTGGCGGATACCATCACCTCCGGCAGGGTGGTGCCGATGGACACCACCGTGGCGCCGATGAGGATCTCCGGCACATGGAAACGGTGGGCCAGGCCCGTGGCGCCGTCCACGAACCAGTCGCCGCCCTTGATGAGCAGCACCAGGCCCACGATGAACAGAAGAATGGGTACGAGCATGATAAGTTCCTCCTTAGCTTAGAAAGCTGCTGATGAATATTTCCAGACCGATAAAGATGAGGATGGCTCCGCCCAGAATCTGGGCCCGGCCGGCAAGACGGGTGCCGAATCTCCGGCCCAGCACCAGGCCGCCCAGACAGATGCACAGCGTTACCGCCGCGATGATCAGGGAACAGACCAGGGCCATGAGCCAGTCATATTCGGCAATGGTGAAGCCCACGGACAGAGCGTCGATGGATGTGGCTACCCCCTGCACCAACAGAGCGCCCAGGCCCAGCCTGGGGGCGGCGTCATCGTCTCCGCCGCCCCGGATGCCCTCGATGAGCATTTTCCCGCCGATGAAGCCCAGCAGGGCCAGGGCGATCCAGGGGATCAGCTTTTCAAAGGCCCGGAAATACTGCACGATGGTGTGGACGCAGATCCACCCCGTCATGGGCATCAGGGCCTGGAAGGCGGCAAACACCCCGGCAATGCCCAGCATCCGCCGCCGGGACATGTGGGGCTCGTTGAGGCCGTTGGCCAGGGACACGGAAAACGCGTCCATAGCCAGCCCCACCCCCAGCAGCACGCTGTTGAAAAAGAACAGGATATTCCACTGCATGTTCGTTTCTCCTTTTTTCGTGAAAATTCCATGAAAAAACCCGGACATGGCCGGGGGCCATGTCCGGGCTCGAAGGCGAACAGACAGACGAGTCCCATGCATCCCGCGGCAGTGATACATGAGTCTCGCAAATTAAAGCAAGCCAGGCCGCCAGGCGGCCAGTATGTTGACGTGCTGCGGACAATCGCCCGCTTGCTACTCCCTCATAGAGTTTTCAGTTCGTTCATGATACCACAGCCCCTGCCGGGAAGTCAATGCTTTTTTCGGAAGAATTTGTTGCTCTGAGCAGGAAAATCGTTTATAATAGGGAACAACGAGCTTTCATACCGGGAGGTGCTGTCATGCAGCGCATCAGCAAGGAAAACTATTACCTGGACATTGCCCAGACGGTGCTGGAGCGGGCCACCTGTCTGCGCCGGGTGTACGGGGCCATCATCGTGAAGAATGACGAGATCATCTCCACCGGCTACAACGGCGCGCCCCGGGGGCGGCGCAACTGCGTGGACATGGGCTACTGCACCCGGGAGCGGCTGCAGGTTCCCCGGGGGGAGCGGTACGAGCTGTGCCGCAGCGTCCACGCCGAGGCCAACGCCATCATCTCCGCCAGCCGCCGGGACATGGTGGGCGGCACCCTGTACCTGGTGGGCCGCAACGCCCAGACCGGGGAGCTGCTGCCGGACGCCACCTCCTGCCCCATGTGCCGCCGCCACATCATCAACGCGGGCCTGGAGCGGGTGGTGATCCGCCGCACCCCCACGGAGTTTCAGGTGGTGGACGTGCAGGACTGGATCGACAGCGAGGACGACGTGCCCCAGGCGTGAGACAAAACGGGAATTCACCGGCGTGTGCCGGGAAAATATATGGGACGAAAGGGAATTGCGATCATGTTGGACGAGAGAAAAGAGGAGGCATTCTGTACCATCCTGCGTGAGGAGCTTCAACTGGCCACCGGCTGCACGGAGCCCATCGCCGTGGCCTATTGCGCGGCCCGGCTGCGCCAGGTGCTGGGGCAGAGGCCCTGCCGTATTCTGGCGGAGGTCAGCGGCAACATCCTGAAAAATGTCAAATCCGTGGTGGTGCCCAACACCGGGGGCCGCCGGGGCCTTCCGGCGGCCATCGCCGTGGGCATGGTGGCCGGGGATCCGGAGGCCCGGCTTCAGGTCATCGCCCATGTGACGGAGGCGGACGCCCCCGCCATCGGGGACTATCTGGACCGGACGGAGATCCGCATCGACTGCCCGCCCACCCCCCGGATGCTGGACATCCGGCTGACAGGCTGGACCGGCGACGGACACCGGGCCGTGGTCCATGTGGCCAACAACCACACCAACATCATCTATGTGGAGCGGGACGGGGAGGTCCTGCTGGAAAAGCCCCACTCCGACTCCGCCGAGGACAACCTGCAGGACAAGAGCGTGCTGAACGTCCGGGATATCCTGACCTTTGCCGAGACGGTGGACGTCTCCCGCATCGAGGACTCCGTGGGCCGCCAGATCGACTGCAACACCGCCATCGCCCGGGAGGGCCTGCGGGGGGACTGGGGGGCCAACATCGGCTCCACCCTGCTGCTGTCCGGCGGCGACGTGGAGACCCAGGCCCGGGCCTGGGCCGCCGCCGGGTCCGACGCCCGGATGAACGGCTGCGAGATGCCGGTGGTGATCTGCTCCGGCTCCGGCAACCAGGGCATCACGGCCTCCGTCCCCGTGTGGCGCTACGGCGTGCAGACCGGCCGGGACCGGGAGACCATCCTGCGGGCTGTGTGCCTGTCGGACCTGATCACCATCCACCAGAAAACCGGCATCGGCCGCCTGTCCGCCTACTGCGGGGCGGTGTCCGCCGGCGTGGGGGCAGGCTGCGGCATTGCCTGGCTCCGGGGCGCGGACTATGAGGGCATCTGCCAGACCATCACCAACGCCGCGGCCATGATCTCCGGGTGCATCTGCGACGGGGCCAAGGCCAGCTGCGCCAGCAAGATCGCTATGGGTGTGGAAACTGGCATTCTGGGCTATAACATGTACCTGCGGGGCAACAGCTTCCGGCCTGGCGACGGCATCGTGGGCCGGGACGTGGAGGAGACCATCCGCAATGTGGGCATCCTGGCCTCTCAGGGCATGAAGGAGACGGACCGGGTGATCCTGAAGATCATGACGGAGTGATTCTATATGCTGCGCAACTATAAATTCATCATCGCCTATGACGGCACCCGCTTTTTCGGCTGGGAGCGCCAGCCGGGGCGGGACACCATCCAGGGGAAACTGGAGAGCGTGCTGACCCGGCTCCAGGGCAGTCCCGTGGAGATCACCGGCGCCGGACGCACCGACGCCGGAGTCCATGCCCGGGCCATGGCGGCCAACGCCCAGCTGGACGTGGACCTGTCCCCGGAGGAGATCCGGGACTATATGAACCGCTATCTCCCCGATGCCATTGCCGTCCGGGAGGTGAAGGAGGCTGCCCCCCGGTTCCACGCCCGGTATAAGGCCCTGGGCAAAACCTATCGCTATGTGTGCTTCGACGGGCCGGTGAAGCCGGTGTTCGACCGGAAGTATGTCACCCTGCTGGACTTTCACCCGGACCTGGAGCGGATGCAGCAGGCTGCGGCGTATTTGCAGGGACAGCACGACTTCGCCAGCTTCTGCGGCAACCCCCGGATGAAAAAATCCACCGTCCGGCTGGTGGACAGCATCACCGTGGTGCGGCAGAAGGACCGCATCGTGTTCACCTTCCACGGCACCGGCTTCCTGCAGAATATGGTGCGCATCCTGGTGGGCACGCTGCTGGAGGTGGGCCGGGGGACCCGGCAGCCGGAGGATATGCCCGCCCTGCTGGAGGCCCGGGACCGCCGCCTGGCGGGCCCCACCGCCCCGCCGGAGGGCCTGTGCCTGATGAAAGTCGACTACTGACCGTAATATCCGACAGAAAAATTACCTATTGTATCAAAAAATCCCGCCTTCGCGCGGGTGAAGGAGCCGATATGGAAGAATTGCTGCAACAGATCCTACAGGAGTGCCGCCCGTACACCGGGCAGGGGGCCCTGGCCTCCTATATCCCGGAGCTGGCCCGGCAGGACCCGGACCGTCTGGGTATCGCCGTGTTCGACAAGGACGGCAACATGGTGGAGGCCGGCGACAGCCGCCGCTGCTTCACCATCCAGAGCGTCATGAAGCCCCTTTTGCTTCTGCTGGCCCTGCAGGACAACGGCCGGGAGACCGTCCGGGCCCATGTGGGGGTGGAGGCCACCGGCAAGCCCTTTGACGCCATCAACGTGGCGGACAACGCCCTGCTGGCCAAGCACCTGAACCCCATGGTCAACGCCGGGGCCATCCTCATGTGCCAGCTGGTGGGGGGCGAGACCTATGACCAGCGGTTTGCCCGGCTGCTGGGCTTTATCCGCCGCCTGGCCGCCAACGAGAAAATCGACCTGGACGAGGAGGTCTATCACTCTGAAAAGGCCACCGGCTCCAAAAACCGGGCCCTGGCCTATCTGCTGAAGGCCCACGGCCTGCTCCACGGGGACGCGGAGGAGCTGCTGGACTGCTATTTCCGGGCCTGCTCCATCCGGGTCAGCGCGGCGGACCTGGCCCGCATCGGCTGCGTGCTGGCCTGCCACGGCCAGCTGCCGGACGGCCAGCGGCTGTTCCCGGCGGCCTATGGCCGGTTCGTCAACGCCAACCTGATGACCTGCGGCATGTACGACGGGTCCGGAGACTTCGCCATCCGGGTGGGAGTCCCGGCCAAAAGCGGCGTAGGCGGCGGCATCATGGCGGTGGTCCCCGGCCGCATGGGGGTGGGCCTGTTCAGCCCGGCCCTGGACGAAAAGGGCAACAGCCTGGCCGGTATCCGGGCGCTGGAGCTGCTGTCCGCCCGGCTGGACCTGAGCGTATTCTGATACTTGCGCAAAAAGAGCAAAGCTCTTTTTGCGCAAAAGACTTGCAGTCTGCTGCGCGCATAATTGGTTCGCCGTGGGCGAACCAATTCCACACTTGCAGACTGAGAAGTGTTTTTTGCGACGTACACGCCGCCGCAAAAAACGGATTGCATTTGATTTGCCGCCTGCGGACGGCAAACTCTGTGAGACTTTTTGACAATCTCAAAGGCCCCCGCCATCTGGCGGGGGCCTTTGCTGTTGTGCTATGGCTTGCTATGGGGTGGTCCGCTTATACCAAAACCTGTTAAAAAGCTTGAAAAGCTTTTTATAGCGCCGAAGGTGCGTCAGGTTTTGTATGAGACGTCACAGCGTGTTTTCGCACGCTGTGCGTGCGCGTAGCGCACGGGATTCTTGATTCAATTTTTGAATCAAGAATCAGTATTAGCTGTTGCGCTTTTTGCGGGACACGATGACCAGCACCACAGCCAGAGCGGCAGCGCACACCAGGACGATGATCCACATGGTGGTGTTGCTCTCGTCGCCGGTCTTGACGCCGGGCTGGGTGGGCTGATCGGGCTTGTAGTTGGGATCGGTCTCGCCGCAGACGGTGCACTTGCCGTCCTTATAGTCGTGACCGGCAGCGGGGATGACCCGGGTCTCCACCTCACCGCAGCCGGTGCAGGTGCGGGTCTTTTCGCCGGGCTCGGTGCAGGTGGGCTGGGTGGTGACGATCCACTCGCCGAAGGTATGCTCATGGGCGGTGCAGACCACGTCGTTGCGGTCGCGGACGCGGATGCGGGGAGCCATGGGGGTGCCGTCGGCCAGGACGAAGGTGTTGTCATAGGAGGCCAGGCCCGTGGCGGAGATCTGGCAGCCCACGGACAGGTTCGCCACATCGTAGGAGGTGGTGATATAGCCGTCGATGAACACGCGGGCGATCTTGCCCTCGCTGTCGCGGACCAGGATGGTCTGGACCAGGCCGTCGGCCATCTCATAGCCGGTGACGTAGCCGTTCAGGGTCACCAGCTGGCCCAGGACGGAGCCGTCGTTGATCTGAGTGGAGGTGACGACCTTGGGGGTGACGGGGGTGGTCTCGCCGATCTTCTCGATGGAGGAAACCTGCAGCTCGTTCTCGCCCTGATAGGTCTCCGTCACGCCGGTGACGCGGACCACGTCGCCGATCTTGAAGTCGCCGGCCACGGGGAAGCAGTTGATGCCGCCGGTCTCATCCTGAACATAGATGCAGTCGAAGAAGGCGGTGGCCTTGTCATAGCCGGAGGCGTTGGAGGTCACGACACCCTCAATGGTGTACTTGTGACCGGCCTCGGTCTGGGCCTGGACGGTGGCGATGTCGGTGACCTTCACGGGGTTGATGGCCCGCAGCAGGTTCTCGCAGATCTTATAGTTGGAGTAGTTCTTCTCGGAGCCGTTGTCGCTGATGGTGGCCTGGACCTCGAAGTTGGACATGAAGGCCGCGCCGGACACGATGATCAGACCCTTGCCCTCCAGCTGCTCACTGGCCATGGCCAGCAGACGGCTGTCGTTTTCGGCATAGGCGTACTTGGGCACGTTGGCGCCGCCCAGGCCGTCCTTATCCACGTCCACGGAATAGGTGGTGGGATGGGTGTACACCACCGGAGTCACCGTAGCGGGCAGGGCAGAGGTGGGGTTGCCGTCTGCATCCACGGCATACACGGAGGCGCCGCCATAGTGGCTGAATACCTCGGTGTACAGGCGGTCATAGGGGTGAGCGGGGTCCACCTCCACGCCGTCGGTCAGGAAGCTCTGACCGTAGGTGTTGAAGTACAGACGCCACTTGTCCACGCCGTCGGCTGCGCTGCGGACATCGTCATAGGTGGCATCGTCCGCAATACGCAGGCTGGAGCCCAGGGCCTGGAGCACCTCGTTCTGGGTAGCGGCCATGTGCTTGATGGTGGGATTGCTCTGGATCACGTCATAGTTCTCGTAGTTGTCGCTCCAGCCGGCCAGGATCACGGTGCCGCCGCCGGCGTTGAAGGCGGTAATGGCCGCCAGCTCCGCGGCGCTGTAGGTCCGGGGATCGGTCTGGGCGTCCGCCAGGCGGCGGGAGGGGGCGGTGAGGATCAGGGCCTTGAACTTGGGATTGGAGCAGGCGGCGATCAGATCGTCGCTGGTCTTCAGCTCCACGGTGCGGACGTTGTACTTGCCCGCCAGGTTGCCGAAGTTGCCCATGGAATCCTTGTAGTTACCGGCCACATACTCGTTGTAGTGGGAGGCGTCGATGCCGATATACACCAGGTCGTCGGCGTTCAGCACGTCCAGGGTAATGTCCTTGGTGAACACATACCCCTTGCCGTCCTGCTCCAGCACCACGGTGGCGGTGACCTTATAGACCCGGGCGGTATCGAAGGAGATATCATAGCTCAGGTCCAGGGTGCCGCTGGCGGGAACGGTGCCCGCGTCGGTGGCGGAGGCCAGCACCTGGCTGCCCACGGCATAGGTGATGGACTTGATCCTGGCGTCGGTGCTCTCGCTGTTGAACAGGGTGGTGGTAACGGTCATCTTCTCGCCGGTGACGGGAGTGGAGGTGCCGCAGGTCACATCGGAGATGCCCAGCTTCAGGGTCTCGCCCACCCACACGGGAGCGGTGACCGCCAGGTCGCCGTCACCCTGGGTGACGCGGATGTAGTAGTAGCTGTAGTCGGGGTCCAGGGTCACGGACAGGTCGCCGGTGGCCAGGACAGCGGGATCGTCCCAGGTATAGGCGGTCTTGCCGGAGTTGACAATGACCTCCACCTTGGAGATGGAATCGCTGGCGTCGGGGTCGTTGACGGTAACATGGATGTCCAGCTTCTCGGGGACCTCGGTGAGGCTGCTGCCCAGGAGCATGCCGTTGACGGTGTAGCCGATCTCCAGGTTCTTGTCCTCGGTGGCGTACATACGCATGGCGCGCAGCGCGTCGTAGATGCCCTCCTCGGAGAAGTCGTCGGTGAGGATCACGTCGCGGGCGTCGTTGGCGTTGCCCCAGCGGCCCTTGTGGTTATCCTGGTTGTTGGTGGGAGCCAGGTGCCAGCCCTTATCCAGCGCCATGGTGTAGTACTCATAGCTGGGATAATAGCCGCCGGCGCCGATCTGGCCCTCGCCGTTGCCGGCCTCCACCATGTACATGCGGCTGTCGATGACGGGATCCCAGAAGGCGAAGTCACCGAAGGTGCCGAAGGTGTTGCCGGGGTGGTTGAACTGGCTGAGGCTGTCTGCGCCCTCCTGCTGGCTCAGCAGGGCATAGTAGGCGCGCATACCGGCATAGTCGGTCTTGTTGTTCAGGGTGGTGTTGTTGCGGGAGACGATACCGGGGGTATTGAAGGTGTTGATGTGGCCGGGACCGCCGGACCAGGTCATCTCGAAGCCGGCCAGAGCCACCAGGGAGCCGGCGTTGGCCTCGTTGAAGGCGGCCACGGCGGAACGGTAGCTGTTCCAGGTCTCCTGGCTGTAGGGGGTGGCCAGGCTCATGTCATACAGGGCGCCCTCGGGGTTGGCCGCGCCGCTCTTGTCGAAGTAGTTGGAGTGGTCGGTGAAGGCCACAAACTGCACGTTGGCGCTGTCGGGCAGGTTCTTCACATAGCTCAGAGCGGACTCCAGAGAGCCTGCGCCGTCGGAATACTGGGTGTGGCTGTGCAGCTGACCGAAGTACAGCTGATACCGGGACTCGCCCACGGTGAAGAACCAGCTGAAGGAAGCGGACTTGCCGTCGGCGCGGGTGACGGTGACGGTAACATTGGTGCGGCCGTCGGTCATGTCGGCGGCGGGGGTATAGGTGAGCTTGCCGCCGGCGTACACGGCGTTGACCTTCTGGCCGTTGACGGTCATCTCCAGGGTGGGATTCTCACCGGCGTTGATGAGCTCGGCGGAGATCACGGGCCGCTTGTCGCTGCCGGTCTGGCTGCCCTTCAGGGGGGTCACAGCCCCAATGGAGGGCTCGTCCACCACGGTGACCACCAGGCTGCCGCTGTAGCTGACGCCGGAGACATTGGTCACGCGGACGGTGAAGGTCACCTTGTCGGCACCGGCCAGCATGGCGGCGGAGACGTTGGCGGTGTAGTTCTTGCCGTCGGCGGTGTAGTCGGTGATGACACCGGCGGTCTTGCCGTCCACCAGGATCTCCAGCTTGGAAACGGCCTTGACATCGTTGACGGTGAAGGTCAGGGTATAGTCCTGACCGGCCTTCACGGTGTCGGCGGAGGTGAACACCACGGCGGGATCGTTGACCACGCCGCCGTCCAGCTTCACGCTGTCGGCTACGCCATAGAAGAAGAAGGAGTAGATGGTGTAGTCCGTGACGTTGTACATGCTATAGGTCTTATAGCTGTCGCTGTAATACTCCAGGAACTGGCTGTAACTGCCGTTGAACTTGGCGGTGCGGCTCTCCAGCTGATAGCCGCCCACGCCGCCGGAGCAGGGCTCCACGGTCCAGTCGGCGTCCTCGCCGGCGGTCTGGGAATAGAAGGCGTTGTTGCCGGTGCCGTTGGAGCACAGGTAGCCATAGGTCTCGTTGCGGAAGCGATAGTATTCGCCGCTGCGCTCCACGGTGAACACCACGCCGCCGTTGCCGGGAATGGCCTTGCCGTTGGCCACCTGGGCGGAGACGTTGTTGACGGCGGGGCTGTCGGTGTTGTCATTCTGCCCGGCCAGGACGCCCTGGGCATTCTGGTTGAACAGCACCACCTGCGCGCCCTCCTGGGGCAGACTGCCGGCGGGCTGGTCCGTCTCGTCGCCTACCAGATAGAGCTGCTGGGCAAACAGAGCCTCGTTGCTGCCGATGGTGCCGAAGGCACTCCAGTTGTTCTTCTCGGCATACCACTCCAGATAGCTGCTGCGGCCCACGTTCTGGATATAGACGCAGTTTTCCGTGGCGGCGGGAAGAATGCTCCAGCCGGTGTGGGTCTTATCCAGGGGGGTGCTGGAGTATTTTTCGTCCATAGACAGCTTCTTGCCGTCGGCGGTGGAGAAGGTATAGCTGCCGTCGGCGTTGACGCCCACGGTCCAGATGTCGGCCTTGGTATAACCGGAGAGCTTGCCATTGGTCAGGGTCACGTCGGTGCCCTTGTTATAGAAGCCGGTGTACTCCGTGGACAGGGCCTTGCCGTTGGCGGGGTTGAATACCACCACCTGGTCGCCGTCGGATACGGAGGTAACGATGCCGCTTTTCTGGATTTTGAAGAATGCCTGGGCAAACAGAGCTTCATTGCTGCCGATGGTGCCGAAGGCACTCCAGTTGTTCTTCTCGGCATACCACTCCAGATAGCTGCTGCGGCCCACGTTCTTGATGTAGTAGCAGCCCTCGGTGGCAGCCTGCTCCAGTGTCCAGCCGGTGTGGGCCTTGTCCAGGGGAGTGCTGGAGTATTTTTCGTCCATGGACAGCTTCTTGCCGTCGGCGGTGGAGAAGGTATAGCTGCCATCGTCGTTGACGCCCACGGTCCAGATGTCGGCCTCGGTGAAGCCGGCCAGCTTGCCGCCGGTGAGGGTCACGTCGGTGCCCTTGTTATAGAAGCCGGTGTACTCGCTGGACAGGGACTTGAGGTTTGCGGGGTTGTAGATGACCACCTGGTCGCCGTTCTTCAGAGGAGCGGAGGGATCCTCCGGCTGGCCGGGCTGGCCAGGCTCCTGGGTGTCTGCCACCAGATAAAGCTGCTGGGCAAACAGAGCCTCGTTGCTGCCGATGGTTCCGTAGGAGCTCCAGTTGTTCTTCTCGGCATACCACTCCAGATAGCTGCCGCGGCCCACGTTCTTGATGTAGAAGCAGTCCGCCGTGGCGGCAGCGCTGAGCTCCCAATCCACATTGGCCTTGTCCAGGGGGGTGCTGCTGTAGCTGGTGTCCATGGACAGCTTCTTGCCCTCGGCGGTGGAGAAGGTATAGGCGCCGCTCTCGGTGCGGTTCACGGTCCACAGCTCTGCATCCGTGTAGCCGGTGAGCTTGCCACCGGTCAGCTCCACATCCACGCCCGTGTTATAGAAGCCGTTGTACACGGAGGACAGAGCCTTTTTGTTGGCGGGGTTGAACACCACCACCTTGTCGCCGTTCTGCAGGGTGGTCAGATCGGTGACGATGCCGCTCTGGCGGGCGGGGGCGGTGCTGAGCTTATACAGGGCCACGGGCTGCTGATTCTCGCTCTTATAATAGCGGAACCGGGTGCCGTTGGTGGCGGCTGCGTTATACTGCAGCGTGGTGTTGTTGCTGGCGATCTTCACATTACCATCAGCGAAGGTGATGGTGTTGAGCTCCGGAGTGGAGCCGGTGATGATCTTGTTGCTGCCGGACTTGCCGGAAATGTACTTTCCGCTGGCGGACTGTACGGACCAGCCGCCGGTCATGGGCGCGATGGTGAACGCGTACTTGGCGTAATCACCAACGATCTTGCCGTCGGTGATGGTCACGTCCACCTTGTTGCCCTCCTTGTCCAGGGCGGACAGGGAGCCGTCCATGATCAGACTGCCTTTTTCATAGACGATCAGGTATTGACCGGACCAGTCCTCCTGTGCCTCGGTGACCTTTTCCCAGGTCCCGGACGCAGGCTCTGCCGCGAATACCGACACCGGCAGCAGGGAAACCAGCATGACCAGTGACAGCAGCGCAGACAGAAGTCTGGTGCGAACAGGTGTTTTCATCAAGCTATTACCTCCTTTAATTTCTCCCGGAGCTTCCCGCCCCACAGGTATTTTCATTCTATCATACCCCCGCACCGGTTTCCAGCCTTATTTGCAGATTTGACACAAATTTTGCTAATATGTGCACAAAGTATGGACGAATGCACAAAGGAAAATGAAAAGTTTTACCCGGATTCCTCTTGACGTATCCCGGGGGACTGTGCTATAATTTCAAACTGCGCGGATATGGATTCCGCGAATTTTGCCATGCGGCAGACACACTGTGCCGAGGAGGTTCCCACGTGCTGGAAGAGCTGTCATCCAAAGACAAGGTGGTGGGCCTGAAACAGGTGCAGCGGGCAGTAAGCGCCGGCCGGGCAGGCCGGGTGTTTCTGGCCTGCGACGCCGATTCCCGGCTGACCCGGCCGCTGGAGGGCCGCTGCCGGGAACGGGGCGTTCCCGTGTCCGGGGCGCACACCATGGCCCAGCTGGGTCGTGCCTGCGGCATCGACGTACCCACGGCCGCAGCGGCGCTGCTGGCAAAGGAAAAACCGCTTCCAACGGAATAAAATTTTCTGTTCCGTGGAAAATATAGGGAGTTATCCCACAAATCTTTAGAAAGGAGTTCATTGCATGCCTACTTTTAATCAGCTGGTCAAGCAGGGCCGGAAACAGGCTACCTACAAGTCCAATTCCCCCGCTATGCAGAAGGGCCTGAATACGCTGAAGAACAAGGAGACCGATCTGTCCTCCCCTCAGAAGCGCGGCGTCTGCACCGCAGTGAGAACTGCCACCCCCAAGAAGCCTAACTCCGCTCTGCGTAAGATCGCCCGTGTCCGCCTGACCAACGGCTACGAGGTCACCGCCTACATTCCTGGTGTCGGTCATTCTCTGCAGGAGCACTCTGTGGTCATGATCCGCGGCGGCCGTGTCAAGGACCTGCCCGGTGTTCGTTACCACATCATCCGCGGCACTCTGGATACCCAGGGCGTTCAGGGCCGTATGCAGGCGCGCTCCAAGTACGGCGCCAAGCGTCCCAAGAGCAAGTAATCCCCGCATGAAATGAGCTTTGCCGAAAAGGTTTATATATATCGTATGTACCTCTTTGGCAGGCCGTACAACAGCCTCTCCGGCTGTTGAGTACCTATGAAATCATATTTTTATGAAGGAGGGAAGCATAGTGCCCAGAAGAGGTAATGTTCCCAAGAGAGAAATTCTGCCCGATCCTATGTACAACTCCGTGCTGGTGACCAAGCTGGTCAACAGCATCATGTTGGACGGTAAGAAGGGCGTTGCCCAGAAGGTTGTCTACGGTGCCTTTGATATCATCAAGGAAAAGACCGAGAAGGAGCCTCTGGAAGTGTTCACCCAGGCCATGGAAAACATTATGCCCAGCCTGGAAGTCAAGGCCCGCCGTGTCGGCGGCGCCACCTATCAGGTCCCCATGGAGGTTCGTCCTGCCCGCCGTCAGACCCTGGGTCTGCGCTGGCTGACCAACTACTCCCGCGCCCGCAGTGAGCGCACCATGGCCGAGCGCCTGGCAGGCGAGATCATGGACGCCGCCAACAACACCGGCAGCGCCGTGAAGAAGCGCGAGGATACCCACAAGATGGCCGAGTCCAACAAGGCCTTCGCCCACTTCCGCTGGTAATCCCCGCAAACTGATTAAAAGGAGAACGTTATGCCGAGAAAGGTTACACTGGAAAATACGAGAAATATCGGCATCATGGCCCACATTGATGCAGGCAAGACCACCACGACCGAGCGTATTCTGTACTACACGGGCGTCAACTACAAGATCGGCGAGACGCACGAGGGAACCGCTACCATGGACTGGATGGAACAGGAGCAGGAGCGTGGTATCACCATCACCTCCGCCGCTACCACCTGTTACTGGAAGGGCTCCAAGGACCAGTTCCCCCAGACGCGTATCAACATCATCGACACCCCGGGTCACGTGGACTTCACTGTGGAGGTGGAGCGTTCTCTGCGTGTGCTGGACGGCTCTGTCACCGTGATGTGCGCCAAGGGCGGCGTTGAGCCCCAGTCCGAAACCGTGTGGCGTCAGGCCGACCACTATCATGTGCCCCGGATGGTGTATGTCAACAAAATGGACATGCTGGGCGCGGATTTCTATCACGTGCTGGACATGATCCACGACCGCCTCAAGTGCAACGCCGTGCCCATCCAGCTGCCCATCGGGAAAGAGGAGTCCTTCAAGGGCATCATCGACCTGGTGGAGATGGACGCTGATATCTATTACGATCAGCTGGGCAAGGACATGCGCGTGGAGCCCATCCCCGCCGATATGATGGACCTGGCCAACGAGTACCGGGAAAAGCTGCTGGATGCCGTTTCCATGTTCGACGACGAGATCATGGAGATGTATCTGGAGGGTCAGGAGATCCCCACCGACAAGATCCGCGCCGCCATCCGCAAGGCCACCGTGGCCGTGGAGATGGTGCCGGTCACCTGCGGCTCCTCCTACCGGAACAAGGGTGTTCAGAAGCTGCTGGACGCCATTGTGGACTATATGCCCGCCCCCACCGATATTCCCGCCATCGTTGGCACCAACCCCAAGACCGATGAGGAGGAGGACCGTCACGCTTCCGATGACGAGCCGTTCTCCGCTCTGGCCTTCAAGATCATGACCGACCCCTATGTGGGCCGTCTGAGCTTCTTCCGTGTGTATTCCGGAACGCTGAACACCGGCTCCTCCGTGCTCAATGCCACCAAGGGCAAGCGCGAGCGCGTGGGCCGTCTGCTGCAGATGCACGCCAACCACCGGGAGGACCTGGAAACGGTCTATTCCGGCGATATCGCCGCCGTGGTGGGCCTGAAGAACACCACCACCGGCGACACCCTCTGTGATGAGAAGCACCCCATCGTGCTGGAGTCCATGGAGTTCCCCGAGCCCGTGATCCGCGTGGCCATCGAGCCCAAGACCAAGGCCGGCCAGGAGAAGATGGCCATCGCCCTGGCCAAGCTGGCCGAGGAGGACCCCACCTTCCGCACCTACACCGACGAGGAGACAGGTCAGACCATCATCGCCGGTATGGGCGAGCTGCATCTGGAGATCATCGTGGACCGTCTGCTGCGCGAGTTCAAGGTGGAGGCCAACGTGGGCGCGCCCCAGGTGGCCTACAAGGAGACCATCCGCAAGGCAGTGGACCAGGATACCAAGTATGCCCGCCAGTCCGGCGGTAAGGGCCAGTATGGTCACGTGAAGATCCATGTGGAGCCCAACGAATCCGGCAAGGGCTACGAGTTCATCAACAAGGTAGTGGGCGGCGCTATCCCCAAGGAGTATATCCCTGCCATCGACGCCGGTATCCAGGGCGCTATGCTCTCCGGCACCGTGGCCGGCTACCCCGTGGTGGACGTAAAGGTCACCCTGTACGACGGCTCCTATCACGAGGTGGACTCCTCCGAGATGGCGTTCAAGATCGCCGGCTCCATGGCCTTCAAGGAGGCCATGCGCAAGGCGGATCCCACGCTGCTGGAGCCCATTATGAAGGTTTCCGTCATCGTCCCCGAGGAATATATGGGCGACGTCATCGGCGACATCAGCGCCCGCCGCGGCCAGATCCAGGGCTACGAGATGCGCGCCGGCGCCCAACAGATCGACGCCTTTGTTCCCCTGGCGGAAATGTTCGGCTACGCCACCGATCTGCGCTCCCGCACCCAGGGCCGTGGTCAGTACACCATGGAGCCCAGCCACTATATCGAGCTGCCCAAGGGCCTGCAGGAGAAGCTCATCAACAAGCGCACCGGACGGGAAAATTTCTAAATCGTCAAAAAACGATTGCTTTTCCCCAGCGAATACTGTAGAATAGCAATGTTAGAACAAGACATTGCGTTGAAAACCATGATGCAAATTTGTTAAGGAGGATTTTTTCAAATGGCTAAGCAGAAATTTGAGAGAAACAAGCCCCATGTTAACATCGGCACCATCGGTCATATCGACCATGGTAAGACCACTCTGACCGCTGCCATCACCAAGTACCTGGCGATGAAGGGCGGCGCTGAGTACACCGACTATTCTTCCATCGATAAGGCTCCCGAAGAGCGCGAGCGTGGTATCACCATCAACACCGCTCACGTGGAGTATGAGACCGAGAATCGTACCGGCCACAACTTCAAGACCGGCGAGGACGGCGAGATCCAGGGCCGCCACTATGCCCACGTCGACTGCCCGGGCCACGCCGACTATATCAAGAACATGATTACCGGTGCTGCCCAGATGGACGGCGCTATCCTGGTCATCGCTGCCTCCGACGGCCCCATGGCTCAGACTCGTGAGCACCTGCTGCTGGCCCGTCAGGTGAACGTGCCCTCCGTGCTGGTGTTCCTGAACAAGTGCGACCAGGTGGACGACGAGGAGCTGCTGGAGCTGGTGGAGATGGAAGTTCGCGAGCTGCTGGACTTCTATGGCTTCCCTGGCGACGACACCCCCATCATCCGCGGTTCCGCTCTGAACGCTCTGGTTTCCGAGTCCACCGATCCCAACGCTCCCGAGTATGCCTGCATCAAGGAGCTGATGGAAGCCGTTGATACCTGGATCCCCACCCCCGACCGCAAGGAGGATATGCCCTTCCTGATGCCCGTCGAGGACGTGTTCACCATCTCCGGCCGTGGTACCGTTGCTACCGGCCGTGTGGAGCGTGGTCAGCTGAAGCTCAACGAGAAGGTTGAGATCGTTGGTCTGTCCGACGAGAAGCGCGAGACCGTCGTCACCGGTATCGAAATGTTCCACAAGCTGCTGGACTACGCTGAGGCCGGCGACAACATCGGCGCCCTGCTGCGCGGCGTTGCCAAGACCGAGATCGAGCGCGGCCAGGTTCTGTCCAAGCCCGGTTCCATTCACCCCCACACCAAGTTCGTTGGCCAGGTGTACGTTCTGACCAAGGACGAGGGCGGCCGTCACACCCCCTTCTTCAACAACTATCGTCCCCAGTTCTACTTCCGCACCACCGACGTCACCGGCATCATCACCCTGCCCGAGGGCACCGAGATGTGCATGCCCGGCGATAACGTCGACATGAACGTGGAGCTGATCACCCCCATCGCCATCGAGAACGGTCTGCGTTTCGCTATCCGTGAGGGTGGCCGTACCGTGGGTTCCGGCGTCGTCATCGCCATCAACAACGACTGATTGACGTCCCAACAGGCGTATAGCTGATAAAGCCCGGCAGAGCATCGCTCTGCCGGGCTTTTTTTGCATGAAAAAATGTTTAATACTTTTTTAATATTTATGCATGAACTTTTGTAACATCCCTTGGGTATCCTATACTTGCAAGAGACAAAAAACTTTTTTCATCAATCTTCCTGCCATTCAGGCGGAGAACCGGCTTCCGGTTCTCCGCCTTATGGTTTCTGTCGACGAACAGCTTCGCAGAATTTGCCGCCCGCAGGCGGCAAATCTTTTGTTCAAAAAGGCTCTGCCTTTTTGAACAATCTAAAACAGCGGCCACTTGGGCCAGGTCTGGCGGATATAGGCCGGGACGTCCTCCCGGGGAAGGCCCAGCACCGCCCCCAGCTCGCCGTACAGGGCGTCCTCCGCCCGCTTGAGATAGCGCTCGTCCATCTGGCTGACCTTTCGCCCGTGGTGAATGGCCCAGCTGCGCCGGCGGCACACCCCCTTGATGAGGCCCGCCAGCCGTTTGCAGTCATAGGAGGCCACCACCTGGTGATACAGGTCCTTGATGGCCCGGGTGTTGTGGCTTTCGGCCTGCTCCTCCGGCAGCTGGTCCAGCTCTCCGATCAGCTCCTGCACCTCCTGACCCGTCAGCAGGGGGCGCATCAGCACCCGGGTGTCCACCGGGGTCATCACCTGGCCGGATCGGTACAGCGGCGCAAGGGTATAGTACAGCCGGGTCTTGTCCATTCCCGGCAAAGACGGCGTCCCAACGCCCTCCACCCGGCAGACGCCCTCGCCGCCATAGACCACCATTTCGCCCGCTGCAAACATGCCGTTCATCCTCTCTTTCGTTCTTTACCATATTATACCACTTTTTCTCCAAAAGGGTAAGTCTTTTTTTGACGAATTGACAAAATCCGCCGCCCGGGAGTATAATAGGGGCCACGAAAAGGAGGTGCCGCCTGTGGAAAACCCATTGGATCAGAAGCTGGACCTGTCGGCCCTGCACCTGGGGAATATCTCCCTGGGGACGCTGCTGGGGGCACTGCTGACGCTGGTGATCTGCCTGGTGGCGGTGCGGCTGCTCACCGCTTTGCTGCGCCGGGTGCTGGCCCAGACCCATATGGACGCCCGGGTGCAGAAATACCTGGTGCGGACCGTGCAGCTGGTGCTGTGGGTGGTAACGGTGCTCATTACCGCCGACCAGCTGGGCATTCCCGTCACGTCCCTGGTGGCGCTATTGTCGGTGCTGTCCCTGGCGGTATCCCTGGCGGTGCAGAACGTCCTGGCCAACGTGGCCGGGGGTCTGGTGCTGCTGGTGACCAAGCCCTTCGCCGTGGGCGACTATGTGGACACCCCCTGCGGCGCAGGCACCGTCAAGGAGCTGACCCTGACCTATACCTATCTGGACACGCCGGACGGCCTGCGGATCGCCGCCCCCAACAGCAGCCTTTCCGCCGGAAAGATCACCAACTACACCACCCTGGGCACCCGCCGCATCCAGCACAGCGTCAGCGCGTCCTATGACGCGCCGGTGCAGACCGTGCGCCAGGCTCTGCTGGACGCCGTGGCCCGGACCCCGGGCCTGCTGGAGAGCCCCGGCCCGGAGGTATACGTCAATGCCTACGGCGAAAGCGGCATCGAGTACATCGTCCGCAGCTGGGCCAGAACCGCCGACTACTGGACGGCCTATTACGCCCTGCTGGAGAACATCAAGGCGGCCTTTGACGAAAAGTCCGTGGAGATGCCGTATAACCACCTGAATGTTCATATTGTAGACCCCCTGCGGGTAGAAAGAGAGACAAAGCAATGATTTATTCCCTGATTTTAGGCGCTCTTATCGGCTGGATCGCCAGCAAGCTCATGGGCAGCCGCGGCGGCCTGATCCGCAACCTGATCCTGGGCGTGGTGGGCTCCGCCGTGGGCAACTGGCTGGCGGGCACCATCGGCATCGCCGCCACCGGCTCTGTGGGAGCCATCCTCATCGGCGTGGGCGGGGCCTGCGTTGTGATTCTTGTGGCCCGCTGGCTGTTCCATTAAGGAGAGAAAACCCATGAAGCCTGTGATTCATGAAACCGCCTTTGTGGCGGACAACGCCACCGTCCGGGGCAATGTCACCATCGGGGAGGGAGCCGGGATCTACTTTGGAGCGGTGCTCCGGGCGGAGACGGACCCCATCACTGTAGGCCCCGGCAGCAATATCCAGGACAACTGCGTCCTCCACGCGGACCCCGGCTTCCCCACCAAAGTGGGCCGGGACTGCACCGTGGGCCACGCCGCCATTCTCCACGGCTGCACCATCGGCGACAACACCCTGGTGGGCATGGGGGCCATCGTCCTCAATGGGGCCGTGGTGGGCCGGGACTGCATCATCGCCGCCGGGGCCTTGGTGACCCAGGGGGCCGTGATTCCCGATGGTTCCATGGTCATGGGCGCTCCCGGCAAGGTCCGCCGCCCCCTGACGCCGGAGGAGGTCGCATCCAACGCCGCAGCCGCCGCCGGTTACCGCCGCGAATCCCAGTTATACAAAGCCGGGGAGTTGTAAATAAAAAGACGCCGGATGCGGCGGTGACTTAGGAAAACATTGAAGCAAGGAACGGTGTAGCTTAACGGC
>ENA-OZHP01000130-OZHP01000130.1-human-gut-metagenome-genome-assembly--contig:-NODE-130-length-33212-cov-5.073378_pt1 | contig 33212 bp, 32 predicted proteins | sample MGYA00244046_ERZ653686 | MGnify/ENA primary metagenome ERZ653686 (study PRJEB26926, sample SAMN06165313) | human gut metagenome | biome: ENVO:00009003; feature: ENVO:2100002; material: ENVO:00002003... | reverse complement strand
TCTACACCCTAGAGTTCGTCGGCAGCGTCAGATGTGTATAAGAGACAGATCCAGTTGTCGGCAGCGAATTTGGTGCCGAAGGTTGCCTTGGCGTTGGTGTAGGTGGCATCGTCGCCGTAGTAGGTCCAGGTAACGGACTGCATGTTGGCAGCCAAGTCTCCATAATTGGACGTGAAATCAAGTCGCATGAACTCGCCGTAGCTGCCGACGGTTGCGTCCTTGCTGCCTTCGGGAACAGTTGTCGTGCGCAGCTTGGGGCCCATGGCGGAGAGGTCGGCGGTCTTGAGGGCCTGATCCTTGATGCCCGAGCCGGTGCCCGTCTCGTCGGCGGCCGAGAAGCTCGCGGTGGTACCGTTCATCGTCACGGTCTTGAGGCCATGAGTGGTGGCGTTGACGTCAGCAACAAGGCCGCTATAGGCCTTGAGGTTGACCTCGCCATAGCCGCCGGCGAGCGCCTCGCCGTTGGCCACGAAGGCGTGGGTCTGCTTGAAGGCGTCGAGGTCTGCGGTCTTGACCTTGACGGGGACGTACTTGAGTCCCGTGACCTCGTAGTCTTTGAGCGTGTAGCTTGCACCGTCGCAGGTCATGGCGCCGCGGTTCCACGTTACGGTCTTGCCGTCGGTCGTGGTGAACGACTTGCCGTCGGCGGCCCAGGTGGCCAGGTCAAACGTCGCGCCCTCGTTGGTGTAGATGGTAGCCATGCACTGGTAGCTGCCGCGGTGCAGGCCGTGGTTGGCGGTTGCACGGGTCACCACGTCAAAAGCGCCCTTGTCGGCCTCGTTGCGGGAATCGAGCTCGCTCGACGAAGCGGAGGACCCTGCCGCCTGCACTTTTTCACCAGCCCAATACTCGGCCCACGTCAGGCCAGCGTAGCCGTAGGTGTACTCGTCGGTCGCAGGTGTCGACGGATTCTGCTCGTCATAGGCAGTCTGCAGGGCATTATCGACGGCAGCCTTGATGGCGTTGGAGGAGATGGTAGCTGTGGTCACAGCGTCGATGTTGTCGGTGCTGCCGGCCGCCTCAATCTGCGCGGGAACGCCCTTTGCCTTTCGGCTGCCCTTGACAGCAAGGTTCATCTTCTCGTAGTCGTTGTCGCCCAGGGACTCGTAGTCTGCAACATCGACCTTGGTGATCTTGCCGCCCGCGACGGTGACGGAGACGCTGACGTCGTAGGATTCGGCATCCCACTCGTCGCCCTTGTTGTGTGGATCGTGGGAATCGGCCACGGCTTTGCCCGTGTAGGTTCCGTCATCAATCTTGGACAGGTCGTACGAGGTGCCCGAAGACGCGTTTTGACTGCTAGAATCGGTTGTGAGGAGGTTCGCCTCTTCGTTTTGGATGGAGACCGGCGCGTTGTTGGTAGCTTCGGTGCCGGTCTTCGTCATGGTTGCCGCAATTGCGGTGGTCGGGGCCATGGAGGTCACCATGGCGGTAATCACGGCTGCGCGGCATGCGTTGCTGCCAAAGGCGTTAAGATGCCGCAGCACAGCGTTCTCTTTTTGCATATTGCCTCTTTCATCAGGGGTTTTACGTCGGATGCCAATCTCCTTTCCCGTGTTAGGGCACCCGTTTCTGCATAATTGTTGCTTAAGTATCTTAAGTTTGATGTTGGTAACTTGCCAAACATTTGCCAGATAAGTTCTACGGGGTTAACAAAAATAACAGAAATTAACCTTGGGTAACTCACATACCTGCGATTGTGCGGGCGCACTTGCCGCGTATAAGCGCTACCCTAAACAGGAGTACGACAAGACCGGGAGGACGGTTATGGAAGATACGACTACCACACATGTGACGGCAGACGATATCGAGGCCGCAAACGACCTCATCGACTTTATCGAGGCATGCCCCAGCATGTTTCATACGGCGGCGACCATTATGGCCGAGCTCGACGAGGCGGGCTTTACCTACCTGCCCGAGAACGCAGCGTGGGACATCGAACCAGGCGGGCGTTATTACACGCAGCGCAACACCTCGAGCGTTGTTGCCTTTAAGGTGGGCGAGGACCTGGCCGCGACGTGGGGCGAGGACGGCGTTGCCGGCGACTATCATTTTCAACTGACGGCGTCGCACAGCGATTCGCCGACGTTTAAGGTCAAGGCCGTGCCCGAGCTCGACGGTGCAGGCGAGACGCTGCGCCTGAACACCGAGGCCTACGGCGGCATGATCGACTACACCTGGTTCGATCGCCCGCTGGCGCTCGCGGGTCGTGTGCTGGTGCGCGAGGGTGACCGCATTGAGAGCCGCCTGCTTGCCACCGAGCGCGAGGTCGCTATTATCCCGAGCCTTGCCATCCATATGAACCGTGGCGTCAACGAGGGTTTTGCTCCCAACCGAGCCGTCGACCTGTGCCCGCTCATCAGCGCCGGTGACCTTAAGCAGGGCGACTTTGATGCCCTGATCGCCGACGAGCTGGACGTCGAGCCCGAGCAGATTCTGGGCCGCGATCTGTTTCTGGTCAATCGTCAGGATGCGCGCATTTGGGGCTGGGCCGACGAGTTTATCTCGACGCCCAAGCTCGACGACCTGGCCTGCGCCTATACCTCGCTACAGGCATTTTTGGGTGCCGAGAACGCGCACGACGTTTCGGTCTTCTGCTGCTTTGATAATGAGGAGGTTGGCTCCGAGACCAAGCAGGGCGCCATGTCGACCTTCTTGGCCGACGCGCTGCGCCGCATCAACGGATCGCTGGGCTTCGATGACGAGTCGTATCATCGCGCCCTTGCCGCATCGATGCTCGTGAGCTGCGACAACGCGCATGCCGTGCATCCCAACCACGCCGAGAAGTGCGATGTCCGCAACCAGGTGGTGCTCAACGGCGGTATCGTCATCAAGGAAGCGGCCAACCAGCACTACTGCACCGATGCATTTAGCCGCGCGGTGTTCCAGGCCGTCTGCGATGACGCCGATGTGCCCACGCAGGCCTTCGCCAACAAGAGCGATATGGCGGGCGGTTCCACCCTGGGCAACCTGTCCAATATGCAGGCGAGCATGCACGCCGTGGACGTGGGCCTGCCACAGCTGGCCATGCACTCGAGCTACGAGACCGGTGGCGTGCGCGACGTGATGTATGCCATCCGCGCCCTCACGGCCTTCTACGAGCGCGACCTAAATATCAACGGCGCCGAAAGCGTAGATCTCTAAAACCTGCCAAAAAGGGACAGGTTCATTTTGGCAGGTTTTATCTGGGCAAATGTCAAGGGTGAAACCGAACTAGATCGGTGATGCGTAGCCGCCGAGGTGCAGTGCGCCTCGGCGGCTTTTGCTGCGCAGGGCACGGCTCATGCTTCAAAATGCTATACATGCTTTACGTATATACCATAGTGTTTTATATTAGTTTTGGAGTGTTAGGGAGGGATTATGACTACGGCCGCTCAGATCAACGTGCGCCTCGATGCCGATCTTAAAAGGAGCGGCGACGCTGCTCTCTCCAAGGCCGGTATGACGCCGAGCCAAGCAGTGCGAGCGCTCTGGCAGCTTGCGGCGTCGCTGGCCGATCGCCCCGGTGCGCTCGAGGATATCTTGCTGCCCAGTCGGGCCCGGGCGGAACAGCGCGAGCGCGAAAAGGCCGCCAAACGTAAGCTCGAGCTCATCAATCAAGGATCGAAGCTGTTCGCTGCTGCTTGCCGTGAGTCGGGAATCGATATGGCCAAGGCCCGACCGTCGGATGACGAAGAGCTCAAACGAAACGCCTATGCGGATCGCTATGGCGAGGAGATGGGCTGGCTCTATGAGTGAGGCTCCAAAGCGCATCTTGGTTGATACCAACGTGTGGCTTGATTACTTCATTCCCTCGCGACGCGGTCGTTCGCTGGCGATTGAGTTTTTACGCGATGCATGCACGGCACAGGTTGATTTGCTGTACGCGGCGACATCGTCCAAAGACCTGTTCTATTTGATTTCAAGCGAACACAAGGCATGGTATCGGCGAGAGCACGGTTCGCTTTCCCAGGATGCCGCTACGGCGGCGACATCGCTTGCATGGGATTGTCTGAGCGTGCTGTCGCAGCTTGCCGCGCCCGTGCCTTGTGACCTGAGCGACATATGGATGGCGAGCAAGCAGCGTGAGCTCCATGGCGATTACGAAGACGATTTAATCATTGCGGCCGCGATACGTGCTCAGGCGGATCTACTGGTCACCAACGATGCCAAACTCTGTTCACACGCACCCGTCGCAGCAATGAACGTCGAAAACGCAAGAAACTACTTGGCAACGCTCAAATAGCTCTAGGCCTCACTGATCGAATAAAAGTCAGCGAGACCCCGCAGGTAGAACGCCGGAACCCTAATGCTCGATCCAGCAGCGGAGCGTCTCGCCCGCCTGAAGATGACGAAGGTTCTCGGCGGCGATGTCGACCACGTTATTGAGCGTGGCCTCTAGGTGGAACCAGCCCGAGACGTGCGGTGAGATGAGCATGTTGGGCGCATCCCACAGGGGGCTTGTCTCAGGCAGCGGCTCGGGGTCGGTGACGTCGACCGCGGCGCCGGCAAGATGTCCCGACTCCAGGGCGGCAACCAAGTCGTCGGCGACCACAAGATCGCCGCGGCCGCCATTGGCAAAGAAGGCGCCCGGCTTCATCGCGGCGAAGAACTCGGCGTTCGCCAGGCCGCGAGTCTCGGGTGTGCTGGGCATAAAGGATGCGACGACGTCGGCCTCGGCCAGGCGCTCGGGCAGGGCGTCCATGCCGTCCATGTCCTCAAACACAATGGGGTAGACGAGTGGATGGCGCTTGATGCCGCGGACGTGCGCGCCCATGCTGCGGCAGAGCGTGGCAAAGTGGCCGCCGATATCGCCCGCGCCCAGCACCAGCACGTTGGCGTTTTTGAGCGAGGTAACCGGCCCCAAATCCTCCCAGCGATGCTCGCGCTGCAAGTCGTGATAGCCGGGCAGGTGCTTCATCATGGAAAGGACCATGGCAAACATGTGCTCGCTCACGGCCTGGCCGTAGGCGCCCACCGAGCAGGAAAGCTTAGCGTCGGCTGGCACGGTGCCGGCGGCTAAGTAATCGTCATAGCCGGCGGTCTGCAATTGTAACAGCTGGAGATGGTCGCATGCCGTGAGCATGTCAGGGTCGATGTTGCCCAGAATTACGTCGGCGTTGGCGACCTGTTCACGCGTGATGGCGTCGGAGCTCGTGTAGATAAAGTCCTCGCCCGGAGCGCTCGACTCAAGAATTGCGCGATGGCGGTCGTTGACGGGCAGCAAAACCAGGATGTTCACAAGCAGTCCTTTCCGCTCGACCTGCCAAAAAGGGACAGGTTTATTTTGGCAGGTTGTATCAGGCAAAACGTTATAAAAACGCCGGGCTACGCGATGGTTAACATATCCATCGCGTAGCCCGGCGCATCCACAGCTACCAGCTCAGCAGCTCGTAACCATCCTCGGTCACCACGAGCTGTACCTCGCACTGGGCCGAATCGCTGCCGTCCTTGGTGCGCACGCACCAGCCGTCACCCTTGCTGATCTTGATGTCGGGCGCTCCGGCGTTGACCATGGGCTCAATGGTAAAGACCATGCCCGGGGCCATGATGGTGTCCACATCGGGCGCCTCGGTGGTAAAGCCCACAAACGGGTCCTCGTGAAACTCTTTGCCAATGCCGTGTCCGCCGTACTCGCGCACTACGCTAAAGCCGGCGTCCTCGACCGTCTTTTGCACGGCCTCGGCCATAACGGAGAGCGGCAGCCATGGCTTGACGGCTGCCAGACCCGCCTCCACGCTGGCGCGGGTAACGTCGACCAGGCGCTGGCGCTCGGCAGAGACCTCGCCGATGCAGAACATGCGGCTCGAGTCGCTAAAGTAGCCGTCCAAAATCGTGGAGCAGTCGACGTTGATGATGTCGCCCTCGTGCAGCACATCCGCATCGCAGGGGATACCGTGGCAGACGACGTCGTTGATCGAGGTGCACACGCTCTTGGGATAGCCCTCGTAGTTAAGATCGGCCGGCGTGCCGCCGTGCTCGACGGTGTAGTCGTAGATCATCTGGTCGATCTGGTTGGTAGTCATGCCTGCGGCGATATGCTCGCCCACATAATCGAGCACGCCCACGTTGATGGCGGCCGAGCGCTTGATGCCCTCGATATCGGTGGGCGTCTTGTAGAGCGTGCGGGGCAGAACCTCCCAGCCCTCTTCCCACAAGCGCTCGAGGCGCTCATCAAAGGCGCTATGGCATTTCTTATATTTTTTGCCGCTTCCGCACCAGCAAGCGTCGTTGCGGCCAGGTACGGGTCCTTTGTCATACATGGCTAACTTCCTTTCATCCGCAGCTAGTATAGCCCACCCACAGGGCAGCTGCGCGCTAGTAGCTCACCTGGCAGGGAATGCCGAGGGCGCGCACGCGCGCGGCGATGGCGTCGAGGGCCTCGGGCGCTGCTTTGGCAAGGCCGGCGACCGGCGTCTCGCGAGCCACCGTGTAGACGGTCGCTTCTTGTGGGCGAATGCGCTCAAGTGCCGCGAGCCAGGGGGCAACGTACTCCTCGCCGGTGTTGTCGATGGGCTTGCCCAGATACTCACCGGTCAAAAAGATCGTCTGGATAATAACGTGACCGTCAAAGCTTGCGAACGTCTCGATCTGGTGCTCGACGTCGTAGGGGCTAACAGGCTGGTCGAGCAGCTGGATAAATGCCGGATCGACCGTATCGAGCTTGAGGATGTTGTCGTCGACCATCATGAGCGCATCGTGCACCTCGGGGCGGTCGGCGCGCGTACCGTTGGAGAGCACGGCGATTTTGGAGTTTGGGGCCAGCTGATCGCGCAGCGCGACGGCGCCGGTAATCGCCTGGGGAAACTCCGGTGCGGCGGTGGGCTCGCCGTTGCCTGCGAAGGTGATCACATCGGGGAGCTCGCCCTCGGCTGCCATCTCGCGCAGCTTTGCCTCGAGCGCGTCGAGTACCACGGCAGCCATGTTGTACGGCTCATGGCAGGGGCGTTCGGCGTTGAGGCCGTTTTCGCAGTAAATGCAGTCGAACGTGCAGATTTTGCCGCTGGCCGGCATCATGTTGACGCCGAGCGAGAGACCAAGGCGACGGCTGCGAACGGGCCCAAAGATGGGGCTGGCATTCAAAAACGTAGACATAGGCATATGCTCCTCAAGACAATTGTGCCTAAGCATAGCATCGGCTCCAAAGCAGGGTGCGGGCTCTTGCTTTACAAGTTTCGTTTTTTCACGTCGCTCATTATGCCGTGCCATGAAAAGCCTCGGGTCGGGTACAGTTAATCTGTTAACAAGGCGTAAGGCAATGCGGGTCCATCCAACCGCACCGACGTGCAACTGGATGAGCATTGATGATGGGGGCACAACATGGATTTTACGGTCGAGAATGCGGGCACCACGATTGCCTGTCGCGAATATGCCGGTCCGGATGTGTCGCCTGATGCTCCTGCCTTGGTTTGCGTGCACGGTGCGTGCGTCGATGGCACATTTTTCGACGGTATCGCTTGTGAGCTCAGTCGCAACTACCGCGTAATTGCCTACGACCGTCGCGGCTGCGGTGGCAGCAGCGATGCGGCAGACGACAGCTATGATCTTGCCGCTCAGGCCGCCGACCTGCAAGCCGTGATCGAACACGTTGGCGCTCCGGCAAATGTGCTTGCGCACAGCGCCGGTACGTTGGTGGCGCTGGAGCTTCTTCGCACCGAACCCCATCTCGTCGCCCGTGCGATTCTGCATGAGCCGGCTGTGTCGGCCGAAGGCGTCGGTATGGGCGCAGCTCCGGTTTTGCTCGATATGATTGCGGCTGGAAAGGTTTCAAGGGCGCTCCGGCTTTTCTTGGGAGCCCTCGGCGACTTGGACCCCGAGGCTCCCGGGACGACCGAAGCGGAAGCCAGGCATGCCCTGCGCAACGGCCGTAGTTTCATGGCAAACGAATACGGGATTACTATGACCTGCGTTCCCGATTGGGATAGCGTTCGCGCGTCGAAAACGGTGGCCGCCGTGCTCCTGGGCGAGCTCTCGATTGGCACGCCCCGCGAGGCGGGCACGAGGATGGCGGCTGAGCTTTTGGACTGTCCGCTCGTAACGATTCCCGGGGCGCACAACGGCCTGCGCGATCGCCCGGTAGCGGCTGCCCGGGCTGTCCGTGGCATCTTGGGGTTCTAGCACCCGCAATAGCCAAAGCAGGCTCCATCCGCAAACGTTTCGGCCGTGTTAACAAATGTGCTCAAAACCTCACGTCTGCGGCTTCGATCGCGCCGTCTGCCAACTCATAAAAATGTAGCAGCATTCACGTGCTTACCTGCATCGGCAAGGTGTTACCCTTGTAACATTTGGAACCCATCGCTACCATGCGAAACTATCGAAAGGGCCCCATATGCTCAATAATCACGAGGTCAATCTAACCGACGAGGAGGCTGCCGCCGAGGTCGCCCGCGTCGCGAAGACCTACCCCGTGGTGCGTTTGCTGTCGGCCGATCAGATTAAGAGCGAGCCTAATTGCCTGCTCGCCGGCGATCGCTGCCCTTGTCTGCGCCAGTCGAGTCTTGAGGCCTTGGCAGGTTCCGATGATGTATCGGAGCAGCTGCTCAATGATGGTACCGAGTACCGCGCTCGCCTGCGCCCCCTGAAGGTCGAGGGCGAGCCTCACGTCCTGCTGATGGTGCGTCCGATCGATGAGCAAGAGGCTGCAGAAGAGGACCTCGTCTACACCGACGTGCTGACGAGTGTGCGCAATCGCCGATATTACGAGGAAAAGCTCCGTAGCGCCCGCATGAATGCCGGCGTTGCGGTGATCGACCTTGATGATTTTAGGGTCTTCAACGATACGTGTGGCCGTCATGCCGGCGACCTTGCGCTCGGTGCTGTGGCGACAGCCATACGCAGCGGAATTCGTTCGACTGACGAGCTTGTACGCTATGGCTGCGACAAGTTTGTGGTCGTCATGCCCAATATTCCCTCCGATGACTTCACCCGTCGCCTGCATCAGGTGTCCGATGCCGTTCATGCCACGATTGTTCCGGGCCATGAGTACGTGAGCTTGACGGCATGTGTTGGCGGTGTTCGCATTCATGGCGAGACGGTCGATGAAGGAGTTGGCCGCGCTGTCCAGTTATTGAGCCGCGCTAAGGCAAAAGCCGGTACGGTCGTGACCGATGCCGATTCCATCGAAGCCTTCCAAAGCGAAAAGCCTTTGGTGCTTATTGTCGATGACTCCGAGATGAACCGAGCCATTCTCAACGAGATGCTCAAGGACGAGTATTGCATCCTCGAGGCCGACAACGGTCGTACGGCGCTCGACATGGTCGACCGCTATGGCGATGAGTTGTCGCTCGTGCTGCTGGATATTGTCATGCCGGGCATAAGCGGCTTTGAGGTGCTGGCCGATCTGTCGCGCCGATCGGGTATCGACAATCTGCCTTTCATCATGATTTCGAGCGAAGATTCCGATGATATGGTTCTGCGCGCGTACGAGCTGGGCGCCTCGGACTATATCAACCGCCCGTTTGACTCCCGTGTCGTGCGCCGGCGTGTAAGCAACACCATCCGCCTATACGCCAAACAGCGCCGCCTGACGAGTTTGCTGTCCCAGCAGTACAACGAGCGCGTCAAGAACAGTCGCATGCTCATCGACATCATGGCCGGCGTTATGGAGCTTCGCAATGGCGAGAGCGGCAGGCACGTTACGAACATCGAGAAGCTGACCGAGCTGCTGCTTGGCTGTCTGGTCCAGCGTAGCGGCACGATCTCCCTCGACAATGAGGAACGCTCTACGATTGCCCTGGCTTCGGCGCTGCACGATATCGGCAAGATGTCGATTGACGATGCGATTCTCAACAAACCCGGGCGCCTTACGCCCGAGGAGTTCGAGATTATGAAGACGCATACCACGATGGGCGCCGACATGTTGCTTGAGCTGGGCCGCCATCACGTCGGCAATGCGCTTATGGAATATGCGTACCAGATTGCGCGTTGGCATCACGAGCGCTGGGACGGCAAGGGTTATCCCGATGGCCTTAAGGGCGACGAGATTCCCATTGCCGCTCAGGTGGTTTCGGTGGCTGACGTGTACGATGCACTGACGAGCGTGCGCGTGTACAAGGACGCTATCCCGCACGAGGAGGCGATCCAGATGATCCTGGACGGTAAGTGCGGCACCTTTAACCCGCTGCTGCTCGATTGCCTGCTCGAGGTGCAAGACCAAATTGCCGAGACGTTGGCACGCCCCGCCGACGTCGTCGCGTTTCCCACGATTTAGTTTGACCAAAGGAGTTTTTAACCCATGATTTCCATGCGTGAGGCGTATGAGAAGATCGGCGCTAATTATGATGACGCGTGCGCTCGGCTGATGGGCGGGGAAATGCTTGCCCGCTTTGCCCTCAAGTTTTTGGATGACGAGAGCATGGACAAGCTGGAGGCTGCCATGGCGGCAGGAGACGCCGAGAGCGCGTTTATGGCAGCGCATACGCTCAAGGGCGTGAGCCAGAACCTGGGATTCGATAATCTGTACGAGCCGGCGGTCGTGGTGACCGAGGCGCTGCGCGGCGCCGATGCCGTTGACGGCGCTCGTGAGGGAATGCATGCGCTGCAGCAGCAATATGCGGCTACGATGTCGGCCCTGCGCGAGGCGGCTGAATAAGGGCTTGCGGGCCTTGGGCTGTGTGCCCCGGCCACATATAGGTAAAAGGGCGCCCCGCCGGGCCATGTGGTCGGCGAGGTGCCCTTTTGTGTTGTGCTGTCCGTGAATTAACGGGCCTGCTTAACCTTTGCCGCTGCCTCGACAAACGACTTCCACAGGTTAAAGTCGGTCTCGAGCGTCTTCCACGTGTACTCAGGGTGCCATTGCACGCCCAGGCAGAACGGCTGGCCTTCGACCTCGATGCACTCGGGAACGCCGTCGGTTGCCTTGGCGACCAAGCGCGTGCTCTTACCCAGACGATCGACGCAGCAGTGGTGCGCGGAGTTGGTCTGGATCAGCCTGTGCCCGCCAAGCGCGCGCTCCAGCAGCGAGCCCGGCACGACCTCGACGGGATGCACGGGGTCGTTGAGCACGTGGGTATGGCGCCACTGCGTGCGGCCCTCGCGCGCACCCAGGCTCGGCACGTCCATGCACAGGGTGCCGCCAGTGGCGACATTGAGCAACTGCGTGCCGCGGCAGGTGGTAAAGAGCGGCTTTTTGGCGCGGAGCACCTCGCCAACCAGCTTAAACTCAAAGCTATCGCGGATCTCGCAGCAGAGGGTGGGGTCGTAGGGTCGATCATCGCCCCAGCGCTTGGGGTTGACGTCCGGGCCGCCGGGAATGGCGATGCCGTCGGCGATATCGACGTAATGACGGATAACCTCAATGTCTTCGGTAATAGACATCTGCAGCGGCAGGCCACCGGCGGCAAGGATGGCATCGACAAAGACACTTGCGATTTCCTCGTTGGGGGAGAGCGTCTCGCTCAAAAACGGTTTTGCCTCTTCCCAACGCGGCGCGACGAGGATAAGTGGGCGGTCGGCGGGGGCGACGTCGACATGCGGGGTATAGGACGAGGAAGTACGGGTTCCGATCATAGGTGCTGCTTTCGAATCTGAAGGTGACAGGGCGCATGAGAGACGTGGGACGACACTTCCGATGGATTTGTCCCACGGGGTGGCTGGCTAGTGGCCCTTAATGGAGTTGAGGAAGTCCTGGGCGCGCTTGGTCTGGGGGTGGTCGAAGAACTCGTCGGGGGCGCCCTCCTCCACAATGGCGCCGTCCGCCATGAACACCACGCGGTCGGCCACGCGGCGGGCGAAGTTCATCTCGTGTGTGATGACGATCATCGTCATGCCCTGCTGTGCCAGACGGACCATGACCTCGAGCACCTCGTTGATCATCTCGGGGTCAAGAGCGCTCGTGGGCTCGTCGAAGAGCATGGCCTTGGGCTGCATGGCAAGCGAGCGGGCGATGGCTACGCGCTGCTGCTGGCCGCCTGAGAGCTGCGCGGGCACCTTATCGGCCTGCTCGGCCACGCCTACGCGGCTCAGCAGGTCCATGGCGCGCTCGCGGGCTTCGTCCTTGGAGACGCCCAGCACATCGACCGGTCCCAGCATGACGTTCTGTAACACGGTCATATGTGCGAACAGGTTGAACTGCTGAAACACCATGCCCAGTTCGGCGCGCATGCGGGCAAGATCCTTGCCTTCCTGCGGCAGGGGCTTGCCCTCGATGAGGATCTCGCCCGAGTCGATGGTTTCCAGGCGGTTGATGGTGCGGCACATGGTCGACTTGCCCGAGCCCGAGGGCCCGATCACAACGACGACCTCGCCGCGGTCGACCGAGAGATTGATGTCGTTGAGGACGTGTAGATCGCCATAGTGCTTATCGACGTGTCTGAGCTCGATCAGCGGCTGATTGCCGGTGGAAGAGGTGCTCTGTGCCATGGTGCTCGGCTCCTTATGACTCGAAATGGTAAAGCGTTAGCGGATGATCGTCGCGCCGGTCTTGTGCGAGACGTAGACAGCGGCCTTGTTGATCGCGACGTTGATGAGGATATAGATGACCGCGATTACCAGGTAGACCGACACGAGCGCGTCGTAGTTGGTAATGAGCACGCGGGCGTTTTGCATGAGGTCGGGGTAGCTCACCACATAGGCGACGGTGGTGTCTTTGACTACGACCACGAGCTGCGAAATCAACGACGGAATAATAAATCGAATAGCCTGCGGCAACACGATTTTAAAGGTGATTTTAGCTTTGGAGAGACCGAGTGCCTGGGCGGCTTCGACCTGGCCGCGCGGCACGGCGTTGACGCCGGCGCGGAAGATTTCGGCAAGTACGCCGCCCGCAGCGAGCGCGACAGGGAGCGTGAGCATCCAAAACGATGGCAGTGCAATCTTGTACTGGGGCAGCACCAAAAAGAAGAAGTAGATGAACAGCAGGCTCGGCACGCCACGGAAGAAATCGGTGAGCACGCGGCAGACCAGCTGCAGCGGCTTGATGTCGCTGGTGCGGCCGAGCATAAGGGCTAAGCCCAGCACCAGCGCGATGGCGCCGGCGGTGAGTGCGACTTTAACGGTGCCCTCAAAGCCGGCAAGCAGGAACTTCCAGGTGGTGAGGTGCGTAAAGAAATACCAATAGTGGACTGAAAGCTGACCGGTCACATAAAAGCGCTGCAGCACGAGGACGACGAGCGCGGCGACGGCGACAAGCGAGATGGCGGTGCCGATGCGAATCTTGGCGCGCATCTTGGGGCCGGGAGCCTCGTAGAGCGCATCGCGCATGGTAAGTGCAGGGGAGGAATGCTTGCTCATCGGAGGATCCTCACCTTCTTATCGATATAGTTGCCAATGTGGCTCACCACAAAGGCTGTACCCAGGTAGCCGAGTGCCGAGATAAAGAACGCGGCGACGCCGCCGAGCGAGCGCGTGTTGATATAGCTCACCACGCCGGTAAGCTCTTGCGGCTTAAGCGGCACCTGGCTGCCCAAGGCGGTGGTGAGCATGACGGCGATAAAGAGGTTGGTCATGGGCAGCACGCTCGAGCGTAGTGCCTGCGGAATCACGATCTTGGCGAGGATACGGCTGAAGCTCATGCCGAGCGAGCGGGCGGCTTCGACCTGGCCGACGCCGACGGTGTTGATGCCGCTCATAAAGTTCTCGGAGCCAAAGGCCGAGCCCAAAAGGACTGTGGCGACGATAACGCAGGTGCGGTAGGGCAGGACGACCTTGAGCGGCGGCAGCGCATAAACGACGATGATGAGCAGCGCGATGCCGGGGATGTTACGGAAGACCTGAACATACAGGTCGCCAAAGACGCGCAGCGGCTTGAGCGGCGACACGCGCATCACGGTGACGGCGACGGCCAGCACCATGGCGATGACAAACGACTCAAGCGTCATGCCCCAGGTTGCCAGCAGCGCGTCGATATAGTTCTGGCCATAGAGCGACCAGAGCTCGGAGAGACTCATGCGGACCTCCTGCCGATAAGGAAAGGGGCTCCCGTGTGTACGGAAGCCCCGACAACTCAGTGTGGAAACAGTTTATCGCAATAAAGCGCATCGTGCGTTTCCGTATGGTTTCGTTGCGGCCGTTACTAGGCTCGCCGCTTAGGCGCCGACCTCGGGCAGCTCGGGAACATTGGTGTCGCCCGTACGGTCGCCGATGCAGATCTGCCACAGCTCGGTCCAGGTGCCATCGTCCTCAATCTTCTTAAGGAAGTCGTTGACAAAGGCGACGCCGTCGGAATCGAGCGGCAGACCGATGCCATAGGGCTCCTTGCTGCCGAAGGGCTTGCCGGCGATCTTGTACTTGCCGGGCTCGCGGACCAGGGCGCTCTGCTGCATGTTGTTATCGATGACGTAGGCGTCAACGCGGCCCTGCTGGAGTGCCTGGCGGGCCTCCTCGTCGGTCTTGAACTCCTGCTGGCTGGCCTTGGGGGCGAACTCCTCCAGGATGGCGGGGCCGTTGGAGCCGGACTGGACGGCGACGTTCTTATCGGCCAGGTCGTCGACGCTCTTGATGTCGTCGTTATCGGCGAGCACCAGGATGGCCTGCTGGGTGTAGTAGTAGGGGCCGGCAAAGGAGACGAGCTTCTTGCGCTCGTCAGTGATGGTGTAGGTGGCAAAGACGGCGTCGACCTGGCCGTTCTGCAGGACGGACTCGCGCGTGTCCGAGGTCACCTGGGTGATCTCGACCTTGTTCTCGCCCAGGATGTAGTTGGACAGAAGCTGCGCGATGCCGGCATCGAAGCCACGGGTCTTGCCGTCCTTCTCGTTGAGGAGGGAGAAGAGCGTGGAAGTCTGAACGCTACCGATCTTAAAGACGCCGGCGTCCTTAACGGCCGTGGCCCAGGTGCTGGCGGCGATGGCGTCGTCATCGGCCTTGGGGCCGTTGTCGACGAGCTTGTCGAATGCCTTAGCGTCGAGCGTGGTGGAAGCCTCGGTATCATTGGAGCTCTTGGAGGAGCCGGCGGCGGAACCCTTGTCGGCCTCGGCGCTGGTGTCGGAGCAGCCGGCAAGACCAAGGCCGGCGACGGTTGCGAAGGTGGCGGCAACGAAGCCGCGGCGGTCGAGAACGACCTGCTGGGAGAGGTTCTTGCTCATGGTAGAACACCTTTCTCAATAAAATCCCTAGCGGTTGAGTAGAGTTATACCCTATCCCGCTCAAATGGGTCAACACGAAATAACTCAGAAACATACTTATCTTATGGGTTATTCTACCTACCAAAAAGGGACAGGTTTATTTTGGCAGGTTTTATCTGGGCAAACGCCGATTGATTACAGCTGAGATAGCGCTTTGTAGACGGCATGATCGCTCGCAGCGGTCGCTATAATGGCGGCAGCGCGACACATATATAAGTAAGGAGATCGCGTATGAACGGTTATTCGTTTTTCGCACCGACCATGACTTAAAACCACCACAAAGGGGACGGGCGCCTTTGTGGTGGTTCTTGCAGATGTGGTGGCCTGTCTCGCTGCTTTGTCTCAATCTGTAACAGGTAGATGAGGAAATGGGTTCTTACTGTTACAGATCGAGATTTTCTCTTCAGGGGAATTCGAATGTCTCGATCTGTAACATCTGGACGGACAAAAGGTCTCTATCTGTTACAGATTGAGGCAAAGGTTAGGGACTAAGACGTCTTGTCTCGATCTGTAACAGATAGACGGGAATTCGGACCCTAGATGTTACAGATTGAGATAATCGCGTTGCGAAAACAAAAACCTCCGCAGGGGCGCTTCCCTTGCGGAGGTTTTCTTACTCGTTGAGTAGCCTTACGGCTTCGGCGACCATGTTCTCGACCGTCATGCCGTTTTGCGCGAGCAGCTCGTTGGGGTCGTAGCGGTCGGGGAAGCCCTTGGCGATGCCGAAGGTGCGCGTGCGCAACGGCGTGCATGCCAGATAACATGCCACGCGCTCGCCCCAGCCGCCGTCCAAGATGCCGTCCTCGAGGGTGACGACGACGCGATGCCCGGCGGCAAGGCTGTCGAGGAACTCGCGGTCGAGCTCGGTTGCAAAGCGCGGGTTGACGAGCGTGGCCTCGATGCCGTATTCGGCAGTCAAACGGTTTGCCACGCGCTCGCCCAACTCAAAGAAATCACCAAGCGCGAGCACTGCTACGTCGCGACCCTGGCGCACCACGTTGTAGCGAACGGCGCTGTAGTCGGTGTCCTCGGCGGGCGCCAAATCGGGGCGGCTTACCAGGCCAATGCCGGGCACGCGGATCGCCACGGGATGCTCGCGGTGATCGAGCGACCAGCTCAGCATGGACAGATATTCCTCCATGCAGGCCGGTGCCAGGTAGCGCATGTTGGGAAGTCCGCCCAGCATAGAAATATCAAAGAACGAGAGGTGTGTCTCGGATGTGGTGCCAAAGATCGACGCGCCAAACAGCAGGATGGTTGCGGGGGCGTCGTTGAGGCACAGGTCGTGCCACAGTTCGTCGTAGGCGCGCTGCAAAAACGTCCCGTACACACCAAAGACTGGCTTGGCGCCCGAGCGCGCAAGCGCGGTGGCAAAGGTCACGGCGTGTTCCTCGGCAATGCCCACATCGACGAACTGTTTGCCGGCGGCAGCGCGAAGCTCGGGCGTAAAGCCCATGATGTAGGGTGTGGCGGCCGTGATGCCCACGACCTGCGGATCGCGCTCGATGGCGGCGCTGAGCGCCTCGCCCGTAATGTCGGCGTAGGTGCGCGGCGCAGGCTCGCTCGGATGGCCCGGGCAGAGCTTGCGCCCGGTCGCCATGTCAAACGGACCCACGTGGTGCCAGCGCTCGGGGTCGCTCTGGGCTGGCTCAAAGCCCTTGCCCTTGGCGGTCGAGACGTGCAGTACGATGGGGTGATCGATATCGCGCAGTTCCTGCAACGCGTCGACGAGGGCCAACACGTCGTTACCGGCGTCCAGATAGCGGTAGTCGAGCCCCATCGCGCGGAAAACGTTGCGCTCACAGGTGCCGTTGCTGGCGCGCAGCTCGGCCAGATTGCGATACAGGCCGCCATGGTTCTCGGCAATGGACTGGTCGTTATCGTTGACGATGATGATCAGGTTGCTATCGAGTTCGGCGGCATTGTTAAAGCCCTCAAACGCCAGGCCGCCCGAAAGCGAGCCGTCGCCAATGATGGTGATGACGTTGTACGCATCGCCCGCCAGGTCACGAGCGTACGCCAGGCCGCAGCCCAGGCTCACCGACGTGGAGGTATGGCCCATGGCGAACAGGTCGTGCTCGGACTCGTCGGGATTGGCAAAGCCAGAAGCCTCACCATAACGCTCCGGATCGATATAAGTGTACGCGCGCCCGGTCAGCGCCTTGTGGGCGTAGGTCTGGTGCGAAACGTCAAAGACAATCTTGTCGATGGGGGAGTTAAATACGCGATGAAGCGCAACCGTAAGCTCAACGACGCCCAAGTTGGGGGCAACGTGCCCGCCGACGGCGGCGGAGCTTTCGAGGATTGCCTGACGGATCTCGCCGCAGAGCAGCGGAAGCTCGGCGCGGTCGAGAGCCTTGACGTCCTCGGGCGTTGTCGTTTGCGTAAGCAGCATCGTTGTGGGTTACTCCATGCGAATCGTGCGCCGGCACTCCCTCGGCCGGCACAATTGCACAAGACAGTCTCGCACATTTTGGCGTTTGATATGTGACGGCGGCGCGGTAATTCGCCAACTGGTGGGGCAAAACGTTTTGTCCGATGCCATACTGATATGTTCCATGATGTTTTTATCGATTGTGCACAGGCCGTGGCTTGTCGCCGTGAGTCGCTGGAAGGAGGCAGCATGTCCGATGTCGTTCGTGCCGAGAACATCGCACGCGAGGTCGACGATGCCGCCCGTCTGCTGGCCCAGGCGGGTCGCTTGGACCTGACGCACGAGTTTATCCAGCATGGCGACGTGACGGTGTATGCGCATGTGACCTCGGTGGCACGGGCGAGCCTGTCCTTTGCCGAGCGCCTTGGACGTGCTGGCGTTTCGGTTGACCGTGCTTCATTGCTGCGCGGGGCCCTGCTGCACGATTACTTTCTCTATGACTGGCACGATCCCGACCCAAGCCATCGGCTGCATGGCTTTCGCCACCCGTTTTTTGCCCTGGCACGTGCGGAGGAAGATTTTGAGCTGACGCCGCGCGAACGGAATATTATCGTGCGGCATATGTTTCCGCTGGTGCCAGTGCCGCCGACGTGTCGTGAGGCTTGGATTGTATGCCTGGCAGATAAATGGTGCGCTCTGCGCGAGACAGTCTCCGGTCGTCTGCGGCGCAAAGGCGGCGCGAACGATTCGAACGAGGGCTCGAGTGACGGCTCGAGCAAAGATTCGAGCGAAAAGAGGAGAGGGTAGACGGTGGGGACCGCGATCGACATGGCATTTGACGGCGCGACGCTTGCCGCCTGCCCACTCTCGGCACTGGTGCTCTCGTTTGCCTTTTACGGGTTTTGCGGTTGGGCATGGGAGTCGACAGTATGCGCCATGCTCAATCACGGACGATTTGCCAACAGTGGCTTTTTGCTGGGGCCGTGCTGCCCCATCTATGGCGCGGGCGGCATTGCCTGCTGGCTGCTGTTGCGCGGGATTTCGGATGCCTTGAGCCAGTTTGTCGCTGCAGCGCTCGTATGCAGCGTGATTGAGTACGGCGTAGGCGTGCTGTTGGAAAAAACAACGGGCGCTCGCTTTTGGGATTACTCGCACCTGCCGTTTAACTTGCACGGACGCATCTGTCTGTACTGGGCCTGCGCGTTTGGCTTGGGTGCGTTGTGCATTTGTCGCTTGGTTGAGCCAGCGCTGCTGGGGTTGCTTGGGCATCTGCCGGTGCTGATCGTGCGACTGGCGGCCTTTGCCGTTGCCGTTGCGATGGCCGTGGATGCGTTGTGCTCGCTGGCGAGCTGGCGACGTCTGTCCGACCAGCTCGAGCGCGTGCGCGCCGACCTTGCCGACCGCATTAATGAGTCGCTTGCCGATGCCTCGGACTCAATGCTCGAGCGCATTCCCGAATCGACGATTGACTCGGTGGCGCAGACGCATATCCGTAGCCGTGCCGTTAACGCGTGGCTGGCCGAGCTGGGTGACGCCGCGCTTGACGCCCTGCGCGAGAAGGCTTCGATGCCGACGTTTATCGCGGATGGTGCTCGCGGCCTGGCGCTTGCCGCCCGCCGCGTGGCCGATGCCGCGCCGAGCATGCCGCGTCCGTCGCTCAGTCGTCGCCTTGCCGGCAAGCGCATGAGCCGTCCGGTGCCAAGCGTGTCGCTCAGCCGACGCGACCTGCGCTTCTTCAATGCCTTCCCGCGCTTGCGCATTAACCGCTACGAGGGCGTCATCCGAGCTACCGACCTCCGCGACCGCGCCCGCGAGCTGTTTCGGCGCTAGCCGGGACGGGCACGCTCACGGCTCCCTTGCTCGCGTATTTCCCGTCCGTTTCGCGTCCGTTGCCGTGCCGTTTCCAAGATTGCGGCACCGTTTCCATTCGACAACGCAGCGTTTAACAACGCCGTATCTGGTCTACACCAGTTGCCCCTCGGCCGCATTATGGGCGCCGACAACGTTCATGCGATCAAGGGGGAGCGAATGTACGATACGGGATCGACAACGTTTATGCTCATCTGCACTATGCTCGTGTTTTTAATGACACCGGGTCTGGCGTTTTTCTATGGCGGCCTGTCCAGGCGCAAAAATGTCATCAACACCATGCTCATGTGCTTTGGCGCCATTGGCCTGGTTGGTGTGCTGTGGATTGTTGCCGGCTGGTCGCTGGCCTACGGCGGCGACGGTTCCAGCCCGTTTATTGGAGGCCTTGACCAGCTACTGTGCCTTCCGGTGCTCAACCAGGTGCTGCAGGCGGCCGAGGGCAATGCCACTGACAGCGCCGTCTACCCTCAGATCATCAACATCGCCTTTCAGATGGCATTTGCCATGATCACTGCTGCTATCGTCACGGGCAGCCTGGCCGGCCGCGTTAAGTTTGGTGCCATGACGGCCTTCCTGGGCATTTGGCTGCTTGTGGTCTATGCGCCGCTTGCCCACATGGTTTGGGGCGGCGATGGCTCCTTTATCGGTGACATTATCGGCGCACTCGACTTTGCCGGCGGCGACGTGGTGCACATTTCGTCCGGTCTTACGGGCCTGATTCTCTGCTTAATGCTCGGCCGTCGTCGTGGCTTTGGCATGGTGAGCTACCGTCCGCATAACGTGCCGTTTGTGGCGCTGGGCGCCGGCCTGCTTTGGTTTGGCTGGTTTGGCTTTAACGGCGGCAGCGAGTTTAAGGCCGACGCCGTGGCGGCACTCGCCATCCTCAACACCGTGACGGCCAGCGCGGCGGGCATGGTCTCGTGGCTTGCCGTCGAGCGCGTGCACACCGGTCGCCCCACGCTGGTGGGTGCCAGCACCGGTTTGGTTGCGGGCCTTGTGGTGGTCACGCCGGGCGCGGGATTTGTCGAGCCGTGGGCGGCGCTGGTTATGGGCTTGATCGTATCGCCTGTCTGCTACCTGGCCATCAGCCATCTTAAGACCAAGTTCGGCTACGACGATGCGCTCGACGCGTTTGGCTGCCACGGCATCGGCGGCATCTTGGGCGGCGTGCTCACGGGCCTGTTCTGCGTTCCGGAGCTCTCGTGGACCGGTAAGGGTGGTCTGTTCTACACGGGCGACGTGTCGCTGCTCATCTCGCAGATTTTGGGCATTGTGGTGACGGTCGCTATTGTGCTGGTGCTCGACTTGGTAATCGCCGCGGTGGTCAAGGCGCTGTTCCACGGCAGTCTGCGTGTGGACGAGGCAGACGAGGCGCTGGGCCTGGATGCGAGTCAGCACGGCGAGAGTGCTTACCCCTCCTTCTCGGGACTCGATTAGCAGCTTCCCCAAGCACCGCACCTCGGCTTTCAATCGTCGTTTGCGTACCTTAAGTACGCGGCACTCCTCTTTCAGGCCGATCTGCGGCACTTGGGAAACCTGCTAAGACCAGTCAGTTGAACTTTTTTGATTTCTGAGGTTAGTTTGCGGCACTTGAAAAACCCGCGTCTCATGTAAAGGGATACGTTGATTATTGAGAGGAATTCACTATGAAGAAGATTACGGCGATCGTTCGTGCCGAGAAGCTTGAGGTTCTTAAGGACGCGCTGTTTGCTGCTGATGTTCGCGGTATGACTATCAACCAAGTGCAGGGCTGCGGCGCACAGCATGGCTGGAAGGAATATGTGCGCGGCAACGAGTTGCTTGTCAACACGATCCCTAAGGTGCAGTTCACCCTCATCTGCGCCGATGAGCATGTCGACGGAATTGTCGACATCATCTGCAACGCCGCTCGCACTGGTGCCGTTGGAGACGGCAAGATTTGGGTCGAGCCGGTCGAGGAAGTCATCCGCATCCGTACCGGCGAACACGGCCCCGCCGCGGTGTAGAACCGACCGTTTGCCATCCGCAACGTTAAAATATCGCAGTGAGGCATAAGGCTTGCGTTGCGGATGGGCGGATTATGGGTCGCAATAAATATCCCGAAGAGACGGTCGCGAAGATTCTCGACGCGGCGCTGGAGCTATTCTGCGCACAGGGTTATGAGGGAACGAGCATCCAGGATATCGTTGACCGTCTCGATGGCATGACCAAGGGCGCTATCTATCATCACTTCAAGAGCAAAGAAGAGATTTTCAACGCCGCGTTTGATCGAGCGATGGCTCCGATTGTTGAACGCCGCCGCGCGACGCTCGGTGCTGGCAATATGACGGGCGCCCAAAAGCTCAAGCGACTTTATGCGCCTGAGTCTGTCGTACCACAAATTGAGCTTTGGGCGCGCATACATCCTGCGGCGGATCCGGTAAAGAGTTCGCGTCTGCTGGCGATGCAGTATCAGAGTTCGTTTGACGAGTCGGCCGATGGATATCTCTTGCCGGTAATCGAGGAAGGCGTCGCCGACGGCTCCATTGCGTGCGAATGCCCGCGCGAAGCAGCAGAGGCCGTATCGTTGCTAGCGAATCTTTGGCTGCTGCCATTGTTCCGTCCGCTCGAGCCCAAGGAGCGAATGGTCGCTCGCGCGCAATGTTTGACGCAGATGGCGGCCGCGGTGGGGCTTGATTTGGGTAATGAAGTGCTCCAGACAACGGCCCAGATTTGGGACGTATGGAACCGTGCCGGGTGGTAATATAGATACCAACGGTATGTAATTGATTTAAGAGGGCGGCTAAGACCGCCCTTTTCAAGTCAATAATTACATACTAACGGTATGTATAGGGAGCGGACTTATGGCTGGACTGAGAGACGTCAGCGTCTTGTTGGAACCAAAAAGAGTGCGGTCAATTAGGCTCACGGAGCTTCTGGTAGCGCAGCTGTGCACGTATTCGATGCTGTCGGCGCTGTGCTTTGCGTATCCGCTTTATTTGTTCGATTGCAGCGGATCGTCAACGTTATATGGCGCCGTCGTGGCGATGGCGTTCATACCCGGCGTACTCGCAACTCCGGCTGGCGGAATCTTGGCGGATAGGGGAAGACATCGCGAGGTCCTCGTGGCCCTCGGCATTGCTCTGATGACTGCATCGCTGCTGTCTATCCCCATGAAGCGCTCGTTGCCTCTTGCGGTCGTCGTAGTAGCGATACTTTGTGTTCAATATGGTGTTCAATCGCTGCTGAAGCCAATGCTCCAAATTGAGACGGTGCGCATGGCGGGTGAAGAGAAGGTTGAGCGGGCCACTGCATTGGTTTCGCAGATGACCATGGTGAGCAATATCTTGGGCCCTGTGGTCGGGACGGCAGTCTATGGGTGCTTTGGTATCGATACTCTATGCGAAACCGCGGCGTTGACGTTTACGATGTCAGCCCTGCTGTTCGGGGGCGCACTCAAGCAAAATGCCTCATCTGAAACGATGGGAGACGGCGCGACTCGTACGACACGCCGAAACGATTTTCGGGAGTTGATTCGGTACCTGTCTCAAAACTCATCATTGCTCGTTGTGTTTTTGATTGCGGCTATTTTGAACCTTGCGTTAGTTGGGTTAACGATTGGTGCTCCCGTTATTGTTGCAAAGCATCTCGGAATGCAATCGTCCTGCGTTGGGATAGTTGAGGTTGCTATGGGCTTGGGTGGTCTTGCCGGCAGTGGCTTGGTCGGCATTTGGCCGCATCGCTTTTCTTTCAATGGCATATGTCGATATGTTGCGATGATCTGTTTTGGAGTCGCACCGATTATTGTCGCGCAACTGTTCGGCGCAGATGCATGCGTGTTCGCCGTGTTTGCGGTTGGTTCGACATGGGTCATGGTGTGGGCAAGCATTGCGTCGGTTGAAATCATCGCGTTTGTTCAGCGGACAGCGCCGACTGAGCTCTGCGGAAAAGTGCTTTCGGTCGTTTACATGGTCCTTTCCTGCGCAACACCTATCGGCCAATTGACGTACGGGGTTGCATATGATCGATGGACACCGGCGATTGTATTCGCAGGCATGTTGGCGGTGCTGACGCTGACGTTGGCGCTGTTTTATCGGCTGAGAAATCGCTTGCGGCGATTGTCTTGACGCGCTGGGGCACCGTGAATTTGCGGAAGCGAATGTCCTGGCGCGTTGGAACACCCTTGCATGGGCATGCCTCTCTTTCGTCTAAAATAACGTGCAGACGAAGGAGAGGCATGCCCATGATCAAGATGTTTGCGAGTGACTTAGACGGAACGCTGCTGAACGCCCTACACGAGGCGGATGGGACCATCCGCCGTGCCATTCGCGAGCTGACCGAGGCTGGCCTGCATGTGGTTCCCGCGACCGGACGCTCGACGTTGCCAATCGGCGAGCATGGCTTTACGGGGCTGGCGCTCGATGCCTGCTGCTCTAACGGCTCCATCGTGCGCGACAGCCATGGCGAGGTGCTCAAGACCTGGACTATCGATCCGCAGATTACCGAGGAGCTGCTCAAGGCGTTCCCGGACATTTGCTTTGATTGCTCCACGCCCGATGGCATGTTCTCGAGTGGGTCGTTCGAGATGCACCAGGCGGGCTTTAAAAAGGACAGCCCCATCAAGCGTATTGTGATGCGCGGCATGCGTGCGCGCGGTGGGTATCACGAGGAACAGTATTTCGACCAGTCGATCGGTGACATCCTGCGCCACGATGTGTGCAAGATTAACTGTCGCGTGACCTCGCCCGAGTTGGAGCGCGACCTTAAGGCGTATTTGGCCGAGCGCTCGGATCGCGTGGTCAACGCGCCGTTCGATCCGGTGATGTTCGAGATCACGGACGTGGCGTGCAACAAGGGCGAAAGTGTGGCTTGGCTGGCGGGTTACTACGGTATTGCCGAGGACGAGGTCGCGGTCTACGGCGACGGCGGCAACGACATTGCCATGCTCAAGCGTTTCCGCCACAGCTACGCGACCAAAAACGCAAGCGATGCAGCCAAGGCCGCCGCGAGCGCGACCATCGGCAGCTGCATGGCCCACGCCGTCCCCAAACACATGCTCGCCACCATGCACAAGCAAAACTCCCGCACCGTCATCGAATAATGTGACAAAGGGACAGCCCCTTTGTCACAGGGGTCTGTGTGCTTGGAATACGAACATATATTCGTATATATAACTAGGTTCTGGTAGAATCGGTATCGTTGACGGCAGTTCCATGTGCCGGGCAACGCCCTCCATCTGATGGGAGGTGATGCCCATGACCGATTTGATCGATTTCGTGAGACTTCTGACCGCTTTGGTCTCGTTCTTCACGGCGCTTGTCGGCCTTTCCGAGGCACTCAAGCAGCGTTCGAAGCGCAACAGAAGGGGTCGCCGCCGCTAAGGCGTTGACCCCCTAATGCAAACAACGGCGCTGCCCAGCTTAGCAGAACTTGGGCTGCCGTCGACACTATTCTACCCACGAATGCCATTTTGGACAATCGGTAGTGGCGTTTCAAAACTAAGCGCATTTGCGCACGTGGTCGCGCAGCTTGGGGTTCTTGATGCGGCTGAGGACGAGATCCTTGCCAGCTTCGGTGATGCCATCGCTTGCTTGGTCGTTCATGGCAGCCTCCTTATCGATCGTTATCGGCATGATGCGACGGGGGCTGTGATTTGGAGTTCCATTAGCGGGACTGACTGCGCCCAATGTGACAAAGGAACGGCCCCTTTCCGAAACTAGCACTTGAACTTGACCAAACACAGAGGTTCAAGGGCGTGTCGACCCGCAGGCTCCACAGCTACCTGATGTGGTTCAAGTGGCTGCACGAGGCAGCACGCGTCGGGGACAGGACGTCCCTCATGCGCGGGCAGCTCGAGGACGGGTGCTACGGGAAGACCTGGAAAAAGATGATGGAGCCGGAGTGCGAGTTCCATCCGGAGCTGGCCGTGCACGCGGCGGGTTAACATAGCTAGCTGAGTAGAAATGCCGGAAACGGCAAAATATCTATATAGAGCTGTCGGTCCAATAACAGGAGGATTGATGGAAATACGGCGCAACCAGTATCTCGATAAGCCGCTGCAGGACGAACGAGGTGTGCTTACGATGGGCGTGCTCGACTTTTTGTTAAACGAGGATAGCTTCGGATTGTTATAAGTCGCCCCGCGCGCCGCCTCGCTGGCACTTAGACCATCCGTTGTGGAATTTTGCGGACCCATATATCACGATGCGATAGAATCCCTCGTGGTTGAGTAGCAAGCGCGTAAGTCCAGGCCGGGTTTACGCGCTTCTCGCTTTTGGCCCGACCTTTTCAGGAGGGTCAAGATGATCAGCATAATCCAGAAAGAAAAGTTCACTATCGTCATGTGCGCGCTGATGGTTGCCGGCATGTCCGTGTATAACGCTGCCGTTCTAGCGGGTGGTCTGTCCCCGCAGAGCCTTATGAGTGCTGTCACCGGCTTCGTTCCGGGTTTCCTGACGGCGCTGGTGGGTGACGTGTTCTACGCCGGTCCGCTTTCCAACCGCGTGCTCGGCATGCGCGAGTGGCGCAGCCGCATCATCATGAAATCCGTCTTTATGGTGTGCCTGATGGTGCCCTACATGAGCTGCTACGGCGCGGCGATGTCCATGATGCACGGCGCTCCCGTCACAGCCTTCCCGTTGCTTTGGGCAGAAAACGTCCTGCGCAATGTTGTGATGGCTCTGCCCTTGCAGCTGCTGGTTGTGGGCCCCTCGGTACGCTTTTTCTTCTCATCCGGCATCATCAGCGCTCCGTCTCGCGCGTAGCGATATCCCGTCGGAAGGGTCAAACGTTTGGGCACCGTCGCGCTCCGCCCCTCGTGCAGGGATGACACATGGTACCCTTGTCGTGGGCAAACGACGGAGGTGCATGGTGGACATCGAAAAATGCCGCGAATACATAGTGCTTGCGCAGACGAGGAATTTCCTGGAAGCCAGCGAGCAACTCAATATCGCGCAGTCCTCGCTCAGCAAGCACATGAAATCGCTTGAGGCGGAGCTCGGCGTCACACTCCTCGATCGAACTACGCGTAAAGTGTCGCTCAGTGCCGACGGCCGCGTGTTCCTTCCCTATGCCGAGCGGCTCGTACGCACCGCCAACGAAGCCCGCAACGTACTCGCTGAGCAAAAGCGCCACAAGCGTCGTACCGTTCGCATTGGCTCGATCCCGATCATGGCGCCGTATGGTATTACGGGCCTTCTTTCCGACTTTGATCAGGACAACCCGGGCATTCGCCTGAAGATAACCGAGGGCGAATCGGACCTGCTCAAGGACCAGCTGCGCAAAGGTTACCTGGATCTCGCATTCATTCGCGATTGGAATCACGAGAACGGGCAAGGCGATACAGAGGATGACTTAATTCGAATCCCCTACGACACCGATCGGCTCGTGGCCGTGCTGCCGCTGACGCACCCGCTGGCGGGCTTGAGTCAGATCGACCTCGCCGAGATTGCGCACGAGGAATTCCTGCTGCTCCCCGAAGATTCGGTGATGCATACGCTGATTCTGGACGCCTGCTCTATGGCGGGCTTTGTTCCGCGTGTGGTCTATAACGGTTCACGTGCGCAAAACATCATTGACCTCGTGTCGCGCGAGATGGGCGTCTCGCTGCTCATGCGCAAGCCGGCGGCCTCCCTTTGTGCCGGCAAGGCGGTTCTTGTGGACGTCAACCCAACATTCGAGACGCGGATTAGCTGCTATTACCTGCGTGGCACTGAGCCCACGCCCGAGACGGCCGCACTTCTTCGGCACATCGCGAGCCGGTAAGCCTCGCCTTGTTTCGGCACCGTTCAGTATTCGATATGGGAATAAAACTGAATACGAATGGAATTGAGAGCGAATAAATCAATTCGTAGACTGGAGCCATGAAATCCTACTGTGAGGAGAAAAATATGGTTGTAGATGCGAATATGTACTGGTTTCCCGAGTCCCTGTTTGAGGACGAGCAGGCGCTGTCGACGTTTATCGCCGAGGCTCCGCGTGCCTATGGCACCAAGGTGTACCTCAAGGAAGAAAACGGTGTAAAGCAGATTACCGTTGAGAAGCCCGCGGGATTTCCTTCGCTCAATTACGCGCAGGGCGACTATGTGCTTGAGGGCATGCTTGCCGATATGGACGAGGCGGGCGTGGATAAAGCTGTCATGAAGGTCCCTGGCTGCAATGAGTGGATGAGCCTTGCGATGTGCCGCCTGTTCAACAACGGCATGGCGGACTTCGCCGAGCGTTCGCGCGGTCGCCTGATCCCGCTCATGGTGGTGCCGCCTTTTGGCGGCGTGGACCTCGACGCAGAGATCGACCATTATCTGGGCGAGAAGCGCTTTGCGGGCGTGCAGCTTTGCAGCCATTACGGCAACTGCTACCTGGACGATCCCATGTTCGCCCCGCTGTTCGAGAAGCTCAATCAGCACAATGCGACAGTTTACGTGCACCACGTGCCCGTGCCGGTGGATAATGCCTCGCTGCTTGACTACAACAACCTGCGCCGTTCGTACGGCCGCTGCGTCGACCAGACCACGGCCGTGGGCCGCGAGCTCTTCTCCGACTTCTTCGTACGCTATCCCAATCTCAAGATGGTTCACTCCATGCTGGGAGGCGGCTTCTTCGCCATCAAGCAGATGCTGCTGCCGGCGGCTGCCAAGCGCACCGATAAGGTGCAGCGCTTCCAAGCGGACAGCGGTGAACTTGCTGAGCGTCTTGACCAGCATATCTTCTTTGAGATGTCGCACGCGCAGCCGTGGGGCAAGGAGGCGCTGGAATGTGCCGTAAAGGTGTTGGGCGCCGATCACGTGGTGTGGGGGACGTCGTATCCCGTGCGTCGCGAATGGCTGCTCGACGGTCCGGCGTTCGTGCGCGACCTCGACCTTTCTCAGGAAGAGAAGGATCTGCTGCTGAGTGGCAACGCCCATCGCTTGTACCATATCGACGAGGAGGTATGAGGTGAAAGCGGGAGCGGGTAAAGCGCACATCAACCTGGATGGGGTATTGCCGTTCGACGGGTTTGACGTCGAACTCGATTCCCTGTGGGTGCGCGCGGTACTCGTTGAGGCAGGTGAGCGCTGCTGTATCGTGAGTGTGGAGGCGACCTCCCTGCGCTCCGATGTGGTCGAACCGCTGCGCACTTTGGCGACGCGTGAGACAGGCTGCGCTCCCAATCTGGTATGGATTACCGTTACGCACACGTTCTCATCTCCCCATGTGCGTACGCCCGAGCATCTTGCAAGCGACGGCGAGCGCGAGAAGAATGCGTTGCTGCGAGCGCGGCTCGAGGAGGCGGCGCACACTGCGGTGCGACAAGCCCTGGAGGCACTATCTGAGGCGGAGCTGTTGGTCGGTAACGGAGCAACTACCTGCAACGTTAACCGCGATGTGGAGACGCCTGCGGGCTGGTGGTTGGGCCACAACCCGCAAGGGTATTCGGACAAGAGACTGCAGAGCATCTGCCTGCGCCGTATCGATACCGAAGAGCCGATCGCCCTGCTGTTCACGGCCGACGTGCAGTCGTCGGTGCTCGATAAAGCGCGCGACGCGCAGGGCAACAAGGTGGTGTCGGGCGACCTGGTAGGTCGTGTTTCTACCGTCGCGGAAAAGAGCCTCCCGGGCTGCGTCGCCCTCTTTCTAACGGGCTCTGCGGCGGACCAGGCGCCCGTGGAGCAGGCGGTTACTACGCAGGTTGATGCATCTGGCAATGTGATGCAGCATGACCAGGGCAATGGCCAGGAGCTTCTCGATGTGCTGGGCGAGCGATTTGCAGCGGAGCTGTTGGACACGCTGGCACACATGGTGCCCGTGCCCTGCGATACAGCGAGCGGCGACGTCTGCGCGGTGCGTCTTCCCGGTCAGCAGCGCGGCGATTTTCATAGTCTGCGCCCGCAGCGCACCTATACGTATGCTCCCGCTAGCGACGAGGAGGTCCAACTGAATATCCTGCGCTGGGGCGACGTGGTACTTGTGGGTACCGAGCCCGAGCTTTCCAGCAGCTTCGGCACGCAGGTTCGCGCCCTCGCCCCTCATGTTGTACTGGCTACGCTGGTCAACGGCGCGAAGAAGTACCTGCCGTCATCAGACGCATACGACCGGGTTACCTACGAGGCAATGAACTCAAGCTTTGGTCGGGGAGCTGATACAGTGCTTTTCCAGGCCATTTCCTCAGCAATTACGAATGAATGAAAGGATCACGTATGAATATTGGACATGCCCGTCGAAAACTCACACCGCAAGGCGATGTGTATCTCATCGGCTACCACGACCTTGAGAATCGCCTGCAGCCCGCTACTGCGATCCATGATGACGTGTACGCCAACGCGCTGCTGTTCAGCGACGGCGAGCGCGAGGTCTTCGTGTTTTCCGCCGACTTCATGGAAGTCGAGGAACAGATGGCCGAGGAGGTTAAGACGCTGCTGGCAACGCGCTATGGCATCGACCGTGATGCCGTGCTGCTGTGCGCCACGCACAACCACACTTCGATCGTGGCGTACCACCGCAGCTGGTGGACGAACAAGTTCGACCAAGATTACTACGACTGGTTGCTGCTGACCATCTGCGATGCCTTTGAAGAGTGTCGCGCCAAAGCGCAACCTGCGACCGCGCGCCTGGGCAAACAGGTCATCACGGGCTACTACGACAACCGCAACGTTCCGGGCCGACTCGCCGACAACGAGGTCATCCTGCTCGAATTTCTCGACGAGCAGGGCTCCCCGTTTGCGGGCCTGGTCAACTGGGCCACGCACTCTGCGGTTTGCGGTCCCGACTGCACGGAACTTACCAGCGAGTTCGCGGGCCTTACCAGCAAGAAGCTCGAGCCGAGCCTGGGCTACTTCCCCGCGATGATCGTGGGCGCCGCGGGCGACTGCTCCAACCGCAACGTGCGGCAGGGGCGGGGCATTGCCGAGGTTGAGCGCATCTCGACGGGCATTGCGGCGGAGATTGCACAAATGCCCCGCGAAACCCCTGTTAACCTGGGTCGCATTGTGGTTCAGCCCTTCTACCACACTGTTGCACACGATGACTTCCATCTTGATCTGCACTGCGCGGTCATCAGCCTGGGCGGTCTGCACCTGTTCCAGTTCCCGGGCGAGCTCGGTGGTGACTTCGGCATTCGCATGAAGGAGGAGTGCCCGGTTCAGGGCCTCGTGCTCGGCTACACCAATGGCTACTTTGAGTATTTCCTGCCCGCATGGGAGTACGGTATGTCGTTCGAAACCGCGCGCACCCAGGTCCCCAAGGGAGAGCCCGAGCGCATCGTGGACAAGTTCTGCCAGACGAGTTATCTGCTCGCTAATTCCAATTTGGAAATAAAGACGAGTTAAGACGAATTGCTGCGGAATAAGTCCATACATATAGTAAAGACAGCGCAAAGGAGATTGGCTCCGAGTCCAAGGCAGCTGTAGTCCTCGCCCTGACGTCAGCGGGACAAGTGGTCACGAGACAGGTCGCAACGCAAGTAGGTACTACAGGAGGAACACAATGAAGTACGAGCAATTGTGCAACACCATCATCGAGGGAGTGGGTGGCAAGAGCAACGTCAAGGACGTAAGCCACTGCATCACGCGCCTGCGCTTCACCCTTAAGGACGAGTCGAAGGCGGACACCGATGGGCTCAAGGCCACGAAGGGCGTCATTGATGTCATCCGGGCTGGCGGCCAGTATCAGGTGGTCGTGGGTCCGCAGGTCGCCGGCATCTACGACGAGCTGTGCCAGATCGGTGGCTTCAGCGCGACGGCTCAGATGGATGTCGTCGAGGACCCCGACCTTATCGCCGGGGATGACGCAAAGGACCCCTTCTCAAAACTGCTGGGCTTCATCTCCTCGATTTTCCAACCAATTCTGGGCGTGCTGATGGCGGGCGGCTTTATCGTTTCTATGCTCTCGCTCATCTGCGTCTTTATGCCCGACTTCAAGGCGACGACCACCTACACCGTGCTGTACGCTATCGGCTATGCCGCCTTTAAGTTCTTCCCGATTTTGGTTGCATGGTCGGCGGGTCAGAAGTTCGGCGTCAAGCCGGCGCTCTCCATGGCCATTGGCGCGGTGCTGATTTACCCCGATCTGGTGACCATGACTACTGGCGACCCCACGGCCGTGCTCTTTGAGGACAGCGCGCTGCTCAAGGCCAACGTCTTCGGTGATGTGTTCGGCATCCCGCTGGTGCTGCTTGACTACTACACTCAGGTTCTGCCTTCGATTCCCATCATGTGGCTTGCCTCTAAGGTCCAGAAGTTCTTCAACGGCGTGCTCCCCGAGCTCATCCGCGGTATCTTCACCAATGTCTTTACCCTGCTGATCTCCGCCCTCGCCGGCCTGCTCATCATCGGTCCCGTTACCACCATCCTGGCTAACGCCGTCGCCTTGGGCATCCAGGCTGCGCTCGCCCTTTCTCCCATCATCGCTGGCTTCGTGGTTGGCACGTTCTGGAGCCTGCTTGTTATGTTCGGTCTTCACTGGGGCATCATCCCGCTGTGGTTCACCGAGATTGCTTCGGTTGGTTACTCAACCCTCAACCCGCTGAACTTCGCTGGTTGCGGTGCCATTCTGGGTGCCTGCATCGGTATGCTGCTCAAGTGCAGGGATGCCGACCTTAAGGCCTCCCTTATCCTTCCTGCCGCCATCTCCGGCTTCTTTGGTGTGTGCGAGCCCGCTCTCTACGGCATCCTGATTCCCCGTAAGAAGCTCATGTGGGCCACGTTCCTCTCCGCTGGCGTGGGCGGTGCTATCGCCGGTGCCTGCGGTGCCAAGTGGTTCACTCCCGGCGCCAACGGCTGGCTCGGCCTGCCCTGTTACATCGATCCCGCGACTGGAATCGATATGGGTTTCATCGGCCTCACCATCGGCGCCGTGATCGCCACTGTTCTTCCGATCATCGCGGTGTTTGTCCTGGGCACCAAGAGCGACAAGGAAGCTGCTGCGGAGAAGATTGCCGCATAGTCAGCAGAGTAAAAGTAGCCGTAGCCCCTTTCTCAAGGACCCATGCCCATAGGGCGTGGGTCCTTTTTTCGATTTGGGACGTCAACTCCGGTTCCGCCGGAAACGCCCGTTCATTCCTGCGGCGTGATAGTAGAACGCTCTCGGCATGGGGCGCTGCCAGTTTTCGCGCTCCAGAATGCGCGGGGAGGGAATACCATGGCCCAAGGGTTCGTCTCGCACCGTTCCCGGGCGGTGTGTTTTCTATTGCCTTTACGTGTTGATGCACACGGTGTGCAATAATACTCGGACTGTGCAATAGCGCACAGACTGAGTAACAAGGAGGACGCTTGTCCCAACTCGAGAAATGCGATCGTCGATCTCTTCGCTCGCAGCGCGCCCTTCGCCAAGCGCTTGCCAGCGAACTTGCCGAAAGCGGCGATCTTTCGCGTGTTAACGTCGCGTCGCTCACCGAGCGCGCCGGCCTCACGCGCCGCACGTTCTATTCGCACTACCGCGATATTCCCGACTTTATCAATCAAATCGAGGAGAGCCTGCTGGCCGAGATTCGTGAGCATGTTGAGCTCATTGCCGCAGCTCAGCTGCCCGATCTTTACCGCAATATCGACGAGCTAGAGCCGGCGCCCGGTTCGGTCGAGCTGCTGCGCTATCTTGCGGCCAACCGTGATCTTATCGGCTCGCTGTTGGGCCCGGGCGGCGACCAAGCCTTCATTAAAAAGATCATCGACACGGCGCGCGAAGCCGTGGTGCCTCGTGCGCAGACGGGCATTTTGGGCTTGGCGCTGGGCACGTTCTTTGACTACTACGTTACCTACGTCGTAAGTGCCGAGGTCGGCTTGCTCCAGCGCTGGTTTGAGCGCGGGCTTACCGAATCGCCCGAGGCCATGGCGCGCATCATGACGGTCATCGCGTTTGTGCGCCCCGGCGACCTGTACGGCCAACCCATCGATATCAACGTGCCGGAATACGGCATGAAGCTTTTGAATCTGCAGCTCGAGGACGCGGTCGACACCGCCGCAGCCGTCGAGTCCAACTACTAAGAGGAGAAACAGATGAGC
>ENA-OZHP01000114-OZHP01000114.1-human-gut-metagenome-genome-assembly--contig:-NODE-114-length-35129-cov-9.718196_pt1 | contig 35129 bp, 33 predicted proteins | sample MGYA00244046_ERZ653686 | MGnify/ENA primary metagenome ERZ653686 (study PRJEB26926, sample SAMN06165313) | human gut metagenome | biome: ENVO:00009003; feature: ENVO:2100002; material: ENVO:00002003... | reverse complement strand
GAACACGGAAGTTAAGCTCGCTTCTGCCCACGATACTTGGCTGGAGACGGCCCGGAAAAATAGGTAGCGCCAACACAAGCGGACATCTTCGGATGTCCGCTTTTTTTGCTTGGTTCATAAAGTCAACCCCCGGCTCTGCCGAGAGAAACAGAAGGCCTATGGCGAGGGGAAGATTAGACAAGAAAAAATCTCCGAGTTAGAGTAAGAAAAAAAGCTTGTCGGCCAAGACTTACAAAAACAAGGAGACGAATTCATGACAAGTAATAAAACCAACGACAAACAAAAGCTTGACTGTGACGGTGATGGCCTGTTTACGGGCGGTAGGGCAGAGAATGTGCGTGAAGAAAATTCGGTGCTCTTTGAGGGACTTGCCAGTAATAGGCCCTTACAGGGCCAGATCAGACCTCAGGCTTAGCCGGAGGTTTTGATTTCGGGCTCCGACCTTGACAGATGCCGCCGAATCCGGTAATATAGTGGCGGAAATGCTCAAGATATTGGAGGGAATGCCCATGGACATCCAGCAGGCGGTGGCGGAGAACATCCACCGCATCCGAAAAGCGCAGAAGCTCAGCATCGACCGGGCGGCGGAGCTGTCCGGGGTGTCCAAGAGTATGTGGGGCCAGATCGAGCGGGGCCTGGCCAACCCCACGGTGTCAGTGCTCAGCCGGGTGGCCCTGGGGCTGCACGTCCCCCTGGAGCAGCTGATCGCCTGCCACGACGACCCGCCTACGGCCCTGTATCGGGCGGTGGACGTGGCCGGACAGCGGCTGTGCGGCGGAAAGGTCATCGCCTACCGGCTGTTCCCCTTTGATCCGGAGTCCCGCAGCGAGTCCCTCCAGCTGGACCTGTTCATCAGCGGCCGCTATGAGGGACCGGACCGGGTCCCCGGCTCCTGGGTGTATGTCACCTCCCTATCCGGAACGGCGGAGGTCACCACCGGCGGCGAGACCTATCGCCTGGAGAACCGGGACTGCCTGTCCTTCCCCGGCAGTCAGCCCTATTGCTATGAAAACGTCGGCAACAACACGGTCCGGCTTATCCAGCGGATCGTGTATAAAAAATGAGACGTCCCGGCAAACTACGGGACAAGGAGGAGCGTATCATGTATAAGAATATCGAAAAGCAGATCGCCCTGGAGCTGCGGGAACAGGTGGACTATCAGGCCGGTCAGATCATCAGCCGCACCCTGGTGCAGAATGAGCTGATGAGCATGACCCTGTTCGCATTTGAAAAGGGCGAGGAGATCAGCACCCACGCCGCCGGCGGCGACGCCATGGTGACGGTGCTGGAGGGCACCGGCCGCTTCACCGTGGGCGGGCAGGAGTTCCTGCTGCATGAGGGCCAGACCCTGATTATGCCCAAGGACATCCCCCACGCGGTCTATGGCCAGGAGCGCTTCAAGATGCTGCTGACCGTGTCGTTCTGAGAAAAGTCCTGAAAAAGCACCGCCGGAGGCAGCGCCTCCGGCGGTCTGTTTTCACGATTCCATGTGCTTTCCCAGGAAGGCGGACACGGTCTGGGCCAGCTTATACTCCCCCTCGCCGGGGACCTGGCCCTCCGCCGACAAGAACAGCACCAGGCCCAGCACGTCCCCCTCGCAGAGAATGGGCGCGGCCACGGCGGCGGTGTAGCGGTCGTTTCCGTCGGTGACGGGCAGGGGCTGGTCCGCGCCCTGGCAGCAGTAGATGCGGCGCTCCTCCATGACCCGGGACAGAGCCTCGGACAGGGATTTGCCCAGCAGCTCCCGCTTTCCGGCGCCGGTGATGGCGATCACGGCGTCCCGGTCGGTGACGGCGGCGGTGAAGCCGCTGGTGCGGTTGAGCACATCGCAGAACTGTGCTGCAAAATCCTCCAGCCCGCCGATCAGGGAGTATTTCTTAAAAATGACCTCCCCCTCCCGGGTGGTGTAAATCTCCAACGGGTCACCGCTGCTGATAACACTGACACGGAAAACCTTGTCCTCGTGACCTTTTGAGGACTGGATCAGCGTGTTTTTGATATTTTCCGTGCCTTGCTTAAAATTTACGGCATCCTCCGTTTCCGCCGGGAGGGTCCCGCAGCGCAGCAGCGTGTCGATATCCGATTGCAGCCTGATTTCTAAATGATCCTCATAGACGATGATCCGGTCGATCAGCAGCTCTAAGTCGTTGCGCTCCAGCTTGTCCTTTTCCAGAATGTCATGAAATACGTTGATGGCGGTCTTTGCTACACGGTTCACCTGAATGATGGTGTTGCGCTTGTCGCTCAACAGGTCGATCTGGTGGTTGATGCCGTCGATCTTCTTCTGGAGGTCGGCTTCCATCTCGTCGTACAGCGTCTCGATGGAGGCTTCCTGCTCGGGCTTTTTCATAATCTCCCGGATGCGCTGACGCTTTGTCACCTTCAGCTCCTCGGTGAGATCGGCCAGCACCGCCGCCAGATTGTCGGCAGACTGCTCCGTTTCCGCCACCTGCTCGGTCTCCCGCTTCAGCTCCTCGTTGAGCTGTTCCAGCATGGCGGCAGAACTGTCCGCCAGCTTCCGCACATAGCTTTTCAGCAGCTCGTCCAGCCGGTCAACGCGGATATGGTGGCTGGTGCAGCCCTTGAGTCCGCGCCGGTGGTACGTGCCGCAGGTGTAGGCGGGGGCCAAATCGCTCCGGCTCATGGCGAACAGCGGGCTGCCGCAGTCGCCGCACTGCAAAAAACCGGAGTACACATTGTCGTTGATTTTGACGCCGCGATAGTTATTGCGGCTGCGCTTTTCCCGCAGAGCGCTGGTGATGGCGAAGGTGCGGTAGTCGATGATGGCCTGATGGTGGTTCTCGATGACGATATGCTCATCGTCGTTGCGCTTGATCTCCTTGCCGTTGATCTTGGCGCGAGTATACTTGCCCTGCCGGAGCGTGCCGATATAAAAATCGTTGTCCAGAATGCCCTGCACCGTGGCGATGGCCCAGGCGTTTTTGGCTTCCCGTTTCGTTTTCTTGCCCGCCGCCTCCTTGCGCATCCGCTCGGACATGCGCGGCGTGGGAACGCCTTGATCGGTGAGATAGTTGGCGATTTTCTTGTAGCCCCAACCGGCGTTGCTGTAAAGGTCAAAAATCCTGCGGACGGTCTCGGCTTCCGTGGGGATGATCTCAAACTGCTTGTCCTCGGTTACGAGATAGCCGTAGGGCGCGGCGCAGATCCACTCGCCGTCGTTCTGCCGCCGCCTGATGACGTTGCGCACCTTGCGGGAGGTGTCCGTGACGGGCATCTCGTTCACGAGAAACTGGAACTGGATTTTCAGCCAATCGTCGTCATTGGGGAAGTCTACGCCGTCCCCGATGGAGACAATCCGGACGCCAGCATCACGCAGGTCTTCCAGCTCTACCAGTCCGCGCGAGTTGCGGCGGGAGAAACGGGAAAAATCCTTGATGATGAGAATATCGTACTTGTGGGACATGAGTCCCCGGCGCATCTCCTGATAGCCCTCGCGCTGCTCAAACGTGTAGCCGGAGCGGTCGCGGTCTTCAAAAAACGTCAGCGTGCTGCCGGGGAAGTGGGTTTTTACATAGTCCTCGATGATGGCCTTCTGGTTCTCAATCGAGATGTTCTTTTGATCCTGCTCATCATCCACAGAAATACGGGCATAGCCCGCGATGTCAAATGTTTCGGTCATGGTCATTCACCCTTGAGATACTTTTCCGTTTGGCGGTCAAACTCGGAAATGTACGCCTCGTCCTGCTTTTTGCGAAACTCCTCGTAGATCGCACCGACCTTTTTCGCTGCCGCTTCCCGCGAGATGTGGCCCTTGCCGTCCAGCACCTTGCGGCGGTTGTTGGTCAGGAATCGATCGGTTTCGTTCAGCCAGTCCTGCATACTCATGAGCTGCTCGTCCTCTGCCATCAGCTCGGCGTAGTCGATGAACATGGTCACCAGCCGGTTCAGGCGGGACAGCTCCTTTTCGTTCAGATAGTTCTTCGCCACCAGTGTGTCGCTTTTGAGAATCTTTCCATCCGGCGCGCCCTTCCATGTGGTAAGACCCATCGTGGGACTGTCCAGTGTTGCCCGCTCGGAAATCAGCTCCGCGGCAGTCTTGCCGGTGACGGCGTAATGCAGCTTGTTTTGTACGAAGGCATAGAAGGCCTTTGTCGTCTCACTATTTTTGTCGTAATCATAGCTGCACTGCTCGAAGACGTCTGCGATTTTTTGATAAGCTCGCCGTTCACTGGCGCGAATCTCGCGGATGCGCTCCAGCAGTTCGTCGAAGTAATCCTTACCGAACGGAAGGCCGTTTTTCATTAGATCATCGTTGAGCACAAAGCCCTTCTGGATGTACTCTTTGAGCGTCTTCGTCGCCCACTGACGAAAGCGCGTGGCCTTTTTGGAGTTCACGCGGTAACCCACGGCGATGATGGCGTCGAGGTTATAAAAATTGGTGGGCTTCGTAGAAAATTCGGAAATTCCGAATTTTCTCATGCAGGATCCTTTGTCCAGTTCTTCCTCCTCGAAGATGTGTGACAAATGCTCGCTGATATTGGACTTACTGGAGTCGAACAATTCTGCCATGCCAACCTGAGTCAGCCAGAATGTCTCATCCATAAATACAACGTTTACAAATTCCTTTCCGTTTTCATCGCTGTACAGGAGAATTTCACTGTGCTCCATCATTTCATGTTCCATTTGCGTTTCCCTCCGTTTCTCTGGCGGCAAGCATGAACCACACATATCTTTTGATAAACACGCTATTTTAGATAATATTGTACAGGATGTTTTCAAGCTTTGCAAGGGCAAAAAAGAAAAGGGCGGAAGAGATTTCTCTCTTCCGCCCGAAGTTCAGCGCACCATGCCCGCGGCCTTCTGCTTTTTCGCCTGCTGCACGGTCTTCTCGGCGCTGCGGCGGCGGTTGAAGAGCAGCAGATCCCGCGTGTTCTTATAAAGATCACCCTTGCCGGACTCGAACACGGCAACCATGTATTTCTTCGTCCTATACTTGGCGTAAATTTCCTTCAGCCCCTCCCGCAGGACGGGGTCCATTTTTTCTGCATTCGTCAGCCAGATTTCAACAAGCTTCTGATCGTCCCTGACGTTCATCTCCAAATAGAACCGACCTCCTTTAACAACCTTAGTTTCCTCATCTTTCCTGCTGCTTATGCGCGGCCACCTGCTTCGCCGCCTGCAAAATCTCCGGCGGGATGCCGTCCACCATGCGGTGCAGCTCGTCCAGCTCCCGGAGCTTTTCGTTGATTTCCAGTTTTTTCAGGACGCTTTCCTTGGAGGCAGCGCCCAGCTGCTTTTCGAGCGCTGCGTTCTCGGCGGTCAGCGCCTTGTAGGCTGCGTCGTACTTCCTGAGCTTCGTCCGCAGCGCCTCCGCGCCGGGAACGTACTTGCCCAGCAGCGCTTCCAGCTCGTCCAGCTTGGCCTTTTTGTTGAACGGATTGGTGTCGTTCAGAATCGCCATGATCTGCTCCTTCATCCGGTTCAGATGGACAGCCTCCTTGAACAGTCGCGGCGGGATGTGGTCACGTCCGGTTTCGCTGGCGCTTTCGCCGCGCTCCAGATCGGGGTATTTTTTGACCATGTGCTCCCAGAACCTGTCCTGCCACTGCGTCAGCTTCTTCTTGTTGCCGACGATCTCCTTGGCGGAGAGCCGCCCGTCCTCCGTCAGCGGGACAAAGCAAAGGTGCATATGGGGCGTTTTCTCGTCCATATGCACCACGGCGGAGATGATGGTTTTCGGGTCTTGATGCTCTTGGATAAAGCCCAGCGCCTCCTGAAAGTAGGCTTTGATTTCGCCCTTTTTCTTGCCCTTGAAGAACTCCGGGCTGGCCGTCACCAGCGCCTCCACCACGCGCACGCTGTCCGACCGCGTGCGGCAGCCTGCCTCCGCGATCTGCTTTTCCGCCTCGGCGCGGTATTTGCGCTGCGGCGTCACCAGATGAAAGTTGAGGTGACTGCGAGACGTGTCCACATCGGGATTGCTGGCGTACTTCTCCTTGGTACGCTCGTTGTGGGACTCGATGTGGCCGATCTCCGGCCCCTTGTACTTGGCAAAGCGGAGAATGGCGTACTGTGCTTTCATCGGCGCGCCCCTCGCTTCACCCACACGATGTCGCAGTCCAGCATGTCGGCCAGCTCCATAACCTCCTTATAGCGGATGCTCTCCCGCTGCAATTTTGCGGACAGGTTGGAAACGCTGTCGCTCCAGTCATATTCCTCGGCCAGCCGGTCAACGACCTCCTGCATGGTAAATCCGGCGCGGACGATCTGCGCCTTGATCTCATTTCTGATGCTCATAAAAACCTCCTGCTTTTTCGTGATGAAAACAGCGAAGCGGGTTTCTGTTTCCGAAAACCTGCTTCGCTGTTTGGTGTAATATTCTGTTTTCCCGAAATCCGCTGGAAGCGCGGCGGTCGATGCCTTCTTCGTAAGCGAGGGGTATCGACTTTCCGAAGCCGCGTGACTTCGCAGGAGACCGTGCAAATCCACGCGTATCCGCGAAGCCGGTGCACGATTCCGAGCAGCGCGGTTTCGTGGAATGATTTCGCCGCCGCGCAAATTTCTTTCCGATTCTCACCTGCCTTGCAGATACCCCTTCCGTTTCAGCGCTGCCAGATCGGCGGCCACGTCCTCCGGGCGCATCCGCGCAAGGCAGCTCAAATCGTAAATATCGTACCGCTCCACCAGAAGCAGCGTCATCAGCAGCTTCTGTGTGCAGGTCAGGTCGCTGTCGTACAAGTGAAACAGCGGCAGCTTCTTAAAATAAACTCTTCCCATTGCATCCTCCTTCGCAGTTGAACTTGAAAACATCTATCCCATCCATCCCATCCATCCGGGGTTTGGGGGATGCTTGGGATGGATGGGATGGAGCTTTTTGCGTTTGATCTCATAAAACCGGCGGCGCGACCAGCGCCTCGATGCCCCAGGAGCCGTTGACCCGCTTGCCAAGGGCGTTCTGGATGTGGTTGTCGTGCTCTAATCCGAACTCATCGGCGTGCTTTTTGAGGGTCATGCTCACCGTCCGCGCGGAGCGCGGCTTGTAGGCGTTGTCGCTGCACCACAGGCAATAGATGCCGTACAGCGCGGCGGACGGAATGGCGCTGTCGGCCTTCAGGCGGATGTAGCCCTCAGAGCGGAGAAACAACAGCACGTTGTCGGCCTCCCGCCGCGCATCCTCACGGTTGGATTTCGTCCGGCTGCTCTCTGTGAACCGGAAGTTGTTGGCCTGCAAGCGGCGCAAGCCCTCCAGACACCAGAGAAAGATGCCCTCGCTCTCATCGCAGAGCTTGTCCGCCAGAAAGGGATCGTCCTCCCGATCTAGCGGCTTTTTCTTCACCGACAGGATGAGCTGCCGCCGGTAAAAGCCGTCCGAGTGGTCATAGAGCGATTCCAGATCGCCGTTGGAAAACGCCAGAAACCGGACGTACATCTGCCCTTGGTAGCTCTGCTCACCCTTGCGCTCCAAATCCATAGGCATTTCGGCAGTGATGAGGGACTTGAGATAGTGGGTGGATTTCAGCGCCTCCAGCTTCATATCGTCGTCTACCATCAGCAGCTCGTGCTCCAGATCGGCGCGGGCAAAGGGGCTACGCTCCACCTTGGCGATGCTGCCGTTTTTCATGTTGCCGCCCAGCAGCTTCTGCATCACCACGCCGATGCGGCTCTTGCCCTCGCCGCCGTTGCCCTTGAGCAGCATCATGACCTGCCCGCGGTTCGTCGGAATCAGGCAGTAGCCGAGGTATTCCTGTAAGGTCAGAACGTCCTCCGGCTCCAGCAGGTCAGACAAAAACCGCAGCCATGTCACCGGCTGCGGCGCGCTGGAGTCATATCGGATGGGGAGACGGTTGCGGCAGAACTTCTTTTCGGTGCGAAACTCGCCATTGAGAAACAGCGTGCCGTTTACCACATGGATCCGATCCTCCTGAATGGGCAGCTCCGGCGTGTAGGCCTCCAGCCTGAGCGTTTCGAGAAGACCTGTGGCGCGGCGGGCCGTGCCGCTCGTAAAATGCGGGCGCAGCATCTCATAGATCTGCTTGCGAATGCCCTCTTCATCAGCAACGCGGCCCTCCACCGTGAAAAAGCTGCCGTCCACGCAGACCATCGGGTGCGCCGATAGAAAGTCCTCGCAGAACAGGACTTCATTGAAGTGCTTGTCCTGCATCCAGCGCGGCGGTTCATTTCGTTCCATACTCGTCCTCCTTGATCTGCCGGTTTCGCGCCTCCATCCGCATGAGCCGATCGTCCTTCTGCAAGTCGGCCACCACCTCGGCGCGCTCCTGCGGCGTGCCGCAGGCCAGAATGTCCAGCATATTCCCGATGCGCTCCAGCATATGGCAGGCCTCCGCATAGCGCGGGTCGATGGCGTCCTCCGGCGATTGCGGCGCACAATGCGCCTTCCAGTCCTGCAAGATTTGCAGGTAATCCCCCAGCACACGGAAGCTGCGGCTTTCCAGCTCCGCCTGCGACTTGCTGCGCTTTAGTTTCGTCAGAACGGATGGCTTCTGCTCGACAATGCCGAAGTCTGCCGCCAGCTTCTTGGCGGCCTCTGCCGGTGGGAGGTCAAAAAGCTGCGCAGTCAGTGCGACAACATCGCCGTGCGCTCCGCAGCCGAAGCAGTAGAAGTACTCCTCGTTCAGCTTCGTGCTGGGCGTGCGGTCGGCGTGAAATGGGCAGCAGACCATGCTGCCTTGCTGGATCGGCAGCCCGTACCGTTCCGCCGCCATGCGCGGGGTGACGGCGGCCTTCACGGTATCAAATAGGTTCATAGGCATTTCTCCCTTCAAAATTTTCTGACAATTTTTCCTTGTCACCTGAATATACGGAGAAAAAGTCTTAGACCGACGAAATCAGGCACTTATGCAAGCAAATAGCAAAAGCCTCCCGTGCTCTTGCAAAAATGCAAGAGCACGGGAGGCTTTTGTCGAGAGGATATTCAAGTCATTTCGCAAAATAATAATAGAACATTTGTTCTAGATTTGATGCCGAGTATGTGTTATACTGTATTTACAATATCTGCTTGGCGCAGGATTTTTATTGGAATCGGAGGCGATATGTTCATGAGCAACGAATCGGTATTTCTCCCCGCGGCTGTCCGTGACCGCATTTGGGATCTGTTGAAGGAACGGAAGGTTACGCAGGCCGAGCTTGCCGCAAAAATCGGCTGTTCGGAAAGTTCGCTGAGCCGCTTCATCAGCGGCAAGACGGACAAGCTGGGTGACGAAAATATCATCCGCATCGCCCGCGCGTTTGATGTGTCCACCGACTTCCTCTTGGGCGAGGTGGATGAGCCGGATTGCAAAAACTACGACATCTCAGAGCTGGGTCTTTCAGTTGAAGCGGCGCGGAATCTCTATACGCAGAAGGTCAATCCGAAAATCGTCAGCTACCTTCTGGAAAATCCGCAGTTTGCCGACACCACATACCAGATCGCCCGGTATCTGGATAACGAGCTGACCGCCGGATTTGCCGCGCAGAATCAGCTTTATTCGATGGTTTCGTCCATGCTGGGCACAGTGCCGCAGGCCGCGGACGAGGTCAAAAGTCTGCGGACGCCAATCGATCAGGCGGATTTAAGCTCCATTCAGAACTCCTTTATGAAGGCTGTCCGCGCCGTGAAAAAGGAAGCCGAGGTGGAGGTGCCGCCTACGCGCCAGCTTACGGCACAGGCGATGAAGAGCATCTATGCGGAGTTGACCAAAGGCGGTCAAAGACTGAACCGAAAAATCACAAAGGAGCAGATTGCGGGCGCGGTGGCAGCCTCCGTTTCCCATCTGCCCGGTGTTGACACGGCACAGGTCAGAAGGTTGTTCCTCTCCATGACCGGAACGGCGGCAAGCGATGAATCCGACCAGCTTGACCAATGAGCGGCTTTGCGCCTTGGCTCAGAAGGGCGATGGGGCCGCGCGGGAGCTTCTTGTTGAAAAGAATATGGGTTTCATCGTTCAGACGGCTGACCTCATATACCGAAGTTCGTCGCTGGAGGGCAGTGACCTGAACATCGACGTGGATGATCTGGTGCAGGAGGGCAGCATCGGCCTGCTGCGTGCCGTTGACGGCTTCGACCCGGCGCGGAAGCTCAGGTTCCTGACCTATGCCGCACCTGCCATCAAGAACGCTATGCTCGACCTCGTGCATACGGCGCAGATGTCCTTCGAGTATCGCATGGCGACCACAAAAGTGCAGGACGGCGTGGAGGGCCTTGGCCTTGAGCGCGTGCATCTTGATGAGATCCTGCCCGGCGATGAGCGGCTGCTGCGGATTGAGGCGATTGCTGATCCGTATGCGCTGTCTCCGGAGGAGGCTTTCATCAAAGCGGAAAACCTGTGGGAGCTTTATGCGGCACTGGACAAGCTGGAGCCGCGGGAGCAGACGTATCTTCTGTATCGCTTCGGTTTCACAGATGATATCGAGCACACACTGACCGGCGCGGCGATACATTTTCATCTGAGCGAGAACCGGACAAAGCTGCTGGAGGAACAGTCGCTGGATACGCTTCGGAAGGAGATGCCGTGAGACGAAGGAACGTCGCTGCGGCGGGACGGGGGCTTTATATACCTCTGCTTCCTTTTCCGGCCAGTCGGATTTTGCTTCTCAAAAATCCTGCGTTTGTGCTGTGACTCACATCACAAAATCCGCCTGTCCTACTGCCGCGAAAAAGCGTTTGTCGCCACACTCTACCGCACCGCAGAGTACGCCGCCAACCCCTTTCCCGCGTCAGCCGGAAGCAAAGGTATAACACACTAGACTTTGCAGAGCAAAATCGTGTGCCAACAGGGCAGCTCGCGCCCCTATTGGAAACCCAGCGGCAAAGAGATGTTCCCTTTGCAATCCCTCATTTTCCTCGCAGGTGCATATACAAACTGCAAAAGGCAGCCTGTCATGCCTGCTCCGAAAATGCAAAAGGCAGTCCGTGCCGATGAGGGACGGACTGCCTTTTTTGCGACAACCTCAATTTTATCATCGCGCAGGAAATGACAAAATTAAGATTGACGGTGATGCAATTTACGGGTATACTATAATTGCATCATTCGATGAGATTTGATGAAATTAAAACCCGAATGAGGATATTGCATGAGAGCATTCAACCTCAAAACAGAATACAACAAATTGCTGACGCCGGAGGTCGTGGCGTATCTGACGCAGATTCACGAATACAAGGGGCAGCAGAATCTTTTTATCGAGGCAAAAGCGGATGCGCTGTCCAATCTCTTGGAGGTTGCGAAGATCCAGAGCACCGAAGCGTCCAACCGTATCGAGGGCATCATCACAACAGATGACCGCCTGAAAAAGATCGTCCGCGAAAAGACCATGCCCCAGAGCCGCAGCGAAAAAGAGATCGCCGGATACCGTGACGTGCTGGCGACGATCCACGAGAGCCACGACTATATCCCGCCAAAGCCGACGGTCATTTTGCAGCTACATCGGGACCTGTACAAGTTCAGCGGCAAGTCCATCGGCGGCAGCTTCAAAAACTCGGATAATGTGATTGCCGAAGAACGGCCGGACGGCCGGAAGATCGTCCGGTTTGAGCCTGTCTCTGCGTGGGAAACGCCGGGGGCGATGGCAGCACTTTGCGACGCCTTCCAGACGGCCGCACAGGACGCCGAGCTTGACCCGCTGCTGCTGATTCCCATCTTCGTTCTGGACTTTCTCTGCATCCATCCCTTCAATGACGGCAACGGCCGCATGAGCAGGCTCCTGACGCTGCTGCTTTTGTACCGCTCCGGCTATCTTGTCGGCAAATATATCAGCATCGAAAAGCTGATCTCTGATACCAAGGAGACCTATTACGAGGCCCTGCAAGCCAGCTCCTACAACTGGCACGAGGGGACGAACGATTATGCGCCCTTCGTGACCTATATGCTGGGCGTTCTGGCGGCGGCTTACCGGGATTTTGAAAGCCGGGTTGAGCTGCTGACCACCAAGGGGCTTTCCAAGCCAGACCGGGTGCGCGAGATCATCAAAAGTCACCTTGGCAAGATCACCAAGAGCGAAATCATAGCCAAATGCCCGGACATCAGCCAGATTACCGTCCAGCGCGCGCTGGCAGAGCTGCTGAAATCCGGCGAGATCACCAAGCTCAGCGGTGGGCGGTATACGGCGTATGTCTGGAGCGGAGAGGAAACGCTATGATGAGAAAGTCATGGACGAAGTGGATATTAACTGCTGTTATAGCACTGGCACTAATTGTTGGTGTTCCGATCATAATCAACGAGTGCTACAAAACGAACAGCGGATACATGACTATGTGGAGTGCGGCAGATATGCTTGCCTACTATGGTACGATTGTAGCCTCTGTTGGAGCCGCAGTTGGTGTCTTTGTATCCATAAAAGTCGCAGCAAAGAACTATAAAGAAGATGTTCGTGCGCGCGTTATGCCTTTTATTGCGGTAACGCCGTTTGAACGAAAAGCAATCGTAAATACAATGGCCCTGTTAAAAGAAAAGGTAGAGAAAACCGAAAGTCCAGCAAAAACTGATAACACGCCTGCTGTACAGTATGACGAATATAAGTTGAACCGAATATATTTTGTCATTACAGAACACGGCATTGATGCAAAGAACGGACTGGATAAAAGCCAGCAGGCAATTCTGGAACATGCAGGAAATTCGTGGACCTCAGTAGCAGGTGGCGTTGAAATGCTTCAGAGAACGGATTTTTATAGTATGCCCTTAGAGATTGAGAACGTCGGAAATGGAACTGCGGTAAATCTTCGTATAGGCTTTAACCGTGTTGGCGATAGAAATACATATAGATTTATTCGACCGATGATGCTGAAACAGAGTCAAACAGTGTACATTCACATTTTTTCTACAGCCGATTATGATATAGTTCGCGGAGATTATTCCTTGGAATTTCACTATGAGGATATTTATGGGAACAAGTATTCTCAGGAATTCCCTGTTGAGTACGGTAAAAATAAAGACAATCAGGAATACCAAAGCATAGATTTGGTTGGAAAACAGCTCAAAAATACGGAGGTCGCACCCAATGCCAACACTTGAATGGATTGGAAAAAGCAAGGTGATCAATCACCATCAAGAAGTGCCGTTTCGGGTGTTGGAGCGCAAGTACAGCTTTGATGAAAACGGACAGCACGATGAGGATAACGGCAGCGAAAACATGATCATCCGGGGCGATAATCTGGAAGCCCTGAAAGCCCTGCTGCCCCGGTATGAGGGACGCGTCAAGTGCATTTACATTGATCCGCCCTACAACACCGGCAACGAGGGCTGGGTCTATAACGATAATGTCAATGACCCAAAGATCAAGAAGTGGCTGGGCGAGGTTGTCGGCAAAGAGGGCGAGGACTTGACCCGCCATGATAAATGGCTGTGCATGATGTACCCGCGTTTGAAGCTGCTGCAAAAGCTGCTGGCGGAGGATGGGGCTATTTTCATTAGCATTGATGATACGGAGTATGCCAATCTCAAGCTGATTTGTGATGAGATTTTCGGAAGCAACTGCTTTGTTTCCAATATTTCCTGGCAGCGTACATATTCCACCCGCAATGACTCCAAGGGTATCGTGAACGAGGTAGAACACCTTGTGGTGTATAGCAAACAGCCAAATTGGAATCCCAGCAAACTGGAACGCACAGAAGAAATGGATCAGCGATATTCCAGCCCGGACAACGATCCGAGGCCATGGAAAGCCGGAGATGCAAGTGCCCCCGGCGCAGCAACTCACCCCGGCATGGTTTATGCTATCCAGCACCCAATTACCGGTAAACTCTTGTATCCGCCAAATGGGCGCCACTGGACATTTGGGCAGGATCAGATGTTGCAGATAATGCTTCACTGGTCTTATTACGAATTGAGACCGATTGATGATTATGAAAAGCGGGTCTCTATTTGCGGTCAGTCAAACACAGTCCCTAAAGAGATAAACGCTATTATGCTTTCTGCGCCATTGGAAGAATTGGCATCTAAAGCCGTTTTGCGCTATCAAATCGGAAAGTGGCCCATACTGTATTTTACAAGTGGCGGTCGTGGCGGCATGGCTTGCAAGCGTTATCTTGAGGAAATGGGTGGAAGAATTGTAACCAACCTTTGGCCTTATGAGGAAGTAGGTCACACAGACGAGGCTGCCAAGGTGCTTAAGGCAATTTTTGACGGAAAGTCCTCGTTTGACACACCAAAACCACCACGCTTGATTGAGCGCATTTTACAGATCGCTGGAGAAAATAACGCACTTATCCTCGATTCCTTCGCCGGTTCCGGCACTACCGCCCATGCTGTCCTCAACATGAACAAGGCTGACGGCGGACACCGCAAGTTCATTCTTGTCGAGATGATGGACTACGCCAACAGCATCACCGCCGAGCGCATCAAGCGTGTGATCCGCGGCTATGGCGAGGGCAAGAACGCCGTGGAGGGTACGGGCGGAAATTTCAGCTTCTATGACTTGGGCGAGCCGCTGCTGCACGGTGATATGCTCAACGAAAATGTGGGCGTGGAAAAGATCCGGGAGTATGTGTACTTTACAGATACGAAAGCCTCTCTGCCGGAATCGCACCCGGACGAACCGTATTTTATGGGTGTCCACATTGGCAGCGCGTACTACTTCTATTATGAAAAGCAGGCCGTTACCACGCTGAATCGGGAATTTCTGCACACAGTCAAAACCAAAGCCGACGCCTATGTGATTTATGCCGACCTTTGCACCCTCAGTGAGGCAGAACTGGAGAAATACCACATTACATTCAAGAAAATCCCCCGGGATATTACGAAACTGTGAGGAGGGCATGGAATGGAACTCAACAACTATCAAAAGCAAGTCATGCGTGACCTCTCTGCCTACTTGGACTGCATCAACCGTGGAACCAATCTGTTTTCCGCGTGGCGGGAATACTGGTTTTCCAAGGATGTGGCCGTTGGCCTCGGCGGAGTACCGTCCTATAATAACTCTATTGAACGTGCGCCCCATGTTTGCATGAAGGTGCCCACCGGCGGCGGCAAGACTTTTATGGCCTGCGCTTCCGTTAGGCGGATTTTTGATGCCTTGCCCACCGGAAAGCCGCAGGTGGTGGTGTGGCTGGTCCCCAGCGATTCGATCCTGACACAGACCATTCGCACACTGTCCGATGTAAATCATCCCTACCGGCAGAGACTGGATCAGGATTTTGCCGGGCGTGTCGGCGTGTATACCAAGGAAATGCTGCTGAACGGGCAGAACTTTTCACCGGATACAGTGCGGGAAATGCTGACGGTCTGTGTGATGAGCTATGGCTCACTGCGCATTGACAGCCGGAAGAAGGATGTCCGCAAGGTCTATCAGGAAAACGGCAATCTGTTCCGCTTTGCAGAGTATTTCAAGGACACGCAGGCGCTGTTGGCCGATACGCCGGATACGGCGCTGATTCAGGTACTGCGTCATCTGGAGCCTGTTGTGATTGTGGACGAAAGCCATAATGCAGAATCAAAGCTCAGCACAGAGATGCTGAATAATCTGAACCCGTCATTTGTACTCGATCTGACGGCAACGCCGCGAAAAAACAGCAACATTATCTCCTATGTGGACGCCCGTGAGCTGAAGAAGGAGCACATGGTAAAGCTCCCTGTAGTGGTATATAACCGCACCACCCGGCAGAGTGTCATTCAGGATGCCATCCAGCTGAGAGGAAGCATTGAGCAGGAAGCTATTGCCGCAGAAGCAGCTGGCGGGAAGTATATTCGGCCCATCGTTCTGTTTCAGGCGCAGCCCCGCACCGGAGACAACAGCGACACCTTTGATAAGATCAAGGCAATGCTGGTAGGCATGGGCATTCCGAAAAACCAGATAGCGGTGAAAACATCTGATGTGGACGACCTCAAGGGGCAGAACCTGATGAGCAGGGATTGTGAAATCCGATACATCATCACCGTCAACGCGCTGAAAGAGGGCTGGGACTGCCCCTTTGCCTACATATTGGCGTCACTGGCCAACCGCACCTCCACCGTGGACGTGGAGCAGATCCTTGGCAGAATCCTGCGGCAGCCGTATGCGACGCAGCACAGCTCGCCGCTTCTGAACACCTCCTATGTGCTGACAAACTCCGTGGACTTCCACACTACATTGGAGAAAATCGTGGTCGGTTTGAATAAAGCAGGCTTCAGCCGTAAGGATTATCGTATCGGTGAAGCGATGGAAGAACCGCAGGCTGTGACTCAACCGGAAGCAGAGCAGACGAAAATTCCATTTGCGCCGCAAGCCACTGAGGCCGATGCCTTTGACGATGTAAATGTACAGGAAGTGAAAGCGGCGCTGGAAAGCACGGCGCAGGGAAGCGCTGCGATTTCTGCAATGGTTCGGGAAGCAACGGTGCAGGCGGAAACCTACACGGCGGCGGCCAACGAAGCGGATGACGGATTTATGGGAGGTGAGCTGGGAGATATGCTGATACAAAATAGGGTACAGCCCTATCTTGCTGAAGAGGTATCCGCATTGCGGATTCCGCAGTTTTTCCTTCGTTCCGTTCCGGATTTATTTGGCGATGAATTTGAACTGCTGGAGAAAGAGAACCTTTCGGAAGGATTTTCTCTGGCTGGGCAGGATGCACAGGTTAGCTTTGAACTGGCCACCGGTGAAATGTACCGCGTTGACGTGGAGGAGCGCGGCGAAGCAGTGCCTAAGTACAAGCGTGCGGACAGTGAGCTGAGTGAATACATCCGCAATCGCATGGCACAGCTTCCGCCAGAACAGAAAATTCAAAGCTGCACCACGATGCTATGCGCTCAGATCAATCGGAACAATCGATATGCAGCATCGGAGATCAACGACTATGTGCGTAGAATCGTTGGCGGCATGACACAGGATGAGTTGGCAGCTATGGAGACGGCCATCCCGACATACGCAGCCAAGATTTCTAAGAAAATTGAAGGGCTGGAAGACGCATATCGGGAAGAGCAGTTCATTCGCTGGCTGGATGCAGGTAAGATTGTATGCCGCGAGAATTATATACTGCCGTCTGTAATTACACCTGCCAACACAACGGATGCCATTCCCAAGTCCTTGTATGAGGCTGAGAAAGACGATATGAACCCGGAAGAGCATGAGCTGATCGACGCCGTGGTAGCCCTTGACAATGTAAAATGGTGGCACCGAATCATTGAGAAGAAGGGCTTCCGGCTGAATGGCTTTATCAACCATTATCCTGACTTCATGGTAATGACCAAGTCCGGAAAGCTGGTGCTGATTGAGTATAAAGGTGATGACCGGGATAACAGCAACAGCGCCCGCAAACTGAAGCTTGGCCGTAAATGGCAGGCGCAGTGTGGGCCGGAGTACCGGTATTTTATGGTGTTCAAAAACCGCGATTTCGGCATTGATGGCGCATATACGCTGGATCGGTTTGTTGAGATTATGCGGGAATTGTGATAATATAGGAAGCACAGAGAAGGAGAAAAATGTGAACACTATTACAATCACATCATTTTCAGACTACATATCATACATCGAACATAATTATGGACGGAATCATTTATTTAGAGGATTAAAAAAGAGAGCATATCTATTGATTCCAAAAATCGGCCGTTCTAATTATGTTCAAAGATGTGCTGGGGAAGCTGAGCAACAACTATTTGCCCTACAGGACTTAGAAGAGCAAACGATGAATGAGTTCATAAAAATGTCAGTTCCTCATATGGATTTGCGAGACATGAATCCATGGGATCAATGGACGATCGGCCAGCACCATGGACTTCCTACTAGGTTTTTAGATTGGACTGAGAACCCACTAATTGCAGCATATTTTGCAACTGAAGATGCTACAGATGATGTTGCGGTTTGCACAATCGATCGAACCCAGTTTAATGCAGGAACAGATGATATTCCTGATGTTTTCTCACTTCCTGACGGAGATGATGTAATCCTACATGTTCCAAGCTATATCAATGCACGTATTATTGCTCAAAAGGGAGTTTTTACTGTTCACAAGAACCCAACCAAGCCGCTTGACCAGACAAAAATTAATGGCGACTTTTGTTGCGTAGACCAACTAATAATCCCTAAAGCAGCAATACGAGAATTTGTTAAAGATTTGGACTGGTTTGGCATTAATCGCTCGTTTATATATCCAGGACTTGATGGTCTTGCATATTATCTTGACTTCAAAGCTAAAGGAGGCATTGACTAATGTACGTGCCAGTCATGAAAAATCGCACTGTAGAAATCAGCGTATTACAGCAATTAGGTGCAATGCATGTATTTGATGGAGATGTAATTCCTTTAGTAGAGCTAATCCAAGAAAGGACAAGAAGCAATAACAAAAATACATTTATTCAAGACTTGTGTAATCTTCTTGAAAATGCGCCCGAAATGCATGTAATGGTTGATTTTTACAAATCAACCAAGTTACGGAGTACAACAGACGCAATTCGAGAATATGTGACTATGTCGGTGCGTTTTCCTGATTTTGGCAAACGTGAGCTCATTCCTTTGACACCATATTGCGAGCGCGTTGTGCCAGTTATCTCGTATCTTCATGAGAGTATATCGCTGGAACGCATCAAGATGGAAACCATTCAGTTTCGGAACAACTTTCCTCGCGTAGCTTTTCGGATAAAGGTTCAAGAATTTGACCACGTATTCTCGTGCGTTGAAACGCTTATTTCTTCTGGCGATTATTTAATCTTAGATATTGAATCCGCGTCTCATATGAGCCCGGTTTTCAAGAAAATCTATAAACGAATTGCTGAAAGCAAGAGAAAACTAGGATTTACTTCGGTGATAATAAATGCACATCGCCCTGAAGGCCTTACAAACAAAGAAATGCTAGATGGTGAGCCGATCGCAGACATTGATAACAGCCTAAAGGAGTTATATTCAACCGTCTATATGCACAAGTTCGACGGATTTGGAGATTATGCGTGTATTTCTGCTGCACTTCCTTCGACGGGCGGTGCTATTAGTCCAGTAGGAATCTATTATTCTAACGAAAATAATTACTTTGTAGCGTATAAAGGAAGAGCGCCTCAACTATCCGAATTTCCAACTTATATTGCACCTAGAATCATTGAATCGGAATATTGGAAGGAATTTAGTGATACGCATCATGAAAACTGTGCAGGATGTAAGGAAATTGCAGAAATTGTATCCGGTGCTAAGAGCGGGAGAAATCAAGCTCAGTGGAAGATGATAACCATGCTGCATTATATTTACACTATGTTTGAAACAAGCGCATAGAAGAATGGCTCAGTCAGCGTAATCTGGCTGAGCCATTCTTCATTTTGCATATAACAAATTGGGATCCATTTTGGATGAGAAAAAGCTTTGAATATCAACAGGCAAAATTTGATCAAAATGTTCGGTAATAAACCTCCATTGATCCGCATATTTGTGTCTTAATAGCTTTCGATATGGCGTCCAAATTGACCGCGTGGCGGCGATTTGCAAAAGGCGTGTACGCTTATCTGCTCGCGTTTTGAAGTCTTTTTCATTTAACAGTTTAAGCAAATAGCTCATGTCCCCGCTTGACAGGCTATCGAGACAAAATTTAATATCACAGCAATTCTTTTGCGCACATTTTTGATAAGAGAAGACCGCTTCTCTGTTTTTTGTAATTCTGTAGGAAATAATACCACAGGATTCAGGGATAAGATTTTTTACGTCGCTCACGCGACCAATGGGAACGATAACGTATACTTTTTCAAAAGTTCTTAAATAATCTTGCATCTGACTTCCCAAGCGGTCAAAAGTGTCATACTCAGTCTTAATTTCATATGCATACGAACTGCCGTTTATTCTACATATGTCAATCCGACTGTCTCCGATGTTCATTTCAAATGCAACGATATGATTCAACTGATCTTTTAGATGCTTAATAAAATAGTACTTAATAACTCTTTCGCAAAAGTAGTAGTTAAATATCATATCATTAACTACTTTATTTGACAGACAAGTTTTTCGCAGCAGTTCAATATCGCTACTATTTGTTTTATTAAGTACATATCCTATCTTCGCCCAACGCACATCTTCGGGGTCATAAATATTATAGTCTTTATTGATTGTTTTACACATCTGAAGAATTTCATCGTCAGAGTAGTTATTCAAAATCGATTGAAGCAGCAAAAGCATAACACTCACCCGTTTTTAGTTTTATCCCATGTAATTCTTAGCCCAATCACCGCAGCCATTTCTAAGGCTTCGGAATATTTAATAGTGCCTCGGGCTAACTTATTTGAAATATTTTGTACCGTTGTTCGCTCGTCTGGCGTCCTATGCTGATTCATCCGAGTCACAACCTCAGTAAGTGTCAGGCCATTTTGAGCAATGATGGCTTTAATTTCATTATGAACTTGATTGCGCTCCACGCTCTCACCTCAAACACTATAACAAATATTTTTATTTATTATAGTGTATTTTCTGAAAACAGTCAAGGAGAACAAACGGAGAATGTCCCAGAAGGTAATCCTAAAAGGCACTGGAACTCGCTGAATCTCAACGAGTTCCAGTGCCTTTTCAGCTTGATAAAATCTCCTTTGATACGCACGATTGTAGTTTCTGTTACTATGTACTACTTCCAACCTTGCCTCTTGGCCAAATCGCCCATCGCAAAGCAGAATTGTTCCCACCGTGCCAATGTTATCCGTGACGGGTCGCCCTCACGGATGCGCATGGTGCGGCGGATCTCCTTGGGAATGACCACCCGTCCCAGGTCGTCGATGCGGCGCACGATTCCGGTTGCTTTCATATGATAACTCCCTTTGTAACTGAATATTGGCAAAGGTAGTATCTGCACTCCCAGGCAGATTATGCGAAAGCACCGGGCGCGGACGGCCGTGCGGAGACGAAATGTATCCGGATACGGCTTGATCTCTATCCGGCATTTTAACGGATAAATGCCAACGACAGTTGTGATACACATACAACTATGGTATACTATACAGGCGGCAGGTTCGGAGAAATTGATAACAACAGGGAGGGGCTGCATCATGAAAAAGAAAACCACGCGCAGGCAGGTATTGTTGAGCTTTTTAGGGACCACCGATCCTATTCGCGGTGAGCGCGACGGCGCTATGCTGCACATCCTGCGCCACTACCGCCCCGAGGTAGTCTGCCTGCTGTTTACGCCCGAGGTGCGAAAGCTGGCGGAGGCGGACGAACGCTATGAAAAGGTGTTTTTCCACCTCAAGTCCCATTGGGACGGCTACGCTCCGGTGGTGTTGGAGCAGGATTTTTCCGTCAGTGATGTTTCCGATATGGACGAGCTGGACCAGCCGCTCCACGACGTGATGAACCGGCTGAGCCGCGAGTATGCGGATGCGGAGATCCTGGTGAACATCACCTCCGGCACGCCCCAGATGCAGATGCTGCTGTCGCAGATGGTGCTGGAGCTGCGCTATCACGCCCGGGGCATACAGGTGAAAACGCCGGAGAAGAAGGCCGGCACCACCGTTCGCACCAACGACAGTGAAAACTACGACATCGACCTGGAGATCGAGTGCAATGAGGACGAGCAGGAGGGCGCGCCCAACCGCTGCGTTGAGCCGGAAATGTTCTCCGTGCGCCGCAAGAATCAATGGCAGCAGGTGGAGGCGCTGCTGAATCAGCGGTGCTTCCGGGGCGTTGCGGAAATGCGTCCGGCGCCTCTGTCGGAGGAGCTGATGGCCCTGGTGAAGCACATGGCCTATCGCAATGACCTGCTGCCGGAGGAGGCCCGGAAAGCCGTGCGTGGATACGGGCTTGGCCTGAAGCTGTATCTGCCGGAGGCCGCCCCCGCGCATCAGGACATCTGCGAGTATGCGCTGCTGATGAAAAATCTGCTCTGCTCCCACAGCTACACGGAATTTGTGCTGCACATGGAGCCGCTGACCCTGCGCCTGCAGGAAACGCTGCTGAATCAGCTTCTGCCCAGGCGTTATGGGCATGATCTGACCCATGTGCAATCGAGGTACGGAGGGCGCATGAAAATCGAGCCCGGCCTGATGCAGACAAAGATGCCGGAGCTGTACGACCGGCTTTATGTGACGGGGACGTGGGAATGCCGCCCGTCCGATCTGAGCACGCCGTTCTGCGACGATATACTGGACATCCTGTCCACACAGCCGGAGGAAACCAAAACCTATTTCCGCTGCTATGCCGATCTGAAGGAGGTGCGCAACGGTCTGGCCCACCGCCTGTGCGCGGTGACGGCGGACGAGATCCAGGCGGCGTGCGGCAAGACGCCGGAGCAGATCATTTCGCTGATCGAGCGGTGCATTCTCCTGCTGTTCCCCGCCTGCGACCCGGAGGTTTTCCACATCTATGAGCGCATCATCCGCTATATTCAGAAACAGTATTGAGCCCTGCGGTGCGGAGGCACCCACCTTCGCACCGTAAAATGGCTTATCAGCCGCGCAGAATGCCATGGAAACGCGGCGGATTTTGGTCAGCTGATGGGACGTCCTATTAAAGCTGAACAAATACAGTTGACCATTCCACGGAGATGTTGTATACTATTGCTGAAACAACTTACACCCCGCAAGGGGACGGTAACCCGGTGTCCGTGCTACCGATGTACCAGTTTCCATGAAACAACTTACACCCCGCAAGGGGACGGTAACGTCGATTGTCATAGTTTTTACCACACTTTCCTCGAAACAACTTACACCCCGCAAGGGGACGGACGGTAACTTTACGAAAAAGACGTCGAAGTATTCGGCAAAGTGGAAACAACTCACACCCCGCAAGGGGACGAGAACCTCTTGCCCCTGTTGTTAGCGTAATGAATATCCACATTTACACGAACCACCCACCCCGCAAGGGGACGGAGCTTTACGGAGCTGTGCACACCACTTACCGCCTTTCGTGAAACAACTCCCACCCCATAAGGGGACGACGAAAAAGTCCTGATCATCTTTTTTGCGCGATGCCTAGCCACATTTACACGAACCATCCACCCCGCAAGGGGACGGTAAAGACGATCAACTATCGCTGTGGTTTCGAGAGCAAACCACCACCCCACCCCGCAAGGGGACGACCCTTTGGAAAGGAGGGATCCTCATGAACCCGCAAACCGTACAAGCCACCTTCGGCTGTCTGCTCCATGATGTGGGCAAGGCGGTCTACCGCGCCGGTATTTCCGACGGGCGGCACGGCGAGGCCGGATATCGCTTTGTCCGGGACATCGACGGCTACGGACAGGCCAAGGCCGTGCTGGACTGCATCCGCTATCACCACGCCGCCCAGCTTCGTCAGGCGAAGGACTGCGACCCCCTTGCCGCCATCGCCTACATTGCCGACAACATCGCCGCAGCCGCCGACCGGCGGCAGACCGGCGACGAAACGCAGTTTGACCGCTATCTGCCCCTGTCGCCGGTGTTCACCCATCTCAACGGGGAGCATCCGGGGCATACCCTGCCGCCCCACGCCCTGGACGGCCGCCTTCGTCTGCCGCTGGACGGGTCCTTCCGCCTCTCTGCCGGCGACTATGAGCAGATCCTGCTGACCCTGCGCCGGGAGCTTTCCGCCCTGCCGCCGCGGGAGGAGTGGCTCAACTCCCTGCTGTCCGTATGGGAGAGCTGTATGAGCACCGTGCCCTCCAGCACCAACACCGGGGAAAGTCCCGACATTTCCCTGTATGACCACAGCAAGGTCACTGCCGCCGTGGGGGCGTGCATCAGCGAGTATCTGCTGGATCGGGGCGAAACGGACTATTTCACCGCCCTGGTGCAGCAGGAGCAGAGCTTTTGCCTGCAGCAGGCGTTTTTGCTCTATTCCGCCGATTTTTCCGGCATCCAGAAGTTCATCTACAGCGTGTCCACCAGGAATGCGCTGAAGTCCCTGCGAAGCCGCTCCTTCTTTCTGGAGCTGTGCATGGAGCATTACATAGACGAGCTGCTGCAGCTGTGCGGCCTCAGCCGGGCCAATCTGCTCTACAGCGGCGGCGGGCACTGCTATGTGCTGCTGCCCAACACGGAAAAGACCGTCCGGGCCATCCAGGTGTGGAACACCCGCTTCAACGACTTCCTCATCGAGCAGTTTGGCGTGCGGCTGTATCTGGCAGACGGCTATACCCCCTGCAGCGCCAACGATCTGACCAACACCCCGGCGGAGGAGGCCCCCTATCAGGCGATGTTCCGCCGGGTGAGCCATCAGGTGGCAAAAAAGAAGCTGCACCGCTATTCGGTGCAGCAGCTTCGCCGGATGAATCAGAGCCATCAGGACCCCGGCCAGCGGGAATGCCGGATCTGCGGCAGGACAGACGCCCTGCGCGACGGGGAGGAGGATACCTGCATCTGCCTCTGGTGCGCCCTGTTCGAGAGTCTGTCCCGGAAAATCCAGGGACAGGATGTGTATGTGGTCAGCCGCGATGCGGCCGGTGCAGACTTCACACTGCCCGCCGCCCAGGGTGAGCTGTCCTTTATCCTTACCAATGAGGCCCGGGCAAGACAGCTTCTCGCAGGCGAGGGCGTGGCGCGCGTCTATACGAAGAATCGCTTCTGCGCGGGCCTGCGCTACAGCACCCGCCTCTATGTGGGCGATTACGCCGCCGACAACAGCATGGCGGCGCTGGCCGGCGCCTCGGAGGGTGTGCCCCGCCTGGGCGTGTGCCGCATGGATGTGGATAATCTGGGGCAGTCCTTTGTCTCCGGCTATGAATGCGCCGCAGAGAGCGATCCGGTGAAGCGCCAGCACTTTGTCACGCTGTCCCGCACGGCGGCGTTTTCCCGGCAGATGTCGCTGTTTTTCAAGGGCTATATCAACCCCATCCTCAGCGGGGAATTTGAGCATTGCCGGGCCTTGCAGGTGGCTGTGGTCTATTCCGGCGGCGACGATGTGTTCCTGGTGGGCGCATGGACGGATGTGCTGGAGGGGGCGCGGCGGATCCGGGAGGCTCTGCGCCGCTATACCTGCGGCGCGCTGACCATCAGCGCCGGGATCGGCATCTATGGGGATCATTTCCCCATCCGTCAGGCCGCTTCTCTCACCGCCGGGCTGGAGGATGAGGCAAAGAGCCTGCCGCATAAGGACGGCATCGCCCTCTTTGCCGCAGGAGACGGACACTGCTACCCATGGAATACCTATCTGAAACGGATCTGCGGCGAAAAGCTGGTCACTCTGGAGCGATATTTTTCCTCCGGCGACAGCGAACACGGCACGGCCTTTCTTTATCGCCTGATGGAGCTTCTGCGTCAGGCGCAGGCTGGGGGCGGAATCGCTCTGGCGCGCTATGCCTACTTGCTTGCAAGACTGGAGCCGAAAAGAAACGCGCCCAATTACCCCGGCTATAAGCGCTTTTCGGAGGATATGTACCGTTGGGCATTGAACAGCGCCGACCGGGGAGAGCTTCTCACGGCCATCTGCATCTATGTGTATCGAAACAGAAAGAGGGGGTAGAAGGATGGGCTACAATGACAGAAACAGCCAGGGCAGGCAGTCAAACCGCAATGCAGCGCGCCCGCCCCGCGAGGTCACTGCCAGGCCGCTGCCTGCAAATTATGTGGACGAGGCGGAGCGGGTCATCCGCTCGCTGTATGATGAACGGAACAAGATCAGCACCAACAAGATCCGCAACCTGCTGAGCCTGGTGTCGGAGATCTATAATCGGGAAAACCTGCGCACGGCGGATACCATTTCCGAGGAAAGTGCCTCGGGGCTGATCGCACTGCGGATCCGCATGGTCTATGAGGCGGGGCGCGACGATGCGGTAAAGCTGTTTTTGGAGCGCGCGCAGCTTCTGGAGTATATAAAGGGATTGGGTGATTCCCGGGCTAAGCTGATGGACTTCGCCCATTATATGGAAGCCTTGGTGGCATACCATCGCTTCATTCTGCACATGAAGGAGGGTTAAGGCTTATGTACGGAAAAATGATCATCCGCTGCTGCCTGGTGGTGCGCACCGGTCTGCATATCGGCGCAGGCAATGCCTTCAGCGCCATCGGCGCAGTAGACAGCCAGGTGGTGCGCGATCCGCTGACCGGACTGCCTATGATCCCCGGCAGCAGCCTGAAGGGCAAGCTGCGTTCCCTTCTGGCCAGAAGTCTCAGCAAGGATATCCAGCGTATGCCCGACTTTGATCAGGATGACGGACGCATCAAGCGCCTTTTCGGCAGCGCCAATCCGGTGCACCGCGCCCGCCTGCAGTTCGCCGACTGCTTTGTGGCCAATGCAGAGGAGATGGAGCGTGTTCATATCACCGAGGTCAAGGCGGAAAACGCCATCAATCGGGCCACCTCCGTTGCAAACCCCCGCTTTATCGAGCGCGTGGTGGCAGGCACCCGTTTTGCCGTCAGCATTGTGTACGATGTAGAGGATGCAGGGCAGACCGCCGAGGATTTTGCCCTGTTGGCCAAGGGGATGAAGCTGCTGCAGATGGACTATCTGGGCGGCCACGGCTCCCGCGGAAGCGGCCGGGTGAGCCTGTGTGATTTCCGGCTGGAGCCTTTTGAAACCTCTGTGGAGCTTGAACCTCTGTGCGCCCTTTTCAAGGAGGTAGAGGCGTATGAATTACTTCCTGTTTAAGCTGAGCTTTCACACGCCCTGCCATTTCGGATCTTCGGACAGTGCGCTTTCGCTCTACACCTCGGAGGATCACTTCTGCGCGGATACGCTGTTTTCAGCCCTCTGCCATACGGCGTGGACGCTGTATGGCAACAGCGGCGTGGAAGCGCTGATTGAAAAATCCCAAAAGGATCAGCTGTTTCTCTCCGACGCCATGCCCTGGTGCGGCGAGCGGTACTATCTGCCCCGCCCGTTTCTGACTGCCCGGACGGACGGTTATACTGCGGGGGCAGAACGCAAGGCTATGAAAAACCTGGCGTATATTGCCGTGGAGGACATGGCGGACTATCTTGCCTGTATGCGCGGCCAGGGGCTGTTCGATGCCGGCCGGAAAAAGCAGTGCTTCGGTGTTCCCATGGACAGCGCCCGCGCCGCCGTTTTTGAGGGGCAGGACACGCTCCCCTATCATGTGGGCGCCTTTCGCTTTGCGGAGGACTGCGGCCTGTATGTGCTGGCAGGGCTTGAAAGCGATGATGCCGCATGGCTGCGCACACTGATGCGTGCGTTGGGATTGAGCGGCATCGGCGGAAAGGTCAGCTCCGGCTATGGAAAGTTTACGGTAGATGATGAGATTGATCTGAATGACCCCTTCGATGAGCAGACAGCGTGGCTGTTCCGGGCGCTTTGCCGGGATGCCCCCGCCTATCTGCTGCTTACCACGGCGCTTCCTGATGAGGAGGAGCTGGAGCGCACCATGGAAGATGCGTCCTACACGCTGACCAGACGGGGCGGATTTGTCAGCTCCGACTCCTTTGCGCCATCGGGGCAGAAAAAGAGAGAGCAATTCTTCCTGACGGCAGGCTCTGTGGTGCGGCGGCGCTTCGGCGGAGCTCTCTATCTGGCGGCCAGGCAGGACCATCCGGTGTATCGCTTCAGCAAGCCGCTTCTTTTGGGGGTGTCCGTATGAGAGAGCTGGAACAGTTTCAGCAGTATGAGCTGATCCTGACCGTGCGGTCTCCGCTGTTTGTCGGCAGCGGTCAGAGCTATCAGCGCACGGAGTATATCTATAACCGCAGGAGCAATCGGGTCTCTGTGCTGTACCGCAATCGGTTTATCCGCTTTCTGGCGGAAAATGATCTGGCCGACAGCTATGAGCGGTTTATTCTGGGCGGGAGCACCAACCTCCACAGCTTCCTCCGGCAGGAGTGCGGACTGGACGAGGCAGGAATCCGGGCGCTTTGCGTTTATGACCTGCCGGCAGGCGATGCGCTGGACGCGGAACACAGCCTGAAGAATATTCAGGCATTTATGCGCGACAATGCCTTCCGCCCCTATGTTCCCGGTAGCAGTGTCAAGGGCGCCCTGCGCACGGTCCTGCTGTATCAGGCCATGCAGGAGCAGGGGATACTGGGCACCCGGAATTGGCGGGACTACAGCAAGGAGGACGGTATTCCGGAGCGGGAATATCTGAACACCCTGCGTTTTGCCCGCGACAGCAAAGGAAAAACGCGCCTGGACGCCGTGAGCAGCTTTCTGCGGGGTGTGCTTGTTTCCGACAGCGAACCCATCCCCAACAACGCCATGACGCTGACCGGAAAGAGAGACGCGGCATTCGGCGGCGAGGTCAATGCCATCAATCTGTGCCGCGAGGCAGTGGCTCCGGGAACAAGGATCCGCTTTTCTCTGACGCTGGATCAATCCGTCCTGCATGGACAGCTGACGGCCGAGTCCATTGTGGACGCCATCGAGGCGTTTGACCGATACTATGAGGAAACCTACGCCTGCGGCTTTGCACTGCCGGAAGGGGCGGCTCCGGGCAGAATGAATCACTGCCTGATCCTCGGCGGCGGCGCAGGCTTCTTTTCCAAATCGCTGGCCTATCCCTACTATGGAGAGGAGCAGGCGCTGCATGAGGTCTCTGCATATATGCACCGCACCTTCCGGGGACATTACCATCAATATGACGAGGGGTGGGGGATGTCGCCCCATATGATGAAATACACCCAGTGGAACGGGAAAATGTATCCCTACGGAATCTGCGAGGTGTCTGTGCGGTGATCGGACAATATTGCTTCGCTCTGCGCTCTGCCGATGGGGCCCCCATTCCGTCTATGATGGCTTACCGCTTATATGGCTGGCTTCTGGAGCAGCTTCCGGAGGATATCGGCCGGCAGCTGCATGAGCAGGGAGAAAAACCCCTCTCGCAGTATATCCGCTATGATAAGGCGGAAAACCGGACCCTATGGGTCGTCAGTGTATTTCAAGGGGAGCTGTATGAGCTGCTGGAGCCCGTGCTGGAGAGCATTTCCTGCATTGCGCTGCGCCAAACAACGCTGCAGGCCGCTCTGCTGGACAAGCAGTGCTTTGCATCAGCGCAGGAGCTTGTTCTGTACGCCAGGGAGCTGCGGCTGCCCTCGCGGGTCACCATACGCTTTCACACCACCAGCTCCTTCAAGCAGGACGGCAGCTATGTGATCTTTCCCCAGGAGCGGCTGCTGCTGAGGAGTCTGCTGGCCAAATGGAACGCATGGTTTCCGGAGTATTCGTTGGATGACGAGGATGCGGCAGCCGCATTGGAGCGCGGCGTCCGCATCACAGACTATCAGCTTCGCTCGGGGCGTTATACGCTGAAATCCGCAAAGATCCCCGGATTTTCAGGACGCCTGACACTCTCCTCCTCCCTCAGCGCGCCTATGCAGGAGGTGTGGAATCTGCTGCTGGTGTTTTCCACTCTCTGCGGCATCGGGATCAAAACCACCCTTGGCATGGGCGGCGTAACACTTGAAATATCGCCCAATTCCCTGCTGAAAGAACAGGAAAAATGAAACCCCTCCGGCTGAGCCAGACTGACGTGATAGAGAAAAAGGTTCTATAATAAATGTTGGGGCCAGGTTCATCACCTGACCCCAACATTTATTATAGAACCTGAAGTAATGCATAACGTCCATTACATTATGCCTACCGAACGATAGGTTGCCAAGTGGTGATGCTTTCGTCCGGATGCAAAAGGATGCAAAAAACATCTATTTTTCCGGTTCGTTCTTGCAATTCCCGGGCGCAACCGTTATAATAAACTTGTTACATTGTCCGCTGGCGGAAGCGATTGCAGCGGGCAGGAAAATGAGAGAAAGTAGGTGGCGGCATGGAGCAATCTCCCCAGTATGTGATCGAAATGCTTCACATCACCAAGGAGTTTCCCGGCATCAAGGCCAACGACGACATCACCCTGCAGCTGCGCAAGGGTGAGATCCACGCCCTGCTGGGCGAAAACGGCGCAGGCAAGTCCACGCTGATGTCCGTCCTGTTCGGCCTGTATCAGCCGGAGGAGGGCGAGATCCGCAAAAACGGCAAGCCGGTGAAGATCAACGACCCCAACGACGCAACGGCGCTGGGCATCGGCATGGTGCACCAGCACTTCAAGCTCATCGACGTGTTCACCGTCCTGGACAACATCATCCTGGGCGCGGAGGACACCAAGCTGGGCTTCCTGCAAAAAAAGGCGGCCCGGCAGAAGGTCCAGGAGCTGTCCCAGCGGTACGGCCTGCGGGTGGACCTGGACGCCAAGGTGGAGGACATCACCGTGGGTATGCAGCAGCGGGTGGAGATCCTGAAGATGCTGTATCGCGACAACGAGATCCTGATCTTCGACGAGCCCACCGCCGTTCTGACTCCCCAGGAGATCGACGAGCTGATGGACATCATGCGCAGCCTCACCAAGGAGGGCAAGTCCATCCTGTTTATCTCCCACAAGCTCAACGAGATCATGGCCGTGGCGGATCGGGTCACCGTTCTGCGCAAGGGCCGGTATGTGGGCACGGTGAACACCTGCGACACCAACAAGCAGGAGCTGTCCAACATGATGGTGGGCCGCCCGGTGCAGCTGCAGGTGGTGAAGGAGCCTGCCCAGCCCAAGGACCCCGTTCTGCGGGTGCGGCACATGTGCGTGGCCTCCCACCAGCACAAGCGGGACGCCGTTCACGACGTGAGCCTGGAGGTCCGGGCCGGAGAGATCGTGTGCATCGCCGGTATCGACGGCAACGGCCAGACGGAGTTCGTCCAGGGCCTGACGGGCCTGGATAAGATCACCGGCGGCACCGTGGAGCTGTGCGGCAAGAACATCACCCATACCTCCATCCGCCGCCGGGGCGAGAACATGAGCCACATTCCCGAGGACCGGCACAAGCACGGCCTGATCCTGGACTTCACCCTGGAGCAGAACATGGTCCTGCAGCGGTATCTGGAGCCGCGGTTCCAGAAGGCGGGCTTCATCAGGAACGCCGCCGTCCGGGAATACGCCCAGCACCTCATCGACCAGTACGACGTGCGCAGCGGCCAGGGGCCCGTGACCATCGCCCGCAGCATGTCCGGCGGCAACCAGCAGAAGGCCATCATCGCCCGCGAGGTGGACCGGGATAAGTCCCTGATCGTGGCGGTGCAGCCCACCCGCGGCCTGGACGTGGGCGCTATCGAGTATATCCACAGCCAGCTGGTGGCCGAGCGGGACCGGGGCAAGGCGGTGCTGCTGGTGTCCCTGGAGCTGGACGAGGTCATGAGCCTGTCCGACCGCATCCTGGTGATGTACGAGGGCCAGCTTGTGGGCCAGCTGAATCCGAAAACCACCACCGTGGCCGAGCTGGGCCTGTATATGTCCGGCGCCAAGCGGGACGATATGGGAGGTGACCAGGCATGAAAAAGAACGCACTGGCAGCGCTTTACGAAAAAGACGGCACCAAAAAGGTGCTCTCATCCCTGATCTCCATTGTGGCGGGTCTGCTGGTGGGCGGCATCGCCGTGCTCATCGTGGGCCTGTGCAACGAGAAGATCTCCCTGAGCGGCGCATGGGACGGCATCCGCATCATCTTCGCCGGTATCTTCAGCACCGGCCGCGACGCCGCCGGTACCCTGACCTGGGGCTTCAACGCCGTGAACCTGGGCAACATGCTGTTCCGGGCCACGCCCCTGATCATGACGGGCCTTTCCGTGGCCGTGGCCTTCAAGACGGGCCTCTTTAACATCGGCGCGCCCGGCCAGTATCTGATCTCCACCATGGTCACCCTGATGGTGGCCCTGTCCATCCCCTCCAGCGCGGTGCCCGTGGGCGTTATCTGGGTGCTGGCCTTCCTGGCCGGGTGCCTGTCCGGCGCTCTGTGGGGCGCGATCCCCGGCCTGGTGAAGGCCCTGCTGAACATCAACGAGGTGCTGGCGTGCATCATGACCAACTGGATCGCCGCCAACCTGGTGACCTGGATGTTCGACATCAGCAATTTCAAGAATATGGTCGAGAGCACCAAGTCCGGCTATATCTATAAGACCACCTTCAACGGCGTGGCCACCCCCAAGCTGGGGCTGGACGCCATCTTCCCCGGCTCCCAGGTCAACGGCGGCATTCTCGTTGCCATCGTCATCGCCATCGCCATGTACATCCTGATGAACAAGACTACCCTGGGCTATGAGCTGAAGGCCTGCGGCGCCAACCGTCACGCCGCCCGTTATGCCGGTATCCGGGACAAGCGCAACATCGTGCTGTCCATGGCCATTGCCGGTGCTCTGGCCGGAGCCGGCGCGGCCCTGTACTGGCTCTCCGGCAACACGGAGTTCTATTGGTCCACCTATCAGGCCCTGCCTGCCGTGGGCTTCAACGGCATCCCCGTGGCCCTGCTGGCCCTGAACAACCCCATCGCGGTGATCTTCACCGGCATCTTCATGGCCATGCTGAACATCGTGGGTCTGCAGCTGACCAACCTGACGGCCTATAACGAGTATATCACCGATGTCATCATCTCCGTGATCGTGTACCTGTCCGCCTTCTCCCTGGCCATCCGCATGATGCTGTCCCGGAAGAAAAAGCCCCACGCCCATGTGGAGGAGACTGCCGCCCCGGCGGCGGACGCCGCACCCCCGGAGGAACCGGCGGAGGAACCCACGGAACCGGCAGAGCCGATAGCGGCTCAGACGGAGGAAGGAGGCGACCAGGTATGACGTTTCTGATCCAACAGACTTTGATTTACGCGGTGCCCCTGATGATCGTGGCCCTGGCGGGCGTGTTCGCCGAGCGAAGCGGTATCATCAACCTGGCCCTGGAAGGTATCATGATCTTCGGCGCTTTCATCGGCGTGCTGTTCGTGCGGCTGATGCAGGGGTCCCAGGCGGTGCTGGCCGCCAAGCAGGCCGGTGACTGGGTGGCCCTTCAGGGGCTGGAGCTGCTGACCATGCTGGTGGCGGCGGCCATGGGCGCGGTGTTCTCCCTGCTGCTGAGCTTTGCGTCCATCAACCTCCGGGCTGACCAGACCATCGGCGGCACGGCGCTGAACCTGATGGCCCCCGCTCTGGTGCTGTTCCTGATCCGCATCATCGCCAACCAGAATACCCTGCAAATGGCCACCGGCGACTCTGCCAGCTGGTTCATGCTGAAAAAGTCCACCTTCGGCGTGGACAAGAGCGTGGAATGGGGCTTCTTCGGGGAAACCTTCCTGAATAAGATCTACCTGGCCACCTACATCTGCATCCTGCTGTTCATCATTCTGTCCGTCATCCTGTACAAGACCCGGTTCGGCCTGCGCCTGCGGGCCTGCGGCGAGAATCCCCAGGCGGCGGACTCCCTGGGCATCAACGTGTATAAAATGCGCTATGCCGGTGTTACCATTTCCGGCGCACTGGCGGGCATGGGCGGCTTCGTGTACGCCATGACCACGGCCAACTGCTCCTCCAACGGCGACGTGGCGGGCTTCGGCTTCCTGGCCCTGGCCGTTATGATCTTCGGCAACTGGAAGCCTCTGAACATCGCCGGGGCGTCCCTGCTGTTCGGCCTGTTCAAGTGCATCGCCGCGGCATACGCCAGCATCGACATCAACGGCGACGGCGTGTTCCTGCTGGCCAATATCGGCATCAGCGCCCACCTGTACCGGATGCTGCCGTACCTGATCACCCTGCTGGTGCTGGCTTTTACCTCCAAGAAGTCCCGGGCCCCCAAGGCCGAGGGCATCCCCTACGACAAGGGTCAGCGGTAAGCGAAAAACCTATATCCTCCCAATACCCCGGCGCACTGCGCCGGGGTATTTGTCATAATTTGTTACATTTTGTTTCCTCTTTTTAACTGGACATTTCCGCCGGGGCCGCCTTATAATATGCCTTGCGAGATCATCCGGGGCCCGGCCCCGCCAGAATTAAGAGGGATATTTTCATGGGTTTTAATACACTTCCGTTTGTGTTTGTGTTTCTGCCGCTGTTTCTGGCGGCGTTTTATCTAGTCCCCGCCCGCTGGCGGGCGGCCCTGCTGTGCCTGGGGAGCCTGGTGTTCTACGTCATCGGCGTGTGGCAGCGGCCCTGGTGCCTGGCTCCGCTGCTGGGTCTGGCGGTTCTGGTGTATCTGCTGGGGCTGCGGATGCGGCCCCAGGAGAGCCGGGGACTGCTGGTGCTGGGCCTGACGGCCCTGTTCGGCTGCCTGTTCTTCTTCAAATATGCGGGACTCCTGGGTCTGGGAGTGACGCTGCCCCTGGCCATCAGCTTCTATTCCTTCCAGCTGGCGGCATACCTGATCGACGTGTACCGGGGCCGGGTCCCGGCGGAAAGAAAGCCCCTGCTGTTTTTCACCGGCGTGCTGCTGTTTCCCAAGCTGCTGTCCGGCCCGCTGATGGACCCTCTGTCCCTGCATGAGCAACTGTCCGACCCGCCCCGGCCGGGCCTGGAGGACTTCGACAGCGGCCTGCGGGACTTCATCCTGGGCCTGTCCATGAAAGTGCTGCTGGCCAACCAGATCGGCGGCCTGTGGCGTCAGGTGGGGAACATCGGCTATGAAAGCGTGTCCACGCCTCTGGCGTGGATGGGCATCGCGGCCTACTCCCTGCAGCTGTATCTGGACTTCTGCGGCTATTCCTGGATGGCCCTGGGCCTGGGGCGGATGCTGGGCTTCCGGCTGCCCCGGAACTTTGAACACCCCTACGCCGCCCGCTCCATGCAGGACTTCTGGCGGCGGTGGCACATCAGCCTCAGCTCCTGGTTCCGGGATTACGTCTATATCCCCCTGGGCGGCAGCCGGGAGGGGACGGCCCGGACCTATCTGAACCTGCTGGCGGTGTGGGTCCTGACGGGCCTGTGGCACGGCAGCACCCTGAACTTCCTGCTGTGGGGCCTGCTGCTGTTCGCCCTCATCGCCCTGGAGCGGGCCGGATGGGGCCGGGTGCTGGCGCGCAGCCGGGTAATCTCCCGGGTGTACATGGTGCTGATGATCCCCCTGAGCTGGCTGCTGTTCGCCATCCCCTCGGTTAGCCGCATCGGCGTTTACCTGGGCCGACTGTTTCCCCTCGTGTCCCGGGGGATCGCCGTCAACGCCGGGGACTGGCTGCAATACGGCAAACAGTATTGGTGGCTGCTGGTGCTGGGCATCGTGTTCTCTACCCCCGGGCCGGAGAAGCTGTGGAACCGCATCCGCGGCACCTGGCTGGGCACGGTGATCCTGGCGGTGCTGTTCTGGGCCTGCGTTTACTGTATGTCCGTGGCCACGAACGATCCGTTTATGTACTTCTCGTTCTAAAGGGGGCGTTATCATGAAGCATATCAAGAATTTCCGCCCCCTGGCCCTGGCCGCCATCCTGGTGGTCAGCACAGTGGCCGCCGCCGTGTGCGGCCTGGTGATGAAGGGACAGCTGCAGAAATATGTGGGCGGCTATGACGACAAGTGGGCCATCGCCGTGCCCTTTCTGATGCTGCGGGACGACACCGACTGGCAGCGGATGCTGGCGGCGAAAAACGCCCCGCCAGCGCCGGAC
>ENA-OZHP01000109-OZHP01000109.1-human-gut-metagenome-genome-assembly--contig:-NODE-109-length-35574-cov-5.809961_pt1 | contig 35574 bp, 18 predicted proteins | sample MGYA00244046_ERZ653686 | MGnify/ENA primary metagenome ERZ653686 (study PRJEB26926, sample SAMN06165313) | human gut metagenome | biome: ENVO:00009003; feature: ENVO:2100002; material: ENVO:00002003... | reverse complement strand
CGCCGGATGTTTGCCTGATCAGACCGATGTCGTCCAGCGGCCAGTCGTCGGTGCGGAACGGGACAAGGGGCTGCCCCATCGTCGTCATGACATTGGCTTCGGGGCAGTAATTGCGGAAGGCGTAGCGCACCGCCACCGGGTCAGACACCCGATCGGAGCTCACTTCGATCCGGTTGTCCCAATATTTGAAATTCGCAACGGCAGGGTGGAAAACCCGGTCTTCGCCCGCAATCTCGAAGCCGCCCGGACGGCAATAACCTTCAGGGCCGAAGGCCACGAAGCTGTCGACGCCGTTTTGGGCCCGGATGGGCAGGTTATCGAAAGTCAGCACCAGTTTATTGCCGTCGCGCTCCATCGACTTGTATACCGGCGCCGGGGCGGGCAGCCCCGTCACCCCGTAATCGTTCGCCAGGGCGAGGAACGCCAGCCGCTCCCCCACTTCGCGCTTGCGCGCCGGATGGATGCAGGTCGGGTTGCCCAGGTCGGTCGTGGCAGCGATCCCCGAGTGCGGGATTTCGGCCAGCGCCCGGTACTGCGCCTCTATCACCAGCGGCAGCGAACGCAACTCGTCGCCCTCGTAGCGGTAAGGCGCCAGCTGCGTATAGTAGAACGGCATCTTCCCGTCGCCCCAGGTTTCCCGCCAGAGTTTGACGAGTGAGACCTGCAACGCCTTGTAATCATACCAGTTCTTGCGGTTCGACTCACCCTGGTACCAGATGAACCCTTTGGCCGTATAGCGGCAGACGGGCAGGATCATTCCGTTGTAGAGCCGCTGGGGAATGCTGTTGTCGTAGGTTCCCGACTTGGCAACGGCATGGTCGATGCCCGGCGTCGCGTCGATGGCGTCGACGGTCATCCACGCCTCGATGGTCGAACCGCCCCAGTTGGAGGTGATGAGCCCGACCGGAATGCCCAGCGCCTTGTAGAGCATACGCCCGAAGAAATAGCCCACGGCGCTGAACTGGCCGACGGAGGCGGGCATCGCGGTCTGCCAGGCCGCATCGCAATCGTCCAGGGGCGTCTTGGACGAGACCCTAGGGACGGTGAACATCCGAATGCCGGGGTACATGCCCGCATCGGCGATGGCATCGACCGCCCCTTCGACGGGTTGGAACATGAATCCGCTCACGGGCATCTCCATGTTGGACTGTCCCGAGCAGACCCACACCTCGCCCACGAGGACATTGTCGAGCACGAGCGGTTCGCCGTCGCTGACAGTCACGGTATAGGGGCCTCCGGCTTCGCCCGTGGGGAGCTTCAGCGCCCAGCGGCCCGAGGCATCGGCCCGGGTTTCATGCGTGCGGCCGTCCCACGAGGCGGTGACCCGCACCCGGCTGCGTGGCGATGCTTCGCCCCAGAAATTCACTTCCGTATTGCGTTGCAACACCATATTGCTTCCGAGCAGGGCCGGAAGTTTCACTTCGGCTTCCGCTTGCACAGCCAGCGACAAGACCAATGCGGCTAAAAAAAATCGTTTCATAGTTTGGGATTATTTGTCGGTTTGCTCTTTTTCAATGACAATATTATCGCAGTTCCGGGTGATAAAGTTACGTTTTTCCCCGGGTAAAACGGGATAATCATCGGTATATTCGATTACATTGTCCTGCGTGAACACGAACCCGTCGACACAGTAGAGGTTGACGATACGCGGGTCGAACACGCGGAAGGTGTTGCCCTCGACCCGGATGTTGCGGTGGTAACGGCTCCGCTCCCGGTCGTGTTTGGGGCCGTTACCCGTTGCAATGATGGCGTCGCCCCACGTAGCTGCCCCGTAAAGGCAATTGTCGAACACGCAATTGCGGATCTCGACGTCGCGCACGCCGGCCTGCTCATACCAATAGTATCCGTCGCCCTCGAAGAGGATGGCTGCGCCGGGCGTATGGAAATAACAACCCTCGACGATGGTTTTCTTACGCGATCCGAGCAAAAGGCCGCGTGCCCGGTTGTTCCCCATACGGCAATTCCGGATCAGCACTTCGGGATAACACGTCCGGGTGATCAGGTCGCCCACGGCAATCTGCGACAGGTCGCCATCGAACGTCACCTCGTACCATTCCTTGTTCAGGCGTTCCATCGAGGTTATCCGGCCCGTAGTATGCGTAATCAGGTTGCGCTGCGCAAGTATCTCGGCGTCGCCCCCCGATTCGAGCACATCGAGCCCGTACTGTTGTTCGTGCGGAAAGAAAACGCGCAAACGCGAAGGCCCTGTCACCTGCTTCACGATGCCGTACATGCCGTGGATATTCGTCGCATCGTCGATCTGGTTGAAAAATTCGCAGTCGATCATCCGCACATAACCGTCGCAATGGGTAAAATGCGTGGCGTCGGCCGTAATGCTGATGACCCGCTCCGAGTCGGGAGCGGTCACGATGCGAACACCGTCGAGCTCGATGTCGCTGCTCATTTGCGCAACAACGCCCATCCCGCCGCAGTGATAGAGGGTCAAATCCTCGATCCGCACGCCCTGGGAGCGGTCGATAGCCACACCGGGACACAGACGGTGGGCGGGGCCCAACACCAAGATATTCCCCGCCTTGCCCGTCAGTCCGGGATGGAAAATCCGCACTTCGCCGTTCGGGAGCTGCTCTGCCGGAACCGTTTTATTTCGCAGCCAATAGTCCCGGGCATGGAATGCGGGCTCGCGGCGCACAGCGTCGAACTCGAGCAAGTGGGAGGCAGGATATTCCGCACCGGCCTCGTCGTAGAAATGCAGGTCGCCGTTGACGATCCGGTAAGGATACGCCCCGGAAAAACGCAGATCGAGATAATTCGCCCCTACTCCGGTGATGGTACCCTCCGAATGGAACGTACGCGCATAGTCGACCGTAAATCCGCAAATCGTGATATTCGTGCAACGGGCGACGGAAAAAGCCGAAACATAACCATGGAGCACGAGATGCGCCCCCTCGCCGCGCAGGGTGAACTCCTCCATCCCGTCCAGGTCGAAAAGCAGCCGCTTCAGCCCGGCGTTGTTGTTCGTGACATACTTGTATTTTTCAAAGGCCAAGTCGGGATAGATGTCGTAGGTGCCGGCCGGCACGACCAGTTCGCGTACCCGGTGCTGCCGGCAAAACTCCACGGCACGACGGAATGCAAGGGTCGCGTCATTACCGACCCGGTTCTCCTCCATGAAATCGGCGAGCGATACCGATTCTGCGGATGCTCCGCAACCGCCTGCGCAGGCTGCGCAAAACATCGCAGCCGCAAACCAAAATCGAACCGGAATCATGGCCGTCTATTCAATAACGACATTATCGCAATTTCTCGTAACGAACCGCTCCGCCCGGGCGTCAACGACAGGATAGTCCGACGTGGACTCGATCTTGTTCCTGCGGAAAAGAAACCCGTCGACACAGTAGAGGTTGACGATACGCGGGTCGAACACGCGGAAGGTGTTGCCCTCGACCCGGATGTTGCGGTGGTAGCGGCTGGTCTCGCGGTCGGGGATGCCGCTGCCCACGGCAATACATGCCGAGCCCCAACCGGGACTGCCGTAGTTGCCGTTCTCGAAGAGGTTGCGGCGGATCACCACGTCGCGCACGCCCGACTGCTCGTACCAGTAGTTGGCGTCGCCTTCGATCAGGATGGCCGCCCCGGCGATGTGGAAGTAGTTATCCTCGATGACCATGCGGTTGCGCGAGCCCAGCAGCAGGCCGCGCGCCCGGTTGCCGCGCATGCGGCAACCCTTGATGAGCACCTCGGGATATTCATCGTCGGCCGCCACGACATGCATGGGCTCGACCCCGTCGGGGAGCGGCTCGGTGAAGGTGACTTCGGTGTAAACCTTGTTGAGGCGCCTGACTGACTTCACCGTCCGGCGGGCATAGGTCTCCACGTTGTTGTTGTCGACCAGTTCGAGGGTCATCCCCGGCACGATGAAATCCACGCCGTACTGCCCCGAGTTGCGCCAGCGGAGCAGCAGTTTGTCGGCGCCCCCGACCTTTTCGACGGCCATGTACAGCCCGTGGATATTCGTCGCGTCGTCCTTCTGGTTCTCGAACGTGCAGTCGATCATGCGGATGTAGCCGCCGCAGTTGACGTAGTGCGTGGCGTCGGCCGTAATGCTGATCATGCGTCCCTTGCCGGGCGAGGGGACGATCACCAGCTTGCGAAGCTCGATGTCGCGGCTGCGCTGCGCGATCACACCCATGCCGCCGCAGTGGTAGAGGTTGACGTCGCGGATGGCAACGCCCCGGCAGTCGGCGAGCGTGAAACCGGGGTTGTAACGCGCAGCCGCGCCGAATACCATCACGTTGCCGACCGTGGCGGTCAGGTCTTTGCGCAGGATGCGGATGTTGCCGTTGGCGCATTTTTCGGCCGGGATCGTCCGGTTCGACAGCCAGTAGTCCGTGGCGCGGAACGCCGGTTCGCGCCGCACGGCGTCGAACTCCAGCAGGTTGGAGAAGGGGTACACCGTACCCTCGGCATCGCGGAAACGCAGGCAGCCGTTGACGATGTCGCAGAGGTAATCTTCGGGGAACTCGATTTCCAGCCAACCGTCGCCCTTCGCCACAACGGTGCCCTCGGAATTGAACGTACGGGTGAAGTCGATCGTCAGGTCGCGCACCGTAATGTTCTCACAGTCTTCGAGGCTGAACGGCGAGATGAAGCCCGTGAAGAGCAGTTCGGTGCCGTTGCCGTCGATCTCGAAGTCGCGCATACCCACCAGGTCGAACGCAATGCGCTTGAGGCTCTCGTCGTTGTTGCTGATGAACTGGTACTTTTCGACCGCCCGGTCGGGGCGCATGCGGAGCTGGCCGCCGGGCAGCACGAGCCGCGAGGCGCCGACCTCGGCACAGTGTTCCAGCGCGGCCCGCATGGCGGGCACGGCATCCGTCCCGGCAGCGCCGGGCGCAAGGAAATCTTTCAGGTAGACGGTTTTTTCCGCCGCAGGTGCCGCATATACGGCCAGGGTGGCCAGCAGGGCGGCGCAGCATTTTCTCAGGGTTCGGTTCATAAGGGTCGTATTTTTCGGATAGAGTTATTTGTTATCAGCCGGTTCGATCTTCAGTGCGAAGCCGCCGCCGGGTGCCACGGGTATTTGCAGCCGTGTCGCGGAGGTCACCCGTTGCGTGGAGAGCGCATAGCGGGCGGGCTCCGCAGCCGAGCGGCCGTCGTCGGCGAGCAGCGTGGCCGTATACTCCCGCCCGGGGTCGAGCAGCGACAGGTCGACATCGAGCGTGCGCGGCGTCCAGCCGGTAAGCCCGCCCACATACCAGCAATCCTGCCGTTTGCGTGCCGTGACGATATATTCGCCGATCTCGCCCGCGAGCACCCGCGTCGTATCGAACACGACGGGCAGCGAAGCGATGAAGCGCGTGCAGGCCTCGTCGGCCATGTAGCGCGTCGGAGAGTCACAGAGCATCACCAGCGGCGCATCGAAGACCACGTAAGCCGCCACCTGGTGCGCCCGCGTGCCCTGGCTCATCGGGTTGCGGTAGTCGATCCGGAAGCCTTCGCGCGTGGCATTGCGGTAGGCGCCGGGGGTGTAGTCCACCGGGCCCTGCACCATGCGGATGAAGGGGAAGGTCACGTCGTAGAGCGGCATGTCGGGATTGCTCCACTTGAGTTCCTCCAGCCCGAAGACGCTTTCGAAATTGACGATATTGGGATAGGTGCGGTTCTGACCCGTGGGTTTGTAGACGCCGTGGATATCGAGCACCAGGCGGTGCGCGGCAGCGACCCGGGCAAGGCGGTAGACCAGCTCGACGGCCTTCTGGTCGTCACGGTCGATAAAGTCGACCTTGAAGCCGCGGATACCTAATCCGGCATAGTAGCTGCACGCCTCTTCGAGCTTGGCGTCGAGCACGTTGCCCACGACCCACAGCATCAGCCCGACACCTTTGGCGTCGGCATAACGCACCAGTTCGGGCAGGTCGATCTGCTCGACCACGGACATCACGTCGCCGGCCTTCGGATCCGACCACCCTTCGTCCAGCACGACGTATTCGAGCCCGTAGTCGGCCGCGAAGTCGATATAGGCCTTATAGGTTCGCGTGTTGATGCCCGGCTCGAAGTCCACGCCCGTCAGCCCCCAGTCGTTCCACCACTCCCAGGCCACCTTGCCGGGCTTCACCCACGAGCAGTCGCCGATGCGGTTCTCTGCGGCGAGGGCATAGACCAGGTCGTTGGTCGGGAGTTCGCGGTCTTCGTCGGCCACGGCGAGAATACGCCACGGATATGTCCGCGTGCCCTCGACGCGGGCGATATAGTCATGGCGCGTGGCGACCTTCTCCTGGCAGCGGCGCTCGTGAAGGTAGCAACTGTCGGGCACGGCGGCAAACAGCCCCCGCAGGCCGCCCGCCGAGGGCGTCAGGAACATGCCGGGATAGGCTTCCAGGTCGGCTTCGCAGACCAACACGCGGCCGGCGGCGCCGCAGTCGGCGGCCAGCGGCAGCAGGACGGGTTTTTCCGTCCCCAGCGCGCTCAGGCGGCACTTCTCATACTGGCTCTGGTAGGCGTTGCACAGGCCGTCGGAATAGGCGGCGAACAACCCGGGGTCGCCCGCGAAATTGAACTCGGCCACTTCACCGGCCACGGTTCGTTCGCCCGGTAGATGCGTTTCGATACGGTAGGCGCAACCCTGGTCGAAGACCCGGAAAGTCACGGCATAACCGCCTTCGAAGGTAAGCCTCAGCTGGTTGTAATGCTCCGTGAAGCGTGCCTGCCGGTAGAAGGGGGCCTCGACGACCCGTTCCACCGTTTCGCGCCGCGCATCGGTCACCTTCGCACCGCGTCCCAGCACCGTACCGTCGGCGAAGTGCAGCCCGATGGCCGAAGGCAGCAGCACGGGCGTACCGTGGCGGGTCACGGTATAGGTCAGCGAGTCGGCCGCACGGATCCCGACGCAGAGCGTCCCGTCGGGCGAGGCGACTTTGAAATCAGTCCCGGGGCCGGACGAGCAGGCGGCCGCGAAGGACAATGCAAACGAAATGGCGAAGCAGCGGAAAAGGTTCATAGGTAAATCGGATTGTTAATCGGTTAGTTTCACCCGTATCGTCGCGCCGGGTGCCGCGCGGTATATTTTCGGTTTTGCGCCGGGCCGGGCCACCGTAATGCGGAGCCTGCCGTCCGCCACGCGCGCGACCGTGATGTCGAAATCGGAGCCGAACGCCCGGATATGGCGCAGGGACATGCTCTCCCAGGCAGCGGGCATGGAAGGCGTGAGGTCGAACGACCGCAGCCCCGTGGGGCGGATGCCGAACAGGCCCTCGGTGATGATGCGGCAGTAGAGCCCGCTCTCGGCCGAAAGGTGGCGCTGCGAGCCTTCGGGCCACGCCTCGATGGGATAAGGCACATGGTCGCCCAGCAGGCGCCGCTGCGAATAGCGGTGCAGCAGTTCGGTCGCACGGTCGGCCTGCCCCACGTTGTAGATCCCGCGCAGGGCGTAGAGCGTCGAGCGATCCCAGAACGTCGAGCTGCCCTGCTGGGTCAGCAGGCCGTCGTCGGTCATCAGCTCGGGGCCGAGCAACGCCCGGACGGTGCCTTCGCTGCGCTCCTTCAGCCCCACGATCAGCGGCATGCAGATCCACGAGCGCAGCAGCGTATTGCCCGCATAGTAGCGGTAGGTGTCGTACCCGCCGACCTCGCCGCCGAAGTGCGCGTCGATAGCTCGGGCGAGCGCCCTGGCCTGTGCGGCATAGCGGGCGGTCTGGGCGGATTCCACACCCAGCTCGCGGCCGAGCGACACGGCCGACAGCAGTGCATCGTAATAGAGCGTCGAGGTGCAGAGGTTGGCATCGCCGGTGGGGAAACGCCCCTCCAGTTCGTCGGTGTCGGAAGCCACGACGCCGTCGGGCGTAAGCTGGCGGCGGCAGTATTCGAGGCACCACTCGACGAGCGGCCACAGCTCGGCGGCCTCGGCACGGTCACCGCGCGCAAGGGCGTAGCGTGCCGCCCCGCAGGCGATCATCGCGGCGTCACCGCGGTCGCCCGCGCCGTTCCAGATGTCGTCGCCCTCGGCGATGACCGAGCTGGGCAGCGGTTCGTATGCAGGGTTCATGAAGCGGGCGAAATGGCGGAACGAATTGAGCGCCGAGGCATTGCCCACCCCGTAGCCCAGGAAGGGGAAGAAGGGGTTGACGTATTCGGCCTGGTCGTTGGCCCAGATGGCCGCATAGTAGGATTCCCCGCCGGGGGCGTGCATGTAGCCGCCCTTGGTCGCAACGATGCTCTCGGCAGCCCGCAGCTTGGCATAGCGGAATTGGGTGTCGATCACCGGGTCGGGGGTTTCGAGCACGAGGTTCGCGTCGATGCACTCCCTGACGAACGCCATCCGGGCGGCCAACTCGGCCGCCACGTCGGGGTGCAGGGGCTCTCCGCCGCCCGGGTAGGCCTGGAACACGGCGTCGAACGCGAGCGAGTCCCCCGCGGCAAGCGTAAAGGTGCCGCTGCCCGCGATGTCGCCCCGCACGACATAGCTGCCCGTGACGCCCTTGGCCGGATCGGTCGTCACGACCTGCGAGAATTCGGGTACGGAAACCGTCAGCGGCTTCGCCCCGACGTTACGCAGCGTGTAGCGCTCGCACATGAGCGGCAGCGTGCGCGAAGGGAAGATCGTACGCGTCATCTCCACGACGGGCTCGGGTTTCATGTCCCGCGCCGAACCGACATTCATCTTACCGACGCCCCAGCGGCTCCGCACCTCCAGCGCACCGTCGATGGCCACCTGCCCGACCCGTTCGTCCTGCAAGGCCAGGCCGTCCACGCCCAGCAGCGAAGGGATGTCCGCGGCCATGCGGTACATCAGGCTGGCGTGGGTGTTGTTGGGCAGGGTGCGCAACAGGGGGAAGACGAGCGAACGCTCCTGGCGGAACGCCCCGCGCGAGTCGACGCCCCAGCGGAGCACGAAGGCCATTCGCTCGCCGCTCATCTCGATGTGGTCGTCGTGCGGGATGTCGCTGCCGACCTTCCACACGATGCCCCGCCCGTCGGGGGCGATCTGCCAGCGTTGTCCGCATACGGCAACTGCGGACAGCATGAAAATGCAAGTCAGTAAGGTTCTTCCTGTCATAGTTCGGTGTTTTGTGATTAAGAGCCCTAAAGATAGCAATTATTCGTCAATTCCTACGGCGCGAACCAGCCCGCAGCCGCGTTTGAGCCGCAAGCGGAGCGTATGCTCCCGCTGCCCGGCAAAACGGGCGTTCTGCAACTCGTAGAGCGGCAGCCAGCCATAGGCTTTCACGCCGCCGTATTCCGCTTCGACCAGGCAGTTGCAATAGCGCACGCCGAACTCCTGCTCGGGTTCGAAAATTCGCGCAACGGGAACCGTACAGCGTCCGCGGCGGTCGGTCGCGGCCTCGGCCTGCGGCTCGGCGGTCACCGTATAGGTGTACCACCGCACGGGATAGAACCGCACGACAGCCCCTTTGGCCGGGCTTGCGTCGGCATCCGCCACCTCGACCCGGATACGGTCGGGCAACACGCCCGCCACCAGGTCGTCGATGTCGACATTGCGGTCGGCGGCATGGTCGATCATGCGGACGGCATAGTCGCTCCAGAGCTCCTCGCCATAGGGATAATTCATGATGCACCGCACGCCGGAAAACGCCTGTCCGTTGACGGGGTTCTTGTCCGCGTCGACCTTCATGGCATAGATGTCGGGGACGCCCCGCGCATGGCCGAACTCGTGGATGATGCCGTCGATGGCGTTCTTCTCGAACGGGCTGTTGAAACGGTCGTTGTGCGTGCGCGAATGGTAGATGGTCTGTATCTGGTCGCCGTACCAGCCGCCGCCCGTCTCGCGGGGATCGGATTTGTAACCGTCCATCACCACCAGATAATCGTGGTCGGGATGGGGCTTGCGGATCTGGTCGGCCGACACGCCGTCGTAGATGTAGAAGGCGTCCCAGTCCACCACGAAATCGTAGACCGCACGCAGCTGCGCCCCGTAGTTGAAAGCACGGTTGACGCGCCGGAACATATCTTCGGTCAGTTGCACGACCCGGTCGCGCCCGCCCAGCGAATCGACCGATTCGCGGTCGATGCCGACCTTGACGCGGAAGGTATAGACCGGTTGTGCGGCAGCGCGGAACGCGGCGGCCACGACCAGGGCCAGGAGGGCTGTTCGCAAGGTATTCATCGGCATCAGTTTCTAAGCGATTCCTCGATCAGGGCCAGTTCCCCGGGCGTATAGGTCGCCGCCACGACATCTTCGCCCGCGGCCTTCGAAACGTAGGAGAGGAAGAAGAGGAATTTGTCGTAGGGCGTCTCGAGCCCTTCCTGCCCCGAGTCGCCGAGCGCGTAGAGTTCGCGGAACGCCTTTTTGTAGACGTCCCACCCGTAACGCTCCTTGATGCGCAGGAAGGTGTAATGCAGGGCATCGCCGTTGTTCTTGGGGATGCCGGCGCCGATGGTTTCGTCGTAGAAAATCTTGTAGTAGTTGATTACGTCGGCACCCCGGTAGCAGATGTCGCGCTGCGACATCGTACCGTCGCACGCTTCGAGGGCATAGGACATGCGGAAATTGGCGAAAATCTCGTCGTTCCAGTTCCAGCGTCCCGTACCCGAAATGTTTCCCTGCGAGAAGACATGGCCGATCTCGTGGATGATGCCGAAGCCCCAGTCGCCGAACTCGACCGTGCGGTCGAGCAGCTTCGATACGGCGACGTGGCTGTTCCACAGGATCGGGTTGCCGGCCAGCGCCCAGTAACCGGGTTCGATGCCCGGCGTGTTGAGGATCATGATTTTGCGCCCGTCGAAGGGCACGTCACCCACCAGGTCGCGGTAAGCCTCGTACGTACGGTCGAGCTTCGAGAGCCAGGCGTCGATGTCGGCATCGGAGACGGTCACCTTGTCGCGGTCGAGTTTCAGCACGATGTGTTCGCCCTCGCGGGTATAGAGGGCCTCTTCGGGCGCCGGTGTGACCTTCACGTTGTCGTACCACACCGTCCCCGAGGCTTTGCCTCCGTTGTAGGTGCCCCAGGGGAATCCCAGGCCGCAGCAGACGACGGCTTCGCCCTGCCGGTCGGGCACGAAATCCATATACACTTCCGTCCAGTCGTTGGTGCCGTAGGCGAACTCCGAGGCATTCCACGACTGTTCCAGCCCCTCGGGGTCGAGGTAGAGCACGGCGCCGCGGCCGTCCTGCACGCTGTCGCACTTCATCAGCGCACTCAGGCGGTAGAGCTTGCCGGGATGCAGCCCCGTAAGTTTGTGTTTGATGGCCAGGGCGGTCTTTTCGGCGCTGGCGATCTTCACGCATCCGCCGCCGTCGGCACCGCCGCCGGGCAGGTATTCGACCGTGCCGGGCACCTCCCCGGCATTATGGTTCCAGTAGCGCGCGAACCTTTCGGGCCGGTCGAAATTGTCGGAGAAGACCTTGACCTTCGAACCGAAGGCGCACAGGCACAGCACGCACGCCGCGATGGCGGCGAGTAGAAATACCACTCTCTTCATTTTTCGCATTGGGTATTAATTGCCGCCCGGCAGAGACGACGCATCGCCCCGCGACGGGATACGGCGGTTATTATTGCAACTGTTTGCGGATCGAAGCCAGCTCGGCCTCGGTGAAATACTGCGTCCTGACATCCACGTCGCGCCCGGTCAGCCGGGTAGCGTGCTTGGAAAGCAGCGAAAGCAGGTATTCGAACTTGTCGTATTTGCCCGAGGGTGCCCCGCCCGTGGTCGTCAGTTCGCGGAAAGCGGCCTTGAAGGGTTCCCAGCCGATGCCGCCCGGGCCGGCCAGACGCCCGAGCATGTAATGGATGCCGTTGTCGTTGACCTGCGTGTAGACCGTATTGTCATAATCCTTCTTGTACATGTCGAGGATCTCGCGCCCGGTGTAGACCCGTTCGTCCATCCAGACCTTGCCCTGGTTCTGTTCCAGGCCGTACTGCATCCGGAAATTGGCGAACATCTCGTCGTTCCAGTTCCAGCTCGAATTGCCCAGGTTGAAGACGTGCCCCAGTTCGTGCATCAGGCCGAAGCTCCAGGTGCCGTGCTGCGCCAGCTCCTCGAAGGTCGAGGTGACGGCCGAATAGTTGCTGCTCCACAGGATGGGATAGCCCGCCAGCGCCCAATAACCGCTTTCGAGCCCGCGCGTCGAAAGGATCGCCAGCTTGCGGCCCTCGTGCGGCGTCGCCCCCATCAGGTCGGTATACGACTCGTACATCTTGTCCAGGTTGGCAATCCACTCGGTGATCTGCGACGCCGAGGCGTAGACCTGCGACGGCTCGACGAAGAGGCGGATGTGCTCGCCCTCCTGCATGAAAAGTTCGTCGGTGACCTTCACCACGCTCACGTTGTCGAAATAGGCCGTACCGGTCGAATAACCGCCGTTGGTCGTCCCGCCGTAGCGGAAACCCAGCGCGCAGACGATCTCGGCCGTCCCGTCGTCCTGCGAAAGAAAATCGAAATGGAGCGACGTCCAGTTCCTGAGGTTGGTGCCGTAGAGGAATTTCGAGGCGCCCCAGAATTGTTTTTGGGACATGTCGAACAGGATGGCACCGCGCCCCTCGCCCTGGGGGATATCCGAATACTTGACCTTGGCGTACATGCGGTACATCTGGTCGGGTTCCAGCCCCGTGAGTTTCTGTTTGATGCCCACACCGCACTTGCCGTTCTCGGGGAACTGCTGGATCTTGATGCAGCGGCTGTCGTTGACACCGGCGCCGTCGACCACCTCGACCGTCACCTTGCCGCCGTTGTAGAAATCGACGCGCGTCCAGCCTTCGAGCCCCTTTTCGAAGCCGCTGTTGGCAATCTCGACGGCATTGGGATCCACGACCGGGGGTACGGGAGGTTCGGGGCCGGGTTCGCCGTCCCCATCGCCGCCGCACGACCAAAGGGCCGCAGCCGACAGGACTACGCACAAAAAGAATCGCATTTTTTTCATAACCGATATATTTAAAATTCAATCATTTCAAGGTTTTCAGCGCGGCGATCTGTGCCGGGGTGAAATAGGTTTCGAGCAAATCCTTCGAGGCGTAGCGCGATACGACGGAGAAGAAACAGTCGATCTTCTCCCATTTGGTCGCGCCGCACGACACGGCGGGATCGAGGCCGTACAATTCGCGGAACGCCTTGCGGAAGGGCTCCCAGCCTTCGGTGTCGGCCATGCGCGTCATGACGTACATCAGGCCGTCGCCGTCGGAGGCGATACCCCGCGCCAGTGTCTCTTCATAGGACTTGCGGTACATGTCGGCGATTTGGGCCCCGGTATAAACCGTATTGTTCATGTAGACCTTATAGCCTGTCCTGCAGAGCGCATAGTACATCCGGAAGTTGGCGAAAAGTTCCTCGTTCCAGTTCCAGTCGCCGTTGCCGCTACCGTAAGACCCGGTCACGTAGTTCCCGGGCGCGAAGTTATGCCCCATCTCGTGCATGATGCCGAACACGGCATTGTCGTAGCGCACCACCTCGTCGAGCGTCGAGGCCACATAGTCGCGGTTCCACTCGATCGGGTATCCCGCATAGGCCCAGGCGTCGATCTGTTTCGAGAGGACGATCATCTTCCGCCCGCCGAACGGCACGAAAAAGTCGAACAGTTCGGTATAGGCGTCGTAGACCTTGTCCAGCTTGGCCAGCCAGCCGTCGATCACGGCGTCGGAAACGCGCACCAGCGCCTTGTCGAGGTATAACTCGAGGTGTTCGCTCGCCCGGTGGTACATCCCGTCGGGCGTGCGGAGCGCCACGTCGTCAAACCACACGCTGCCGCGCGAATCGCCCGCCCAGAACCCTAGGCGGCACCCGATGACGGCGGTTGTCTCTTCGGCGATGAACTGCACGCTGCGGCGCGTCCAGCCGTTGGTACCCACGAAGGGCGGCGAGCCGACCCAGACGCCCTGACCGAACAGGCAGATGTTACCGCCCCGGCCGCCCGTGACGCCCGAGGTGCGCACCATGGCCGAAAGTTCGTAGAGCTTGCCGGGCACCAGCCCCGAAACGGGCTGCGTCACCACGGCGTCGGTCGTATAATCCCCGTCGACACAGGCGATCCTAATGCCGGCCGAACCGTTGTAACCGCCCGTAGGCTCGTAGGAAAATACGGCGCGGTCGGTCTGCCAGGCGTGCGTCTTTTTCCACGCCCCGGAGGTGAAATCGACCTCCTGTTCGAAACCGGGGTCGGCGATCTCGACGACAAGCCGTTCGGGCTGTTCCGGCTCCCCGGGGATTTCGGGCTGCACGGGCGGCTCCGGGCCCAAAGGCTCCGTCCCGCCCTCCTTGCCGCAGGCGGGGCATGAGAGCGAAAGGAAAAGCAGCGCGAACGCGGCGGCATGATATTTCAGGCGATACATAGGCGGAAATTTATCCCCCGGGAGCCGCCCGTACCCGGGCAGGGGATCCCTGCCCGGATGATGCGGCACCGCACGGGGCGGTTCAAAAATCAGAACTCGGCGACGGTAAGCGGGCTTTCGAGGTAGCACTGGATGGTCTGGCGCTTGTCCTGGTTCTTGTCGTCGTCGTTCCAGTAGTACTGGAAATCGAAGAAGACGGTTCCGGTCTCCATGTCGAAGTAGCTGCCGTAATCCATGGTCTGCGCTACCTGCTGCGCCTCGTTGTAACCGCTGGTCACCTTCGAGAAGGCATGTACGACGCGCTTGTTCGGATCGCCGCCATAGACCTCGTCCCAGGCAACATACCAATGGTAACCGGTCGACCAACTGTAATAGCAGTTCACATAGGGATAAGCCTTCCCGTCGACCGCCGTGTCGCTGGGTTTGGTGGTAGCCTTCATCCAGTTGCTGTTGCTCCAGCCGGACGTGGCGGTTTTCTGCAAATCGTCGCTGGAATTGCGGTTGCTCCACGAACCGTAGAGCGTACGCTTCAGACGGACGTACACGACCTCGTCGCTCATTATGACGCTGCCCTGCGGCAGTTTGGACTCATCCAGTACGAACGGCAGGACGTACTCCTTGCCGTCGTCGAAGGCGATGCCGGCCATGTCCACACTCACCGTGGCCGTAGCCCTGACCGTCCCGGCCGTCATCGCGGCATTCGTGACGGTGACCCTGGAGGCGTCGAGCGCTTCGTATGCCTTGCCTTTCGAAGCGTTGTAGTCGGCGACCTTCGAGGGATCGTAGGTGAACTCCACGGGCACGTCGTCGGCCAGCGCACCGTTCAGCGCCACGTCGAGGCTGATCGGATGGGCAAGGCGCGTGGCAGCCTCGTAGCGGTCGGTATTGTTCACCGTGAACTGGATCTCCTGGATGGTGACCTTCACGTAATACATATTGTCCTGCGTGACCGTATAGTCGTTGGCGGCCAGCTTCAGGGGCAGCAGATAGACATGGTCGGGGTCGAGTGCCGAAGCGTCGACCGTGATGCCGTAGAGCAGCGTGAGTGCCTCGGCATCGAACGTCCCGGCATCTACCGAATAGCAATCCGCGGGCAGCAGCAGGCAGTCGGCCTGGTTGGCCGCGTTATAGGCGTCGACCATCTCCTGCGTGGCGGCGAAGGCCAGCTTCGAGGTTTGAAGCGTCGTGAAATTGGCGCGGCACGAAAGTTCCAGCCTGCGCGGCACGGGCACGCCCGAAATGAATGTCAGCTCCACCGGGTCGACCGGGGCATCCACCGTGACGGTGGGCTCGCTGAACGAGAACCGCACGAGGGCGCTCAGGGACTGCGAGGCCGAATTGACCGTTGTCCGGGGGACACAGGCGAAAGGTATCACGAAGTTCTCGGCCCGCCGGGGCGAGCCGGCCGCAGCCACGATCGCCTGGGGTTTGAACTGGATCGAGAAGGTCGCCGTCTTGGCCTTCTCGGCGAAGGCGACGGACGTCACGCCGATCGTATAGCCCGAGGCCGGCATCGGCTCGAGCGAAGCGCCGTTGAGCTCGTTATATTCGTCGATCAGCGCCTCGTCGACGACGATGTCGAACTCGGCGGCCCGGCTCAGCCCCTCGGTACGGGCGAGCGTGACGGTATAGGCGTCATTCTGGTAGATGGAAACCGTCGGGACGGTCGTCATGCCCGAATCCTCGAGCGCTACGTCGGGCTGCACGACGATGGGGTCGTATTCCACGTCGCAGCCGGTGAAAGGCAGCGCCAGGGCCGCGAGCGCCAGTATCTTAAAAAACTGTTTCATAGCGAATTTTCCATTTTTAAGTTTAACATGTGTCCGGCTGCGGCCATCAATAGTAGGGCGCCTGCACCAGCTGCGTGTTGAGCATGACCTCCGACGACTTGATGGGCAGGAAGTAGTGCTGGATGTCGAAGCGCTTGTTGGCCACCTTGGTCAGGGTGAAGAACGCCGGGTCGGTGGCACCCGTACCGCGCGACATGTCCAGTCCGTATTCGTCGTGGTTGAACTCGCCGTCGGGGCCATGGGCCGTGAACCAGCGGCGCACGTCGAAATAGCGGTTGCACTCCCACGCCAGCTCGATCTTGCGCTCGTGGCGGATCATCCCGCGCATCTCGTCCTGCGAATAGCTGCCCTCGTAGGCCGGAATGCCGGCACGGGTGCGGATTTCGTTGAGGTAATAGAGCGCTTCGTCCTGCCGGGAGGTGCCGTAGTACTCGTTCAGAGCCTCGGCGTAATTGAGGTAGACCTCGCCCAGGCGGATGATGGGGAAAGGCACGTTGAGCATACGCGTCGCCTCGCTGGTCTGCTTGTTGCTGCGGTAATCCAGCGGGAGGTTCTTGCGCACGGAGAATCCCGAGGTGTTCTTGTCGCCCGGGGTGCTGCCGTTGCCGCTCAGCCCCGAGTACCAGAAATCGACCACGCCGTAGCCGTCGGCATCCTGGTAGCTGTCGGTCTTGTTCTCGTAGGCGTACGACAGGCGCTGGTTGGGGAAGTGAACCGAGGCATAGAACCGCGGCTCGCGGCCGACGAACATCCAGAACGTATTGGCGATGGTGCCGTTGCCGGCTTCGGCCGAGAACTTCTTGGAGGCGAACCACTCTTCGAGCGGGCGGCTCGGGCTGCCGTCGGCCATGAAGAAATCGTTGATCATGCCGATGGCCAGCGAATAGCGGCCGTTCCAGCCGTACCAGCGCGCCGGCAGGGCGCACATGCCGTACCACTGCACCGAGTTGGGGTGCCCCCAGATGATCTCGGTATTCTTGCCGGCGCCCCAGGTGGTCGTCACGGCGCGGAGGTTATCCACGATCTCATCGAACGTAGCGTCTGCGGCTGGTTTGAGCAACTGGTATTCGGTCATGTCGATGACCGTCTTGGCGGCATCGGCGGCATCCTTCCACAGCTCCTTGTCATAGGTCTGGGGCATGAGCACCGTGCCGTCGTGATTCGTCCAGTTCTTGTAGGCCGAATTGCCGTTGAAGAGCGGGCTGGCGACCATCAGCAGCATGCGCGACTGGATGGCCCGGGCAGCACCGATGGTGGGGAGCCCCAGCGTGAATTTCTCGTCGCGGGCGGCGGGCATACCGTTTTCACAGGCCCAGTCGATCTCGCCGTTGATCCAGCGGACGCATTCGCCGAGCGTGTTGCGCGCCTGCGAAGCCCCGATCTGGTCGGCCGAACGGCTGGTCTCTACGATGGGGATCGGGCCGTAGAGGCGCAGCAGCAGGTAGTGGTAATAGGCACGCATGAAGCGGGCTTCGGCACGCATCGTGCGGCGGTCGATCTCGCCCAGTTCGGCGCACTTGTCCACGTTTTCAAGGAACAGGTTGCAATGGCGGATGGCCTGGTAGTAACGCACGAAGAAATAGAGGTTGTAGCCCGTATAGCCGTAGTAGTTGTCGGGGCTCATCTTCCCCTCGGCGATATTGCGCACGTGCGATTCGAGAATGTAGGCCGATTCGTCGGTGCACCAGAAATAGGGAATCTGGCCGCTGTAATGCATCTCCTGCACCATGAAATCGTCGCTGTAAATGCGGTTGTACCACTTGGTGGTCTCGATCTTGGACGAGAAGATCTTGTCCATCGAGTTCAGGTCTTCGGGATCCTGATCCAGATAGTTGGCGCAGCCGGTAAACAAAAGGAGCGACGCGAGCATTAAATATACGATATTCTTTTTCATTCTTTAGGCTGTATTAGAAGGTTAAATTCACACCGACGAAAACCTGGCGCTGCATGGGATAGGCATCGGCACCCGTCTCGGGATCCCAGTAGTCGGAGATAAATTTGCTGACCGTAAACAGGTTCACACCCGTGGCATAGATGCGCAGCGAGCTGCACCGGAGCTTGCTGGCCCAGGCCGAGGGCAGCGTATAGCCGATCTCGACATTCTTCAGGCGCAGGTAGCCGCTGTCGCGCTGCCACCAGGTCGAAGTCTTGTAGTTGTTGGCATCGGCGCCGTAGGAGAGGCGGGGCGAGAAGGCGTGCGGATCGGGGTTGTCCACCGTCCAGCGATCCTTGAACATGGTCATCACGTTACCCATGAACTTCGGGCCGCGGTCTGCCTGGAACGGGTAGAAATACCAGCCGCCGCTCAGGTAGGAGGAACGGTTGGTTCCGCCCTGGAAGAGGAACGAGAAGTCGAAGCCCTTGTAGTTGAGCGACGCTCCGAAACCGTAGACGATCTCCGGCATCGCGGGGTTGCCGATCCACGTCATGTCGGCCTCGGTGATCTTGCCGTCGTCGTTGAGGTCTTCGTAGCGGATGTCGCCGGCACGCAGCTGCTGCTTGTCCAGGCCGAACTGCGTATAGTAGTCGGGCATGTTGTCCAGTTCCTCCTGCGAGAAGAGGTGCATGGCACGGTAGCCCATGGTCAGTCCGTAACGCACGCCGCGCTGATCCTGCCACGGATAGGCATAGTACTTGCCGTCGTCGATCACCTTGTTGCGGGCAAAGGTGAAGTTTCCGCGGACGGAGACGGTGAGGTCTTTGCTGAAACGCTTGACGTATTCGGCCGAAACCTCGAAGCCGCGGTTCTCCATCAGACCCATGTTGGCGTAGTTGGTATAATCCTTGGGAAGCCCCGAAATCTCCGAGAACTGGGGTGCGAGGAAGATGTTTTCACGCCGCTCGTAGAAGAAGTCGGCATTGATTTTCAACTCGTTGAAAAACCCGGTTTCGATACCGACGTTGTATTTGGTCGACACCTCCCACGTCACGTCCTGGTTGGCCATGCGACCTTCGCCGATACCGCCGGCACCCTGGTCGAAGTTGACGCCGAGGTTGCCATAACCGTTGGCGCCGCTGTTGATCGTAGCCAGGTAGATGAAACGCGTACTGGGAATCTGGTCGTTGCCGACCTGCCCGACCGACGCACGGATCTTGAACCACGTCAGCACCTCGCTGTTGCGCAGGAAGCTCTCCTCGGAGGCCACCCAGCCGATAGCCACGGCGGGGAATACGCCCATGCGCTTGCCCTTGGCGAAGTTCTCCGAACCGTTGAAACCGATGTTGGCCTCGATCAGGTAACGCTTGTCGTAGGCATAGGTAAGACGGCCGGCAAGGCCGAGCGAACGGTTGGGCAGCGACTTGAGGTAATCGCTCGTAGCCTCCTGCAACCGGTAATCCTTGGCGAAGCCGAGCAGCAGGCCGCCGACCTCGTGCTTTTCGCCGAACGTCCGGCTGTAATTGATCGCCGCCTCGACATACTGCGTACGGGAACCGTTGCCGGACTGTTTGTAATTCAGGTACTCCTGTTTCTGGTCGGCCTGCCACTCGGTGCGGATCAGTTCGCCGTCCTGATCGCGGCCCGTGGCCTCGAAGAAGTTGATGTTGCGCGCACGCTCCTCCACCGAATAATTCACGGCGTCGTAGGCGTAGCTCACCTTGGCCGAAAGACCCGGGGTGATGAACGAGAAATCCTGATTGATCGTCAGGTTGGCGCGAAGCGTATTGCCGGTGGTCTTCTTCCAACCGCGCTGCGTGAGCATGTTATAGGGGTTGTTCAGGCCGTCGCGGCCGGCCAGCTCGCCGTCCTTGAAGCGGACGGGGAAAGCGTTCGGCGCCGCGTTGATGATGTCGCGGTAGATGGCTGCAGACCCCTCGACGGGCTCCATGTTCTCGGTCACGTTGCCCTGCACGCCGAGGTTCACCACCGTGGTCTTGGTGATGTCCATGTCGACGTTGGAGCGGAAGTTATAGCGCTTGTAGTTGACATTCTCGCCGTAACGGCCGATCTTGTCGCTCACCCACGAATATTCGCCGGGTTTGACAGCATACTGCCCCTCTTGGTTGTAGAAGGAGAGGGCCGTGAAGTAGCGGGCGAACTTGCCGCCGCCCGAGATGTTGGCGCTCACCTTCTCCGAAAGAGACACCTTTTTCATAAGGAGCTTCTGCCAGTCGACATCGGGATAGACCTCGGGGTCGGTCTGCATGCGCATGGCCTTGATCTCGTCGGCGCCGTATTTCAGTGCCGCCGAGGCATTCACGGCATCCACCGCCTCGTTGAACATTTCGGAGCGGGTAGCGGCGTCGACGAACGACAGGCGTTTGCTGGCGAACGAGAAACCCTGCTCGTAACGCAGGTCGATCCGGGCCGGGCCGTCGAAACCGCGGCGCGTGTTGACAAGGATAACGCCGTTGGCACCGCGTACGCCGTATACGGCCGTGGCGCTGGCGTCTTTCAGGACGCTGAACGACTCGATCTCCAGCGGGTCGACGTCGTTGAGAGGACGCTCGATACCGTCGACCAAGATCAGCGGATCGGGACTGCCCGTAAAGGTGGCGATACCGCGGATCCAGAACTGGGCGTCGTCCTTGCCGGGCTCGCCCGAGGTTTGCAACGCGACCACACCCGCCAGGTTACCGGCCAGCGTCTGGCTCAGCGACCGCACGGGGACGCGCAGCTCCTCGGGCCGGATCGTGGAGATGGCCCCCACGACCGATTCGCGTTTCTGGGTACCGTAGCCCACGGAGACGATTTCGACGCTCTCCATGCCGATGGCCTCGGGCTTGAGCGTGATCGTCACCGACCCGGCACCCTTCGACGCCACCTGTTGCGCCTCATAGCCGACATACGATACCACGAGCGTGACGTTGCGGCCCGTATTCTTCAGGTTGAAGGTGCCGTCGACATTGGTCGCCGTGGCGATCGTGGTGCCTTTGACCATGACCGTCGCACCGATGACCGGCGCACCGGTCTCATCGAGCACACGTCCGGAGATGCCGGTGGCCTGCGCCCACAGCAACGACGCAGAGAACACGGCTGTCACAAGTAATAGTGCTTTCCGGGAAAAACGGTTAGTAGAAAAACTCATACACACTAATTTTAAGGTTAAAAAATAGGTTCGGTGGGTATCCCGGGGGAGGCCCCGCAGAAGGGCTGTCCCGCTGAAAACGAATTTAGGACGGGGCATCGGGATAAAAGTCCGCAGGGCACAACCAGGGGTCTGGAGTTACGATTTTTGCCTATTATGTACGATTTTATCCCGGATTTTTTTGCCGGATTCGCACGGGGCATGGTAAAAAAGGCTGCGGAAGGCATCCCGCCCGGGCGGAAGGAGGGATAAAAAAGCCGTACGGCGGAAATTCCGCCGCGCAGATATCCCCCGACAGTAGCGTATCACGGCATTTTATCCTATATTTGCCGTATGGACGAAAAATTAGTGTTCCGGCGCGCCCGCCCCGCCGACGCGGCGCGCATCATGGAAATCATCCGGCAGGCGCAGGCGCAGATGCGGGCACTGGGAAGCCTGCAATGGCAGGACGGCTATCCGGCAACGGCCGATATCGGACACGATATCGCCTGCGGCTACGGATGGGTCTTCGAGAAACCGGAGGCGGGAAAGAGCACGGATGCACGGGGAACCGACGGCACGGGGGCTGCGGGGTTCCGGGCTGTAACGGCTGCCGCGGGGAAAACAACGGGCACGGAGGCGGCCGGCAAAACAGGAGTATCCGGCGCTGACGAAACGGCAGCGGCGGCGGAAGAGGCGGAAAAAGCGGGAGAAGCGGGAGGACGAGGAGAAACAGAGCCTGCAAAAGCGGCCGCGGCACAGGGCAACGTCATCGCCTACGGGGCCGTGGTTTTCGACGGGGAACCCGCTTACGACGCCATCGAAGGGGCATGGCTCACCGACGGAGAGTATGTCGTACTGCACCGCATGGCGGTGGCCGACGGTGAGAAAGGCCGCGGGGTGGCGACGGAGTTTATGCGGCGCGTCGAAGCGATGGCGCACGGGCGCGGCACGGGCAGTATGCGCGTCGACACCAATTTCGACAACCGTTACATGCTGCGCATGCTCGGACGGCTGGGGTTCGTCTATTGCGGCAAGGTACGCTACCGGAGCGGCGAACGGCTGGCATTCGAGAAACCCCTCGGGACATGAGGGCATAAAACGAGGGAACCGGCCATACGGCCGGTTCCCTCTTCAGGATGAGTGCGTCACTATACCCTGTAACAACTCCCCGGGAGAAATATCATAATAATCACATAGGTCAGCCAAGGTCGACAGCGTGATATCGGTATATCCGGCTTCGATCCGGCCGACATTCAGTCCGGTATCGAAACGCACGACTTCCTGAGTCAGGTTTAGCCTCCGTCTGGCCTTGGCCAGCCTGTCTGCAACCTGCCCGACAAAAAAGTCATTTTGCCGCTGCCTTTTCATAGTGCAAATTACCGCATTTATACCCTGATTTATAACTACAAATAAGTAGTTGACAGGATGATACCGTTTCCACTGAAGTCCTGTGACGGATAATCCGCCGATTTCAGCCCGAATGCACCACAATCGCACCGTTTCGGAATATCCCGTAACCGATGCCCCGGCCTTCACCAGGTTAAAATGTACCAAAAAATCAAGCCGTGCAAGATAACGCAGCAACCTATCGTACCTTTCGGAATCCCCACTTCCTATACAAATATACACAATAAGCGACTATTTGATCCCGGCGACGGGAATTCAAAATCCGGTTATTCGGCACAACGCAAAAAAAGCGGGCTGCGTCGTGCAACCCGCCTTGCCGGCACGGCAATCCCGCCCGGGAAAGGAGGTTATTCCTCCTCCTGGTAATAGACCTTGTAGAACTTGCCCTTTTCGTCCTCGCCCTGCTCCAGCAGGTTGCGGTTGCCGTGGACATAGATATGGAAATTGCGGTCGAGCTTGATGACGCTCTTATAGGCGCGCGCCTGTTTTCGGACGGCGGAATCGGAAATGGCGAACTCATCCTCGATACGGATCTCGCGATCCTGCTCGTACTCCTGTTTGTAGCGTGTGAAGCTCTCCATGACCTCGGGCTGGCGGATCACCTTTTCGGAAAAGTCGTCGAGCGAAAAACTGTCCTGCTCCCTGAAGTATTTCATCGTCTCGTTGAGCATCTCGGCCTGGTCGGCCTTCGACACGTCGAACTCCGCGGGAAGGTGCCTGGTCACGTATTTCTTGCACATGGCCAGGATGTTGTGCGTGTTGTGATAGTTGTCCTGCCGCGGGCGGACATGCAGGAAATCGTCGATCCAGTAACGCGCTTCCGCCCGGTTGGTGTTGTCCACGACGCAGACGGCGAAGCCTTCTTCGCGCTCGGTATCGAACACGAGGCACCCCTTGTCCAGTTTGTTGACGTCGATCCCCTGGCAGGAGAAGATATGCAGCTGCCCGTCCTGTTCCCCGACATCGAGGAACGTATCGCGGGTCTCGGACTTGAAAAGCCCGACGGCATCGACCGCCTCGCCCCCGAAGCGGCAGCCGGTGAAATAGGCGACGTAAAATTCGCCACCCTTGATCTGCGGGTGGGTACCCGCCTCGTAAAGGTGCCGGGCAAGGTTCACGGAGTTGTCGTAGAACGTCTCCCGGTCGTCGAACACCTTGCAGACGAAATTATAGACTTCGTTGCAGGCCAGGTCGGTTTCGTGGTGGAGGTTGTAGTATTCCTCGGATTTGAAACCTCCGGCGAAATAGGCGGTCAGGGTCTGCATCAGGCCCGTGTCGCCGACCTGCCCGGACAATGCGGGGGAGACGAGCAGGGGCTCGTCCTTGGCCTTGTTCCCGACGATATGCACGGCCAGCGCCGCGATCCGGGTATCTTCCGTATATATCATGGTTGTGAGCGGTTATTCGTAAAACGCAGGACAAAGGTGGCAAAATTTTCAGCCCCGGCCAAGGAATACGGCCGTTATTTCCCGTGGCAGGCAGCTTGCACTCCCGATAATTTGCCTATTTTTGCAGGACGACAAATACCTGAAACCATGGAAAACAGAATCACTTCGCTGTTCGGCATACGCTACCCCATCGTCGCGGGCGGCATGATCTGGTGCAGCGGCTGGCGGCTGGCCGCAGCCGTGAGCGAAGCAGGCGGACTGGGGCTGATCGGCTCCGGCTCGATGACCCCCGACCTGCTGCGCGAGCATATCCGCAAATGCCGCGCGGCGACCGAAAAACCGTTCGGCGTGAACGTCCCGCTGATGTACCGCTACGCAGAAGAGATCATGGGCGTCATCATGGAGGAACGCGTGCCCGCGGTATTCACCTCGGCAGGCAGCCCGAAAACCTGGACGGCTCGCCTGCACGAAGCGGGATGCAAGGTGGCGCACGTGATTTCGAGCACGAAGTTCGCCCTGAAAAGCCAGCAGGCAGGGGTCGATGCCGTGGTAGCCGAGGGCTTCGAGGCCGGCGGCCACAACGGACGCGAGGAGACGACGACGATGGTGCTCGTACCCCAGGTGCGGCAGGCCGTGGCGATACCGCTGATCGCCGCGGGCGGCATCGCCACCGGGCGCGGTATGCTGGCGGCTTTCGCACTGGGCGCCGAGGGCATCCAGATGGGAACGCGGTTCGCGCTTTCGGAAGAGAGTTCGGCCAGCGACGCATTCAAGAAACTCTGCATCGGGCTGCAGGAGGGCGACACGATGCTCGCGCTGAAGAAGCTCAGTCCGACACGCCTGATCCGCAACGGCTTCTACCGTGCGGTCGAGGAGGCGGAGAACAGGGGTGCGACGGCCGAAGAGTTACAGCAGCTGCTGGGACGCGGACGCTCGAAACGGGGCATCTTCGAAGGCGACCTGACAGACGGCGAGCTGGAAATCGGGCAGGCAGCCTCGCTGATCCGCGAGCTGCCGACGGCGGGACGGATCGTCCGCGAAACCGTTGCGGAATACGAGGCCGGGCTGCAGGAACTTGTAAAGCAAGCCGGGCAGGGAGCAGCCCTTGCGACCGATGAGCAAGGGTACGCCCGGTAATCCGGTGGGTTCCCGCCGGGCCGGTTCCAGAACCGGCATCCAGACTCCGGATGCCCCGCAAGTGAGGTCGAATGAATATGGTTTATATCGATCCAGACCTCCGGAATCGGAGCAGCCAAGGATGGAAATGGCAAGCCCCCGGCAATATTTTCAATCAGCCCCTGTCCGACAGGACTCGGCAGGCAGGAGTACAGGACATCTGTAGGTGCCCAGGATCAGCCTGGAACTGCAATAATGCGCAAAAATTCGGAGAATATTTTGCACGTTTGGAAATTTTGTTTACCTTTGCACCACGATAATACGGGAAAGAAGTGCTTCCGACCTCAATTATCGGGATGGTGCCATAGCTCAGTTGGTAGAGCAAAGGACTGAAAATCCTTGTGTCCCCGGTTCGATTCCTGGTGGTACCACGAAGAGAAACAACCACTTACAGCGATGTAGGTGGTTTTATTTTTGTCCTTTCCGTAGCGGTTTTATGGGTGTTTGGACAGGTTGTGTAAACCGCTGTGTAAACCATAAGTGCCACGATCGAGGTCGTATGCAACAAGTCCAAAGTACTGGCATAGAATGAATCGCTCTTAATGTTACGCATTATAAAGGATCGTAATCGTAAGTATTCCAGTATCTTCCTAATGAGAAGATTTCCCCACAAATAAAAAAGCCTGCATTACGCAGGCTTCAAAAAGTTTTAAGAGAACCGAGTCGTCAGAACAACAGCGGGCCGGCGGCGCGGGAAGACGCCTTCATGACCGTGGCACCACCCTTGACCGATGCAGGAATCGAAGCGCGCGTATAGACGCTGACCTCTCCTACCGAAGGGTCGCTCACCAGCGTGAGCGTATTGCCCGACTCATCGAACGACACCTCGTAAGAGCTGCCCCACCGCGTATTGTCACTGTATTTACCCGAAAGCGTCTTGTTGCCGATCAGGTAGGAACCCGTATATTTCTGGTATCCGACCTGCTCGATCTGCTGGTAGATTTCGAAGGTCTTATCGGAAGCAAACGACACGTAAGCATCGAATACGCCAGGCGCAGCCCCGTTCCACGAAACAAGGTGCCATTCGCCCACGAGCTGCTTGGCCAGCGGAGAGGCGTCGTCGCCCTTCGACGAAGAGCCGCAAGCGGCAAACATGCACAAACCAAGCACGGCGAATAAGGTATAAAGAGTTTTTCTCATGATCTTATCGTTTATTATAACCAACCTCCGTTCGTATTTCCCGTCGCACGGGCGATGACGGCGAATTCCTTGGTGATCTCCTGACCGCCCATCGAACTGCCGCCGCCCACGCTCCCGCCGCCGGCGATAGCCGTGACGGAGATCTTCGCAACACCGGGTTTCGTGCAGTGAATCATCAGTTTGCCGTAGGAGATCGAAGGAGCCTCGGTGATGCCGAGCTTATCCCTATTCTCCTGCGTCATCTCGACCCGCAGGTAGGTCAGGTTCGAAGCCGAACCGCCGAAATATTTGGTCAGGGCCACGAGTTGCTTGGTGCCGACCTTGGCCCGCAGACAGGGTGTCCCTTCGACCTGCATCAGCAGCTGGTATGCGTCGATCGACCCGGTACCCATCTTCTTGCGGTAGTCGGCCAGCACAAGGCCGGTTTTCGAACCGTCGAGATAGGTTTCCATATCGTTCACCGAGGTGAGGATCATGGTCTTGAATTCGTCGAGCGTGAATTTCTTTCCCTTTTCCAGTGCATAGGAGAGCCCGAGCGCCGCGACGCCCGAAACGTGCGGGCAGGCCATCGACGTTCCCTGCATGAAGCCATAATCGGCACCGTTGTATTCCGACAGCTCGGAAGGAACCGTCGACAAGACTTCGGCGTAGGTCTTGGCCGCATCGGCACTGATCTTATAGTCGCCGCCGGGAGCTGAAATATTGCAGCCCGGGCCGTAATTGGTGTAATAGGCCGGCAGATAATCGGGCGAGAAGGAGGTCACGGAGATATAATCGTGGTAAGCCCCCGGGTACCCCGACATGGCAGTAGCATCGTTGCCGGCGGCAAAAATGACCACGCCGCCGTCGACGGCATCGCAGTTCTGCGACTCGATGAAATACTTGATGGCATTGAACTGTACGCCCGAGCCGCGCTCGTAGGCATTGTCCGAAGTGTAGGCTCCCGCCTTGCTTCCGAACGAACACTGGATAATCGCTGCTCCATTGTCTGCGGCATACTTGATGGCCTCGGCCGAAGTGGTAATAGCCCCCGAAGTGGCGTCGTTGCCCGAGAATATCTGGCACGACATGAGTTTCACCCCGTCGTTACGCCCCGTTCCGCCGGCTATGCCGCAAACGCCGACACCGTTGTTATTGACGGCGGCCACCGTACCGGCTACATGCGTCCCGTGCCCCGAGTCGCCTTTGTTCTCGCCGCCGACCCAGACCTCGCGATCCCACGAGACGGCACCGCGCGTGACGAAGTTATACCCGTAGATGTCGTCGACATAGCCGTTCCCGTCGTCATCGGCACCCGTAGCCCCGTTTTTCTCCTGCGTATTGATCCACATGTTCGCCGCAAGGTCAGGGTGCGTATATTTCACGCCCTGATCCACGATAGCGACCACGACGCCGGGGTTACCGCCCGTGATCGCCCAGGCATCCTGGGCGTTGATGTCGGCCCCGGCGCGGGATGTCGAGGCGACGGTCTTGTCGCCGTTGTTGTTATAGTGCCACTGGCGGGAGAGCTGCGGGTCATTGAACCGTCCCGTGACTGCGGCGCGGGTGGCAGCCATATCGGCGGCCGTCAGCGGACGGCGCGGCCCTACCGAAGTCACATAAAGTTTCGTATTGAACTCGATGTTCCGCACTTCGGCCACGGCAGCCAGTTTCAGGGCGGCAGCTTCGAGGTCGGCCTGCTCGTTGAAAGTCACGACATACCATTTGTGCAGGCCTGCGGCACGCGTACGCTCCTCATGTCTAGGCGTGTAGGGGAACACTCGGCGCAGGGAGGTGATTTCGAGGCCCTGCAAGACTTCGTCGACCGGGGCAATGCCCGAACGGGTCAGTACGGCGTCGTCCCCGGCCTCGCTGCGCGTCGCGGCGAAGGAAGCCGCCGTAGCCTCGATGGTCGACACGGCAGCATCGTCGAAACAAACGATCAGCGACCCCTGCTTGGCATCGTAAGGCGTGTTGATCAGCTTCGCGGCAGCTGCGGTATTCGCAGAAGAATTCCCGCCGTCAGTACCATCCATCGCCGGATCGGCGGTACACGCCGCCAGCATCAGCACGGCGAAAAGTAGGATTTTTTTATCAACCATAGTCTATCAGTTTTTTAGAGGGCGGAGCCGACCCCACAGAGCCGGCTCCTCCCGATAATTATTCCAACATTGCCGGAATCGGTTACTCTACGGATACCTTCTTGCCAATCATCACGATCGCGCCCGAAGCATGGGACATAACGCCCTCGCTGAAGGTCGTGGTAGCATCGGCCACGCCCAGATCGGGTTGCGTACCGTAATCGCCGACTTTCGCATGATTGACAGGCTTGCCGTTCGTTTCCAGCTGGAGAGCCCTGATAAGTTCCGATCCGCGCAGTTCGACATAGTTGTTCGGGTGAACCGAAACTGCCTTGGCAACCGCCGAAGTATTGGTCTTGGTATCGACGGCAGGGTCAACCAGCAGCAGCCACTTAACGTGCGCCAGACCGCCTGCATGTCCCGTAAAGGCACCCGTCGCCGGATCGTAGCCCGTGAAAGCGCCGAAATACATGCCGGCAAACGTCAGCGGCTCGGTCGGATTGTCCAAATCGTCCGGATTAGGCACGAAAGCAACAAACCCGTCGGCTACCCGGCCTCCGATAAACAGGCCCGTACCACTGTAGAGGGAGGTGCTTTCCTCACATGAGTAGAGGTTCTGGACAAAGTAAGACGAATATTTACCGATATAGCGCTTCGACGCAGGATAGAGGAATCCGTTCTGCCATACGGCGGGGAAAGTATCATCCTTCTCGGCCAAATCGGGAGCAAGCGTCGAGATACCCGAAATATTTACATAATCCAAAGTCGGGGTATCGTCCGTCGTATTTTCACTAATGACGACCTGCCCCAGGAACTGGCGGGAAGTGGTCGTCTTGTCGTATACGTCTACGGCATAGTAGTTCCATGTCTTGAGATAACCTTCCTTGGTATACCCGCCCAAAATATCATCGGGCATATAGTGGATCTGGTACGGGTCGGGAGCGCCTTGGGTGGTCTGCTCGACGGCATAGACCTTGGAGAAATACCCGTTGAAAGCCGACACCAGTAGCGTATAGCTCGTACCGCTGTTCAGTCCGACGAGGAACGGCACCAAAGACTCCTTGCTATTGATCTTCGCGAGCTCTTCATCCGTGAACGCATCGCCCGATGATCTGGCGACCTGCCCCAGCTGCTCCGTACTCAGACCTGTCAGGTCGGCAGTCTTGAACAGACCCCAATAACCCGACTGGATATTTTGCCCGAACAGGATTGCCTTGATCGAATTCTCGGGAGTATAGCCCATCGCCTCTTTTTCCCAGGAAAGCTCAGTCCTTACCGACAGGATAACCGCATTCTGGGACTCTTCACCCGACTTGACGTATCCGAACGAGAGGTACGAACGACCTACCAGTTCACCGGCTGCGTTGTACATGTTACCGACAACCGAGTAAACGCCCGTGTCGTCGAACGAAGCGGAGACGGTGCCGGAAGCCGTGATTTCGGTGGAAGGGGTCTCACCCGATTCGATCTCGCCCGAGCGGACGTCGGCGAGCGCGTCGCTCATCGAGCCGTTGAAGAAAGCATATTTCACCTTGGCCACGTCCGCACCGAACTTGAAGCCGACCTTGACCACGCCGTCGGCAGGTTCGGTATTCGTCAGTGAGAGCGTATAGTCGTATGCCTTGGCACCCGGAAGCATGATCCGTTGCAGGCCACTGTTATTGGCGCCGTACCATCCGCCGGTGACCGTGAAATTCACCATGATGCCGGTGGCCGGGAAGGAGATGATACCGTCCTTGAGCGTGCCGTAGAGGCTGGCCGACTCGCTCACGGAGGAGAAGTTGGCATTGACCTTCGACGCGATCTCGATCTCGCCGTCGCTGCCGAGCGTCACACCCGTCGTCTGGTAAGGTATCCACACGGCATTGGGGTTTGTGGCGTCGATAATGATATTGGGCTCGGTGCAAGCCTGGGCGGTTCCGTTAAAGAGGGCCCGGATCAAAGTCTGCGTGTAGGGATTCATGCGGTAGTAACCGGGTTTGTCGGCACGTTCGTAGATCTCCACGTCGACCTCGGCGTTGGGATTGGGGGTATTGAACAGCGAAGAGATGACGTCATCGCGCCACTTGCCCATGGTCTCTCCGCCTTCGCCCGTCAGCTTGTTCCACTTCACGCGGGTCACGCTGAAAGCGAAGCCCGTCGCTTTTTCGCCATAGACGGAAGCATACTTCTTGTCCTCGATATTGACCTCGCATTTATACGTGGTACCGATCTCGGCCTGCGGGAACTGAATGCTGAAGGTCGTCTCCTCCTGCCCGTCGGCAAATTCGATCTGCGAGGGAATGAAGACACCCTCCTCGCTCGACTTTACGGCCACGGGGACGACGATCGCACCCTCGCTCTTCAGGCGGCGCACGGTAAACGTCATCTCGGTCGGAGCCGCGGGGTCAAGTTCCTTGGAGCCTATATTCTCCTGCGTAGGGAAATAGACGCTGTAGCAATCGGGGTCTTCGGGTTCCCCGGGGTTGAAGTTCTCGTCGTCGTTACACCCCACGAAGAGGAACGCCGCCAGGAACACATATAATAAACTCTTGAGTGTTTTCATATTTTGTCGATGTTATCCGGTTCAAAACTTATTTAACTACGCATCCGTCGGTCAAACCAGCTCCGCTGCCGTTAACAGGGAATGTACCCTCGTTGTTGTTGTCCTTGACGGGGTCGATAGCCGCATTAGCGTTGGTCTCCCGGGTGGGAATACGCATCAGCAGGATACCGTCCGTGGCTGCGATGTTGAACGCCCAGGCATCGGGGAAGTCCGATTTGCCGTCCGTCGTGCAACGCACGAGGTTCTTCTTCAGGCGCATGATATCGGTGTAGGCATGACCCTCACCCCACAGCTCGACGCGGCGCTGCCACCAGATTTCGCTCTGGAAAGCCTCGGGGGTCGAGGCTGCGCACGAGTACGAAGGATCGCGGTAGGTCTTGACCCAGTTTTCGAGCAGGGACTTGCCGCCGCCGAGGTTGCCGCCCATGGCCATGGCCTCGGCCTGGATGAGAAGCATCTCCTCGGCACGCATGATACACCAGTCGCCGGCGTTGATGTCCGTACCGCACTTATTCTCATAAGGCGCGAACTTCACGTTGGTATAGGGCTGGAAGGCACGCTTGACATTGGGGATCGTCAGCGAGCTGATGGCCGAGCCGGTCACGCCGTCCCAGTCCATGTGGTCGAGCAGCGGCGATTCGAGGCTGGCGTTGATCCACCATCCCTTGCGCACGTCCGTGTCGGGGATCATGTTGTAAAGCAGCGAATTGATACGCTTATACAACCCCTGACTGGTAGTATAACCGCGGGCGAAGGAGCAAAGGTGGCCTCCCCAGGTGATATTGCGGTAGTTGGCCGGGGTATCGGCAGCCTTGTAGATGCCGGCCCAGATCCACGACGAAGAGTTGGCGCTGTTGAAACCGGGAGCCGACACGTCGTCCTTGGAGAGGAACGTGTAGCCGCTCAGGGCAGCTTCGGCGTCGGTGGCAGCCTCGCCCCAGTTGTTCATCACCAGATTCACACGGGCACGCATACCGTAAGCCACGTTCCGGTCGGCAGCGGCCTTGCTCGTGCGCTGAAAGCCTTCGAGGTCGGCGATGGCCTGCGTCAGGTCGTCGTAGATGAGCGTGTAGATTTCGGCATTGGTGGCACGCGGGTTGGCACCGGCGCGTTCGGCCGGCATGTCCCACGTCACGATGGGTACCGTCGGCTTGTCCTCGTTGCCCTTGTAGGTAAACTGGAAACGCTGCGCCAGCGTAAAGTTGGCGAAAGCCCGCGCTACGAGCGCCTGTCCGCGATAGTGGATAAGTGTCTGGTTTTCGGTATCCGCGGGGATCGTAGCCAGGATGTCGTTGGCCTGCTTGTTGAGTTTGTAGCAGAAATTCCAGGTGAACATGGGCACGGCATAGTTGGCGTTGCGATCCGAATACTCGAATGCAACCGAGAACCACTCGTAGTCGCTGTTGTCCGACACCATGTCGGCGCCGTTGCCGTCGGTGGCGATACATACGGCGGGATAGCTGAAATCGTTGTGGAAAGGCGTGGCGCTACCTCCGGCCCAGTTGGGCAGGAGCGCCGTGAAGATCGATGACAGGGTGTTGATATCCGCCTGCAGACGTTCGGGGTTGTCCTCCACGACCTCCTTTTTCTGATCCTCGGTCACAATACCGCTCTCGGGGAACGTATCAAGGTCGGAGCAGGAGACCATAACCGCCGTCCCCAGGGCAAATACCCATATTTTATTGATTGCTTTCATATATACGTTGTTTTTGATTCTGCCAAAATTAGAACGTCAGGTTGATACCGCCCGAAATGGTACGCAGGGCTGAATAGGAGGTGTTGTCCGCAGTGCCCGTACCGCCGAATACGATGCGGGGGTCGAGACCCTTGCGGGCGGAGAAAACAGCGAGGTTGTCACCCGAGAAATAGATGCGGATGCTGCCCAGGCCGATCTTGTTCGACCACTTCTTGGGAAGCGTGTAGCCTACCGTCACATTGTTGATGGAGAGGTAGTCGGAACTTACGAGGAAACGCGACGAATATTTCTGGTTCGAATCGTCGGACGAGTTCAGGCGCGGAACATTCGTGTTGGGGTTCTCGGGCGTCCAGGCCTTGAGGGCGTCCTTGTGGAAATTCATACCCAGGTTATCGCCGTAATGCATCAGCTCGTGGTAGGTGTTGTCATAGAGTTTACCGCCGAGCTGGTATGCGAACTGTGCCGAGATATCCACGCCGTAGAAGCTCAGCGAAGTGGCGAAACCGCCGCTGACCTTGGCCAGCGTGCTGCCCTGGCGGGCCTGCTGGGCGTTGTCGTAAACATCGGTCGTCGTATAGTCGCCGTTGTCGGGGTCTACGTACCAGAGCGACTTACCGGTGTTGGGATCTACGCCGGCATAGGTCTTCAGGTAGGAGTCGTACATCGAACCGCCCACCTCGCGGATTGCCATCGAGTAAACCAGCCCCGTCTTGGGCACGTCGCCGTCGAGCGAAAGGATCTTGTTCTTGTAATGCGTCATGTTGAGATCGAGATCCCACGAGAAATTCTTGTAGCGCAGCAGCCCGGCGGACAACTGAATCTCGACACCCGCGTTACGCATCGAACCTACGTTGATAGGCTGCTGCGAGTAACCCAACGAAGGTGGTACGGGCTTGTAGTAGAGCATGTCCGAGGTCTTGCGCGAGAAATATTCGACACTACCGCTCAGGCGGTCATCCCAGAGACCGAACTCGACACCCACATTGAACGAGTGTGATGACTCCCACGTGATGTCCCTGTTACCCTTGTAGTTGAGCGTCAGCGAGAAATCGCCGTCGACACGGCCTACGGAATACTGATCCTGATAGGGATAATAGTTACTGTAACCGCTCGTATCGAGCAGGTCGTCGTTACCCTGGATACCATACGAAACCTTCAGTTTCAGCATGTTGAGCCACGCCACATCCTTCAGGAAGTTTTCCTTGGTCAGCAGCCATGCGCCACCCACCGAACCGAAGTTACCCCAGCGGTGGTCGGGATGGAAGCGCGACGAAGCATCGCGGCGGTAGGAAGCCGAGAAGAAATACTTGCCGTCGTAGTCGTACTGCACACGCGAGAGGATACCCATTGTAAAATAGGTGTCGGTGTAGGACGAAACCTGCGGGGTCTCATAGATCGTGTTGTCCAACTCCCCTACATTGGGATTGTAAAGGTCGGTGTTGCTGCCCGAGAGGTACTGCATCTTCAGCGAATAGTTCTCGAAGCCGACCAGGACATCGAAGTTGTGCTTCTGGGCGAACGTCCTCTTGTACGAAGCCAGGTACTGCTGATTGACGCCGAACGTACGCGACTGCGCAACGGAGACCGAACCTTTGCCGATATAGGAACCGTAGTAGGAGTTATAAAGATGGTTCGCACGGCGGTTGATGGCGCTGGCGCTGATGTTGGCCGTGACGTTCAGCCCTTCGATGGGCGTTACGGTCGCAAACCAGTTACCGTTGATCGCATCGGTATAGGTGCGGTGGCGATCCAGATCGATCGAGATCATGGGATTGGCGCCGCCCGAGAACGAACGTATCTGGTTGGTATTGACACCCGAGTCGTAGATCTTGTTGCCGTGTTCGTCGTACATGATCTTCTTATCGGCATCGCGCACATACATCGGATAGATCGGGGCGATCATGTTGGCCAGATAGAACAGGTTGCCCGACGAACCCCAGTCGGTCTGCCCCGTAGGGGAGTTGGTAATAGCGTGCGAGAAACCGATATTGCCGCCGACCTTCAGCCATTTCTTAGCCTGGTAATCGGCCTTCATACGGGTCGAATAACGGGTAAAACCCGAATTCTTGATGATACCCGAATCGTCGAGGTAACCGGCCGAGAGGTAGTAGTTGAGGCGCTCCGAAGCACCCGCGATGGAGACGTTGTACTCCTGGCGCAGGTTGCCGCTGCCGAACAGTTCGTCGTACCAATCGTCGGGAGTGTAGTAATACTGCCCGTCGGAGTAGCCCAGCTTGGCGTTGGGGTTGAGTTTGCCGTTGGCACCGATCAGCGTCTGGCCTTCGGGAAGCGTGTAGACGTTGTAACCCGTACCGCCGTTCGTAGAATCGAACAGGGCGGAGTTGGCAAATGCACGCGAATCGGCAGCAGAGCTACCAGCATAGAACTTACTGTTATACAATGCTTTGTATCCAAGTTCATAATACAGGCCCGGATCGGTGATGACATCGTAATTGGGCACACCGCGGGAGTTGGTACCCCACTTGGCGTCGAACGTCACGGTCGCATCCTTCGACTTGCCGCGCTTGGTCGTAACGAGCACGACACCGTTGGCACCGCGGGCACCGTAGATGGCCGATGCCGCAGCATCCTTGAGCACCGTGATCGACTCGATGTCGGCGCTGTTAAGGAACGAAAGCGATCCGTCGTAAGGAGCTCCGTCCACAATGTAGAGGGGTGCACTGCTGGCCGAAATGGAGCCGATACCGCGGATGCGGATCTTGGCGCTCTCACCCGGCTGTCCGTTCGACGAAACAGCCTGTACACCAGCCACGGCACCAGCCAGGGCATTCGAAATGTTGGACACCTGGCGTTTGCCGATGTCCTCTGCCTTCATTACGGAAGCAGAACCCGTAAAGGCCTCTTTCTTGGCTGTACCGTATGCTACCACGATCACGTCGTCAATCGCCTGCGTATCCTCCTTCATCACGACGTTCACACGGGTTTTACCGGCGACAGCAATACGCTGGGGCTCATAGCCGATGAAGGTCACCAGCAGGACACCCTCCCTGGGAACAGAAATCGAGTAAGCGCCGTCAGCACTCGTCGTCGTTCCGACCGTCGTTCCGTCCACCATGACTGTGGCTCCAGCCACCGGAGCACCGGCGGCATCGGTAACTGTACCGG